>SL_7KL_010_BRINEDRAFT_10000006_pt1 | contig 79082 bp, 67 predicted proteins | sample SodLak_010_BRINE_FD_10663 | JGI IMG/M metagenome (IMG submission 10663)
GGAAATGGAAAAGATATTCCCAAGGAGATTATGCATCCTCCTAAGTCCCCTTCGACTGATGCCTCCATTGATACTGCGGGTTCCCCTCAACCCAATATGACCTCTCTTATTTCCTCAGAACCTTCTTCTATTAGTGATTTAACAACCACCAACGAAGGTATGGCAAACTCCTGTGAGAGACAACAAGTAACTGATCCCGCAGAACTTCTTCCACGTGATGAAAATAGTGAATGGTCTCGATTAAATCCAATGGGTGCTGGTGATTTACAGAATGTTAATTTATTGAAGGCAGGATATCATATTGGTATTAATACCGTTGCTTCTACCTTACGAAATGCTAATCTTCAAGTTCGCTCTGAACCCCCAAACCCGCAATTAAATGTGGGACCATGGAATCAGACAACTATCGAGCCCGATATGAACCGTCGTCCTTTAGAGATTGGTTCCGGTTAATTCCTAAATTGTTGTATATAAAATATATATGAATTTATATACAATGAAAGAAAAGATCCTCTTCTACAGTGTTATCCTCTTTATTGTGGGGATGTCCTTGAAAATATATTTAGAATCGGAACAGTTCAATTTGAAATGTGTAATTTCTTCTGTGGATGGAAATAAGTATTGTGTTCGAGAACGAGAGGATTTAGAAAAGACTGCGGATTTACTTGCGAAAGTAACAAATAAATTGAAAACGTTAGTAGAAACAATGAAGAAGGAAAAACCAGATGATCCTATGATTGAGAGAATATTTATTAATTTCAATCCGAAAAATATTACTGAGACCTTACCCACAAGTGTTCACACCGCTTATAGTGAAAATAAAGGAGAGAAAATGGCCTTTTGTTTAACAAAAAAGAAAAATGGGAAGAAACTAATCGATGAAAATACATTGACGTTTGTTGCCATTCATGAACTCGCTCATACGGGAACGGAAACCATCGGACATGATAAGAAATTCTGGGGAAACTTTAAACAATTATTAAAATATGCCGCGGATTTAGATTTATATAAACCAGAAGATTATAAAGGAAAACCAAAGAAATATTGTGGAATGGAAATTACAGATAATCCCTATTTCGATTTGTAGAGAGAATATGTAATTAGTACCTTCTCATTTGTAGTATAATCCATTACATTTTTCGTCTCTTGGGTTAGTTCATCATAATAGTCATAATTCGGAGAGAAAAAACGATCACATTCATACCGTCGATGGATAATACTATGATATAAGTAATGTTTATATTTATCACGGTGTTCGAGATATAAGTTATAAAATGCACGATAGATGGAACTGCCTCCAATAATGGAAAGATTGACATTACATTGAGGTGTCAATTCGAAACAATGATTCAACGCATCACTCATTTCCGAATAAACATAAGTACGTTCATGTGGTTCAATGGTGTTCTTCGTGAGAACAAGATGAATACGATCGGGTAATGGTTTTTTAGGCAAACTCTCCCACGTTTTCCTCCCCATGAGGACAATATTAACATAATTGTCTTCCTTTGTTACCCTCTTAAAATGCTGTAAATCATCTTTAATAAACCATGGAATATTGTTCTTGAATCCAATACCACCTTCTCTTGTGGATGCTAAAATAACGTTGATTTTCATTATATTAAATATATTTATTGTATTTTATTAAATATAATAATTATATATCAATGGAGAAAGAAAGACATATTCATGCCGTTCAAATTCATAAGAATAGAATGTATAACTTTTTCATATTTTCAAGTGATTTAGCAAGACGAGAAACCCCCATTGAAAAAGTAGAAGACCTTGAACGGTATAAGAACGAGATACCTTCTCTCTATTATTCTATTCTAGAGAAAGATAAGAAACGGAAGAAACCGGAAATCGGTGTATATCGTGTGTATATGAATATTCACAATGATGATATGATTTATATGATTAAGAAGAAGATCATGTACGCACATAATTTACTGAATGATATCGGATTATCATCACGAGATAAAGTAAGTATGAATGAACTATATCTTTATGGGTTGAAACGAATGAAAGGGGAATACACGATGAAAGATGTGTATCGTATATTAACACAAAATGATAATATTCCTCTCTCTTACACACGACTTCTTCAATTTCTTTTAAATATATACAATCGAAAGACCTATAGCACAATCTTGAATGAGAGACATATACGTGAAACACTTGAAGGTGTGGATGAAAATCATATTTTTTCGTATGAAGAATTCTCGCGTATTGAATTAGATTTCAAGGATTTAAATACTTATTTCAATATCGGACAAAGATATCATGCTGAAACTGAGTATCCCATAACAGTGAATCCATTCAATGTTGTGGAGTATGATCGTTTCCTTGTCTCCCATTCTAAGGATATACTATCTACACAAAATACTACCGTTCTACTTGACTTGCCGAAATTATCCGATGATGTAATTTTTTTTACCACTGCTATGGACGTGTTTGATTTTAATGAAGAAAATTCCATTTCTCAACAAGATACTTCTAAAATATATTTTCCCTTTTTGTATGATGACAATATACGAAACAAAGAAGAATTAAAACAAGCAAAAGATCGACTTCTTACGAATGCGGTGATTGAAGACACCTTTCTTAAACAACAACAAAAAGTTGATCTCTTCCACGAAATCTATCACAAGAGAGAAAGTGAATTATCTTATACGAAAGGAGGAATTGAGACTTTGGATATTATTCTTCACCCCAAGAATAAAATGAAAACTTCTCTCTTAAACTTTTTCAAAATTTTGCGAACTAGTAAAGAAACACCGTTTTTGAAATATAACCCTTCCACACGAAAAGAGAATATGTATCGATTATTTACAGAAGGAAAATCAAAGAATGGAAAGAAGATTCCTTACTTACCCAAAAGTGCAATAAACAAAATAAAGGATAAAGTAGCACGAGTGAAATCGGTTGCTTCTTATACACACTATACAAGAGAGAACAAGGAATACGAATGTTATACACACATTTATGAAGATCTTTCCATTCAGTTCTTGATTTCAACCAAACACCCTTCCACCCTTGATGAAATGACACAAGTCATTCATGATATTACATCCTCCTTTTTAGAACCTCTATACAATTATTTACAAGAACAAGGGTTTGTCATTGAAAAATTCGCGGGTTTCAATCGGTATGTTGATATATTGAATATTTCCTATTCCGCGGTTTTACCCATCGAATATAAATTATCCTTATCAAAGTTTAAACATTGTATTTCTAGCGTGTTTAATGTCATTGAACCGGATGTTAAGAAAGGAATTCATATGCGATATAAACGTGTTTCTCATTACAATAAAATGGATGGTATCGAGGCGTTCATTGTGGAATTAACTCATATGAATACACCGGATATTGTCATTGTCAATCGAATTCAAGAGAATTTCTCTCTCTCCTATGAAGACGCACGAAAAGAATATTTGGAGTGGTTGAGTTCCGTCCAAGTTCAACAACAACAAAATCAGAACCGGAAACTGAAGATTAAATCACATCCTGGATTTCCGTGTAGGTTCTCTCTTGAACCTTATACTAAAAACCTTCTTATCAAAGTAGAAAATCTTAATAACATAACTTATTTGAATGTTATCCCTAAGTATATTGAAGCAATACTTCACATTACACAAACTCCGGATCATCCCTATATTCGAGAGAAAATTATGAAGCGTGTATGTAAAGGTGAATTTGAAGAGGAAGAAGTCGAGAAGGATATTCAGAGTGGTGTGGGTGAAGCACTTGAAAAACAAGAAGATTTCCGTGTAGAAGAAGAGGGGCTTATGTATGATAGCGAACTCGATGACGACGATGGAATATTGGGTCTTTTAAGTGATGGAGAAGAAGATTATGGAGAAGATTTACTGGAAGCAAGAGATATGAAAGGGGGTGGTAGTGAAGAGGGTCTTCTATTTGGGGAAGATGATGAACTTATTCTTGAGGAAGATACAGAAGAAGAAAAGGATGAAGAAAAAGAAGAACCTATTCAAGAAGAACAAGAGAGAAAGCGTGTAGATGAAATGGAGAGAAATGTGGTGGGAATGAATTTAACAGGAACGAATTATTTCTTGCGACGATTACAAGAACGCGATGAAAAACTCTTCTTAAAGAAAACCGATGGACGATACAATTCTTATTCAAGAATATGTCCTTTCAATGTACGTCGACAACCTGTGATCTTAACTCAAGAGGAGAAGGATAATATTGATAAAAATTACCCTGGATCGTATGATAAGGCAATTCATTATGGTTCGGATGAAAATCATAAACATTGGTATATATGTCCTCGTTTTTGGTGCTTGAAGACCAATACAAGTATGACGGAAGAAGATGTCAAGAAAGGGAAATGTGGAGGTTCTACGAAGATTATTCCACAGGATGCGAAAGTTGTTCCGGATGATGCATTTGTGTTTGAATTCAAAAACGATAACCAACACAAGGATAAAGATGGGAAGTATATCCAACATTATCCTGGGTTTGTCAAAGAGGGAAATCATCCCGACGGATTATGTATTCCTTGTTGTTTCAAGAGTTGGGATTCCAAAAGTCAGCAGAAGAGGAGAGAAGAGTGTATGGGAGAGAAAAAGGTCACAAAAAAAGACGAGGAAATACGACGTCAAGATGCGGATTATATTAAAAATCCTGAAAAGATGCCTTTATCCAAAGACCGATGGGGGATGTTGCCTCTATCCGTTCAGAAGTTGTTACATACCGACAATATGAAGTGTATGAAAAGCACACGAAATAAGGTAAAACCCTTTACGTATTGTATGCTACGAAAAGGTATTGAAAATAGTGGATCGCAGTCTTTCTTGGCGTTGATTGCGGATGTGTATGTCGATTACAAAATCCAAAAAATGAAGGAAGAAAAACGACCTAAGATGGAGATTGAAAATGTTCGCACCCCTTCCATTCGTGAAATGAGGAATGTTCTCTCTCGTGCGATCACACTGGATAAATTCGTCCAGTATTTCAGAGGTTCACTCGTGGATAGTTTCAGTAGTGAATATGAGGATATAGATATTAATCCATATCTCTCCTCTCAACTTGCGAAACAGTTGGATATTCCTAATCGATTATTAACTAAGACCAAAGGAGGTGATTCTGATATGGAAGATTATATGATTCATTTCAAGAATGTATGTAATGCATATGAAAATTATATTCGATACCTTCGTAGTGAAGAAGAGCAGGTCGATCATACTTATTTATGGGATGTGATTACCACACCGAACGAATTACTATTTCCGAATGGAATTAATCTCGTTCTCCTACGAATTCCCGAGGACGATATGACGAATAATGTAGAACTGGTATGTCCTACTAATCAATATTCCAATGAATTATTTGATAGTAATAAACATTCACTTCTTGCCATATTAAAAGATGGATATTATGAACCTATCTACTTGTATCGCGATGAGGAAATACGTATTAACGTGAATAAACTATTTCATAAAAAGAATTCCCAGTTACCTTCTAATATTCGATATATATTGGATGTTGTCAATCAAGGATTCCAAAAATGTATACCTCAACCATCTTTACCGAAAGTATATGAATTCAAAGATAATTTGGATTTTGCCACAGTGAAAGAGTTATTTAAAGAGAAGAAAATTAAAATTCTTCGTCAAATCAGCAATTACAGTAATCGAATTGTTGGCGTGTATGTTGAATTGTTAGACACGAAGGAACGTGGGTATATACCTATTAAACCATCACCTATGAACCCTCGATATCGTATTGATTATTTTGACGATGATAAAATATTTAAAAAACTGGATGGAACTGTAGATTTCTTACGAAAAGTATACAAATTAACTGATAAGAAACTTGCTATAAAACCTCGTATGAAGATCCTTGATGATGGCTTAGTAGTTGGAATTCTCACAAGTGGTAATCAATTTGTACCCTTGAAGAAACCAGAACAAAATATTCATCATATGGATTTAGAGGAACAGAAAGGTATTGATTACATGGTATCAGATAAAATATCCTCTCTCCAAAATAATAAAGATGAAGAGAGAACAAATACAATTCATAAAATAAATTTGGAGACAAGTTTTTATCAATCCTTCCGAAATACCTTGAGAATACTTCTTCGTCAATCCTCTTTTGTGGAGACGAAAGAACAGATTGAACGTATCCTTAAGAAAGACGCCAAATTTTATAATGAAAAAATACGTGCTATAAAACGAGAACTCAAAAATATAATGGATCCTTACATTGTATTTAAAGAATTCCAAGAGAAGGAATTACTTTCCGTTGGAAATGTTTCGATGTGTTCTCATTTAACAGTTGAAAAGTGTCAAAGCAGTGAATATTGTAGTATCAAAAAGGATGGAACAGGTGTATGTAAATTGGCGATTCCATCTTCAAACTTGATTAGTAATTACGACAATCGAAGTCTCTACTATACACGACTTGCAGATGAGATTATACGATACAAAGATATATACAATTACCTCTTCCATGAAACAGTCTATTTATCTAATCTTCATTTAGATTATGATCTTCATTCGCATGAGATTATTTTATTAGAAACCATATTATCTTCTTACTTTGATGATATTGATCCAGAACATATTAATACATACGTTCATCATAAAACACGAGAATTCGTTCAACCGGTGAAAAGTCAATTATATAATCACAAGTTTTCACTCGAGGAATTATTATCCTATACACCCACTGCTGATCCAGTGAAACAAGTGGANGAACTACCAGAGGATGAAGAAGTTGAAGAAAGTGATCCTTCTTGTGTGGTTGATCATGAGAGAAGGAGTAAAGGAATGTGGAAAGTATTATTGAAAGATGCAAAAGAGCGTGTGTATTCTAATATTGAAATATGTACTTTTGATATTTTGAGAGATATATACCAAGATTATACGGGACGACGAATTTCTATTAAACGTATTAAATCTATCTTATTGGAGGAATACAGAAAAGTATTTGAAAAACACGGAAAAGAAAAGATTATCCAAAAAATATTAATTGATGAGGGAAAACATCGACTCATGAGTCAAGTTGCCGAAAATCGAATTTCTTTCCAAGATACACTTATTTCTGAGAATTATTACATTACGAATTTCGATATTCATCTCTTCTGTATGCGATTTCAATTACCTGTTTTGGTAGTTTCTTCTACGGAACTTAATGAATTACGCGGATGGAATTTACAAGATGAAGGAAAACGTGTTTCTGCGATTGGTGCAAAGTCAAAATATAAACATGTATGGATAGTAAATAATGAGCGAATTCAAGATTATTATTATATTATTCGACAATCTGGAATTAAGCGTAATACACCTCTAGAATATGTATTATTCCATCGAGATAATTCCATTAAATTGTATATAGATAGTTTCACATCTCTCTTCCGAAATCAATTAGAGAGAATATATATCCATCGTCCCTCCTTCGACGATTACATTAATAAATATATGCGTCTCATCAATATTCGTCGAAAATTACGAAATATTCCTATTCAAGAAGATAAATTGAAAAAGATAAAACGAAAGAAACCTATCCGACTTGTAGTTAAATAAAAATAATTTTTTTATTTTATTTAACTTTATTCACCAATTTAGAACCCTGGACTGTAATCGTTGTCTTCTCCACGATTCTTTCCTTGGATCGTCTTCACATTGGAAACAATCTTGATATTCTGTATAGAACACGGGTCTTCAACATTCTCCAACTTGAATAGCTCATCCACAGTATCTTCTTTCACCACCTCCTTTCGTTTCATCTGTTTCACACGGTTCATATCTAACACCACTTGGAAACTACTTGTCCCGAAATTACCCAATTGACCACACATCACATTGGCAGAAACACCTCGTAGATTATCCAACTCACCATGTCGTGCTGCTCGTAGGAACATCTCAGGTGTTTCTTCAAAGGAAGCCTTTGCGATGGGACCTATATCATCATTGTTAATACCATGTCGGAAGATAGATATCGGTTTATGGGAATAACACATCCGATCACATAGGAGAGCAAGATGGTGGAAGTTGATGTAGGTTCCATCAAACTGAATGACTTCTTGGAATTCATTAAAGATACTTTGTCGTGCGGCCTCAATGCCAAGCACATCATACATTTCCATAATGTTATTTGAATACGTTTCATTCACATTGAATTCATTCATCGAGAGAATATCCAACAAATTCGAACCCACCGTATCCAATACCCATATTTCATCTGTATGGTAGTCTCCATCTTTGAAGATGGCAATATTTTGGATCTTACGAATATTCACCTTGGATATTTTAGGAATACCTTTCAATACAATGGAATCCATTAAATTATCTTGGATATTCTTCAACATATAAATCTCATCCGATTGATCTAATGATAATTGAGAACTCTTCAACAATCCTTTCTTTTTCGAGATCGCCTCCTTCAATCGAATACGGAAAACTAAATTATCGGAATTGTAATCGGTATAGATACATTCAATATCTTGAGGATACCCATTTTCAATGGCAAAATGAATGTCATCCATTGTAATATTTTTATCCAATAAAAGTTCTTTATTAAATTCAAATCGAAGCACCCATTTCGATTTTGCCGTTCCATCTTCTTCTCTTTCAATACAATCACTCACTAATTCTTGGAAATCATGATACTGGGTCATTAACTCCTTGTCTTGTTGAATGAGTGTATTCATATTATCAGGGTCGAAGCAAATCTCCGAGGATATTACCACATCTCTTAAGGAAGTATGTTCTACTAAATACATTAATTTCTGTGCTTTCAGTCGATCGAGACGTTCGCTCTCTTTCAAGTGAATAGTCACCGATGGATTTTTCGGTTCTTTTGATAAAGAGAGAATTTCCTCAATCCTTGGAACACCACGAGTGACATTGGATTTACTCGAAACACCTGCTAAATGGAATGTGTTTAATGTATTGTGAACGAGAATACCATCTCCTGTCATAAACGTTTGGTTATGTGGGACAGTGAAATCATAGACGTATTTATGTTCGTAATTGGTATAGTTATTGATTTCTACAATTTCGTCCCATACTACATCCGAGAAACACGCTTGTTTCAAAATACTCATTTCATACTGGATTTTATCCACATTATCGTGCTTGTCAAATTGAGTAATGTACTCTTGAATTGTATCGCGGGAAATAGAACCATACTTATCCACATCGTCGCAATCTTCGACGTCCAATTGGCGACAACATCTTGTAAGAATAGTATCTAATCCATAAATTCGATCCATCGAAAATCGACACGCCTTGGGATGAATATATTCAATGAGTTTCTCTTGGTGAAGAAGTGATCCAATCTTAGATGAATACTTCATCGAATAGGTATTGGGGACAATTAAATGATACATACAATCTTCCACATCCAAGAGTGTGAAGATACCGAAATAATTCATTAGAATGGAAAGATCCATTAACAACATTCTCTCCGAACTCGACACAGACACATATTCATCGAAAGGACTACATTCAAAGGTAGAATTTCCATCCATATACCCTTGAACCAATCCCGAAATGAAGGAATGGGGAGCAGTGTAAGTAACAGAGGGAACCTTCAAATAATAATCATAACACGCATTATCGAGAAGAGTAGATAATGAAGTCGAATGAAGAATGAGTGTAGTTCCTTCCACCATAGTGAAATCAATGTCATACTTATTGGAGAACTCAATACACCTCTCGAGATATACTGGATTCTCGTGAATGATTTGGATATTCTTCTTTTCTGTTCTTCCACACGCCAAATATGCACCTACGAAGAAACCAAATGATTCGTCTAGTGAATACACATCCCACGTTGTTGTCATATGTGTTTTATCATTTGAAATATGTTTCAAGACTGGAATTCTCATTCCCACCTTCAAGTCTGAACCTTGAATAGGAACCACACATTGTCGATCTTTATTGCGGATTAAGTGACTGTGTGATTTCGTAGTAATTGTTTCGCGACCACTTGCTGTCTTCACCATTATCAATTCTCCATTGACGGGGTGTCGTGAAACATGTGAAATCTTATTCCACGATGTTTTCTCTCTTTCATCAACACCCACAATATAATACTCGTAGTCGTCCATATCCAAACAGGTCTCTACACTATCCGGATGTCCTGTATTAAAGGTCATTGTAGGATGTTGTGTGATATATTCATCGATAAATTCACCAATACGAGGTGTAATACACTCGATACCTTCCTTAGAAACCTTGATAATACGCATTCGTTCATCATACACACATGACATCTGTGTCGTTGGTTCTCCAATCGATTGTGCTGACAACATCCCCACCATCTCTCCAGGTGCGACAAGTGCCTTCTTATAATTATGAAGAATAGTCGTCAAGAGGAGGAGCATGGCGTCTTTATGGAAACGATGCTTGTATATCATCTGTATGGGGTTAATGTAATAATCAAAGAGGATATAGAACAATCGTGTAGGTTTTGCCATATGAATACGATTTAATTGGGTCTTGAAATCTTGGATAAGATGATAACAATGTAAGGGTGTAATATCAACCAGTGAATTCTCTGTAATATGAAGTTGATGCTTAATATTTTGAATAATACGCTGGAAATTCACAGGAATATTTACTTTATCATCCATCTCCTCCTTAAAGACATGATGGATTAAATCCTCACGATGTTGAATCATCTCATGAATAAGATCCGTCGTATGTTTACTCATCACTCGGTCGTCATTCTTCACTTGAGAAATGATCGAAGCAATGAAATAATTTTTGTAAAGAAGGTTTTTGTTTTTCATATTTTTAGGAATATCGAAATGATTGTAAATATCACTGACGGTCATCTTCGATAGGGGAATACTTTGACTTTCTACTTTCGTAGTATCAATATTATCGTCGCCATACGTGAATTGAACCAATTTCCCCATATTATTTCGAACTGTCATATCATACTCCACCTTCAAATCCTCCATTCCTTTAATCAGACGACGTTGAATGTATCCCGTTTGACTTGTATCTCTCACTTGAAGACCATTTGCCAATCCAAAGTTCAGTGTTTTCGGAATGGTTAAATCATACATTTTAGGGTGTTTCTTCACATCCACTTCTTCAATACGAACAATAGGATCCAACACCACATCATTTCTATAAGAATACGAATGGGACTTCGGAATATGATACGAATAACCGGAAAATTCACCAAATATTCCTACACGACTACACAACTGCGAGAATAAATCGACCTGCTCTTTCGTATCAAACTCCACGAAAAGACAATCCTCTGTTTCCACACTAAAGAGGGAGATCATCTTATTCACAATATTCACAATGTCGTAATGGTCGAGCAATAACATATTAGGAACTAGACGTCTGTCTTTATGGAATTGTTCCAATACAAGATAAGTAGGAATATGTTCCAATTCAAGGTTATTCTTCAAACTCAATGTGGTAGGAAGGAAATCACCCACGGAAATCTCCTCCGTATATTTTTCCTTGAATTGATTGGTCTCCTCATTCCATACAATGAGAGATTTACTTGCGGTGACAATGACATCTCGACCACTCTTGGTAATAATCTTGAATAATTTATCACCTGGGTCATGACGTGTCATCGCAGTGACTTCCGCCCAACATACATTTCCCGACATGTCTGTAGTGGAGATCATTGCCCCAGAAATATCCAAGAGTTCCATATTATCCTTCTCTTGATATTGAATCAACTCTTCATACGTATCTAGTGTACCATCAATCCACTTTCCAATCTCAATATAAGTGACCGAACCATCTTGAAACACAAGAACAGGAGTTTCCCACGCCACGGATTTCACCGCAGTATCAATCAAACCCACACGACCACCCATCGCGTGGAAGAATAATTCTTGGGGTGTTAATCCTTGAATGAAGGAACTCTCCACAAATCCACGTGCCTCAGGACTGTCATTGTATTTCGTGTAATGAGGTAAAGTTCGATCTTCAAATCCGTAGGGAATTCGTTTTCCATCCACATTCTGCTGTCCAAGACAAGAAATCATCTGAGCGATATTCAAATGACTACCTTTGGAACCCGCATCCACCATAATCTTAAAACGATTATTTGTGGATAAACTCTTTCTTCCAATCTTACCCGCCTCTTCCATTGCCTTGTTTAAAATACTATTCACACTTGTCTCGAACTCTTCGTAATTCGATTTTCCAGTATTATTTTCAAACACACCAATCTGAACTTGTTCGATAAGTTTATTCACGTCTTTCTTCTTTTCCACAATCGCGTTCGAAATCTTATTGTTGGTTTCACGGTCGGCAATTAAATCGCTAATACCAACACTGAAGGCAGACATCTTCATATATTCGGTAATGATGTTTTGAAGATTATCAATGAAATCCGACGACGCATTAAATCCGAAATCATTGAAGATGGTATGAATGAGTTTCTTGACATTCTTATCTAGTTGTCCTCGTTTCATCACACCATTCACAATTTCGACAATGTTATTTGTCATCGTATCATCTTCATCTCCGTCATACGAATTATTTTTAAATCGAGCATATAATGGAGGCAATATTTGAGAGAGAAGTGTGAAATTATCAAGATGTTGTTTCTTGGAAAAGATGGATAAATCCACATCTTTAATCTTCATCATCAAATTCATTGCCTGTTCCGGCGTAAATTGAATACCTGCTCTTGTAAATCGATAACATCCAAGAAGTGAGTCTTGAAAGATCCCAACAATGGAACTGTTATTTGCCGGACTAATAATTTGACGAGGAACCGCGGCCAAATTAAGAAGTTCCGCACGCGATTCATCATCTTGAGGCATATGCATATTCATTTCATCTCCGTCAAAATCAGCATTGTATGGTTTGGTATCGGCAACATTCATTCGGAATGTATTGCCTTCCTTCATAATTTTCGCTAAATGACACATCATACTCATACGATGGAGTGTCGGTTGTCGATTAAAGAGAACGGGGTCACCATCCAACATATGACGATGAACCGTATCTCCAACACTGAGATTAATATTCAATCGATCCACATACCGGAGAGAAATGCTTTCCCCATTCTTTTTTTCAAGCACTTTCGCCCCTGGATATTTATCGGGACCATTGACCACCATATATTTCAAGGTATTTATATTTCTCTCCGTCACCTTCACGGGATAAGTAATGTTCATCGCAATCTTAATAGGAACTCCCAACTCTCGAATACTCAAATTCGGGTCGGCAGTAATCACACTACGCGCAGAGAAATCAACACGTTTTCCCATTAAATTACCACGAACACGACCACCCTTACCATTCAAACGTTCAATGATGGATTTCAAAGGACGCCCCGAACGTTGTGCGACGGAGGCAACCCCTGGAATATTGTTATTCACCATCATCGCGACATAATATTGTAATACATTAGTCCAATCCTCCACTACATTTTCCTTCGCGTTCTGTTCTATCTTGTCTTGAAGGGTCTTATTTGCCTTAATGATATTCACAATGATATGAGACAAGTCGTCTTCACTTCGTTGTTGTGCGTCATGTTTTACAGAAGGACGAACTGCTGGTGGAGGCACTGCCAACACTTGACATACCATCCAATCCGGTCGTGAAAATACCGAACTGAACCCCATAAAATCGACGTCATCATCCGAAATACGCTTGAATATTTTCAACACAATCTCAGGTGTCATCTTCATAATTAATTTATCTTTATCATCACTATCAATCTCTTGGATCTCTGTCCATTCTGCATACAACGACGCAAGTCCATCTTTTCGGATTTTATCCGGTTGCCTACACCCACAACCATCTTCATTGTCTTCTCCACAACGCTTTATTTTACTTGCGTGTTCGAAAACATAATCCCATCGATCTTTGTTGTTCATATCCATTGCCTCCTTATATTTGGTCTTACTAATCAGTAATTTACTACATTTAATACAAACACATCGGAGAATTTTATTGATATGATTCAAGTATTGGATATAGAACACAGGTCGTGCGAGTTCCAAATGACCGAAGTATCCAGGTGTTTGCATATACGTAAGACCGTCAGTGGGACATATTAATCCAGGTTCTAATACACCCATACGAGGATCAAATAGACCATTAATTACTGGTTTATTATTTACATACGTATCTCTACTCGTGATATGAGCGACTGATGTCTTTCGGATTTCATCAGGAGAGAGAATACTAAACTGGATACCAATAATTTTAGAGATGTTCGTGTCCGTCATATTTTGGAATTGCATTTATATATTATATTATTATCTAATATTTACTTTAATTCAATTTTTTTATTTATTAGAACTAAACATTTTAGTTAAACATAAAATTGAACGATATAAATACAAAAAATATATCTTAATAATACATTCAAGAAAGTTTAACACAATGAGTAAAAAATCGAACGTTATTAGAGTAATGGAAGAAGAATACGATTCCACTAGTGACTCCGATTATGTTCCTAACGAAGAGGAGGAGAATTCTGATACTAGTGATTATGAAATGGAGGAAGAGGAAAGTATGGATGAAGAAGAGTATCAAAAACTGTTGTATAAGATGTATCCTTCTAAATATATGAAAAATAAAGTAAATAACACGATGAAATGTAAACAGGAAAAAGAGGAACCGAAAAAGAATGTAAAATCAAAGAAGAAGGTTGTGGAAGAGGAAAGTGAAAGTAGTAGTGAAGATGAAGAGGATGAACTGGAAAATAAAACATTTAATGTAGTATTTACTATTAAGTCTAAAGATCAAGAGGAAGATACAAGTGAAGAAGAAGACAGTGAAGAGGAGGAAGAAGAGGAGGAGGAGGAGGATGAGGAACCCTCGAAAAAAGGTAAAGATCCTTATGAAGATATCGATTCGGATACGGAACGTTCCTTCTTGGAAATCGTTCATTCACTCAAAGAAGAAGATAAGGAAGCACATGAAGAATGTGTGAAACAATTTAGTAAATATATTGATAAATCAAAGAAGAAGAGAGAACAACGACGATTGAAGGAAGAGGCAAAGAAACGAAAAGAAAATATAAAGACGATGAAAAGGTTGATTTTCAGCAATAAAGAAATGAACGATTATAAATATTTCAAGGAATTGGATTTGAAAGAACAAGAAAAACTTATCTTGAAAATGAAAGATATTCAAAAAGAGTATGATATGGATAAACCCTATCATATTACGCTGATTGATTCGTCGCTTCCTATTCCTTACAAGGCAATCGCAATGAGGAAAATCAATGTTCTAAAACAAATGGAACCTGGTTCTAATGAGTATTACAAGATTAAACAATGGGTTGATACTTTTATGAGAATTCCATTTGGTGTGTATAAATCCCTACCCGTTCATATTAATGACGGTTTGGAAACATGTCATAACTTTATGGAAAACTCGAAAAAGATATTGGATGATGCTGTTTATGGACTAAATGACGCGAAGTTACAACTCTTACAACATTTGGGAAATTTGATTACAAATCCATCGGCAGTAGGAACAGCTATCGCAATTAAGGGACCTATGGGAACAGGTAAAACAACCCTTGTCAAAGAAGGAATTAGTAAGATCTTGAATCGCCCCTTTGAGTTTATTGCCTTGGGAGGTGCTACAGATAGTAGTTATCTCGAGGGTCATTCGTATACCTATGAGGGAAGTATTTGGGGTAAAATTGTGGATATTCTAATCCGTTCGAAGTGTATGAACCCTGTAATTTACTTTGACGAGTTGGATAAAGTGAGTGATACACCACGAGGCGAAGAAATTATTGGTATTCTCACACACTTGACGGATACAACACAAAATACAGGATTTCACGACAAGTATTTCTCGGATATTGACTTCGATTTGAGTAAAGCGATTTTCATCTTTAGTTATAATCATGAGGAAAAAATTAATCCGATTTTGAAAGACCGAATGTATCGTATTCAAACAAAAGGATACAATACAAAGGATAAAGTGATTATTGCGAAGACCCATCTTATCCCTAAAATTGAGAAGAATATTGGATTTAAGGAAGGGGAAATCATTATTCAGGATGAGATTTTGGAATATATTATTCAGCATACCGAAGAAGAGAAAGGTGTTCGTAATTTAAAACGATGTTTGGAAATCATATTTAGTAAGATTAACTTATATCGTTTGATGAAACCGAATTCCAATCTCTTTGATAATGTGAAGACAATTGATTTCCAATTCCCTCTTACACTGACGTCCGAAATCATTACAAAACTCATTCAAAAGAAAGATGTTGAGAATGAATCATTCCGATTTATGTATAGTTAATCTCTATTTCGTCGAGTTTGATTGTTTCTTGGTTTTAACCTACGAGTTCCTCTCGTTCCCCCTTTACGCTCTTGAATTAAACTTAACATTTTTTTATATCGATCGTATAAATCCCGCATAGATAGTCGATCCATAAAGAATGGTTTCGTGCTATCTAAAATAATATGATAAAATTCCATCATATAAGGAGCTAAATCAGTGGGTTCTTTTGTGGGGTCAAATAATGTCCCCGTCAAGGAACTCCACATTTCTACAAAGACAAGACCCATACTGAAAACCTCACTTTTTACCATCATTTCTTGAATAAGGTCTTGTAAATTGGCAATATTCATTTCGTGTTCGATACGATTGAATAAATCAATATATTTTTGGATCTCGAAACCATCTAAATATATATTCCCCTTTTCAATGAGGTCTTCATTAAATTCACTCATATAACTTATTTTATATATTTCTTGAATACGTTCCATTAAGATTTCTTTCTTGGATTTACCAACCATACGTTTAATACTATCATCCTCAAACATAAGAACAAAGATATTTGGCATAAGAAATCCTTTTAGTACTGTATTCTTTTCATGAAAGATTTCGGGACGGATTGTTTTTCTGGGAACATATCGATGGCGTCGTTTCAATTCTTTTCTATCTCTCTCTTCCATATCCCAAGGAGAAGGATCCAATAGCACGACTTCCATAGGTCGAATAAAGTATCCACGCTGGAAATCAAACTTCGCGAGAGAACGAATTCGATTGTAATGAATGGAGAGACCGAAATCAATATAATTGAAACGATACTTTCCATCCATATTCTTGACAACTAAATTATCGGGTTTAATATCGAAATGTAAATAATCATGTTTTTTCATATGATTCAAACCGTAAATGATATTTTCGAAATCTTTCAAGAAACGCGGAACTTCCTTCGCCTCCAATCTTCGATTTCGTTGTAAAAAATCATAGAGAGAATGACCTCCATCCACCATTTGTAAGACCAGCAATTTATCATCCCACCCTTTCTGATTAATATCAATTCGATGATCTTGAATAATTCCACAATCGCGAAATAGATTATCGTCTTTCAAGGTAGGATATTCGGGAACACATTCTTGGGGAGGTGGAAGATGATAAATAAACTCCTTATCAATCTGATTAATACGTTCATTCTCAATCATTTCTTCTAACGCGTGTTCTTTCAACATTAGTTTTGAAACCATATTATCAGGACGTCGTCCAGTTTGACCTTTACATCGTAGTGGTGGGCGATAAACACACCCATAACTTCCTTCTCCGATTTTCTTTCCACCAATCATATATATTACTTCAATAAAATAATAATTTCATTATATCTTCGATACGCTTCGTTGGGAGTTAATCGAGCGTCATACCGGAATTCAGTCAAATCACGTATTAAATCATATAATTTTGACTTGACTTCTCTCTTTATACTTGGTTTAGGAAGTTCAAATTTAACTCCATATATTTTATTCCAAATGACGACCAACATAATTCCCATACTGAATACATCTGATTGACGTAGTAGCATTCGACCATATTCATCGTAAGCGTCTTTATTCAAGACATTATTAGATACTAATTTAAATTGGTCAATATCGCGAATATATTTTGGGTAAATCGTATCACGCCATGTTTCATAATTGGGTAAATAAATGTTTTCCTTTCCATACACATAAACATCATTAATTTCACTTGCGTAGGAATCATCCACGATTTCTTTCATATAATCATACAGAATAACTGGAGATAAACTATGATTCATATTCATGATCTCAATGGGTGATTTTAATAAAATAGGACTTACTGACTCCATATCTTTCTTGTGATATTTAGGTGTTTTTTGTAATATTGTATACACAGGATCACTATCAAGTAAGGTTAATTCAAGTGGACGGACAAAATATCCTTTATTAAATACTTTTGTTTTAATAGTTGTTGTATTTACATTATGGATTGCTAAACCGAAATCAATGAAATTAAAACGATAGGTTCCATCTTCTTCTCTCTTCACTACTACATTATCTCTCTTAATATCGTAATGAAGAAAATCATTCTTATTCATAATATGAACTCCTCTAAATAATCGACCTAACCCTTTCATAAATCGGTGTTTTTCTCTCATCGTTGCGTTCTTTATTTCACGTGACATCTTTGAGAGAGACATTCCTCCATCTGGCATTTGTAATACTGTCAACATATTTCTCTCTTTCCAATCCGGATACTTCTTCTTTATCTTCTTTACAATATCACATCCTTTGAAATTCTTATCGTGTTCTTTATCTGGTGGAGCGGGAGAACACATTTCCGGTGGTGGAAGATGGAATTCAAATTCAGGGTCAATACGGTCAATATGAGCGTTTTCCTTGATTTCATCTAGTGCATGACGCGTTTTCATTAATTTAGATACAGTGTTTTCACGACGCACAACCTCTCCTTCACACAATAAAGGGGGACGATACACACACCCATAACTTCCTTCACCAATTTTCTTGCCACCCCGTTGTCTCTGACGTCGCGTTTCTACTCTCCGTCGTCTTTGGTAGTTTCTTCGTGTTTGTGGTGGCATATATATGTTATCTATATTTTATTTAGGTACTAAATTGAGTAATTGAAGTCGTTTTCCAATCGTTCCATCTTTTTTTACACACTGATTTGAGGCAATATTATACACTTCTCCTCTTGGACACATTCGTGCCTTCTGAAGATATTTATTCACTTTATCTCGCTGGATCCTCCCGTGAATACCTACTTCTTTCAAGCGTTTAGCAATGGTACTATCTGCTTGAATACATTTTTCACTGATGGGATTATAGATTTGGTTCTTCGGACATTTCCTAAAAATAGGGTGCTTTTTATGAGTTCGTGTATGACGTTTAATATCACTTCGTGTCAATTGATTCGGTGGTGCTAACCTCAAATTGATAATTCGACGACCTAGTTTCCCATTCTTATCCACACAATTCTCTGTAATAATATTTGCTACTTCACCACGAGGACACGATTTAGCCGTTCGTAAGTGTTGTCCCACTTTCTTTCGATTAATGGATTTATACAATCCGACTTTCTTAATTCGTTTCGCGTTGGGGTGGTCTTCGTAAATACAATGTTGAGAGATAATATTATAGACTTCCCCCTTCGGACAATCCTCATACTTTCCAACTCTTGAAAATCGTTTATCCCCATAAATCATTTTTTTCGTTTGACGTCGTATATGACGTGTATCTTCTTGAATGAGTTCAAGATCCCCTTTACGAATTTTATGCGTTTGTTTTCGAGGGTGTCGGGGAATAGGTTTCTTCTTTCCAAGTTTGTTGTAAATGATATAGACAATTTGTTTAAATCGCTGATATCCTTCCTCAGGTTTCATTCGTTCTTCTATGGTTGGTTTTGTAAATCCTTTAATAATATCATACAAATGACTTTCGACTATCGATAAGTTCTTGTCTTTAACACGAATATTAAATTTCTTTCCTGTAAATACTTTCCATACTCCAAGTAAGACCATTCCAAAAGAATACGTATCCAATCGACGTAATAAATGTTTTTTGAATTCTCTCTTTCCTAGTTTGTCATAGAGTTTAGCATACGTTTTCAAATTTAATCCATCCAAATACATATCGGGAGAACCTGTTTTATACCCGACTTCTGGGTCTTGTTTTCGTGCTCTTTCAATATATTCATAATTGTAATGATGTTTTCGACTAGTTAGAATAATATACTTGAATATGGTTTTTATCTCCTCGTATTTCCTTTCTTTCAAGAGAGAAAGAAGGGTTTTATCTTTTGGGTATTTAATATTTAATCGTTTTATATCATCCTCAAGATAGAGTTCGTGAATGGTATTGGGGTAGGTAAAGATAATATCCAAGGGATATACTTCATAATCAAAACTTGGAACATATTTATTATCCTCTTCCTTGTCGAAATCATCCAAGAGATAAGAAGTTCCGAAATCAATGAAATTATAACGATAGGTTTTCGGGTTCACCACAATATTATTGAATTTAATGTCTCCGTGAATAAATCGTTTTTTATACATATCTGCTAATCCATAAAATAAGTTTTTCATTTCACTAATCATTTTCAGGGGTTCGATTTTCTTGTCATAGAGTTTATCTACTAGTCCATCCAAACTTATCCCACCATCCGGATATTGAAGAAGACGCATTCGTTCTTTCCAGTGTTTATCGTGAGGTGCGCCATACAACGCAGCAATAAAACACTCAGACAATTGATTATCATTCTTTGTATCTGGAGTTGCGGGTTTGCACATGGTAGGAGGTTTCAAGTGATAAATAAAGGATGGATCAATCTTATCAATGAGACGGGATGTTTTATATTCATACATTGCATCCTTCTTCGATAATAATTTTGACACTTTATTCTTCTTTCGTGTTTTACTTCCTTCACAACGTAAGGCAGGTCGATAGACACAACCAAAACTTCCTTCATCGACATAAGCACCGCCAAGATGGTTCATATATATTATAGGATAGAATATTTTTATTATATCCTAGAATACTTACCTTTTATTGAGGAGAAGTCTTGTAGAGATTGATTGCTTGAATACGTTTTCCAATGTGTCCGTCACGTTCTACACACCGATTAGAAACCACATTATAAATCTCTTTCTCGCTACATTGCTCTCCTTTTCGAATATGAGGATCCAATTTCTCATGATCGACTTTACCATCTAATCCAATTCGTTGAATCCGTTTTCCAATAGTGCTTTCTTTTGTAATACATTTTTCCGTTACAGGATTATAAAGATGGCCTTCCGCACAAGGTTTAAATAAAGGACGATTTTTCCGTGAAATCTTGTGTTGAAGTCGTTGTCGATCCCGTCGTGTCATTTGCTTTTTAGGAGCAAGACCTAGATTAATAATCCGTCTTCCTAAGGCTCCATTCTTATCTACACAATTCTCGGACACAATATTTAATACTTCTCCCGTAGGACACGAAGGACTATCTCGTAATCTCTCTTTCACACCAGAACTTCGTATATCTTTATCCAATCCGATTTCTCGGATGAGTTTCGCGTTTGGGTGTTTATCCGTAATACATCGTTTAGTAATCACATTATACACTTGTCCTTCATCACAGTCTTTATAGAGATGTTTTGTATGAACACCATATTCAATTGGACTGTCAGAGGAGGGAGTTCTTCTCTTTCGAGAACGATCACTTCGTGAGTTTTTCTCTCTTCGTCGTGTTTTATTCTTCTTTACCAATTTGAGAATATTTACATATTCACGATATGCTTCAAGAGGATCTATACGTTTTGTCACATTTGCTTGTGTCATCTTTCGTATTAAATCGTAGAATTTACTTTCAACATTATTCAATTCTCGCGGTTTTCGAAGAGAATACTTTTGACCTTTTAGAAATTCCCATACATACATCAAGAACAATCCGAGAGAATACACATCTATTCTACGCATCAAATAATGAGAGAACTTTCCGAAATCCTTTCCACATTTTCTCTCATATAAATCATAATAATCTTTATAAAATCCATCTACATGAACACCGTCTAAATAAACATGAGGATCACCTCTTTCGAGACCTTCATATAAATCCTTGATAGATGTATATTGTCTAGATCCTTCAATGAGGATACTGTTTTTAAGATTGATACTGCTATAATCATTCGCACATATAGAACGTAAGACAGCGTCTATCTTATCAAATTGTTTATTCAACAATAAATCATAGGTACGACCTTGAAAACGCGTATATCGATTCTTATAATAGACTTTCACTTTTCGAAGAGGATAACTCTCCAAGAATCCCATATCTAAGGGTCGAACATGATGACCGAATGAGGGAAAACTTCGTTTCGGAATGAAATCTTCTACATTTAGGGATAATCCAAAATCGATATACTTCATTTCATACGTATCGGGTTGAATCACAATATTATTAAAATTAATATCGCCGTGAATAAATCCTTTTTCAAACATATCTTTTATACCCAAGAAGAGAACCTTCATCTTTTTCATCAAGGTATTCACACGTACATCGTTGATCCAGTCGCGATGACGATCCATAAACTTCTTCATCGAAATACCACCATCCTTATACTGTAAGAAACGAACTTTGTCCTTCCACGAAGAAGGGTTATTCTCTATAAGAGTATGAATGAAATTACAATCCTTCATAAGATTATCGTGTTTTTTCGAAAGTCCTTTTGGTTCGCACAGTGTGGGGGTAGGTAAATGATATACAAATTCAGAGTCAATCTTATCAATCTGTTTCACCTTCTCCATTTCCTTTTCTGCTTCTTCTCTCTTCATCACCTTGGTAATTGTATCTTTACGTCGTTTCTCGTCGCTTACACATTTTAACGCAGGTTTATACACACATCCATATTCCCCCTTCGCAATATATTTTCCACCATGTTGCATAGTATACTATAAATGTAGATAATATTATCTATATTTATTTAAAACTCACTATCTGAAGTTCGGTTTCCACCTCGAGTGTTAATATAATTCAGTTGTTCGGGATTCATACAAGCACAACCACCGCCTGTAAATCCACCGGAAATAAGGAGACCACCTTTGGAACTGAATTTAGAACCACAACATTCGGGGCTAAATTGGGTATCTCCAAGGAAAGAAAGACTTTCATCGGGACCTACAAAACGTGTACCCTTTGAACCTTTACGCTGGTAAGTTTGACGTTCTGATTCTTCATATAATCGTTCATCCGTGTCCCAACTTCCTAGAACACCGTCTCCCATGCGATAATCGACAGATGAACCCAACATCGTAAGTCCTTCCTTTAATCCAACTTTACTACACGAAGTCATTAAATGAAGATTTGCCATCCACAAAATAACAATACCAATGATGATAAGTTCTACGCGTAACTTGAATCCAAATATATTGACTAACATTATATATATAAAGGAATAAAATAATATTTGAATTCACAATAATGTTTCAATATTTCCATCATAGTCTGTAAATCGATAATCTTCTAAATAGAAATATCCTCGATCCGTTAATAAATGATAAAGTTTCATTTTCTTGTCCCATATTTCTCTCTTCCATTGGAGTGTAGAAGTTGTTCTCTCTTTATTAAGGAAAAATATATTATGAGATTTTCCATATACAACGCGTCCATTTGGAAGTGTCATCTTGTATAATAAATTATTCATCACTTCTACAATACCAATAACTCGAATATCCCCCTTTAATCGATCTCCAATAGAGATATTTTTGAGAGAACTAATGGACCCATCATATAATTCAATAGGAGTCTCTGGAACAAATCCGCCTTCTAAATGGTTCATAATACTATATTTTCGAAGAATGATATGTTTAATATCTTCATTTTCTCTCATCCTATTTAGTTTTCTCTCCAATCGTTCTATCTCTTTATCCTCTAAATCATCCCAATCCGCAAATTCATATCCTTTAATCCATATTCGTTTTGAGGTAGTATTCAGGCAATAGAGATATTTCTTGTCATAATTCGGAACTAAAATCGCATCTTTGAGATCCTTCACATGATTCCATTTTCCATCTATATAGATACTATGATTACCAGAAACAAGTATATCCTTGTAATGATACATATCTGTCACTTCTCTTTCACCATCCATTGTATGACTTCGTAACACTTTGAAGAAGGAATGAACCACAGAACCATCTATTAATACATCTCCAATTCGAACATCTTTTATCTTTTTCTCTCTTCCGTCATTCATCACGAGGATAGTATCTTCATCAAAACATTTCGGTCTTCGAGGGAGACTTCGACGTGTTTTTCCTACTAGTCTGCCTAAACCAACCAAGATTGGAACCATCAATCCAGTGACAGTCAAGAAAATCGCAAGTAGAGGTGCAGCAACGGGTGCGAGGAATAAAGACGCAAGTAATTTAGCAATAATTGCTGCTAACGCGACTAAACCGGCAATCATCATCTGGAAGAAAATTCGAATAAAGAGGTAGATACTATAATACCCTGTCAAGAGAGAAAAAATCTTGGCGACTATAATACCGTTGGTTTTCTGGAGCAAGTCACGAAGTTTAATAAACATATACTGAAGAGGAATTATGAAACTGAATACTCGTCCAATAATACGTTGATTTATATTGACAAGATTATCAGTAATATCGCTTATTTTCATACGGATACCTTGAATACTTCTAGACACGAGTTGGATAGATTGATAAATCAGACCCATTAAGAAGACAATAGGACGGAAGAAATTTGAGGAGATTTTTTCGAATATGTTATTCACACAATAATTAAAATTTTCTTTTGTGAATTGAGCGTTGGTTTTGTCCGTGGGTTTATTAATCAATCCAGCAAAGGGTATCACCATCGGACTACAACGCTGTCGAATCCAATCATTCTTGATAGGTTTTAATTGATTCATCACATAGAAATAAGAGAAAATAATAAAGAAGATGAATAATATCACAAATGTCAACACGAAAGAACCTCCATATAAATCAAAATATCCTTTCGCATTATATATCTTTGATAAGGTATCTTTTAAAGGTATAGGAGTATCCATATGTAATTATTAGATATAATTATTGCGGTTTTAATTTATCATTCTCAGGTATTTCATTATCTTCCCAATCCCAGAAGGTGTATTCTCCAATGGGGATGTGATGATTAGATACTACTAAACAAGACATTTCCTTGGTTTCGACATTGTGTTCTTTTACAGCATAAGGATAGTCTTTCACTTGAATATATTTATTCAATTGAGGTACTTTCATATAATGCGAACCAGTAACATAGATATATTCTTTGTATACATTACAATATAATTTATAGTATCGATTATCTAAATCACCCACATTTCCACGTATTTTCATTGTTGCCTCCACGGTTGCCCCGTTGATTAATCTATCTTTTGTATTCAGTTCACACATACGTTTATAGGTTCCATCATACAATCGGAGTTTTGTATCAGGGTGGAAACATACAAACCGCAATGTTCGACCAATGGGACCCGCCATAATACTTGATCCTGTATGCATTCCAGTTTCCATCATATAGACTGTAACTGTAATTGTTCCTATTAATTTATCCATTGTATCTTTTAATTTAATAATCATTTTTTGGAATTCAATCATAATATTAATGAAAATACCAAGAACATTACCAATAATATTTGTGAAATTCGAAGTGATATTATCAATCTTCTTTCGTATCCATTGAATATCATTAATTAAACTTGAAATAGAGGTTTGGATAAGAGTAACAATATAATTTGTTGGTTTAAGTAATTCACCTATGTAGGATGATTGCATGTTTTGAATACAATAGGAAAAGTTGGATATGGCATCGTGTCCGAAGTACCCAGCAAAAGGAATGACAGAGGGATTACATCTATATTTAGGCCAATTTTTCTTAATGTTATTCATTCCAATAGTAAAAGTGTTAATAAAGGATAATAACACAAATAAAAAAATAATAAATAGGGATAGAAAGATGTCACTAAACTTCATTACTAATATAATTTAATATTTTATTTTACATGCTTGAAACATTTACAAAAAGAGAATTCTTCTCTCTAAATACTTCGTCGAGAACGTCTTCGTCGTGTCTTGCGAGGACGTTTTTTCCCTTTTCTCCGACGTGTTCTTCTTCGACGTCTTCCTCCCTTTTGAGTTACATTCGGATCAAATTCATCAAAACGACTATTTTCCTGTGCTTGTAAGAGAAGTTTCGCATTATTCACTGTTGTATCCATGGTTCCACCAGCACCCTCCACATTTCCTACTTGGAATTGAGGGACTGTATGGGATCCACCTTTCATCAGATGGAACTCATGTTCTTCATTCCCATTGTCATTCCCATTCAACATATTCATTTGTTCGTTGCTTTCGTGCTCGAGTGCGAGGATTGCTTCTTCCGATGGACTAGAAGCTCCATATTTGTATCCTTCTACTTGAGCGGCAGGAATACCCACTCCTGTAGCACCTCCTCGTAAATAGTATCGTTCAAATCGACATTCATATAAATTAATATAACTTTCAAGGGTGTAGATACGTGATTGATTGAGAGTCAACCATTTATCCATATTGGTTTCCTTCCCTTTTTTCATTTTTCTATTCTTCGTAGTGTATTTAAGATTTCCAAGATGGTAGGCAATAAGATAAATTTTGAAGAGAGAAGGTTTAGAACGTTTCATGATGTCAAGAATATCGAAGATCGATTTTATGATATCATATTCATATAATTTTAGGATTGTATCAAGATGAAGTTCAATGTCTTTTATCTTTTTAGGTTCTGTTCGTTCTAATGTTTTCCATTTTAATGACCAATCACTACAAATAGTAAATCTTGAATGTGCGTAATGGGTTTGTTTCCATTTTTCATCGTTAAATGATTTTTTCTTGGAATCTTCGTATCCTTCCTTTATATAGTTATTAAACTTACGTACTACCTCGTTCATATATATATTATGTAGAATATTAGTTTAAAAATATAAATAATTACCTTCCTATATTTAAATGAATAACTTAACAGAAAATGATCGCTTAAACCTTACAAAAATGTTACAACAATATAATAGTAACGAAACCACGGAACAAATTCGGCAACTCAGGCATAGCAAGAAAATACAAGAAGATGTGACTCATATGATTGCGTTAAAAAAGGAATATTCACGATTGCGTGTGACAAACCCTTCTCAATTTAGAACAATGAGTGAAAATCGTTGTTCCTTCTTATATAATCATTACACGAATATTTTCAATCGACTTTTGAACGATGAGTTAAACGAGAAGATTTTATTCCAATTTATTGCTATTCTCTCTCAAATCGAGGAAGGAAAGATCGATCAACATGAGGGTTCATATAAGGTGGGAATGTTATTAAAACAACTTTATATTGATACCGCACTTCAACGAAAGAAAGACACCTCTTCTCGTGAAAAGAAACCCTCCAAACCGATTAAGAAAATCTCGTGGAAGGAGTATAAAATGGTTCATTTAGAAAAATAAAATAATATAGTATATATATAATGGGAAAGAGTTTATCCGCTATTCGTTTTTCACGTGCCGCACGCCCAGGTTACACACGAGCAACACGAGGAACAAAGACTGCTGCTACTTCAGCACCAGGTGCTTTACTGATTAATCGTTGGAGAGGTTGTCGTGGTTGTAAATAAATAAAATTGATATAAATATTATTATAATTATTTTATTATAATAATTTTCGATGTTTTCTTTAGTGATTGTTGAGTCTCCAGCAAAATGTAAAAAGATTGAAGAATATTTAGGGAAAGAGTATAAGTGTATTGCGTCTTACGGTCATATTCGAGAATTAGATACAAAGAAAGGTCTTGAATGTATTGATATTCACAATAATTTCAAACCTTCGTTTAAAAATATTCCTGTGAAGATGAAAAATATACGAGTGATGAAAGAATTAGTAGGTAAGAGTAAGGATGTATATTTAGCAACGGATGATGATCGCGAAGGGGACGCGATTGCGTGGCATCTATGTCAAGTATTACATTTACCTGTGGATAAGACAAAGCGTATTTTATTTCACGAAATTACGAAAGATGCACTTACGAAGGCAATTCGACACCCTACACACTTGAATATGAAATCGGTGGAATCACAACAGGCACGACAAACATTGGATATTCTGATTGGATTTACCATTTCCCCGATGTTATGGAAATACTTAAATCAGTATCGACTTTCTGCGGGTCGTTGTCAGAGTGTCGCACTTCGTTTAATTTATGAGAATCATCTTGCATTAAAATCGAAACAGGGAAAATATAGTTATGAGGTAACAGGGTTCTTTACTGATAAGGAGATCCCATTTCATTTAAATGCGGTGATTGAAGAGAGAGAACAGGTCGATACATTCTTGGAAGAAACTGTCAATCACGATCATCATTTATCGCTGTCGAAAATCAAAGAGAAACGACGAGAACCACCAGTTCCATTTACTACTAGTCTTATTCAACAACGTGCACATTCACTTCTTCACTATTCTCCGAAAGATACAATGAAAATATGTCAGAATTTGTATGAGGCAGGATATATTACATATATGAGAACCGATTGTAAGAAGTATAGTAAAGAGTTTGTTGATAAAGTATCTTCGTTTATTGGAACCAAATGGGGTGGAACCTATGTACGAGAGGATATTGAGAAAGTAACTAATTCAGATACTATTTCCAAAGAGAAGAAAAAGAAGAAAGACCACGCACAAGAAGCTCACGAGGCCATTCGTCCTACGAATATTTTGAAAGTGTCTTTGAAAGATGAANCCCATACGAAAATTGGGGTGAAAGAAATNAAGATGTATCATCTGATTTGGTGTAATACAGTGGAAAGTTGTATGTCGTCGTGTGTCTATGATACGGTGGTAGGAACGATTACATCCCCATTTGAAAAACATCAATATAAACATACATTCGAACAAATTCGATTTGTAGGATGGTGTATTGTAGAAGAAGTCTATCAGAAGAAGAATATTTATGAAAAGGATGAATTATATGAGTATATTCTTGAACACGATAAAGATGTATCTTATACAAAAATAAAATGCGATTATTCACTCCGTGATCGAGGACAACATTATACGGAATCCACGTTAGTCTCTCTTTTAGAGAAAAATGGAATTGGCCGTCCATCAACATATTCCAGTCTTGTGAGTAAAGTACAAGAGAGAAATTATGTATCCTTAGAGGATGTGGAAGGAGAAGAAATCGAGTGTATTGATTACGTTCTTGTAGGGAATGAAATCGAAGAAATCCCGAAAAAGAAAAAGGTAGGTGTTGAGAGAAATAAATTAGTTATTCAACCGATTGGAATTATGGTGATGGAATACTTGTTGAAATATTACGATGATATTTTCAATTATGAATATACTGCGTCGATGGAGGAACGACTGGATAACATTCGTAATGGAAAATCCTCGTATGTGGAAGTATGTCAAAAAGGATATGAAGATATTATCTATCATACGGAAAAGGTAGAGGAAACACCGGTGGAATTTTCACTTCAAGATCGAGAGAATACGGGAATTTCTTATACTTACAAGGTGATGAAATACGGTCCCGTCATTGTAAAAAAAGTCGATGGAAAAGTCTCTTATTTAAAGGTGAAAAAGGACGTTGATATGGAAAAGGTAAAAGAAAAGAAGTATTGTGTAGAAGATATTATAGAAGCAGAAGATACACGAGAGAATGTAATTGGAGAACACGAAGGAAAGGAGATTGTGATTCGAAAAGGTAAATATGGATTATATTGTTCTTGGAATGGTGGAAATTATAGTTTAAAAAAATTAGGAAATAAAGAATTACACGATGTATCTAAATCAGATTTTCTTCGTATCTTAACTAGAGAAGATGATACAAGTTTTCGATTGACGGATGATATTAGTTTACGCAATGGAAAATATGGTGTTTATATTTATTATAAAACAAAAAAGATGAAGAAGGCGAAATTTATTTCTGCAAGAAAATGTCCTTATTTAGAGAATAATATTGATTTACAAACACTGGATTTGGATGAGTTCGAAAAGGAGAAAATTATTCTTTGGTGCTTGAACCATTAAAAAAGTATATTCATAAATTATATATGATAGAAAAGAAAAACATATATAATATTATTTTAACCTTTATTATTACAGTAGGTGTGATCCAAATCTTGAATTTGTTTATTCCAGTTAGTTTATTCAAAGGATTTTCTGTAATGGTGTATTCTTTTTCTCTCTTGTTAATCCTTCTATCTTCCGGTGTAGGATTTTCACTCTACAATAATGTGAATGAATATATCTATCTTCTTTACTATGCTGTCACGAATATTATTCCCATCATTATTGTTTTATTCACCAATATCAAATATATTGATGTGATTGAAAATGATAAGATTAAACTTGAGCGATACAACACTCTTATTACGATATTCATTCTCTTTTATCTTACTCATTTATACATCTATTATAAATCTTTCACAAGTGGAACTGGTATTCATAATCTATTTATGGGTAACGCTTGTATCACTGTATTTAACATCTTCTTATCAGGATTGATATGGAGAGAAATATCCTTTTATGTCACGGATGGATAATACAAGAAGGAATAAATAATTCCATAGTGTTCTTGGTCTTCCCATAATCCAGAAATCTTAATCAAGAGATTAATATGATGCGTCTCATTATCGATCACACTCGTGGAATTTACTTTTATTTGTTTAGAGAGAAGTTGATTATATAACTTATGCTGTGGTGTTTTTGTAGTTTGAAATCTTCCAAACTTTTTTAAAATAGAATCCTCAATTTCTTTAATATAATTAATAATTTTGAAATTAATGGGACAAGAAAAGAATAATTTATACTTATTAAAATAATTATTATAATTCAAAAACTTTAAAGGAAAAAGAATATGAATATTCGATAAAGTAATTTCTTCATTAGAATAAAGAATATTATAGAAGTAACTGTTTTCTATAATGTTGTTTGAAACCCTTTCACCGAACATTACATTTTCAATATGGAATCCATTTTCATGATTACTATCGGGATGAAGAATAATATTCATTATTCTATTATTTGTATTAGTATTTAATATATTTATTTATAGGTTTCGATATATGCTTTTAGAAATTCTATATTTTCTCTCGTAGGGTCAAGAATACCTTGTAATTCTTCTTGAGTAATTCTTTCATATCGTTCAAGTTCTCTCTTGAACTCTTCCATTTTATAACTAAGATGTTCGACCCACGCATCATAAAGAACGGGATGACTTTCTCTCATTGTTTGAGAGACATCTTGGATTTTCTCTTTTCTCTCTTCCCATTCTTTGATAAAGTCTTCTATCTTATTTTCCATTTTTACATATTATATTTATAATTTATTAAATATATAAACGAAAACATATATACTTATCTAATGAAATACCACGAAGCAACCTTTGAGGGATATTTGGCAAGAGTAAAAGAGAGAAATATCCACAAGGTGTATGAACCTTATTATAAGGATTTACCAGAACGTGTTAAAGATTTAAATCACACCATTCTGTATGGTGCGGATGGTTGTGGCAAATATTCTCAAGCACTCCAGTATATAAAGAAATATAGTTCAACAGAATTGAAATACGAGAAAAAAATAAGTATTGTAGTTCAAAAAAAGAATAATTTTGTGTTTAAGATAAGTGATATACATTATGAGATTGATATGGATCTGTTAGGATGTAACAGCAAGAATATATGGAATGATTTTCTCTCTCAAGTAGTAGATATTATTTCTACCACAAAAAACAAGGAAGGATTTATTCTGTGTAAGAATTTCCAGAAAATAAATTTAGAGTTATTAGATATTTTTCACGGGTATATGAATAAACTGAATTCTCGTATTCATATTAAGTATATTCTACTTACAAACTGTATATCTTTTTTACCCTTATCTTTCTTGGAATGTTTTAATATTATAAAACTAATGAAACCGTCTGTCATTACATACAATAGGATTTTAGATCATAAAATCAAAACCAAACATATTATGTATAATACAAATATCAAAGATTTCAAAAGTGATATACTCTATTCATCATCGATTGCAAAGAATGTTACAGAAACGTTAGTTTCTTATATTGAAAAGAGAGATCCTTACCTATTGAATGAGATGAGAGAAACAATGTATGATATTCTCATTTATCACTTAGATGTGAATGAAATCTTATGGGAGATTATCTCTATGTTGGGAGAGAAAATACCATTTTCAAAGTATTATGATTTGAATATAGAACTATATCGATTTTTTAAGTATTACAACAACAACTATCGACCCATTTTTCATATTGAGAGAATAATACTCTTTCTATCTACTATAGTGAATGGATTATGAGGAGGCGATTTCTCTCCTTGAACTTCCTCGAAATTATACACAAGAAATTCTTAAAAAGAATTATTATAAGAAATGTTTAATGTATCATCCTGATAAAAACAAAGATGGAGAAGAGAAGTTTAAACAAATTCAACAAGCATACTCTCTTCTTACAACCTACCAACCTGAAAAACTTGATGATAATTATACTTCTATGATATCCTCTTTTGTTCGTATATTGACCGAGCATATGAACGTGGATAATGCTGAGTGTCTTACAATCGAAGATATCTCTCAAGTATTAATGAATCTTATTCAGAAAAAGAAGGTGATTGATACCTTATTAGATCAGATGAGTTATTCTACACTTGAGATTTTGAATAGTATTATTGTGAAACATAATGACATATTTCATATCCATCAAAATATTCTTGACAATATTCAGACAAAGTTGAAGAAAAAAACAAAGGAAAAAATAGTGATTAAACCAAGTATAGAAGATTTAATAGAAAATCATATCTACGTTCACACATATAAAGAAGAAAAGTATTATATTCCTTTATGGCACGAGGAATTGGAATTTGATGAATTTATTTGTTCTATTATTAAACCAGAACACGAATATATTAGTGTTGATAGTTCGAATGATCTTCATATTCATTGGACGGAAACGATGGAAAGCGTGTTTTCCAAGGATACGATTCAAATTCCCGTTGGAAAAAAGCATTTTAGTATTCCCGTAGAAAAATTATATATACGAAAGTTTCAAATTTATACTTTGATCGAACAAGGAATTCCAACTATTAATACCATGGATATTTTCAATGTATCCAAGAAATCCAATGTGTATATTTATCTAACTCTTAAATAAAAAAATTATTGTATTTTTATTTAAGATTAATATCGAGTTAATTATTTACTTCTTGCGAATAACACGTCGCTTTGGTTTTGCTGCCTCTGTTGCCGCTGAAGAAGGTTGAGTAGTTTCCTCTTCATCACTATCGCTGTCACTATCACTATCTGGAACATTTACATCTTGAGCTGCTTTCTCTTCTTGTTTCTCTGTCTCCATTGTATTAACATCATTCAACTCAGTCTTATTTACGCGGAGGAAACACTTTCCCTCAAACTTCACGGGTTTCTTCACCATTGCTTGCTTCAATTGCCACGAGACACCAAACTTACCCGCTGCATACCAAATACCATTACATTGAAGAGCACATACTACGTGAGATGCCTTAGGGATATAATTCTCAATCAAATCTGTATCTGTTTCTGAGAACTTGTTATCAAGGATAAGAGTTCCATCCATATCATAGAGTTCAATATTAAAGCGACCCTCCCAATAAGGGATCTTCACGCGAAGGGTTGGATCCCTCGAGTAATCTGGTTCCTTTGTCTCTTTATCTTTGGGGTATCGGACAAAGGGTGTAAAGAGTGCCTCTGCGACCTCCTTTGTCATCTTCGACTTGTTAAACCAGTCCTTGCTATTCTTTACACAACTTTCCAATACATATTCTTCCAATTCCTTCAGTTTCCCAAAGAATTTAGATACAGATGAATTGTTATTACATTGAAGAGACATATTATAACTAACGCGACCAGTATCATCATCTACCATTTTATTAATACCCCAACTTAGGATAAGAGGTGTATCAATCAATAGACGGTTACCATTATACATAAGAGGAATATTTTTTCCACCCCGAGCACTTGTCTTAGGGGTTCCATAGGTAACATCAGATACATTCAGATCATCATAATGCGAAAGGAGCTCTTGTGCGGACATACTTGTAATTGTTAAGATGGTATATACTATAGTTAAATCTTTAAATCAATTTTATGTGAAATTGTTAATAAAGTCTCCCTTTTTATGACTATCGTCATTGACAAATGAATACATATATAAATATATTTAAAATAATAAACCTCTTTATATATAGTAATCTATACGATGAAGAGAGAAATCACAAATAAGTATTTGAATAAGAAAAAAAGAATTTCAGAGAATGAGTTCTCTATTCCCACCTTTGACACTTTATTTTATTTTGATGATTATAATTATACCTTGAAACAACTAAAACATATATGTAAGCACTATACCTTGAAACAAACTGGAAATAAGAATGATTTAATAGATCGCATACTCTATTATTTAAAACATTATCAATCTGTTGTATGTATTCAAAAAAACTGGCGAAGGCATCTTGTAAAACGTTTTATTCAATCCAAAGGAGAAGGATATAAAAATATGAAAAAATGTGTGAATACAACTGATTTTTTCTTACTGGATGAGCTAGATGAAATCCCTAAGATAAATTTTATTAGTATTCAAGATGAAAATGGAATTCTATACGGGTTCAATATTTCTTCTCTCTATACATTGATCAAAAATGGTGACAAATATAATCCATATACAAGAGAGAAGCTAACTGATGATAATATTTCTGCAGTTCAAAATTATATTCGTCTTGCTAAACTTCTACAAATCCCTCTTGAAATTGAAATGGAAGAAAACATACATTATTTATCTCCAGAACAATTGTTTAAAATTCGTGTGGAAAAACTATTCAGTTTTATGGATAGTATGGGGAATTATACAAACTCAAAATGGTTTTTAGATCTCTCTCTTAGAGGACTATATCGTTATATTCGAGAAATTGTGGATTTATGGAATTATCGTCTTCAATTACCAAGACAGATGAAAATCTCTATTTGTCCTCCTCACGGAACACCCTTTTATAATATCTCTATGGATGAAATTATGTACTCTTTACATTATCGAAACCACCGACGGATTCAAGAAATTGTTCTTTCCATTATGGAAAATCTATGTTACAGTTCGAGTTCAGACGATAATAAGAAGTTAGGAATTATGTATTGCCTAACTGTATTTACCATGGTGAATGAAGACGCAGCACACGCTTTACCTTGGTTATATAATTCGATTTTATAAAATATTTTATACCTTATTCCCATTAATATATTTTTAGGTATAAAGAACTTAAAAAGACACTACCATAGTAGTGTATAATAAGATGGCAAAGAAAGTTAAGACTAGCACTACCAAGAACGAGGTTGTAACCGAGAAGGTTGTGGAGCAACCTGCTGCTGAGACGGAGGTTGTCGCTGACGCCCCTTCTCTTATGGATGATTACGCTGCTCTTCTGAATGATCTCACCAGTCTTCGCTCGACAGTGAGTTCTCTTACGAATCAGCTTCGTGCATTGAAGACACGCACTGAACGCGAGCTTCGTCAAGCACACAAGGACGGTAAACGTCGCAAGAATGTAAATCGCAAGCCAAGCGGATTTGTCAAGCCTACACCTATTAGCAGTGAACTCGCAAAGTTCCTCAACAAGCCTAAGGACACTCAGATGGCACGAACTGAGGTCACCCGTGAGATTAACCAGTACATTCTTACTAATAATCTACAGGATCCTCAAAACCGTCGCCGTATTGTTCCTAATAGCGAACTTCGTAAACTCCTGAAGATTGCTAAGGGTGAGGAGCTTACTTATTTCAATCTTCAGCGTTATATGAGCCCCCACTTCAAGAAGGCTACTGCCTCTGCTTAAATAATGTTATTCTATGTAAATAATTATTTTTATAAATAGTTATTTACCTTATTTTTTTCAATAACTTAATGGGTTTGTAGTGGTGTAATTTCCCGAAACTCTTTATAATATTGGTATACGTCGATTTTGACATTAATTCTAATTCACCACTAGTTGTCTCATAATGAAGGACAGTTCTTTCTTCGTTGTTTTCTCTAAAATCATCACATTCCATTAGAAACTTATAATGTTCTTCTGGATTGGCAAGATAGGTCATTTGAAATTCGATTCCATTAATGAAAAACTTTTTTATATCTTTATAATGGATATTTTTACGATCATTAATAATTGTTGAATTCGTATAGAAATAATCATAAGGATTTTGTGTCATGGTATGATGAGATGAAGGAAGGATGATATTTTCAAGAAATAGATAATGATTGTTTTCTTCATCAATTCCATAGACATAGGCAACATCATTCTTTCGTATAGGAGAATACAATTCTTGAATGGGTTTCAAAGGTGTGAATTCATATATATCATTATAGATATACATATATTTATCTTTTGTGAGTTCGAATACAATTCCATAACAATGGTTTTCTAATTCTTCTTCTATGGCGGGTTCATACTTATCAATGTGTTGAGGTAAGATTATTCGCTTGAAAGAAAAAGAAGAGAGAAAAGTGAATTCACTTCCTTCCTTAGAATATATTCTCCCTTTATTTTCTTCAACTTCGATCTTGTAAACGGTAGAAAAATTATATTCAATAAAATAGGTTTTCATATATATAGGTTTCCTATTCTATCTTATTCTTTTATACGAATATAAAGTTAAATTCATACATCATCTTCTGGATTTCTTCCTCTTGCTTCATGTCTGGATCAAGAGAGAACTCGTCAAAATATTTTAAATAGGGATGATTTTCAATTTGATAATGACGATTAATCCTTTCTAATTCATCGTACTCGGATTGAATATATTCTTGGTCTATATTCCCTTTTCCTAATTCGTGGATTTTAAATCGTTCAAGAATTGTATCTTGTAATCCGTATTTTTTAATTGTCTTGAATACAAAATACACATTATATTTTGTTCGTTTATATTCACTACTAGATAACACACACATCTCTCTAAATTCACGTGGAGAAAGACCAAGCATATTCAAAATTCGGTCATATTCATACGAGATATAATTATGTTTCAAGAGACTGAAATATTTGAAAATTCGCTTACATCCATAGACAAGTAAATCCATATCTTCCGTAAAACAGCCATACGCTTTTCCTTGATTGACATAATAACAACATAATACATCTGCTTCCGTATCCGAACGAATACATTTATATCCAAAGAGACGGATCAACATACGAACACGTTTACATTCATCGATGGATAATGTGGTTTTCGTAGAAACGTGTGTCTTCATTTTCTCTCGATAATAGGTAGCAGTCTTATAATCTTCCTTAGTTGTATTCAAATCAGTCATTTTATGATAGAGTGTATTATACGCATCTTTTGCGTCTCCTTTCATTTTATATCGTTCTTTCTTTTTTTCTTGGTTCATATATTTTATTTTCCCATCAAAGATAAAGACCGCATTGATTCGATAATAGTGAAAGATACTACACATTTCATATACACGTTCATAGAGGAGGTCTTCGCCTTTAAAACGGTACAAGTAGATGAGTGTATCGATTACCACCGTCTTATCTTCTAGGTCTTTCAAATATCCTTCCTCGAGTGCCTTGAAATGGGGTTTATCCAAGTGGTTCTCCTTAATGAGTTTATTCAATAATGGTATTCCCATGGGTAGTTCGTTGATACTTATAACAGTCTCAAGGAACAACGGTTCAATTTTATCATCTATTCCAATAAATACTTATTCAGATGATGGTGTGACCTTTCCTTTCAAGGTTGTGATTATTTCTTTCATCTTATCTACTTCCTTATTAATGGATGTTATTTTCACTCGATAGGATTCTACTTTACGATTGAGTAAAGAAACTTTTTCCTCTAATTCACCAATTTCTTCATCTTTTTTACGAAGTTTAAAGGAGTGACGTTCTTCTCTCTTTGGAGGTTCATCACTCATTGTTTCAAAAGGTGTTCGATGGTAGATGTCACTTTCTCTCTTGAAGTCAGGAATAATAATATACGCACCAACATCTTCTTTCGAGGTCATACATTTATTGAAAATCAGTTCTTTGATGTCGAAGGGGATCTCTTCATATTGGAAAATACCTTTTCCATCGTATTTCACAAGACGGTAATGATACCCTATCCATTCAAGGATGATATAATGTTTTGGAATAAAGGAACCTTTGTCTTTAAGCACATCATCGTTTAACATACCACACTGAATAATATTTGGATAATTTTGCTTATCATATGCTTCTTTCGAGAGAATAATTAATTTAATATGAAGAACACGTTCGAGAGTGGAAATCGCCCACGCATCCGCCCAGAAACGACAAGTTTTCAATACATCACGAAATTCATCGATATTATCAATCTTTTCCATAAACTTCATTTCATTATAGAATTCATTACTTAATTTAAGTAGTCGTTTCAGTTCCTTATGTTCTTCTGCCTTTTTCTTCATTTCATTCATTAATACTTTTACGTCTGTTGTTTTATCAGTTGATTTAAATTCTTTTTTAAGTTTCTTATACTTCTTTTCAATATCTTTTAAATCCTTGGTCTTTTCTTTTTTATCAGCAAGAGCAGCGACATAAACGTTACGATAAGTATCAAAGGTTGCTTCATTCACTTCTTTAGAGAGAATAGTTCGCAATTCTTGAATAGTCATTTTCTCTCCAATACTCTCATACGATTGTCGAATAGCGTCGAATAAACAATCCCCCGCACCTACATTCTCAATAATATCATATTTCCCATCTTGAAAATGAGATTGAATCCAATTATCACCCTCCGAAAATTGTATTCGTCGTTTATTTCGTTCATCGAATTCACGCTTCAACTTATATTTAATTTCATCATCATTGAGTTCCTTTCTCTCTATATGTTCTTCCGAACTTTCCTCCTCATCCGAACTATCCTCTGATTCCTCTTCACTATCAGTTTCCTCAGAAGTATCTTCTTCTTTTGTCTTACTTTTTGATGTTGACGTTGTCTCTTCCGAACTATCCTCCTCTGTTTCACTATCACTACTTTCTGTCTCTTCCTCTGAACTCTCTTCTTCTGTTTCAGTGTCTGTATCATCGGTTTTTACAGTGATGACCTTTTTTGGTTTCTTCTTTTCCGAACTCTCTTCCTCCTCATCTTCGCTGTCGGTTTCCTCAGATGCGTCTTCCTTGGTTTTACTTTTTGTTTTTTCCGAACTTTCTTCCTCATCTTCACTGTCTTCTTCTGAACTATCGTCTTCTGAACTATCATCCTCTTCTGAACTATCCTCCTCTGTATCACTATCTTCATACTTGTATTTCATAAGGTATTCTCTCGTTACAAATGGAAACAAAAGTGGATTACCTACTTTATCGAGATCAATATCCCCATCTTCATCTCTTACATCCTCCGCTTCGCTTTCTAAATATTCGAAGACACCAATACGAGCAACAACACCCCCATCTGATACTAAATAAATGGGAACGTGTAAAACCCTCTTTGAAATATATTTATTTCGTTCATTACCTACTACAAGTAACACAGGAACTCCTCGTAAAGTAATAGAAAAAGGATTTGTTTCTAATTGGTCGTCCTCCTTGAATAATATCTCCTCTTTTTCTTTCATTTTATAAGTTATTGAATTATTCAATACGGAAATTACTTTATGGGTCATATATAATGATATAATAATAAAAAACAATTATATTTTATCAATTAAATCCATTATTTTAATTAAGGTTTTCCGTGTAATCATCTTTTTCGTATCTCTTCCCGACCGAAGTAATCCATTCAAGCGTTCTTTCATCTTTAATTCCTCCGTAATCTCATTCTTTTCTAATAAAGGTATCACATTCGATAAAATGGTAATGGAATGATTAAGGATTTCTTTCTCTCCACCTCCATTATCCACACAATCTTCAATATAAGTAAGAATATAATTCAGATTCTCACTCAATGTCTCTTGTGAATATAAACCTTCTTTATACATCGTGGTAATAAATACATAATAATTTATTTCCTTATCCATATGTAAATTCATATCACAAAAGGTGTCATAATCCATTTTGTCATTCTTAGAAAGATTTGTCTTAAAATCATCTTGAATTTTTTTCAACACACAAGAAATATAACCTTTCATAGTGGGGTACTTTTCCAACACCTCTCTCAACAATCTTGAATATAAAGTGGAATAAAATTTATTAGAAACACCTGTTTGAATGAAGCAATCTAATAATTTCATATAATGTTCCTTTGACATCTTCTCGAGCATGTCATCAATCTTATCTAATAGTTCCTCTTTAATTACATCATATGTGACATCCGTAATCTTGTTTAAGTTGTTCCTTATATCATTTATATGTTTATCAATTTCTTCCTTATACTTCTCTAATTTAGTACTTTCAAAATTACGTAATTGTTTCCAATCCTCTGTTTTAATTATCTGTTCTCGATGTTTTTTTCTAAAAATAGGTGTTTTTATATAGGTAGGTGATCCTACTTGTTTTGAAATTTTATTGATAATTCGAAGGGTTTTCTCTGGAAGTTGGTAGGTAAATCCATTATTTTTGATCTCATCAAAGAAAGATAAACTATATACGAAAGAAGAGTCGTCCATATATGTTATGTATATATGTTTCTATATCTTTAAATTATTATTGTCTTGATATACATTACCATGTCACTATAATATATTATAAATAATATAAAGCAACTATAATATATATATGTAATGTCGAGTAATAACGATATGAATACGCATTTTGAAACGTGGGATGACGAACATCTCGAATTAAAGCTTGATGTATTAAGAGGTATTCTCTCCCATGGATTTGAAACCCCTAGTCCTATTCAACAAAAGTCAATTATTCCGATGTATATGGGAAAGGATATTATCGCTCAAGCACAATCTGGAACAGGGAAAACGGGTGCGTTTACCATCGGTTCTCTCCAGAGGATTGACGAAAACGAGCAAACTACACAATGTATTGTTCTTTCTCCAACGAGAGAACTAGCACTCCAAAATTTTAATGTATTTAATGATTTAAGTAATTATATGGACGTTCATATTCATCTTATGATCGGTGGTTCTTCTATTGAAGAAGAGCGACGACAATTGAAGAATAAGTGTCCTCAAGTAATTGTAGGAACCCCTGGTCGTATTTTCGATATGCTTCGACGCGATTATATTTCCTCAAAGAATGTGAAGATTCTTGTAATGGATGAGGCGGATGAAATGTTATCTTTTGGATTTAAGGAACAAATTTATAACATTTTCCAGTATATGCCAAATGACGTTCAAGTAGGTCTTTTCAGTGCGACCATGCCTGATGAAGTGAAGGAACTTACAAAGAACTTTATGAGAGATCCCGTTCAAATTTTAGTGAAATCTGATATGCTAACTTTGGAAGGAATTGAACAGTATTATGTGAATATTCAAGACGACCAACAGAAATATATGACATTGAAAGATATTTTCGAGACCATTTCTCTCACTCAAACAATTATCTACTGTAATTCAGTGAAGCGTGTTGAATATTTAACTAAGGCTATGACACAAGATAATTTCCCAGTGGTATGTATTCATGGTTCAATGGATCATGAGGAACGAATGAATACCTTTAAGGAGTTTAAGAGTGGAAAGTATCGTGTTCTGATCTCATCAGATGTAACTGCTCGTGGTATCGACGTTCAACAAGTAAGTGTCGTCATTAATTTCGATATTCCGAAGAATAAGCATACCTATCTCCATCGTATTGGTCGAAGTGGTCGATGGGGGAGAAAGGGACTTGCCATTAATTTTGTTGCCAAGAAGGATAATACGTATATTAAGGAAATTGAGAATTGGTATCAGACTGAGATCCAAGAATTGCCGGAGAATTATAAGGAAAAAATTAGATACAAGTAAATAAGGTTAAATTACCAAACTTAAATATTAATCTCATATATGGACGAATATTTCATAAATGAGTTTTATCTACCGATTGACTACGTATCCGATGTCTATCCCCTAGAGAAAGATGTTGTAGAAGACCTTGAAATAAACGATAAGAAAACATCGCCGTATCATTACTTTACACAAGTAAATTATGAACCTACGGAAGAACCACATTCTATTCACGAATTACTCTTTCATAAAATGTATTCCAAATATACAACCAATATCCATTATTTGAAAGATATTCAAAAACTTATTAAGGAATACGAGATACAACCGGATGTAAAGACGGATTATTTTGACCGGTGGAAGGAAAATATTTCGGATAATGGATTATTGGAAAAACACCAATACATTACGTGGAACCATCTTAAAATGCTGAATTCCTCGCCGAAATTTCTCCAAACAATGACTTTATACAATCTCAGTTCGCCAATGATTAGTATTATGATGCCGTTCCTTTTCCTGATTTTTCCATTCTTTATTATACGGTTTATAATGAAATTGCCGATCACCTTTGAGAATTACAAGAATACATTAGTTCAACAATTCAAACATCACGCTGTGGGGAAAATGTTTGATTTATTCTCAAGTGATATTAGCAGTAATAAGAAATTCTATATTTTATTCACTATTGGGTTCTATTTTCTCTCTTTGTATCAAAATATTCTCTCGTGTATAAAATTCTATTCTTCCATTCATACTATTCAGAACTTTTTATATTCTACCAAAGAACATCTCTTACAAACACTTTCTTATATGAAATCACTTCTTCATCATTGTGAAGGAAAAAAGACTTTATCCGGATATATGACCTATTTAAGAGAGAAAAAGAAGGATCTTGAAGAGTTATATCAACAAGTTTCTCTGGTGTATTCCCCTTCATTTAAACTGTCAAAACTCTTCGATGTAGGAACCTATATGTCTCTCTTTTATCGACTAACTCAAGAAGAAGAATATAGAGAGAAAATAATGTTCTCCTTTGGAATTCATAGTTTCATTTCTCATTTGAATGGTATCAAAACCAATCTATCCAATAATGTTCTTTCTTTATGTCGTTATAAGAATAAGACAACTCTGAAACAACAGTACTACCCTTCTCTCTCATTAGATAAACCAGTGAAGAATAATCTTATAGTAACAAATACCATTATCACGGGTCCCAACGCATCTGGAAAAACTACGCTTTTGAAATCTTCACTCTTGAATATTCTTTTCTCTCAACAATTCGGATGTGGATTTTATGAAAGAAAAACAACTATCTCCCCTTATCATTATTTACACTCCTATATTAATATTCCAGATACATCGGGGAGAGATAGTTTGTTCCAAGCAGAGGCACGACGTTGTCTTCGTATTATCCATTCTATTCAGAGAGAACCCAAGAAAAAACACTTTATCATATTTGATGAATTATATTCTGGAACAAATCCCAATGAAGCAGTTGATATTGCTCGTTCTTTCCTTTCTTATATTCGTTCCTTTAAGGTCACCTACATCTTAACCACTCATTTCCTTGAATTGACCCAAATGAAGGAGATTAAGAATAAACAAATGGAAGTTCATGTAGACGAACAGACACAAGATATATCCTATAGCTATCGAGTAAATTCCGGTATTTCAAGGATTAAAGGAGGATATCACGTGATTTGCGATTTAGGGTATCCAAAAGAAATCTTGGAGTATATAAAATAATGTTTTCGTTTATTATAAATAATTATACTCTTCTTCTTTTTATAATGGCATTAAGTATTGGACTTGTAATTAGTTTAGGAACAACTCTTTTATTATGTGGTTTGATCTTCATCTTCTTTAGGAGGAGGATGCAACTTATCGACAATAAAATCAATGAAGCATTAAATGGAATGCAAGAAATCAGTTATCTTATTAATCGAAGAGAAGAGAGAAATGAAGAATCTTCTTCTCCCCTTTTTGAAGATGGTACAAAATTAGTGAAGGTTTCCGATAATGAAACAATTGTTGAAACTAGTGATGAGGAGAGCACAACGAGCGAAGAAGAGGATAGTGATCACGAAAGTAATACGGAAGAAGAGAATGAAGAGGATTTAGACAAGGAAGAGGGAGAGAACATTCTAGTTGAACGATGTGAAATTACGGAATTGGATGCTTCTGGAAATGAAATAGAAGAACCTGAAGAAACCGATTATAAGAAACTCAATGTATCCAAATTGCGATTGATTGTGGAAGAGAAGAAATTACATGAAGATCCGAAGAAGTTAAAAAAGAGTGAATTAATCACATTATTACAGAATTAACTTTCTTCTCTCTATATATAATGTCGTGGGGAACGTGTTCAGGAGCATGTAACAATATCCATTTTGATTATCCAGCATTAATGTCAGATGGACGTCATTCTACTGATTATCGAAGTGCTTGTAAAGTAAATAATATTTTTCTCTATAAAAATAATATTCATACCAATTACGATTATCGTCAATTTCTTATTAAACATAGTGAAGCAGTGAAGAAAAGCAATCGTCATCGTGTCTTCCAAAATTGTGGGGTATATAAGAATGGATACCCATATATCCTTGGAGAAGGAACCCCGAAACATATTTATCAATCCAAACACGATCAACATCAACCGTATGGGTATGAAGGGTCAGATTTGAAGAATTTATATTTAACGAGAGAAGACCTCCAATCTCGAATGGTCGCACCCCTTCTCTCTCAACAAGGGTATTTAACACACTATCGACCAAAATAATACATAAGATATTAAACAATTGTATATTATGTATTATAAATGAAAATACTTAGTTTTGATGTAGGTATTAAGAACCTTGCGTATTGTCTTGTAGAAGTAAAAGGAAACATGAGAACTATTCATTCGTGGGATGTGATTAATCTTTCTAAAGAGAAACCATTTTATATTTGTTATGAAGAAGGGTGTTCATTCCAAGGATCATATCTATTTAAGAGCAATCATTATTGTAAAAGACATGCAAATAAGTTGGATAAACCCTATGAAAAAGATATTATACCCTTGAAGAAAATATCTCGAACTTCTATCGCGTTATTAAGAGAGAAATGTGAATCTTATCATCTCGTTCAAGAAGAGAGAAAATACGTAAAAAAAGATTATATCGAATTATTAAAAACGTATATTCAAGAAGAATGTATTTACACTGACACAAAAAAGAAAGCGAAAGAGATTTCTCTCATTGACCTTGCACGAACCATGACCGCTGAATTTGATATACGCTTTCAAGAAGGGGTCGATATACTCTTGATTGAAAACCAAATTGCTCCTCTTGCAAACCGTATGAAAACCATTCAAGGAATGATCACCCAATATTTTATTATGAAAAATGTTCCCACTATTGAATATGTTTCCTCCTTGAATAAATTAAAAGTATTTGATTTAGAAAAAGATACATATGCAAACCGGAAGAAAGCCTCTATTGAAGTCGTTCAATCGCTTGTGGAAAAGGAATTCAAGACATGGAAAAGCTTCTTTATAAAACATAAGAAGAAAGATGATTTATCCGACGCGCTTCTTCAGTTGTTGTGGTATCTTAACAAATAAAATATTATAATGTGCGTAATACTTAAAAGTAAATATTCTTATTTAATCATAATGGAAGAGATTACATTAGACATAGATAATTTGGAAACAACCAACCTAAATTTAGGGGATAATTTAGGGATGGAAATGTTTATGAATGATAAAATAGGAGGAGGAAATTCAAGAGCATCAACACCGAATGCTACAGAAATTAGTATTCACGACTTGAATAAATTGGAAAGTGAATTAAATGAAAGTATTAAAGAAGATAAACCTGAACCACCAAAGTCTGAGGATAAGAATGTAAAATTCGCACTTTTCGAAGATAAAAAAGACGATAAGATTAAGATTGAAACACCTAAAGTGGAAGAAGTAAAACCGGATGAAAGCAAACCTCCTGTATTGAATATTCAGAAGACAACTGAGGATAAGACGTGGGATGGATACAAGAACTTTAATGAGATTCCAGTGGATCCCGATAAAGAAGTACCTAAAGAGAAACCATTGACGAGACAGGAATTATTACGGAAGAAGTTTGAATATTTACGAAAGTTGGAATTGCTTGAAAAGAAAGGTGTTACCTTGAGTAAACGATACACCATGGAGTCTTCACTTGATGAGATGCAAGGTGAATATGAGATGATTGTATCTGAAAAGGAGAAATCGAATAGTATTAAATTCCAAGGGAAGATTTTAATGAGTTTAGTTTCTACCCTTGAATACTTGAATAATAAATTCGACCCTTTCGATCTGAAGTTGGATGGTTGGGGTGAATCCATTAGTGAAAACATTGATGACTATGATGAAATTTTCACAGAACTTCACGAGAAATACAAGTCTAAGGCAAAACTCGCTCCGGAATTGAAACTTCTTTTCCAGATTGGTATCGGTGCTTCTATGTTACATATGACAAATTCTATGTTCAAGTCCGCGATGCCAAGTATGGAAGATATTCTTCGACAAAACCCAGAAGTCATGCAGCAATTCTCGAATACAGCGGCGTCAGCAATGGCACAAAATAAGCCTGGATTTGGTAACTTTATGAATAATGTAATGAGAGATGAAGAGGTAGATAAACCAAGGGAGGCATTCCGCGGTCAGAATTACAAGAGCGAAGCGAAGTCCTCGCGACCTGACATTGGAATGGGACGAGGTATTCCCGACTTTAAGGATAGTGTCAACGTTCAAGAAAATTATACAACTCTTGAACCTGAAGTAGTAGAGAGACCTGATATGAAAGGTCCCAGTGATATTGATGAATTCCTAGCGAAGATTAAAAAGAAGGATACCACACCCAAAGTAGAGAAGAAAGAAGAAGAAACGAAACCTATTATGACAACAGGAAGCACAATTAGTATTGATGAATTAAGATCTATATCTAAGGATGCGGATAATGTGCCACGCAAATCTCGACGAAAACCGAAATCTGAACGGAATACGGTAAGTCTTGATATTTAAGAATGATATATTATACACTTATAATATATGATTGGATTTATACTCTATGAGAGTTTTGAACTTGCATACTATGTAGGATTGGGAACATATCGTTCTCTCTCTTATTTGTCTTCGTGGATTCTCCCTAGACATCCTCAAATTCAAGATATAGAAATGTTTGAAGAAGAGGATTTGATGGATGAACGCAAGGAGTTGTATGATAAACTCGAACAACTGGAACAACGTATTCAGAGTTTAGAGAAGAGAGAAACCTAGTTCTTACTCTTTTGTTCTTCAAGAATTTCTTTTTTTCGTTTTTCTTCTTCTCTTTCTCGTTTAAGAATTTCCTTCTCTCGCTTTTGTTGTTCTTTCTGTCGTTCAAGAATTTCCTTCTTTCGCTTGTATTCATTTCGATGATAATCACAATCTAATCGAAAGATATCTTTCCACGAGGAAGAACTGTCCGAATAATAGAATTTCAATTTAATACGCAAAATAGTAACTTCATCATTGAACCATGTTGGTGATTTTTTTAAGAGTTTTTCTCTCTTCTTAATACGATCAATAAACCACGGTGTTCTGGAAGTATCATAAAGTTGTTTATCCCAAGTATATCGACGAATGATATAATGTTCTCCTTTCTTATTTGTTTCTTTCAGTTTGGTATTCACAATATAAGGATTAATAATATATTGTTTGATGTAGGGAATTAACTTTTCATTGTTTACCTTTCTCTCTTCCATTGTATCTCTTGATGTTTTCTCTCCTGTTTCATTACTCTTACTATCTAAATCCACATTCAAGAGAAAATATTCCTTGTTGATATTGTTATTGTAAATCATATTGGTGTTAAAATAATATTCGAAATCATCGATATTATTTGAAAATGAAATGTAGATAATGTATAACATTCTTATAAATTACTTATAAAATTATTTAAAGCGTTGCGATGTTTTAATTGTTCCGTCTCTTTTCGCGCCTTCTCTAAAATGGTAATAGCATTTTTAATTTCAGTATCACTTACTTTTCCGTCATTATTTGTATCCATCACCTTCTTCAGTGCCTTGTATTTTTTGGGTAATACACATACATTACTATTTTCATTAAAGAGGTAATCCGTTAAAATAATAAAGGAAGCTGTAAGCACAATCGATGTAATTACATCTCGTGTTCCGACCCATAACATCGTGAAAATAAGAAATTGGCGCGCATATTTACCCCGTATAATTTCTTGTTGAGTTTCTGTCAATTGGATTTGGATATATTTCGATCCTATATTCAGAGTAAGCATCAATATTCCCGCGAAATATTTATTTGTATTAATATAGGTAACAACATTTTGTAAAAATTCCATCAATATATATTTATAGAAGAAAAGATTTCTAATTATCAATGGGTCCTATATTTTCAAGACCTTCTTCTAAGTTTCCTATGGGTTCTGTGGATGTTTCCGTTTCTTCTTCTAAAGGTTTGTTTACATCCACATCATTACTATTATTCTTTCTACTTAATTCTTCCTCTACTTCTAATTGATCCCCTTGATTTTCTTCTGCGACAATAGCATCTAGTTCTTCTTCCTCTACCTTTTTATCCTCCTCTTCCTCTTCTTGATTTTCCATTCCTTCCAGAATAGAACTATGTTCGAAAATCATAATCACAATAAGTGTTACTAAGATACCATTATATAATCCGAAGAGTTTGAAGGAATAGACAACAACTAAAAGCAAAATCAATTTACCAAGTGGATTACTTGCGATGGTAATAAATAACTGGGGAACATGGTACATAAAGGTTACCAATAAGAAAAAAAGAGCAATTTCAGATTGATGTTTGGAAAGCATTATATAATTTTAGAAGAAAAAAGATTTTATTAATAGTTATAATTTAATAAAAAAATATCTTATTTTTTTATAGTATGAACTTTAATCTTGCACCCGCTGAATATCAACAAATACCAGCGATCCAAAAACCAAAGAAGGAAAACAAAAATAAGACATTAAAACAGAGAAAGAAGAATAGTAAAAAGGTGAATGAACTCATTCGAAATATTACCAAAGAAGAGGAAGAAGATAGTAGTGATGATGAAACAATGGGTGATTTCGTTCCTAAACCAAAGATGACCACAGTGGGAGATAAGAAGAAGCATGAAGAAAAGATGAGAGAAACTCTACGACAGAAAGAGAAAGAGTTTGATATGCCGATTCCTAGTGAAGATGAAGAGAGTGATGACGAATCGGTTACGAGAGAATCATTCAAAAATATCGTGAAACAATCCCCATTGGAACAATATTATGATCAAAAACAAATGTATCCACAATATTATCCCTCGCCAGAGCAGAAAAAGGAAACTAATGAATTACTTGTGGATAAATTAAATTATATGATCCATTTATTAGAGGAAAAGAAGGAGGAGAAAAGTGGAACACTTCATGAAGAATTGATTTTATACGGGTTTTTAGGTGTTTTTATGATTTTCCTTGTAGATTCCTTTGCACGTGTTGGTAAATATTATAAACGATAAACTATACGAGAATAAAACATTCTTTGGGTTGTTTAGGATAAGATGCATAATTGTAAATATAATATGACATTGGTGTCTCTTCCATCGACTTGTATTTCATCTTATCTATGAGAGAATAATTATGAGAGAGATTATCAATGACAAGATATACCAAGTTCTCTCGTGAAATATTTACTAAACTACTGAGTAATCCTTGATGAAAGAGTTCTTCTGAGAAATTTGGTTCCCTATAACTACACGACAACTCGATAATAGGTTCCTTTCGATGTGTCATATAATTATTTGTAAAGACATAAAACGCTCGAATATGATTATTCTCGGATACCATCGTAATAAAGAGGTTCTTCACTTCAAGAAGATGTTGAAGATGAGTGAAGGATGTATAAACACAGAGTGAAAACTCTTTCTTAAGCTTCTTGATTTTTTCATACAAATAAAAGAGGTTATTCTTTGTTACGGAAATACATTGGAGTGGATACTTTTCCTTAAATACATACTTAATATTGTATATGTAGGAAAAGGAAGACAATATAGGAACAAAGGGTGTATATTCTCCTTCTCTCTTGAACAAGTAGAAACAAGGGTTTTTTTGTGTATTCATAATATCACATACATGAGTATAAATCACCTTAGGTGTTACATTCTTTTTTCGATACTTTTCATGAGTACATAAAAAGTCTGTATAATATCCATAAGAAACTTCTTTTTCATTCTCGAAGAATGTGATTGGTCGAGATGCTATCCCTGAGAGAATGCTAGGATAAAGATGCCAACCTTTTTTATATTGATACGCCTTTTCACTTTGATAAACAGAGATATACCCTTTTGTATTCAAATATTCGTAGATGTTATCTCGTGGTGCTTCATAGGATAATTCCTCATCAATAATATAATGTTTCCGAATAAGTTGTATATATTTCTCAAGATAGAGAGAAGGAATTGTTTCTATAGTATAGGTTTTCACATCCGTAAGATAATCACTGGAAGAAGGAGATAAGAGTGAATGTTGAATGAGACCACAAGGATAAATCCATAACTTGATATTAAAACGATGAAATACGGGTTGTCTAGACCAGAAATGTTGTTTCGAATACCACTTCATAATTAAATAGAGAAGGAATATTACAGAACTAATATAATATATCTTATCCATATAAGTAATATTATATTTTAGATCATAAAAATAAACTACTCTGGTTTATACATAATATATAAGTATTGATGATTATATTCCACCGTATGCATATCGATTTTTCCGTGTAATATAAATCCAGCATTCTTTGCCATCCCCAAAATATCGTGCTGTTTTTCCATATAAAAAATATGTTCGTTTTCTCGAACATGCTTCGATTTATCCTTGAACTTCTCTTTGAAAACCCCTTTATCCCCTTGTAAGACGAATTTACCTTGATAATCAAAATGATTAAATTTGATTTTGGAATCAGTAATTCTATCTTTAGCGTATTTCTGAATATCCAATAAAAAGAGGGGATCCGCGGCATTCAACACTGGATTAAATCGTTGGCGATTGACTAAATGTAATACGAAATACCCCCCTGGACGTAACCAACGGAAACAATTCTCAAAGAAACGTTTCTTATCTTGAATATAATAAATGGTGAAATACAAGGTTAAAATATGGGTAAAATGATTGGGTGGGAATGTTTTCTCTATGGTTCCATCCGCCATCTGGAAATTAATCTCAGGATAATTTTTCTTTGAAAGTTTCACCATATCCTTCGATGTATCAATACCAATTACTTGTTTTATTCCTTTTTTTTGTAAGGCACCTAAATGATGTCCTGTTCCGGATCCAATATCTAAGACGACCGATTTCTCCGGATTCATATTTGTGAGTTTCGTAATTTCCTTAGTTTCAAATCGAGTTCGACCTTCATCATAAAATAGTTTATCGTAAATACGAGTATAAAAATCATCGTATAAATTATTATTTTTCTTTAATACGTATGGTTTGCTTTGTGTAAATCCTTCTTGTTGTGGTTTATGACTAGTAAAGAGAGAATGTATGATGTAAATACCTATGAGTGATAAGAGTACTTTAACCCATATTGAGGAACGTTTTAATTTAGATATCGAGATCTTCATATATAAAATAGGAATATAATAAATACGCGATAAGATTTCGCAGTAAATATATGTTTCTCTTATATAATGGATATTATTCAAGATGAGAGAACAATGAATGAATTCAAAAAAACAACCTTTTCCAAGTTTGATTTAAATAAGGTGAAAAAGAAGTTAATTCAAAGCATCGTATCCAACGATGTGAATAGCAGTCTTCATCTTTCTGTCGAACTTATTTGTTCGGGTCATTTCATCGAATTATGGGAATGTATTATTACCGTAGTGACATGCTATATTCATATAGGAAGTCCTAAATTACCTATTTATATAGATACACGTTTCCAGAAATTTCGCAGCATTATGAATTCCCTATACAGCGGAGAGAATATGTTGGATGCTCGAAATAATCGTGAGATACGTTCTCTCTTCTGTGAAATCATATCTATTCTCTCTTTCTCTCCAAAGAAACATAAATATAATATTATCAAAGTAGGAAAGGAAGATTTCGATTTAACCATTCTACGACATAAGTTGAAATCGACACATAAGATGATGGCAGATAAGATTTTGAAAGAAGGTGATCCAAATGAATTATATATTCCAGTGAATGAAATCCTCTACGCGCTTGAAAAAGATGTAATGAATACCACCGACGCATGTTATTGGGTGGAATGGATGCTTCAATTTGAACTCTTATCAAAAAAGAAAAAGGATCCATGTAAGGGTATAAAGAGAGAATATTCTACTGTGGATGAAAAGTATAGAGAAGATATCATTTGGATTATATGGGATATTTTCTTTTATGAGGCAAAAAAACAAGGAATGATTTATGAAAAGATTATACGTAGTTTATTGGAATTATATTCCATTCGGTATCGACCGTCTTATAAACGAAAACGACGTTTTATCCTCTATTTTGCCGTTAGTATATTCACCGAACCAGTTCGATTTACCATTCCCATACATAAATCTCAAGATACAGGGTTAATAGAAGAATTAATCAAAAATATTCATAGTATATATAAACAAATAAAAAAGAATGAAGTTAAAATAGTGGAAAAGGTCTCTCCTAAAAAGGAACAACGTTTCAATGTAAAAATGAATATTATCAGTTCGATGGACTATATACCCACCTTATAAACAGATCATTTACAAGATGAAAATAAACAAATGTATGCCGTGGGGAAGTTGTCAGGAAAGGAAACCAGTATTTACACGTATCAAAAATAAGAACGTTGAAAACATAATCAATTAAACACGTAATTCATACAACATTTTTATAAAGGGATAACGCCTTCTCTCGTTGTGTTGAAAAATCCACAATTGGATTTGGGTAGTTCAAATCCGGATACGATGTATATTTCTTATCCCATTGATGAATATCTTTACTTTCCACATTTTTCAATTCGGGAACCCATTTCTTAATAAAGGTTGCATCTTTATCATAACGTTGTCCTTGACTGAAAGGATTAAATATTCGGAAATATGGTTGCGAGTCAGCACCACTTCCAGACATCCATTGCCAATTCCCATTATTCGCCGCTGGATCGTAATCCAGAAGACGAGTTGCGAAATACTTCTCTCCTATTCTCCAATCTACTAATAAGGTTTTAATCAAGAAACTTGACACAATTAATCGACCACGATTATGCATATATCCATTCTGATTAAGATGTCTCATACATGCATCCACAATCGGAAACCCTGTTTTTCCTTCCTTCCACGCTTTAATCAAAGAAGGATTATTTTCCCAGCGAATACGATCATAATTCTGACGGAAAGATTTTCCTTTCATCAATCGCTTGTTATCATCCAACAAATGAAAATAGAAATCGCGCCATAACAATTGACGAACAAGACCACTATCACGACCATATTTCTTGTTCCAAAAATGATACACCTCTCGAATAGATAAAGCACCAAATTTTATATACCCCGACAGTTTCGAGGTGTCTCGTTCGAAGTAATCACGTGTCTTATCATAATCATCAAACTCCGAATTTCGTAATCGTTTTATTCCTCGGGAACGACCTCCTCGGACTTCTAAGTGGTTATTTTCTACGGTAAAACGATTTTTAGCATCCTTCAACGTAATCCTCTTCTTTAATCCTCGGCGTTGGATGGTATCGAATTTCATTTTTCGAAGGGTGTGTGGGATAGGAACTTCTCTCTCGATGGCGTTTCTATAAAAGGGTGTGAATTTACTATACACGTCATCCGTAGTGGTTCGAATACTCTGTGGAGGATACAGACAAATGTCGTGACAACTGTAAAAGGAAACACTATTTCTTTCACATACGTTTTTTATACGTTTATCACGTTCTTTTGAATAAAGGGAATAATCTTGATTCACAAAGACTGCCTCAATTTCATCATAACGTTCAATCCAATGTTGAACCACATTATGAGACTTGTCATAAAAGGTATAGAACCAACCGCCTTTTGCTCGTATGGTTTCTTCCAATTCTTCCAGCGTCTCGATCATAAACAGAACCGCATTTTCCGATTTATACGGATTACGTTCTACTTGTTCATGAGTGAAGATAAAGATAGGGATGACTTTTTCACATAGGTTATGTGCGTAGTTTAATGCTGTATTATCCTCTATTCGTAAATCACGTCTAAAGATAAATAATCCTATCTTGTGTTTCATTTTATTATATTGTGATATTTAATATAATAAAAATTAAACTATCATTTTCATTGAAATTCGTGGATGACATTGATATTCCTCCACAAGAAAATCATCTACCGAAAATTCCTCAAAGACATCAGGAATATGGATCACACGAATCTTAGGAAATGGATACGGTTCTCGCTTCACTTGTTCTTCCAACGCTTCCCGATGTTCTTCGTAAATATGTGCGTCTCCTAAGGTATGAACGAGTTCTCCTGCTTTCAATCCACAGAATTTCGCCATCATAATAGTAAGCATCGAATATGAAGAAATGTTGAAAGGGACACCAAGACCGACATCACCACTTCGTTGATATAAATGACACGATAATTCCATCGTTTCAGGATTAACCCAGAATTGTGATAATACGTGACAAGGAGGTAGTGCCATATCATTGATTTGACACGGATTCCATGCGGATAAAATCAATCGTCGCGAATGTCGTTTCTTTGGATTCACTAATTGAGACATAATCCATCGAAGTTGGTCTCTTGGATCTACCTCTTCATTCAATTCTTCTCGATGAATACCACGTGTAGGTTGTGTTGAAGGATACGCGCAATTAAAGTGTCGCCATTGAAAACCATAAATGGGTCCCAATTCACCCTCTGGATAATCTAATCCAATAGATTGTAAATATTCTTTACTGGAGTTTCCATCCCATATATGAACGTTCTTCTTAGTTAATTCGTTGTTATTTGTTTGACCACGAATAAACCATAACAACTCATTCATACACGTTTTCCATCCCATTCGTTTGGTCGTCAAAAGAGGGAGCGTATCTTCTCGAAGGGAATACCGCATTGTTTCTCCAAAGACAGAATATACTGTACCATTCCTCGATGGAACCTTTACACCTTCTGCCAAAATCTTCTTAATTAATGACAAATATTGATGTTCTTGATGCATATACCCCACTCATTGATTTATTTCTTTATATCGTTTATAGATATATTTACCTGAATATAGCACAGGATACGTAATTCCATATACGCCTCCAAGAATAGAACCACAATACACATACGGAATACAAATAGGAACACCAAACATCACATACAAGAATGGTGATTTCTTCGTGGGAAATTGATCGTCCACATACATCTTTGTCTCTTGAATACCCTGAATGAGTGAATGAGTTGTCATATATCCAACACCTACTGAAAAAGAAGTGATAAAACAGTTTTGAATAACTTTATTCATTGTAGGAATATCTTTATAAATCTTTATATTCTTAACGAGCATACATTAATCCACAAATACCATTATTGAAAACAAGAATGTTGTATCGTTCTTCCATAATCAATAAATCATAGGAGTATTCATTCAATACCCAATTGTTTTTTCGTGTTCCAATAATATTTCCATCACTATCACAAATTTGATTAATAAAATCCGAAGGATCTTTACATCGAGGGGGGATCAAGACATTGAAGAGAAATTCAATCTTTTCGAATAAATCCATATTAATAGCACCGGATGGTTGATAGGTGGAATTATTTGTATCTATAGAGAAAGAATACAAGTAGAGACCATTCTTTAAAGAACCCATTGTCTTTCGATACGTCTCAATATACTGATACACACCCGCGGATAATGTATTTTCACGGAATTTACCATCAAGCAAAATTGCCATATCAATCAGAATATCACGTGTATTAATAACAGTTGATTCACCAAGGAAATTTCCTGATATGTAATTTCGTGGATCTTCCAAGAAGGGTTTTGAAATGAAGGGACGTGTATCATACGGGAAATTTGTATAATTAGCCCACTCATTTCGTAAGAACGCGTCACTCCTTCTAAATCGGAACATATAATTAGAGACTAACCCTTTGGACTCAATATTCACTTGTTTTGAACCATATACATTTAGGAATTCCCATATATAGGGTGTTTTAATAAGATATTCTTGTGAATTTCTGGCAAATACTTCTCTCTCATCCTTGTCCAAATAAATGTAGGTTGAAACAAGGTGGAGATCCGGATTCCATAAAGAACTTGTATTCGCAATGACACGTCCTTCTGTAGTTTCTGGTGGATTAATAAAGTTGAATAACTGATGGTGTGTCTCATTTGGGCTGGGAGCAATGTGTGGAAACTCAAATCCTACATCTTTAATATCACGAATAATATACCAATCTTTTAAGGGTCGAATATATATATCAATTGTTAGTTCATTGTATTGATGAGAGATTAATGGAAACGCAGAACCAATATCCGAAGAAAACCATGTTTCTAGTGGAATATGGAGGGTTCGTCCTTGAATAGATGGAATGATAGTTGTGCTTTCGAATTGATCTAATTCACTTTCTTCTCTGAAAATAGCATTCGGGTATAATTGTCGTCGCCCCAATACATTGGCAGGATCATACAATTCCGGTGTATTCCCAGTCATTTCATTCCATACATCAATTTTACGACCGGTCAAATCCCGTTGGGCGACGGCAGCAAAGTATTCTCCCGAATAAGACCCAAGCAATTGACTACCTGCCTTCACATCTACACGATTAATAATTGTAGTTCCGATTTCTCGAATCCATTTAAACTCATACGGAACCCACATTCCTCGTGTTCTTTCACCATCGGGTTCAAAAATGATGGAACTATATATATCGGGAAGAGTGATAACCAAATAGGTCTCATACAACAAATCACCATAACGTGGTATAGTAAATGTGAATTTGGATTCCTCACTCATACGAAGCATTGTAGAACCGTCGAAATTCAGACGAAAACGTTGCATACCGAAATTGGTAATATGCTTGTATCTCTTTTTGAAAAAAGTTTTTTGAGGATTTCCAAAAAACAATAAACTTTCTTGACCGAAGGATATTAAATTAAGTAATCCACCTGCCATAATTATATATATAGCACTTAATTAATTTTTAATTTTAAATTAAATTTGTTCATTTATAATATATGAATATCGGTTTTGAAAACATTCAAGATATGGGGTTAGATACACTTAAAAAAATTATGGAAAGTACCAATGAAGTGTTTATCTTCTATTATTTAATTGCGTTATTTATTCTCTCTGTAGTCTTTGTTGTATACTATGTTACCAGTGAAATGGTGAAAAACAATCGAAATAACTCGAAAATGACGAAAGAATTAGACAGAATCGAAAATGTAGTAACAAACATGAATACCAACGACGCGAAATATCAACATAAGTTAAGAGATTATTATATTATGAGTAGCCATAATAGTTGTTCGAATGGTGATTTCTCAAATGGGTTTGTCTCTCTAGACGCACTGAAAAATGTCATTCGTCGGGGTGCAAGAGTATTAGATTTCGAAGTGTATTCCGTTCAAGGAAAAACCGTTATTGCCACCTCCTATGAAAAATCCTTCCATCGTAAAAGCACCTATAACAGTTTATCTTTACCTCTTGTATTGGAAACAATCCATCGACATGCCTTTGCTGCCTCAACGTGTCCAACCTTTAATGATCCTCTTATATTACATTTCCGCGTTAAAAGTCAGAGAGAAAGAGTATTTAATGATCTCACGAAATACATTGTTGAGATTTTGGGGGATCGACGACTTGGGATGAAGTATTCTAATGAGTTCCGAGGAGAGAACTTAACTGCAGAACCCATTCGTAACTTCCTTGGTAAAGTCATTATTGCGTATGATGCTTCAAACCCTCTCTATAAAGAAACCAAATTCAAGGAGATTGTCAATATATGTTCTTCTTCTATCTTCTTACGAAAAACGAGGGATCATGATATACGATACGCACCCAGTCATAAAGATCTTATTGAATATAACAAGAAGAATATGCACTTTACTTTACCCGACTTAAAGAAATCTACTTCCAACATGGAGGCAAGCATTCATATCAAATATGGGTGCCAAATGATTGCGATGAATTTCCAAAAAAATGATAGTCATTTACGTTATTATTTAGAATTCTTTAATAAACGCAATTCCGCGTTTGTCTTGAAACCGAAACCCTTGCGTTACATACCTGTTATTGTGGATAATCCAGAGGCACAAGACCCGAAATTGTCCTACGCGCCGAAGGAAATTAAAAAGGCCTATTTTGTTGGAAAAGTATAATGTATATAATATATATATATATGATTGAATGCGATCAAGATATGACTATAGATGAATGCGAACAACATATTATCAAATATAATGTGGAACAAATTGAAGAGAGAAATAAGAAGTTATTGTTAGAAGGGTATAATATTGGAGAGATTATTTCCATTATTGAGGATTTCTTACGCGATACACAACGTATATGTTATGGAGGAACTGCCATCAATAATACGCTTCCTAAGAATTTACAATTCTATGACTATACGCGTGAAATCCCTGATTACGACTTTTACTCCCCTAAACCCATTCAAGATTGTATTGATTTAGTGAATATTTTTATGGAAAGTGGGTATCCAAATGCGGAAGCACGCGCAAGTAACGTTCATAAAGGTACATTTAAAGTGTTTGTAAATAATATCCCAGTAGCAGATATTAATTATATGGACGGTAAATTGTATAATTCTCTACATAAACATGCTGTTGAGATTGACGGAATTTTCTATGCACCGATTGAATTTATTCGACGAAATATGTTCCTTGAATTATCCCGACCAAAGGGAGAAGTATCTCGTTGGGAAAAAGTAGTTAAGCGTTTGAATTTATTCAATTCATATTATAAGAACATCGCAAAGGATTGTAATCTGGATGCGATCTTTGAGAGAAAGAATACAGAAGAGAGAAATAACATTCTTTCGAAATTGAAAACATTACTTATTAAAGAAGAAGCTGTCTTTGTAGGACTATTTTCCAAGTCGATTTATTTCAAGTATGAACCCGTCAAACGAAATATTTCTCTCTCTCAAATACCTCATTTTGACATTCTTCACGGTGACCCTGAACGTGTTCTCGATTCTATCCAACGCAAGTTCAAGGATGAAAATATTAAGGTAAAAGAATATCCACCTATTGAGAAAATCATCGGACGACGATATGAAGTAAAACATAATGGAAATACTATACTTCATCTATACGAACCAATTGTCTGTCATAATTATAATGAAATCACCTATAACAACAGGAAAGTCAAGATTGGAACAATTGATACTATACTCTCCTTATATCTTGTCTTTTTATATTTAGACAACCCCAAATACGACGCTAATCGACTTCTTTGTTTATGCGATCATTTATTGAAAATTCAAAATGAACACCGATTGTCACAACGTTCACCACTCCGGAGATACACGATGAACTGTAAAGGACAGCAGAAAACTATCATTGATCTGAAACAAGAACGTGAACGTATCCATGAGAAGATGAAGCGAGAGAAAGATAAAGTACGGAAACGATATGATAATTACTTCTTTAAGTATCGACCCAAAGAAACAAAGAAAAAGCGTAGTCGCAAAACAAAGACACGTAAAAGACGTTCTACACGGAACTCAAATAATCAATAATTCGGTTTATCGCATAGTAGAGTGAACCGAATAAAAGAGATTTAATAATATATCCTTTGAGAGAAAGATTTCCATCTTTTAAAAATATAAATGGAATATACGATTCTAATAAACGATTTACAAAAGGTAATTGGAAGATAAAATACAATACTGTGATAATAAAGGGTGTTTGTGCCTCATCATATATCATTTCAGTTGTATTATAATCTTGAACGTCTTGACTATAATCTTGAATATTATCCTCTTCGATATAATTAGGTTTGGAAGAAGGAATATAATTTGGTTTCGCTTGTTGGTCTTGATGAACCATATTTGTATTTCGTGGTATATCACGACTAGGAAGAGAAGTATTCGCACCTTGAATACTATTAATCACTTTATCAATCTGTTCTGCGGGCAAATTATTGAAGGAAGGTTGGTTTGAGGATCCTTGGTTCGCATTAGAGAATTCATTGGGATTATAGGATACACCTTCTAAGGGAGGTTTATTATCTCGTGTTTTAATATTCACATCTTTCAATTGTTGAACGGGTTGTCCTCCACCTTCATTCATAGTAGGTAATTCATCAATACTAGTTACTCCCGATGCCATATAATATATATGAAAACGATAAAATATATTATATTTTTAAACTCACAACATTCGGTTCTTGAATTTGAATATGATACATAGAAGTTGTGGATGGAATACGAAGAAGACGTTTTACGCTATCCTCAAACACTGAATCCACGACTTCTCTCTTCGCATACCGTTGCTCTTCCATTTCTCTAAACATAGGTTTTACTTCTTCTTTATAGAAAACAATCGCATCTTTTATCATAGAAATATTTTTCGTGGAAAATCCTTCTTGTAATTGTTGCTTAAACTGTTGTAATAGCAGATATGTATCCATTATCATAGATTGAACTGTTTTCATTCTCTCCTTTTCCATAGTCTGATTTTCAATCATAAATATATACTTATTTCGTAATTGTAAGAGTTCATTGTATTCATTTCGTATTCTCTCAAACTCTTCGACCACTTCTTGTTGTTCTGACTCTTTTAAATCATATAAAATATCATGTTTTAATGATATAATCATAATAATGAATTCTTTAATCCGTTCATTCATTCTCTCTATCTCTTCTAATCCATTTACAATCTTGTGTTTCTTAATATGAACGTTTAAATCACATGGTGTAGATTTATCACCACACTTTATACGATACTCATCAGGTGTATTTATAAATATGGTATTCACATTTCTCTTACATGAAATACATTTAATTTTCAGATTCTTAATTGCTTCTTTTTTCTCTCTTTTAGATAACACCTCACGAGAGAGAATTTTTGATTTTGCTTTATTCACTTTCTTCTCATACTTTTCTTTATTTGAAAAATATACTTCTAATGCTTCCTTATACGTTTCCATATATTATACTTCTTTATAAAAAATTTTTCATCGTATCCATAAAATAGTTATTTATAGGGGGTAAATTCGTAATTGTGTTTTCTTGATAAAGTTCCTTTTTCACTACTTCTTCTTGTTCTTGTTCTTGTTGGATCTTCTCAATCAAGGAATGGATGTATTCTTCATTTGCTTCTACCTTTTTATCTTTTTTCCCTCGATATCCATAATAACAAAAAATAAATACAAAAGAAAGAAACACCAAAAATATCCCTATATTAAACAACGTATTATAATATGAATACTTTATTTTCTTACATTGTTCTAAACTCTTATGTATAAAATATTTTGTTCCCGGTTCAATTAAATTGGGATTCATTCGCCACAATATATAATATCAATGTAAATAATAATAATTAATTTATACATAATATATACATAATATGAATGTTTCTTCAACCAGTATTTTAGTCTTTATTGTAGGAACCGTTTTCTATTTCGGGTTTTTATTATTACTTCCGAAAAACTTACATATGATTACACATATTCTTTATCTTCTCTCTACTGTCACCATCCAAACCATATTCAGCAATCTCCATTTACGAACAATGTGTGGAACAAGTAGTTTCAAACCCCTCTTCTTGTGGTCTATCTTGCCTTGGTTTTTCATCTTTGTCTCTATCAAAGCACTACTTCGCATGTTCCCTACATGGAAGATGCCATTCTCGAATACATTCGGATATGTGATTGTTTCTCTCTTCGGGATCAATCGTATTATGACAAGTCTCTTGAAATCCAAGTTTAAGACAGATGATAAGGAACTCAATCGAGCATTGTCGAATATTTTCGAGGACAAGACCCTTCTCATTAATCAATTTACACCAGATAATTTCGATCGTGCGATGGGTCGAATACAGAAAATATTAGATACAACTCAAGAAGGGTATACAGATTTAGTCGAACAATTACGTTTCCGTGTAACCTTGAAAGATTATATTTCCCAATTTATCTGGTTAATCTTAACCGGATTATTAACCATTTCTATTTCCAATATGGGAATTCTATCGACAGAATGTGTGAAATCACCGGAACAAATTGAGAGCGAGGTAGCTGCATATGAAAAGAGACTGGAAGAAAAGAAGTCCGACATCCCAACTGTCTATAAAATACGTGAATAGAGTTTTACGCATACAATTTCGGGAATGCTAAATAGTACATTACAAGTAAGTAACTCACTACTGAAAGTAGAATCGAGAACAACCATGCTGGAAAGATTGTTTTGTGTTTTCGATTTAAGCCAAATTCACGAAGTTCATCATTGTGATAGAGAATAGAGGGACGAAACATATGAACGAGGTAATAGATAAATAGGAAGAGCACAATACTCACACTAATAATATTTCTTTGAATAAATAAACGACTAAGCATTATATAAATAAGAGATTAAAAAAATCTAATATTTATTCCTTATATAATATATATGTATCGTATTGTGATTATAGTTCTTTTATTAGCATTCCTTGGTTATAATGTATTCTATATGATTGGAGATACAACACAGTACGTATCTGATAAAACAAAAGAAGTTACTAAAAAAACAATAGGACGTAGTATACAAGGAACAAAACAGGTTTTTTCTACAACAGATGATGTTCTTCATGATTTAGAAGAAGATCTTGAAGAAGAGAAGAAACCGATTTCTCGAAATCCACATGAGGAAACTATGTATAAACCAGATTTTATAAATAGTTCTATTCAAGGTGGAAGAAAGGCGGGATATTGTTATATTGGAACAGGGGGTGATAAACAACGCGTATGTCTCCGTGTAGGTGTGAATGACCTTTGTTTATCTCAAAAAGTGTATCCCACAATGGATGTGTGTATTAATCCTAACTTACGTCCTTAAATCGTTTATTGTCCTAAATACCAACGCAGAGAGAAGTAGGGTGGATTGACCTTCATTTCTTCTGTATTCATTGATAAGTTGGGACCACCATCATTAATACGAATGATTTCACGAATGGATAAGGCGTAATTGTGATATTGGAGATTGGATAAGAACCCAGAATATCCACCATTCAAATTCACATACAAATCACCATAATTCTGTTTAGGAACACTTGTATAGACGTGACGTAATGCAATTGTTCCATTGATATACACATCTAAATGTTGTCCTTTACAACGAATGACTAAAGATATCCATTTATTGAGAGGAACATTTCGAACAACAACCTTTTCATTATACTGTTTGAATGTATTCATATAGATAATTAAGTTATTTGTATCCTTATCAATATACACACCAGGTGCGTTATTTGGTTTGACCATTCCCTCTTTCGTGCTACTTACAATATCATTTCCCTTGTGGAATACATGCTTATATTTTCCGTGTAAGTAGGTTAAATTATCAATGAACATCCATACAGAGTAGGTGAATTCAATACCATTATCTTGGTTGTCAGAACGTAAGATTGGAATACTATTCGGCAAACGTGGATTTTGAGAGATGACAAGTGGTTTCTTTGCGTCTTTCATTCCATTCACAAGGATTGGAGATCCGGATGGTGTCAACGCCCACGAAATAAGGGTAGTTCCTAATCGTAATAACACCACGAAGGCAATCACGACTAAAAACAAGAAGGCAATCTTCGCCACCAGTGTATTGGATTCCAGAAATCCTTTTGATGCACCTTGAACGTTACCAGCATCATTAAAATCAGCAAATCTTTGAGGTTCAAATCTTACAGCAGGGGATGTATCTGTATTTCCAAAGGTTTGTGTTAAATTTCCGAACATATATATATATAATATAAATTAAATCTTTACTTTATATCTTTCCTCATTATCTACCATAAGAGAGAACTTCACCCCGTATTTATCCATTAATCCACCCAAAAATGAACCACCTCCAAACCCTTGTCGGTAAATATCATACGCTTGTCGTGGATTAACTGCGTGTCCCATATATCTAAACATTGCCGTCTTTCCACTAAATCCACCAGGTTGTCCGTTTGAATTAGGAGTAATCACAATATTTGACTCGGGGTTAGTCTTAGGAACACCGGATAACACACATGTTCTCACTAATTTACCATCAATATATAAATCTAACGCACGGTTGTTCAGTGTAACAATGAGATTAAACCATTTTTGTAGAGGCACATTATCCAAGACACAATCATCCAATCTGCTTCTTGTTTCGGCATCTACATCATAGACATTCACACGAACAATAATATTGTTTAAGGTCTCGTGGAGGAAAATCTCAGGTGAAGGCTTATTTTGTGTATCTGTCTTGGAAATAATAACCTTCTTCGCACCATAACGGTAGTTCCAATCATTGATATACAACCATATTGAATACGTATAGTCATTGGTGCCCATGACATTTGCTGGTAATTCTTGTGCTTGAATTGTCTTTTGTTCTCTCCCATCACGCATCATTGAAATCTCCTTCGCAGAATGATCTGTGAAGAAATAGGAATAGACTAAATATAAGAGAATAACAAAAATAATACCTTGTATGATTTGTGCAACGTTCATAATTATAATATACAGTTAGATATTTTCTATTTTTATTTTATTAAATAGTTGGAATTTTCTTTCCATTAAATATCCAATATAAGAGTGAAATTTCATACGAATAAAGACGTCGTGGATAATAGACAACATTACATATACCACCATGAATACCATGTGTATCCCCAATCATAATAGTACTAGGAAGATCTTTTGTCACTATATTGATAGAACTTCCTACTAACGTGCCATTTAAGAAGACATCCATTGTTCCTGAATCATAATTCAAACAGATGTGATTCCATTTCTGGAGGGAAACAGGGTGTTTATAAATAATCTTTTCCTTGTTTCCTTCCATCGAAACAACACGGAGCATATGTTCGTTTACACTGTATTCAATACGCGGTTTATTCCCATAATTGAAAAGGGTGGAATATCCCGATTTCTTATAGGGTTGATTATCAATATAAACCCACGAGGAAATGGCATAAGCATAATAGGTATTTTCTTCCTTCTTGTGCCGATGTTGAACTTCGTTAAAACTACCAATCGTCTGACTTTTATCTAAATAGATAGGTTTATCTAATAATAGTTCTCCCGTAGAAGTATATATTTTTCGTATAAGATAAGGCACTAAGAAATAGAGTGTTACAAGCAGTATTTGTCCGAGTAATAGATAGTAGATTTTTGGATTTGTATTCTTTACTTCTTTCACCATATCCTTGGTTTTATCTCTTATCCAACACGCGAAAATAAAAGGAATGTGGAAGTAAGGTTCATAAAATCGCATTTTCGTCGAAGGTCGACTCATATATTGAAGTAATCCATAGAAAAGACCTCCAACAATAGAGAGGATAATAATTGTATGAAATAAGAATGTGAAACCTTCACTTGCTGCTTGAAATGTAAATATAAAGTAGATGAACCATATTACAAAAGATGTAATACCTAAAATAGAGAAGATATTTACAGCGTATCGGGATATAGAACGAACATTTAATTTCTCTTGAACTTTATTATACCGTAATAGGAAGTATAGAAATACAAAAGAAATATACAAAACAATAAGAATATTAATTGCCAATGTTAAGAAAGTAGATGAACGCTCACTTGAAAAATAGAAAAAATAATAGGTAATCATCAAGGGGATAAATACAATAATGAATACAATCAACATAGTCACCAAATCCCATTTTGATGTTAGCTCCTTTATCGTTTGTGGTATATTCATATATATCCCTCATAAATTATAATTTGTTCATAAATGTTTTTTTACCATGGCAATTTCGACACAATGCCACTAAATTATTCACTTCATTACTTCCTCCGTGTTGAAGCTCTACGATGTGGTCGATTTCATACGTATGATCTAATAGATTCGCACACCCATTACATTTCCACCCCTGTTGTGCCGCCACATACTTTTTACGACTATTGCTTACCGATCGATTATTGGGTTGTGTTCCAAGAGAGAACTCTTTATACGGTGGATAAGAAGACGGTTTATCTCCATCGACAAGAATATTGTTTTTCGTATAATCAATCACAGGTGTAATTAAGTCACCTACGTTTTTATCAATTGGCATATATTTAATATAATCATTGGCATGATAAAGGAGACTTTTACAATGAATAGGGTTTTTTCTCATTGCGAAAAGAATACCGAACCCAATTCCACCATACATCATCATCTTGAAATATTTAACATTCACTTTGATCATATCTATATACTTATTGTCGTGATAAGTGTTATACATTAGGAATAAAGTGGTTATGGCAATAAGAAATTCCAATTTCATATATATAATTCATTTAATTTTTTTTGTAGTAATCAGTATAATACAAGATAAAAGACATCATTAAGATAAATACAGAAACCACGCCAAAAAAGAGTTTCTTCTTGAAACGATACGTTTTGTATTCTATCGTTTCTTTTGGTTTATAATGGTTGTAATACTCTTTGATACTTTCTTGAAATCCTATTTTCGGTTTTTGTAGTGTTTCGTTAATTTTGTTATGAATAAAATGAACCCATTTCATAAATTCTAATCGAGAGTCCAAATAGGGAGATACAGGGTATTTATCTAAATAATCCGCGAAAATGTCTCCTATTTTCTGACTGGGAATGAATAAAGGCATATTTTGAATGAGTTCATAATACTTCTTCTTCGTCACTTGATTGGGTTTCAAGGGGTAAGCAATTGACAATGTGTGAAGAAAAAACCAGTAATGTTTTCCCCATACTGTAGGGTCGAGTTCGGTTTCCATTATACTAAAATAATATAAAAAGATTAATAATTAAACATATACGATGAAAAATAATCAAAATTTTAAAATAACGTCCTTTTGTAATAATTGTGGAAGAAAAGGACACTGTCAATATAATTGTAATGAACCAATCATCAGCGTAGGTATCATATGCTATCGAGAGAGAAATGGAGTGAACGAGTATTTATTGATCCGACGCAAAGATACCTTGGGGTATGTGGACTTTATTCGGGGAAAATATCATTTATGTAATGAATTATATCTCTCGAATATCTTCCAAGAAATGACGGAAGAAGAGAAGACACGAATTCGAAACCACGATTTCAATAAATTATGGAACGATTTATGGGGTAATCAGTATCGAAATAAGCATAAAAATGAGTATTTTTCATCAGAGAAGAAGTTTTCCATCTTGAAGAATGGGGTTGTATTTCATAATGAAATCGTAGATATTTCCACATTGTTAGACCGTCATCCGGGATGGAAAGAGCAAGAATGGGGATTTCCCAAAGGTAGGAAGAACGTGAATGAGAATGACTTGGAAACTGCGGTTCGTGAATTCTGTGAAGAGACAGGATACCACAAAGATGACATTCGTCTTATTCTGAATATGAGACCGTATGAAGAGGTTTTTACGGGGTCGAATTTTAAATCGTATATTCATAAGTATTATATTGCAAAATTGGAAAAGGATCATTACAAGTTGAATCGTTTTCAAAAAACTGAGGTAAGTGATATTGAATGGATGTCGTATTCAAAATGTATGGAAAAAATCCGAGATTATAATTTAGAAAGGATTGATATTTTGAAAAAGGTTGAAAATGTGTTAAATAAATATATAATTATGTAGATAAATATAAGTATAGTATATATAACACAGATGAAGTTCGACAATATGAATGTTGGAAATATGAGAAAGTATGTGAATGATTTATCAGAACGATTTGAAACAGACTTGAAAACCTATGAAAAGTTCCTCTTAAAAAAAGAAGAATTAGAAGAAACCGTATTTCTTGAGGATAATAAATATAAATACTTATATCCAAATCACTTGGATCCACGATTTAATCTTCGTATTTCGAATAAGAAAGAATTTCGAGATCTGAAGTATCCCAAGGAAAAAAGAACAGTTCATCGTGCGGGGAATGAAATCTGTAATGCTGAATTTGAATTATCTCCCCATCAAGTATTTGTTCGGAATTTTCTCTCTTCTCATACACCTTACAATACCTTATTATTATATCATGGTCTTGGAACAGGGAAAACATGTTCAGCAATTTCTGTTTGTGAGGAATATCGTGATTATATGAATCAAACAGGAAATCAGAAGCGTATTCTCATTGTTGCGTCACCGAACGTTCAAGAAAATTTTAAACTCCAATTATTCGACCATCGACGATTGAAACAAATTAATGGAAAATGGAATATCCAATCTTGTACGGGAAACAAGTTTATGAAAGAGATTAATCCTATGAATATGGAAGGATTAACAAAAGAAGCAATCACTAAACAGATCAAGTCGATTATTCGACAACACTATCTTTTTATGGGATACGATAAGTTCGCAAATTATATTAATCGAACAATGAATAAATACACAGTATCTGAGGATACTAAGGAGAATGAAACACGAAAGAAGAGAGAAGCACTTCATCGTGAATTCTCAAATCGTCTTATTGTAATCGATGAGGTTCATAATATCAATGCTGTGACAGAAGATAAAAAGAAGGTTTCTAATAGCGTTATGAATATGGTGACAAGTAGTGAGAATGTGAAATTATTACTTCTCTCTGCTACACCGATGTTTAATAGTTACCGAGAGATTATCTGGTTGGTGAATTTAATGAATGCAAATGATAAACGTCCTCTTGTAAAAGAACGCGATATTTTTGATAAAAGAGGAAATTTCAAAATTGTGAATAGTCGAGAGTATGGAAAAGAAATGTTTATTCGGAAAATACGAGGATATATTTCATTTGTTCGAGGTGAAAATCCATATACATTTCCTTATCGTATATATCCGAAAGATTTTGACGCGAAACATAGTCTATTATCCGAAGATTTTACATATCCTGAACGACAAATTAACAACGTTCCTATTTTACAGGGTATTGAATACACAGATTTGTATGTGAGTTCGATTGGGAAATATCAGAAGTATGGGTATTCAATGATTGTTCGAAAATTAAACGAGAAATTTCCTAATCCGGATGAAATTGAATCCGGAGGAATGGGGTGGATCCAAACGGAACCCGCATTACAATCGTTGAATATTATCTATCCACATGATGAGATTGATACATATGTGAAAATGTTAAAGGATAATGATAGAAATATGAAGGAGTATTTGGAAGGCGTAGATGTGCGTCAGTATATTGGAGAGAAAGGATTGAAACATTGTATGAAGTATGCAAATAAATCCAATTTCGAATACCGAAAAAACACCTTAGAGAAATATGGAGAAATATTCTCTCCTGATAACATTGGAAAATATTCAGGGAAAATTAAGAGAATTATGGACAAGATCCGAACCTCTCGAGGTATTGTTCTGATTTATTCTCAATATATTGATGGTGGATGTGTTCCACTTGCTCTTGCATTGGAACAAATGGGAGTTACACGATATGAAAACAAGAATTTATTCAAAAAGAAACCCGCCAACGATGTTGATGCAATTACTATGTCCGGTGAAGATGTAAAACACAAGGCACATTATATTATGATTACAGGTGATCCATTACTTTCACCAGATAATAATCGAGAATTGAAGGCAGTCACATCGGATGAGAACAAGGATGGAAATAAAGTGAAAGTAGTAATTGTTAGTAAGGCAGGATCCGAAGGTATTGATTTCAGAAACATCCGTCAAGTTCATATATTGGATCCTTGGTATAATTTAAGTCGTGAAGAACAAGTGATTGGACGTGCTGTTCGGTATTGTAGTCATAAAGATTTACCATTTCGAGAGAGAAATGTGGAAGTGTATTTACATAGTACAAAAGGTATCCAAGAACGCGAAGCCGTAGATATGTATATTTATCGTATTGCGGAGAGAAAGGCACTCCAAATTGGAATGATTTCTCGTATTATGAAGGAGAATGCGGTGGATTGTATATTGAATACCAATACCAATCAACTTACCACGGGGAAAATTGATGAAACGGTGGAATTACATTTATCAAGTGGTAAAGTTATCAGTTTTAAAGTCGGTGATAAACCACGAACCCATATTTGTGATTATATGGATAATTGTGAGTATAAATGTAGTCCGCGGGATCTTACACTCGACATTGATACAGTGGATATGAATACCTATAACAACGATTTCTTGAAAGTGAATACGGATAAGATCATATTCAAAATCAAACAACTTTACCGTGAACGCTTTGTCTATAAGAAGGATGAATTGGTGAATACCTTGACATCGACACGTAATTATCCTCTTATTCAAATTGATAGCGCGTTAGAACGCTTGATTAGTGATCCCTATGAATATATGACGGATGTCTTTGGAAGAACTGGAACTTTGGTAAATGTAGATGATTATTATATGTTCCAACCCGCAGAATTATCGAATACAGGTATTTCTTTATATGAACGAAGTGTTCCAGTGGAATATAAGAGAGACGCGTTACAGGTTTCTTTACCAGATGAGATCCGAGAACATATTGTTGAACCGGAACCCAAGAAGAAGAAGATTATTTTAAACATCCTCAAAAAGAAAGAGGATATTGATGATATTGGGAAATATGAGGCACTGAAGATTATACAGCATATGAAAGAACAACTTACTATTGTTCGAGAAACGAGAGAAATTGATCGTGGTGATTCCGATTGGTTCAAACATACAGCGATTGCGATTCAAGAAATTATATCACGACATCATTTGGAAGATATGGATGAAAATAGACTTATGGATTATGTTATCCATCATATGGTGGATACACTTCTCTTCAAAGAGAAAAAGTATTTAATAGAATATGTATTGAACCATGCAAACTTAGAACCTTTGGAGAAGAAGATAAAGAAATATATCCAACGTGAGTTGCGTGTAAAAGATGGATCCTTGAGAGCGTATTTAATGTATGATAATAAGTCGATTAAGTTATGGAAGGAATCAAAACAAGGAAATAAAATTATCTTAAAGGAAACTAAACCCACAGAACAACTTTCTCTCTTGAAAGTCTTAAAACAGAATAAGAAATATGAACCAACTGATTATGCTCCTTTTGTAGGGTTTATGGAATATATTTCAGGTGTTATTGTTTTCAAAGTAAAAGATATGAAACGGAAGCGACATAAGGGGGCAAGATGCGATCAAGCAGGTAAGGAACGAAATATTTCTCTCTTGAATAACATTCTCTCTTTGGATGAACGAATCAAGGAAACATATACAAAAGCGAATACAAGTGTGGTTCGTGTACCTACGTTGTGTAGTATTCAAGAATTGGTGCTTCGACACTATCACGATACAAATCATAGAGAGAGTATATGGTTCCTTACGAATGAAGGAGCACTTCTCAATGAGATTCAGTCTATTAACATATGAGAATATTATATTATAAAATTGAATAATAAAAAGAATATATTTATAATGTATATATTATGACGAGTTTCATTATTGAACCGACAATTACGGATCGAGTAGATATAAGATTTGTTGAAAATGAGAATGAGTTATCCAAAGTAAAAAAGATATTCCCTGTTCCTTTCCTTGCGCCAGACGCTACTGTTCCTAATGATGACCCCTACTATCAAATTTATCTCGATAAAGAAGGTCTCTTATATGCAACCCCACGAAATATTGCGAATGAGGTTGTGGATATGATCTATGAAAAAATGATAAAGAATGGAATGATTACAGATGGTGATAAGATAAAAGTCATTGATGGAACTGCTGGTATTGGTGGAAATACAATTAACATGACAGTTCATAATAAAGTGGAAAAGGTCTTTGCGGTAGAGTTAGATTTGTCAAGATATACTGCTTTAGCGAATAACATTCAGTTGTATCATATCGATGATAAGGTTGAAACCTTTCATCAGAGTTTCATGGATTGGGTTTTAGATCCGAAACATAAAGAACTTATTAAGACTCATCCTATCTATTTGGATCTTCCGTGGGGAGGGATTGATTACAAGAAAGTAGATGTGTTAGATGACATCTTTATGATTCATAATCAATCGCGTATGAATTTGCGCCCCATTATTAGAAATTATCTACTTGATAGTCCTCTTATCGTATTAAAGTTACCAAATAACTACGACTTTGAAGCGTTAAAACAATTAGCATATGATGAAGGATTTAAATACCAATATAAGAAGAACAAGAATATGTCGCACGTGTATCTGTATAAAAAAAAAGAAAGTATTATAGAAAAGGTGGTTCCAGAGGTATTGAAGGAGACTGGCGATGTCAAAGATAAATTAGCAGGTTCAGGCTTGTATATGTTGTCTGTAATTACAAAGAGAGTTCGTGTTCCTTTCAATGAAGTAGGTGGAAATATCAATGAAGTTTTACATAGTCGATTGACTTCAAAATATGAAGGAAAGTGTGATGTAAGTGGATATATCAAAACGAACTCTATTCGTATCTTGAAATATTCATCTGGATATTTAGAAAATAATAATGTTGTGTTTGATGTTGTATTTGAATGTCTTATCTGTAATCCAGTGGAAGGTATGAAAATAAAAGTCAAAGTTGTTAATGTGACAAAGGCTGGTTTGAGATGTGTAAGCAATGAAGAAATATCTCCTATTGATGTATTTGTAGCAAGAGATCATAATTATAAACATCCTCAATATAGTAAGATTCAAATTGGTGATATGATTGATGTGAAAGTCATCGGACAACGATTTGAAATTAACGATGAAACTATTTCTGTCATTTGTAAATTAGTATCTATTAAAAAAAGAAAATTAAAGATAAAAAAATAATACTATGAAATGAGCGAAGATACAACCACTTATTATGAAGACTTGAAGAAATTAAGAGATAATATTGATACCTTAGATAAATCAAAACATATCGAGTTGTTTAATTTAATTAAAGAGAATGACATTCAGTATTCCTCAAATAAAAATGGGATCTTTATTAATCTTTCATTTGTAGAGAAGGAAAAGATTGATAAAATCAAGAACTTTGTCTATCTCATCAATGAACGCGAGAATTATATTAATGAAGTGGAAAATGAAAAGGATAAGATGAAAAATTATTTTTTCTCGAATGAGAAGGAATAAAGTATTAATGAAAGGAATTTAAAAATATAAAAGTTCATTATATATACTCTTATTATGTCTTATACTGTCGAATTTTTAAAGAATGTTACATTTAATAATATAGATTATGATATGTTATTAAATAAGTATATGTTGGATGAACATCATTATAATAATATTTCAGAATGTGTGAAAGAAGAACATACTATTAAGAAAGATAGTCGTATCCATAAGAAGATGAAATTTCTCAGCAAACTTCGTAATAAGATTGAAGAAGGTATTACTTATGATATTTCAGAACAGGATTTCTTTTTTTGGTGTTGGTATGTTCTTGTGTATGGATACGACGAATATTCGTCCATTAAAAATAAGTTTGAAGTAGAAAAAAATATACGATTTGAACTGATCGAACAAGTAAGAGAGAAAAGTCAAGAATTAAAGAAACTTCATAAAATAAAATCAGATGATGTGATTCAGAAATTAGGAAATCTAGAAATATGTGATTACAATGTATTTAAAACTTTGTGTATTCTCCGTTCCTTGAATGTATGTATTCAATATAAAAATATGATATGTCCTTGTGTTCTATCTGAAAACCCGATTTACAAGATCGAGAAAAATAATGAAGAGTGGGTATTATTTAAACAACCTATTCAAGAAGATCATATGGAGCAGTTTTATTGTATTGAAAGATTAGATAAACCTTTATATTCAATGACAGGATATAAACTAAGTGAACTGAAAAGTATAGCAAAGAAACTCGGTATAGAAGAAAAGAAAAAGAAAAAAGAGCTCTATGAAGATATTCAAAAGGAAGTCTCTGGATTTAGAATATAAAATTGAAAATATATAAATAAAATAACAATATCTATATATACCCATGGCACATCAAGAGAATGAAACTATGAATAAACGCCGTGAAAAGATGAAAAATTTATATATGGACTTCATACGTTCCGATGGAGAAAATGAAGAATTGGAAGTTCGATTTGGAACGCGTGGAGTTCGTCGTATCACCAAAATAGATTTCAATAATATTGTCTCTTATTTATTATCACGGAATTTCCGATTGTCGAATGAAATTGAAATACTTAAAATTCAGAATGAATATTTCAATCAAAAAACCCAGACAAATCAAATTTCTAATATTCGAACGGAAATCTATTCTATGAATAATATCCAAAAATACTGTAAAACAAATTCTATTTTGGATGAAGAAAATCAAGTGATGAAGCATACAGTCTTCTTACAAAAACGAAGAAAAGTTGACCCTGAAACACGTCAAATCGTGTATCCTATTAATATGAATGAATTCAACTTTAGAGTGTCTTACCAAGAAGAAAACAAGTTTCATCCCCAGAATGATTTAATTAAGAAAATGATTAGTGAGTGGAGTGACCGTAAAAAGATATTTAGATATTTACTTCGTTATTCCTATGAAAGTCCAGACTATCCAGGAGTTCGTGTAGATATGAGTATGGTTCGTTCCTCAAGACGAAATGTAAAAGGGAATCTAATTCCGGATATGAATATCTCTAATTCAGGTGTATTAACCAATGACGAAGAATATGAAATTGAGATTGAAATTGATAAGAAGAAAGTAATAGATCATATTCTTCTCGATGCGTATCACGATATGTCGGATGATGAATTAGATAAATTATATGATAGAGCATACGATCATATGCGAACTGTAATTAAATATATTCTTTCAGCTCATCAAGGAACGAATTTTCCTATTTCTTATCCAGAGATTAAATCTGTCGGTGCGGAATATTTATCCTTGATTGGAAACAAAGAACGAAACTATCTTCATTCTCGTGATTTCGTGGGTCCCTCTTCTATTTCGTTGGAGATGAAGAATGTTGTTCCTTTACGAAATGATGGAACTGATAGTTTGGCAAATATTAGACATCCTTATACAATCACAGAAAAGGCAGATGGAATTCGTAAATTGTTATTTGTTTCAAAGAGTGGAAAGGTGTATTTAATTGATACAAATATGAATATCCAATATACAGGAACGCATATTAAGGACACTTCTTATCATAGTTCTCTATTGGACGGTGAACATATCGAACATGATAAAACAGGGCGATATATTAATTTATACGCAGCATTTGACATCTATTTCATTAATGGTGAAGATCATCGAGAGAAACATTTCGTTCATATTCCAAAAAATACAGATGATAAAGTCACAGAAAACTATCGTTACTATTTATTACGAAATTATATTCAAAAATTAAAATTAGGTCGTGTATCTTCTTTGGGGACACCATTAAGGATTGAATATAAACTATTTGAGATTTCTTATGGAGGATCACGAACAACAATCTTCAATCAATGTTCCACTATCTTGAAAAAGATTGAAAATGGGGAGTACGAATATGAAACAGATGGATTAATTTTCACACCTATCAACGCAGGTGTAGGTGTTGATTATAAAAATAAGAAGCCTGTTAATTATAAGACTACATGGCAATTCTCATTTAAGTGGAAACCTCCTGAATTTAATACAGTGGATTTCTTGGTAACTACAAAGAAGGATAATTCATCGAATGATATCATATCCCATTTGTATCAAGATGGAGAAAATATGATGGGAAAGAATAATATTCAACAATACAAGACTTTAATTTTAAGAGTTGGTTTTAATGAGAAAATACACGGGTATATTAATCCGTGTCAAGATATTATTGATGATAAAGTGGAAGCAGTGGGTGACCGAGATAATACCTCGAATTATAGACCTTTTCCTTTCTATCCGACCAATCCAAGTTCCAATACCGCTCATTTATGTAATGTGATGTTGAAGACTACCGCAAGTGGAAATGTGATGATGACAGAAGATGATAGTGAAGTGATTGAAGATAATATGATTGTCGAATTTAAGTATGTTTCTACAGAAAAAGAATTATGGAAATGGAAACCTATTCGTGTCCGATATGATAAGACTGCGGAATTCCGTCGTGGAGAGAAGAATTATGGAAATGCTTATCATGTCGCTCAGAGCGTATGGTCTTCGATTCATAATCCAGTCACTGAAGAAATGCTTCGTTCTGGAAAAAATATTCCGGAATTTGTGGGCGATGATGATGTCTATTACAACAAGAAGGATTTTACAGTCACACGTCCGTTGAGAGATTTCCATAATCTGTATGTGAAACGGAAATTAATCACGGGTGTGTCTAAGATGGGAGATACGCTTTATGATCCAACAGTAGGTAAAGGAGGTGATTTCCCGAAATGGATTATGAGTAAATTGAAATTCGTCTTTGGGGTTGATTTATCCAAGGATAATATACATAATCGTCTGGATGGTGCGTGTGCTCGATACTTGAATTATCGAAAGAGTGTGAAAATCGTTCCTTCTGTATTGTTTATTCAAGGAAATAGCGCGTTGAATATTAAGAGTGGTGAAGGGTTGTTCCAAGAACGTGATAAGAAGATTGTCGATGTAGTGTTTGGTAAGGGTGTTTCGGAAGAGACAAAATTAGGACAAGGTGTGATGAAACATGCGGGTATTGGTGCGGATGGATTTAATGTGACAACCTCAATGTTCTCTCTTCATTACTTCTTTGAAAACAAGGAGACACTTCATAATTATATTCGTAATGTGTATGAGGGAACGAAAGTGGGTGGGTATTTTGTGGGGTGTGCGTATGATGGAAAGAAGATCTTCCAAGAATTAAAGGATATAAAGCAGAATGAAAGTATTCAAGAGTTTGTAAGTTTGAACTCTATACAAGAAACTAATATTAATAGAGAGAGCGAACAACAGAAAGTATGGGAAATTGTAAAACGATATGATCGACGTACATTTGAGGATAATAATTCTAGTTTAGGGTATGCGATTGATGTATATCAAGAAAGTATTAATAAATTGTTGAGAGAATACTTGATTAATTTTGATTACTTTACGGAGATTATGAGTGCGTATGGTTTCCAACTCGTCTCTCAAGAGGAAGCACATACACTCGGGTTTCCAAATTCAACCGGATTATTCCATGAATTATATTCGAAGATGAAGAGAGAAATTGAGGACAATACGCGTCATAAACGGGTGAATTACTTGAAGAATGATGTCAAGAATGCCTTACTCTTGGATCAGTATTCACAACAACGACGGATTTCATTCTTGAACCGATATTTCATATATAAGAAGGTGAATGATGTGAATGTGGAAGATGTATATAAGAGTTTCGTTCAAGCAGTCGTTTCCCCATTTGAGGAAGAATACAAGGAAGAGGAAAAACGCATCCAAGAAAGTGAAGTGCCTAAAATCAAGAAGGTAAAGAAACTGAAAGGGAAGAAAATAAAACTTCGTGTAAAGAAGAAGGAAACCTCTTAAGAAGGTGAAGGGTTGTAATCTAAATAAAAAAGTATAAAGATAAAGATACTTTTTATTTATGAATGATGGTTTATTACCCTCGATTGATAATGAAATTCAAGAAAAAGATTTTTGTATCAAAGTAAGTAAAGACGAATATACGAATGTAATTAATAAATCTCTGTCGAATTATATTAATCAAGTGAAACACGAAATACACCGAAATAATGTAGAATGGGAAGTCTTCAAAAAATACACAAATCCATATGAATTCATTTATTCAAATATGAATAATTTATCAGTAAGTACATTGAAACCCATATCTCGAGCATATTATAAGATGATTGAAATCATATACAAGTTTGATTTATTTAAAGGAAGGCAAGAAAGAAAGATAAAAACATTTCATCTTGCGGAAGGCCCCGGTGGTTTTATTGAAGCAGTTGCATCTACTCGAAAGAATAAAGAAGACGAATATTATGGTATTACATTATTAGATACAGATAATTCAAAAGTTCCTTCATGGGATAAATCTACACGTTTTCTCTCTCAATATAAGAATGTCATCCTTGAGAAAGGCGTCGATGGAACGGGAAATCTGTTTTCGTATGATAATTTAGTAGATATTATACAACACCATCAAGGGACAATGGATATTGTGACAGGAGATGGTGGCTTTGATTTTTCAAATGATTATAACAACCAAGAGACACAAGCATTACTTCTCATTTATTCACAAATTATATATGCACTCTTCTTACAAAAACAAGGGGGACACTTCATCTTAAAAGTATTTGATATATTTAAAAAACCAACCATTGATCTCATTTATATCTTAAGTTTATTCTATAAAAAAGTATATATTCAAAAGTTACATACAAGTAGAATCGCAAATTCAGAGAAGTATGTAGTATGTAAATACTTCAAATATTCTTCTATTCAACCTCTTGCGGAACGATTGTTTCATATTTTTAAAGTGACACATAATATTGATACCCATAAATATTCTATTACTTCTTTTCTCTCGTGTCCTATTCCTCTTCAATATAAGAAGGCAATTGAGTACATTAATTCTTATTATGGAGAACAACAACTAAATAATATTAATTTTACTCTGTCTCTTATTCGGAGTAAAAATAAAGATAAAATCGATAAACTGAAGAATGATAATATAAAAAGATGTATTGAATGGTGTATAAAACACCGAATACCTTATCAAAAAGTCCGTGTAGAAAATGTGTTTATGTCGTAGATTTTAAGACAACATTACACAAATATTTTTTATTCACTTCTAAAACCCCCATAATTCGTTTTTTCATTTCAGGAAAAGGAATATCAATATGTTTTCGTTCCCCATCTTTTACATAGTCATTCAAGATTTGTAATAATTGCCGGATCGCAGAGTATCCTGAATGGAGTTTATTCTCTCTCATTTGGTAAATAATATTTAACGTTTCAAATCGACGTTCTGCTTCGTTGCGAAAATACTTAATTTCTTTCATATCTTTACATACTGCTTGTATTTTTAAATAATAAATAACTATAATATAATATGAATGTAAATATCCCATAAAGAAGATCAATCACTAAAAGAGGAATACTGCGTTCAAGGTTTTTCTCTCTTAAATAGAAGAAAGTTTGGATATAGACAATTCCGTGAAGAAGACGATTTATATTCCACCATACTTCACCTTGGAATAAACCAATATGAGAAATATGTGGTGTAAGCAACATATGGATGAAAGAATATAAAAATCCGAGACCCATCAATAAAAAGAGAATACTAAGGTAAGGTAAATAGATAGTTGGAATAGCGTAGAGAACGTATACCATACTCATACGTAGAGGAATACACGCGACAAAATAGAAAAATATACGCCATAATAGATCGCTCATATATATTCAGAACATATTTTACACCTTTGGAAATTTAAAACACCGACTTTA
>SL_7KL_010_BRINEDRAFT_10000008_pt1 | contig 70654 bp, 64 predicted proteins | sample SodLak_010_BRINE_FD_10663 | JGI IMG/M metagenome (IMG submission 10663)
AAAATTTACCGCGGCACAACAGGTATGGCAGCTGAGCTCGGTCATGTCATCATCAACTACCACGGCCCGCTATCAAACAGTAACACCCGGGGCGGGGTTGAGGCCTACCTTGGGCAGAGATTTTTAAGCCGCTTCGCCGCGGATACAATTCGGCAAAACCCGGAAAATCCTCTTTATAAAAAGTTTAATAAAAATTTTTCACAGCTTGAACCCGTTGATCTATACCACGCCGCCGAAGATGGAAATGAGCTCGGGATTGACATTTTAAGACAGGCCGGTGAGAAACTGGGATATGCAATAGTGAACTACATTCATATTCTAGATATTCGTAAAATTATCGTAAGCGGCGGGGTTTCACAGGCCGGAAAATGGCTCCTTGAACCGGCCAAGCAGACTGCCATTAAGTATCTGATGCCACCGTTTCGCGAAGACTTTGAGATTATACACGAGTCACTCGGTAATGATGCGGCTTTGCTTGGTGCAGCCAGTCTTGCGTTCGAAGAACTCCGTTGATTAGCTTTATGCATGCAGAACAGCCCATTCACAAATCACAAGCTTTTTCGGGTCGGGATACTCCTACTCTTCTTCCTGCCTTTTTGGTTTGATGTTTCTGCACAAGCTGTTTCAGATACATTGCAAACGGCTATCCGAGACACCATACCTCCGGCCGTTACCGACACCATACCCCGAAGTGCTGAAAGAGATACAACACTGCTTCAGGATGCGCGTGAACAATTTTCGGGTGAGGCTACAAGACAAACACCGCAGAACAGACAGGCCGATCGGCAGGCAGCCCCGGACGCCGTAAACTTTCAGGCCAGAGATTCCCTAACCTTCAATTTCAGAAATCAGCGCGTTGCCAATCTCTACGGCTCAAGCAATGTAAAGCATACAAACGGTGAGCTGAGTGCAGGAAAAATAGAACTCGACCTGAATATGAGTCAGGTTGAAGCAAGGGCCGAAAATCCGCAGGATACACTATCCTACCCGATACTTCGCAGGCAACAGGATGAGATGAGAAGCACACGTATTCTTTTCAATTACGAGACCGAAAGAGGTAAGTTTGAAGTTGCCGAAATAGAGATTGACGATGGATACCTGATTGGTACGAAAGTAAAAAATGTGTCGAGAAACGAGGTGTTTATAGAGGATGGAATCTACTCCACCTGCCCGCCCGATCACATGTATTATTATATACAGGCCGACCGGATGAAGGTAGTAGACGAAGAGGAGGTCTTTTTTACCAATGCAAGACTATTTATCCTTGATATTCCCTACCCGCTGGTATTTCCTTTTGGCTACGTTCCTGCAGGTATTGAGAGCAGGCGTTCGGGACTGCTGGAGCCCACTTATGTTTACCAGAATACATCCGCACGCGGAATCGGTTTGCAAAATCTTGGCTGGTTCCAATACTTCAACGACTATTTTACCGCCCAGACATCATTCGATCTTTTTACATCCGGCACCTTTTTTAATGAATCCCGCTTTCAGTACAGAAATACCGGGCAGTATAACGGCTCGTTAACTTTGGGTTATTCTCGCGAAAGAGGGCTGGAGCCAACGGATCCCGGTTTTACGGAAACCACAAGCAAGCGGTTGTCTCTTACGCATGACCAGCAGCTTTCGCCCTATGCAAACCTGACGGCTAATGTAAACCTGCAAACATCAAACTATTTCAGGCGAAACTCTTTTGATCCGGACGAGCGAGCCAGAACCAGCAGTACGTCGCGTTTATCATACCGGTACAGCCATCCTGAGGGAACTTACAATTTTAGCGCCACTTCGAACCTGAACCAGCAGTTCGCCACCAACCGTACCAGACTGACGGGACCTGAATTCACCTTTTCGGCGCGGCAATTTTCTCCATTTCAATCTGACCAGCCGGGCCTGCAAGACGAGCGATGGTACGAGCGAATATCGATCAATTATAGAAATAACTTCAAATCTCAGTTTGAGTTTAACCCGATTGATGCTGATTCAGCACAAATTAACTGGCTGGAAGCCCTGATTGATCCCTCAAAGTACAGAGAAGCCACCGACGACGACCGGCACGTTCAGTATGGTTTCCAGCAGCGTGTGGGAGTTTCAGCAGGCCAAATTGTTCCCAGTCAGTTTTTAAACATCAGCGCCAATATAAACTTAACAGAATACTGGTATCCAACCTCAATCAGGAAAGAGTGGAACGAAGAAGAGAACCGAATAGAGACGGAGCGAGTGCGTGGATTTGAAACAGCACGGGATTTCACCTCATCCCTCAATTTCAGCACAACCTTTTATGGAATATCACAACTGAGTATTGGAAATTTTGAAGGGTTGAGGCATACCGTTAGGCCAAATATCAGCTTCAGTTACAGCCCTGATTTTTCTGATGATTTCTGGGGCTACTACAGGGAAGTTCAGTCCAGCCCTGACGGCAATACCCAGCGTTACTCTATCTTTGAAGATGAAATATTTCGCGGACCCGGTGCCGGAGAGCAACAAACTATGTCTTTTGGTATCACCAATATCTTAGAAACCAAACAGGTAAAACGGGATTCAACCGGGGAAGTTCAATCCACAAATTTACGGCTTATTGATAACCTGTCTGTCAACTCCAGCTACAATTTTGCCGCAGACAGCCTAAATTTTGGCAGAGTAAGTATGTCTCTCTCATCAAGGGTAATTGACGGATTACGGATTTCGGCAAATGCCAACTATTCTGTCTACTCACGGGATGAAAACGGCCGGGAGATCAACACGTTTATCTGGGAAGAGAGTAACAAATATTTGCAGCCGCTTAGTTATACCTTAAATCTTTCAACCAGCTTTAGCGGAGGCAGCCGGGGACCCCGAATTACCACACCTCCCTACCGGCCATACGATCCATTAGATCAAACCTTTTTCAGTCCTGTAGATCAGCGGTTCAATTTACAGCCGGTGCAGAGAACCGACTCTCCCTGGAGTGTAGGACTCGATTTCAGCTACAGGTGGAACTATCAATTTGGGCAGGATGCCAGAAAAAGTGCGGTTTTAAATGCAAATAACATTCAATTTAACCTTACCCCAAAGTGGAGAGTAAGCACCCGGATTGGGTACGATTTCATCGAAAAGGAGTTAACTCCATCACAGTTCAGTCTGCAACGAGATATGATTTGCTGGAACCTTTCATTTCAGTTCAATCCTTTTGGAGATTTTCAGTACTACTTCTTCAGGCTCTCCCTGTCAAGTTCACAAATTCAGGGACTATTCCAGAAATTGCCACTGCTTAATAACCTGGAAAGAAGTTCATCGCCTACCGGCCGAAATCCACGATTCTAAAAGTGGGTCAGCCCCACTAGAAAACTTTCAGTATAACCTGAATTCTGTAAATCGAGTTACTTTCCTTCGCGATTCCGCAAATACTGAATGATATACTTACCAAAAATATCGAACTCCAGGTTCATTCTGTCACCAACCTTTTTGGTGTGAAGATTTGTCTCGTCCCACGTGTATGGAATAATAGCTACCGTAAACTCATTCCCCTCATTCCGGGCAATGGTTAAACTGATGCCGTCAATCGCAATACTTCCCCGTCCCACGATATAATCTCTGTGCTCTTCAGGAAACTCAATGGTGATGAGCAAATCCGCGCCATCCTGTTCAATTTTTTTGACGGTACCGGTAGTATCCACATGTCCCTGCACGATATGCCCTTCTATTGCCTTTTCGAGCGTAAGAGATCGCTCTAAATTGACCGGATCACCTTCATTCAGATCACCTAAATTTGTTTTCCGAAGCGTTTCTTCCACACTCTGCACATTAAATGCTTCCTCACTGTGAGACACCACAGTATGACAGACCCCATTTATGGCGATACTTTCATCGATATGCACATCATTTGCAAATGAGCATTTAATGGAAAGTTCCTGACCGCCCTTCATTTTTTTTAGATCTGTAACCTCACCTATTTCTGATACAATTCCTGTAAACATAATTCTACATATTTGCTGTTAATAACATATCCTTACCCGACTGTTGCCACGTAAAGTCACGAAATGGCCGAATATCTTCCATTCGGTTGATGTTTAAATTGATAATAGACTTGGCACCGCCGCCTAAAATTTTGGGTGCAATAAACAGTTGGAGTCTATCCACAAGGCCCTGCCTGAGTAACGCACTTGATAGCTGCTGCCCGCCTTCAACAAGAATAGAGTGAATTCCCGAGTCATAAATTTTGTGTAATGCTTCCCTAAGTGAAACATGGCCTGAATCATCTTTTTCGACGGTAATGATTTCACCGCGAAAATAGTTGCTCTGGAGCATTTTGAGCATGGGATCCGCATCCTGTTGTGCCTTCTTTTTATTGTGAGTTACAATCATAGTTTTCTCCTCGAAAGAGTCTGAAAAAAGGTTCAGGTTCCTGGGAAGTTCAAACGGGCCGTCCAGAACAACTCTTTTAGGCTGTCTCCCCTCAACCAGTCGCACAGTGAGCTGCGGATTATCATGTAATGCAGTGTTCCTCCCAACCAGTACCGCATCATCCTGGCTCCTCCATCGATGCACAAGCGTTCTGGACTCTTTACAGGAGATCCACTTCGAATCACCATTTGGTGCGGCAACATAGCCATCCGCGGTTTGGGCAACTTTAAGAGTAATAAAGGGCATGGATGTTTCCAGTGCATGCAGCCACTTTTCGTTTAGCTTTTCCGCCTCAGACTGCAACAGGCCAACCTCAACCTGAATATTTTTCTCTTTTAAAAGCTCAATCCCCTTTCCATTTACATTTGGGTTGGGATCTTTCATAGCTACCAGAACTTTAGAGATGGGCAGATCGGCAAGCATATCTGCACATGGTGGCGTTTTTCCATGATGAGAACAAGGCTCCAGGGTCACATAAACGGTAGCGTCTTTCAACTTTTCAGAATCCTGAACTGAACGAACAGCGTTTACCTCTGCATGAGCTTTACCGTATCTTTCATGGTAGCCTTCACCGATTATGTCTCCAGCTTTCGATACTATCACGCATCCAACCATCGGGTTGGGTGAAACATACCCCAAACCCTTTTCAGCCAGGCTGAGTGCACGCTGCATATAAATATGGTCCCGATTGTTGGCCATTTAACCTAAACGATTTTTTATTCTGATAAAGCTATCAATAAAAAAAGGGTAAGAGAAATTCCCCTACCCTTTTAAGATCATAAATAAATGTTAACTCTTAACGAAGAATCTGTCTGCGATTATCGCTGATGCTTGCGCCTTCACGTAATCTGTCGATAAACACTTCGTTGAAGGCCATGAACTTCTCCTGTTCCAATCGGTTTCTGATCTCAGATCGATCAGCCGTAGTCATGTTTGCGGGATCAGCTTTATCAAGGCCTGTAACACGGACAACAAAAACAGCATTTTCGCCTTCAATTGCACCTGATGTCTGGCCCGGTTCCATTTCAAAAATGGCCCCGATCACGTTCAATTCACGCCCTGCGCCGGGTATCGTGGATCCGTTCATTCTTAAATCGCTTGCTGCCTGAATCTCCTTCTCAGAAGCTGCAGCCAGTGATTCTAAATCCTGATTCGTTTGCAGCATCTCCCGAACTCGATTTGCCATCACTTCTTTACGCTTCTGAGTTCGAACCGCGTTTTCCACTTGCGATCGGACTTCTTCAAAAGGTCGTGTTCCTTCGGGTGTTTTCTCAAGTAGTTGTGCAACGATAAACACATCGTCCAGTTCAATTGGATCAGAAATTCTGTTTACACGGAGGTTTTCAAGAGCTCTTAGCGTCTGCTGACTTGCCCCCAGTCCCGGAATAAACGGGTTATCTTTGGTTGCGGTAGCCTCTCGAATCTCTAGTTCACGACGCTCTGCTTCTCCTTCAAATCCATCTGAAGAAGCGTAGAACTGGAACTCTTCCGCCCGTTCAGCCAACCGGTCAATTGTAGCAATAGGATCGGCCTCTACTCTGTAGGAGAGCACGGCAAACTTGATCTCATTCCCACGCTGATCGATTTTCTTAAAGGCATGTGGATCGCCACCAATCATCACCACTTCAGATACTTCACCAATCTCCAGATCAATAACCGGACGGTATTCCTCCCGGATATCATCAATTGCAACAAAGCTGCCTCTGTATGGTATCACAGACTGATATCGCAATACAAAAAGTGAGTCATTCACAGCATCCTCAAAAGCAGGAATCAAGTCCTGAACTTCCTGAATAGTGTTGGTCGTATCCTGAGATGTTGGGGTTTTATCCCAGCTTACAAAACGAAACCGGTAGGTTTCGCTTCTTTGAAAACGGGAAGAGTTGTTTCTATAATATCTTCTCAGCTCATCATCGGTAATTGTAATTTCATCGTTCAGCACTTCGCTAAATGGAAATCTCACAAATTCGATGTCCGCAAAAGAGTTGGCGCGCACATATTCGTTTCTAATATCCAGAGAGCTAACCTGCATTCCGGATGAAATAAAGTTATTCAGCTTTTCCTGGCGTCTGTTTTCACGCAGCTGTTGCTCAATCATCATCCATATTTCGCTATTTTCAGGAGCTTCGATTGCTGCCCTCAGCGCAATACGATCAATCGTACCGTCTTCCTGCTGAAATTGCTGACGAATAAATGGAGCGGGATTATCACCGGTAACCATGTTCATCAGCTCACTGTCTGTAACGGTAATTCCCAGCTCTGCAATTTGCTGTTCAATTAACCGTGCAGCAACGAGGTCTTCCCATGCTTGATTTTCGTACATAGCACGCATTTCGGGTGACATTGACCGGCCGGTTTGCTGGCTGAACTGGTCAGTGTAAAAGCTCACACGCTGATTGTATTCATCAAGCGAAATTTCATCGCCATTAACCGTTCCTAAATTTCTGGGACCTACAGCGAGTGCGTCGAACACCTGCGTATCTGCCAGAACCCATAAAACACCAAACGAGAAAATCAGTATCCACAAAATTGATGCTGTACTGTTCCTCATTTTTTCCATTACACCCATGAGAAAAACCTCTGAATCTTCAATTTAAAAATTAAGTGTGAAAATATACTTTTTTTGAGCCTGAAAATATACGACAACACATCACGAACCGCAATTCAATGCTCAGATTGTAATATCAAACCAAACGGCATCATTAAAATATTTCGATGATGCTCATATGTCTAAGGTAACGTCCGGGATTCTCATTAATTCCCTTTACCAGCTCATTCATCTCTTTCGTTAGCTGATCCAGGTTATCGTATAACGAAGGGTCATTTACAAGTTTACCCACCGTTCCCTCACCGCGATTTACCTTATCCAGTATTTCATTCAGGTTAGCAGATGCCTCCTCAAGTTCAGTACGGACTTTATTGAGCTCATTAACATTCTCTTCCAATGAAGCAAGCAGGCTGTCAACACGCGGGCGGTTATCCGTTGTAAGTGTATCAAGTTGCATCATAGTTCGGGAGGCTGCGGATATTGCATCATCTATATCCGCCTGATTTTTTGCCAGCGTTTCTGATATAACCCTCATCGTAGCATCGGCATTTTTCAGAGTTTCATCAACAGACGTTCTGGTATCATCATCCAGCGTTGCGTTAAGCTGGCGCAAAAACTGATTCAACTCAGAGAGAGATTCAGAAACATCCCCGGCAAGCTCCTCACCTTTGCTACCCAGTACTTCGGTAACTCCCTCAATATAGATCCCTTCAATTTCGCCACCATACTCGATATAATCTTCTGAATCCCCTAAATGAATGACGATCGATTTACCTTCAACAATCCCCAAAGATGTAAGGTGGGCAACAGAATTATCAGGTATTTGCAACTCCTCATTCAACTGCATGGTAACCCTAACTCGATTTTCGGGGGTCAACCGAACCCGGCTAACTGATCCGATTTTAACACCTTTTAAATTCACCAAGCTTCCCCTGTTGATACCGTCACCACGATCAAAAACAGCTGATATTTCGAGCGTCTGTCGAAAAATGGGCACATCTCTCATAAACCGAAAACCTACAATGGCTACGATAATAGCCAGCAGAACGGTAAGTCCAATTTTTACTTCATTCTTCATTTTTCATTTCATTTCATTTGTTCATAACTCAAATTTGGTATTCACTCGCTTTGATAAAACTTATCAGTTCGCGGTGATCGCTGGATTTCATATCCTCTACGGCTCCTGTCCAGCTTAGCTTCCCTTCGTCCAGAAAAGCAACTTTATCAGCAACCTCCAGTACACTGTGCATATCGTGCGTAACTACTATCGATGTGATATCCAGGGTATCCGTCATACTGTTAATCAACTCATTAATTTCGTCTGCCGTTTTGGGATCCAGTCCTGAAGTAGGTTCATCGTACATAATATATTCCGGTTTCAGTACAATGGCCCGCGCAATACCAACCCGCTTCCTCATCCCGCCGGAGAGTTCCGATGTTTCTTTATCAGCGGCATTTTCGAGATTTACATATTCAAGAGACTGCATAACGTTATCCCGTATTTCCGCTTCTGTTTGGTTCGTAAAATAACGAAGCGGAAAAGCTACATTTTCAAATGTATTAATAGAATCGAAAAGTGCAGAGCCCTGAAACAGTACGCCAAATTTCTGACGCATTATTCGTTTATCAACATAATCGAATTCAAAAATATTGCTTCCGTCAATTAGCACCTTACCACTATCGGGCTCTAAAAGGGCGTTAATATGCTTTAGAAGTACAGATTTCCCACAGCCAGATCGGCCTATGATGGCCATCGTTTCACCATCGTGAATATTAAACGAGACATCCTCCCAAACCAGGAGGTCTCCAAAAGATTTTTTAAGCTGTTGAATTTCGATCATAGTAGTAGCGCCGCCAATAAGAAGTCTGCTAATAGAACTAGAATACAACCCAAAACTGTGGCATCCGTTGTGCTCTTTCCAACGCCCTCGGCTCCACCCCGGGCAAAATACCCTTTATAACACGAAACGGATGTAATAATAAATCCGAACACAATCATTTTCACAAAACCGAAAATTACATTCCAGGGGTAAAAATACATTCGCGCACCCTGCAGAAAATCGGCCGGCGGTACCTGGCCTGAAAAGAACCCGGCGGCAACACCACCGGCAATACCAAAAACACTGGCCACAATGTAGAGCACCGGAAACATCAGGATACCTGCCAGAACCCTTGGCACAACCAAAAATGAAACGGAATTAAAGCCCATCGACTCGAGTGCATCAATCTGTTCACTCACTCTCATCGTTCCAAGCTCAGTAGCTACCCTTGCACCCACTTTCCCTGCCAGAACAAGGCTGGAAATAACAGCGGCCAATTCAATCAATATGGATTCCGAAACAATGGCTCCTATTGTTGAAAGGGGGATAAAAGCAGACTGCAGCTGGTAGGCCGACTGTAAGGTCATTACAGATCCTGTAAAAATTCCCGTAAGCATAATTATGGGAACAGAATCGTACCCTACTTTTACAAGCTCCTGGAATAAATTCTTCCTGTAGGTGCTAAACTCCGTAGATGACCTTAGCGCTTGATAGAGTAGTGAACTATATTTTCCCAGTTCATTGAGATAGTGCATTTATGCGTCTAAACTAACATTAACCTGCATTCTTAAGCCGGCACTGTTTCATGGGTTTAAAGTCAACAATATTACAAAACTTTTATTCCAAATGTGCTGTTAATTCAGGTGATACTTACCTGACTATTCTCAAGTTTATATGATCCGAAAATAGTCAGCCTTAAGTTTATGATAAGCACTTAGTACTCAAAAATAGTATCTTCAGGCAACCGATTTTAACAGATAACCCCTACTATAGATGTTTCGATACTTTACAGCCGGAGAATCTCACGGCCCCGGATTAACAGGAATATTAGAAGGAGCACCCGCCGGCCTTCAACTCAGTGAAGATTTTATAGAACAGCACCTTGTTCGCCGACAAAAGGGATACGGCAGAGGCGGAAGAATGGCATTCGAAAAAGACAGAGCCATTATACAATCCGGTGTCCGTTTTGGTAAAACGACCGGAGCTCCCATAGCACTTTCAATGATTAATCGCGCTTTTGAAAAGGACGACAGCAACTGGCCCAAAGTGATGGCTAAAGATGGCGAGCGTGGCGACGTTGAGCGAATTACCCTGCCTCGCCCCGGCCATGCAGATCTGGTAGGAGTGCAAAAATATCGGTTTGATGATATCCGGCCGGTCATTGAACGATCCAGTGCACGGGAAACCGCTATGCGTGTAGCCTGTTGTTCAATTACACGAGCCTTTCTGAAAGAGCTTGGCATTGAGATAGGCGGCCATGTTATTCAGATAGGCTCTGTTGGATATAAAGGGTGGGATGAGGTCCGATCCATCGCTGATCCCCTTTTTTCAAAAGGTGCCGAAACAATTTATAAAGAGGCTGACAAATCGGATGTTCGGTGCCTGCACAGTGAACTAAGCGCCGAGATGCGGGAAGAGATTAAACTTCGAAGAAAAGAGGGAACCTCACTCGGTGGGATTTACGAAATCGTAGTAACCGGTTTGCCTGCAGGTTTAGGCAGCTATGTACACTGGGACAGAAAGATAGACGGACAGCTTGCACAGGCCATTTTAAGTACCCAGGCGATGAAAGGAGTTGAAATAGGTTTAGGGTTCGAAGCGGGCAGAAGCCGCGGACATGAAGTGCACGACGAAATCACGTATGACGGACACTTCTCAAGACGTACCAACCGGGCCGGTGGTATTGAGGGAGGAATGACAACCGGAATGCCGGTTATACTCCGAGGCGTAATGAAGCCTATACCAACCATGATTAAGCCGCTGAGAACCGCCGATTTAGAAACTAAAAAGGAACAGGAAACCCGCTACGAAAGATCCGATGTTTGCGCCCTCCCCCGTGCGGTTGTTGTGGCAGAAAGCGTAATAGCTCCGGTAATTGCGAATGCCATACTAGAAAAGTTTGGTGGCGATTCCATGGAGGAAATAAAATCTCGCTTTAAACAAAATGATCGATGAGTTCTGAACAGCAAAAAATCAAACAGCTGGCTCTGAACATTAAAAAGAATCCTGAGGATTCCTTTTCAAAGTTTGCATTAGCGCTGGAACTCTTAAAAAGGGATCAGGTATCAAAGGCAATACTTCTTTTTGAGTCGATTTTAAAACAAGATCCTGATTACTTGGGCGTTTATTATCATTTAGGTAAACTTTACCATCAAACAGGCAATGTTCAAAAGGCCGGTGAGTTATTTAGTAAAGGAATTACCTTAGCTGAAGAGCAAAAGAATAGCCGAACAAAATCTGAACTATCGGAAGCTCTTGAAACCCTAAAGATCGAAACGGACTATGACAGTTAGACTCCAGTCAACTCTATTTGCAATACTCACGATTTGTATTGGATTATTTCTCTTTTTGCCAGAAGATGCTCACGCTCAGCAGCCGGCTGATACCCATACGGTTCAGGCCGGTGAAACACTGTTTAGTGTAGCCAGGCAGTACGATCTTGCCGTTGGAGATCTGCGACGATGGAATAACCTCGACAGCGATGATCTATCCATTGGTCAGGTACTGAGAATTGCTCCTCCGCAAGCTGATAATCAAATTACACACACCGTAGCAGCCCAGGAAACACTCTTCTCCATATCAAGACAGTACGGCGTTACGATAGCTGAAATACAGCAGTGGAACGACCTCCAAACCACGAATCTATCTCTTGGACAGGAACTCACAATATTTTTACCTGATGAAGACCGGGAACCAATTGCAGAAGAAATAACTGAACCCGAACCGGCACCGGAAGAGAGAGAATCTATTGTACGGCAGGGCGATGGAACTTCCCCAAACACCTACTATACGGTTCGAAGCGGTGACTCCCTCTATAGAATCGCCAGTCAACACGGCTTAACGGTAGAGGAACTCAAGCAATTGAACAATTTGGATACTGACATGTTGCGGGTTGGCCAGCGGCTGACAGTACCTTCCGATCGATCGTCAGCTCCCTCGGTTACCGAAGGTGATATGGAGTCTACCGCACAAGGAAAGTTTGTTCAGTACCGGGTACAATCCGGTGAAACCGGCCAGACACTGCTTAATAAGTTTAATATGAGCGAACGTGAATTATTAGTATTAAACCCAACATTGAGCATGAACCAGATCGGGGCAGGTCAGCGGGTAACCGTTTTACTCCCTCCAACACGATCTTTTCAAAATCCCTATCGAACTGAATCAGACCTGGAAAATCTTGGCAGTGTATCTGTATTCAGATATTCCGGCAACGATGTTGCCAATCCTACAACAAGCGGCGAACTTTACAATCCAAATCAACTAACTGCTGCTCATCCAAATATTGCTCTTGGGAGAGTTATTTACATTGAAAACCCATCAAACAGCCGTGGGATTTTTGTAAAAGTAAATGACCGGCACTCGGGTGACGGTCTAAAGCTCTCTTCCGCAGCCTACGAAATGTTAAACTTCAGCTCGGTTGAGCAAGCCAGGGTCACCATTTACCTCGATCAGTAAGCCTGTTACTCCTTTTTATTTTATGGAAAAATATTTTAGACAGACTAATGGGCTTCTGTACAGCTATTTAATCTCTGTTCCGTTACTGCTGCTATATGAGGCACTCATTCTTATCTCACAGCCCGATGGAAATATTGCAAGAATTTCTGTTGATGTATGGTTTAAGTCTTTTTTCATGTACTTCGGGCTGGATGCCGTATCTACAACCTTGATTGTTGCAGCCATTATAGGCGGAGTCATCGTTTACAAAAAAAGAGCTGAACTGAAAACCATTCGCAAGAACTATTTTTTGTTGATGATCATAGAGTCAGCCTTTTATGCAGTAGTGGTAGCAATCATAGTTTCGAATGTAGTTGATTTTATTTTGCTACAATCTGCCAATGGTCTACCGGGTAATTTTAACAAGCTGCAATTAATTGCATTATCACTGGGAGCCGGACTCTACGAAGAACTTTTTTTCAGGGTTATTCTTGTCAGTTTACTGGTAGTGATATTCAGTAAAATTTTTAAACAAAAGAATTACTCTACAGCTGCGGCTGTAGTTGTTGCAGCACTGATATTTAGCGGGGTCCACTATGTAGGTGATTATGCCGATACATGGCTTTTAAGCTCATTTTTATTTCGGTTTTTATTTGGCTTAGCGCTAAATCTTATTTATGTTATTAGAGGGTTTGGGATGGCCGCATGGACTCATGCAATTTACGATCTGATCGTCGTGATAAATTTATGATCGCTTAAAATACCTACGCGTCTTAAGTTTAATTTACATGGTCAATCAATTCTTTCAATTGGAATGAATCGTTGAGAGAAACTATTTTAAGATATAAAATATCTGGGGTTTGGATCACTCGGATAGAATCAGAATTATTCACTTAATTTCAGACTCGTTCTGACGAGGAAGGGATGTCTTCACTTACAAAGCAAGAATTAAGAAAACAAGACGATTTCAATGAGGAAATTATTCCTCATCTTGATGCCTTGTACAATTTTGGATTAAGACTCACCTCCGATCCCAACGATGCTGAAGACCTTGTGCAAGATACGATTGTAAAAGCTTACCGCTTCTTCGACAGTTACGAAAAAGGCACCAATGCAAAAGCCTGGTTGTTCCGAATTCTTAAAAATTCTTACATCAACAATTATCGTAAAAAGTCTAAAAAGCCTCAGGAAGTAGACTATGATGAGGTAGCTTCCTTTTATGAATCAATAAGAGCTGAACGAACCGAAACTTCCGATATGGAAGATAAAATGTTTCGGGAGCTTATTGATGATGATATCTCAAATGCGTTGGATGAAATACCTGAGGATTTCAGAACAGTAGTACTGCTCTGTGATGTAGAAGATTTTACCTACGAAGAGATAGCAAATATGCTGGATGTGCCGATTGGAACCATTCGCTCCAGGCTCCACAGGGGAAGAAATCTGCTCAAGGCTCAGCTAATGGATTACGCAACCAAGAAGGGTTATACTCAGGATTGAGTCTCTGCCACAGGAATTACAATTCTGATAGTAGTGCCCCTGCTTACCTCAGAGTTAAGCACAAATACCTTTCCACTGTGGTAATCCTCAATGATCCTCTTCGTTAAACTTAAACCCAGTCCCCATCCCCTCTTTTTTGTACTGAAACCGGGTTTAAAAACGTCACTTAAATTCTTCTTGTCGATACCCGTACCCGAATCCTCTATGTCAATATAAAGCTGTGGACCATCCTGCGTGACCTGAATAGAAACATAGGCATTTTCTGAACTTGACTTAATGGCATCCATCGCGTTTTTAATCAAGTTTTCAATAGCCCATTGAAAAATTTCAGGATTAAGATTCGCTTTCGCATTTGTCTCAATCGATTTTCTCACCTCAATATTCTTACCAAGCTGAGGCAAACGTTTCTCCATATAGGCTATCACCTCGTCAATTATCGGGTCGATGCTTACACGTTTTAATTCAGGCTGAGACCCAATTTTATTAAAACGCTCTGCAATTCCTTTTAACCTGCTTACATCCTTCTCCACCTCGTAAGCTATGGAAAGAGTCTGTTCATCCTCCTGGTGACGATCTTTAAGCAGCTGAAGCCAACCGTACATGCTGGAGAGCGGTGTTCCCAGCTGGTGAGCGGCCTCTTTTGCCATTCCAACCCAAAGGTTTGATTGCTCTGAGCGCGTGATACTTCTATACGTGGTAAAACCCATCCCCATCAGAAGCGCCAATATTCCAAACTGGATATATGGAAAATACCGAAGATACTGTATGGTAGGACTCTCACCATAATAGACATATCTCCGCCTTATTCTCGGCTCTTCACCAAATGAAATTGGAATTGGAGGTGTGCTCACGGAGTATTTATCAATAAAATCGGTTACTGAAATATCAGGGTCATCCAGATTTCTGTAAAAGACGATGAAATTTGGCTCGTCAACAACTATTACGGGAATATTAAAGAGATCAGGCCGTATGATTTGTGAAAATACAAATCCGGCGTTCGACTCATTGGCTTCCGCTTCCAGAATCATCCGGGAAAGGCTGTCCGGTACATTCTCATATCGTTCAAGTTCGTCTGCCACGGTAAACAGGTCTCGGCTGGCACGATCGTGGGAAGGCAGGTTATAGAATTCAAAAGCTTTCGCCCACAACTCTATACTGGTTCTCTCCTGTTCCATAATCTTATTGAGCAAAAATTGATTATAAAAAAAGGATACACCTGCCAGGATAATCAGCAGGACAACCAGTATAATCTTCAGTCGATTTAAGGGAAGCAGTTTTCGCATTAAAATGCTTAGTGCAGAATTTTAAGTAACGGAGTCAATATCTAAAAAAGAACGCTCCCAAACCAACTACAGATAACAATGTGTAAAGACTGTTTAAGCAGACGCTTTCTGCTTTTCGTACACCGGCGGCGCTTTCTTCTCAATGGTCTCTCGTGTAACAATGCATCTCTTCACATTCTTCATGGAAGGCAAAGTGAACATCACATCCAGCATGGCGTCTTCCAAAATTGATCTGAGTCCGCGAGCACCGGTTTTACGGTCTCTTGCTCGTTCCACAATTGCCTGCAGTGCATCATCTTCAAAAATCAGCTCTACATCTTCCATATCGAACAGCTTTTTATACTGCTTGGTAATGGCATTTTTAGGTTTGAGAAGTATCTCTATCATCGCATCATCAGACAGATGCTCGAGTCCGCAGATAATAGGAAGACGACCAATCAATTCAGGAATAAGCCCAAACTTTTGAAGGTCTTCAGGCTCAATTTTGGTAAATATCTTCGGATCATCCTTATCAATAATGACCTGATCTTCTGAATGAAAACCCATTGAACTTGACGAAAGTCTTCTGGCTATAATCTCTTCAAGGCCACTGAATGCACCACCGCAGACAAAAAGAATGTCCGAGGTATCGAGCTGAATAAAGCTCTGTTCGGGATGTTTACGCCCTCCTTTTGGAGGAATATTAGCTGTAGTCCCTTCTAAAATTTTCAACAATGCCTGCTGTACCCCCTCACCCGAAACATCTCTGGTAATAGACGGATTATCACTTTTACGGGAAACCTTGTCAATTTCATCAATGTAGACAATGCCTCTTTTTGCACGCTCAACATCATAATCTGCGGCCTGCAATAGATTACTCAGGATACTCTCTACATCTTCACCTACATAACCGGCTTCCGTTAGCACGGTGGCATCTGCAATTGTGAAAGGCACATCAATCACATCGGCAAGAGTTCTGGCAAGAAGTGTTTTACCGGAACCTGTGGGACCTAAAAGGCAGATATTACTTTTCTCAATTCGCGTATCGTCATAACCGGCATCGGCACCCGCTGATATACGCTTGTAGTGGTTGTAGACGGCAACAGAGAGAGCTTTTTTAGCATCATCCTGGCCAATTACATAATCATCAAGCTTCGCTTTTATCTCCAGCGGCTTGAGCATTGGCTTATACTTCTTTTCTCTTCTTTTGTTCAGAGCTGCAAGATCACTTTCAATAATGCTTGATGCGTCTTCAACACAGTGATTGCAAATATAAACATCAGGCCCTGCAACCATCGAGTTTACTTCACTGTTCGATCTGCCACAGAAAGAACAGGTAACTTGATCTTTATTCTTTTTGCTCATGGTTGCCGATACTTTTTATTATAAACTTTACTTCGCCTTCTCTTCTCTTTTCATAACCCGATCAACCAGACCGTAATCTTTAGCCTCTTCTGAGGTCATCCATTTATTTCGATCAGAGTCTGCGATAATTTGATCTATACTTTGACCGGAGTGATGAGCTAAAATTCCGCTAAGTTCTTTTTTCAGTCGCAGAATTTCCTGAGCTTCAATTTCAATATCACTCGCCTGCCCCTGTACGCCACCCAATGGCTGGTGAATCATTATCCTGGAGTGTGGCAGTGCATTTCGCTTTCCTTTGGCACCTGCAGTTAGCAGAACTGCACCCATAGATGCAGCCATACCCACGCAAGTAGTAGCCACATCACATTTGATATACTGCATGGTATCATAAATTGCCATACCGGCAGAAACCACTCCACCCGGGCTGTTGATGTAAAGGTTGATATCCTTTTCCGGATCCTGTGATTCCAAAAACAGAAGCTGCGCAACAATTGTACTTGCCACTGCATCATTAATTGGGGTTCCCAGAATGACAATCCTGTCTTTTAACAGACGAGAATAGATATCATAGGCACGTTCACCACGGTTGGTAGTTTCCACCACCATGGGTATTAAATTATTCTGTACCGGAGTTGAATTGCTCATATCGGGAATCTCAAAAAGGGGTTGCTTGGTAGTCATAACTAAGCCGTGTTTTTACTTGTCGTCTTTTTCCTGTTTCTCTTCTCTCTTCTTACGAAAATCATCTTTAGAGAGTTCATTTATTTTAACGACATCGTTTAATTTATCAAAAACTTTGTTTTCCCGAATGCTGGTACGCAGGCTTTCAAGCTGATTAGGATTTTGTGCGTAATACCCTTTCAGCTGATCCGCCGACATTCCATACTTCGCAGCTTCTACAGCTATAAACTCATCGATATCTTCGGGCTTAATCTCAATGTCATCAAACTTAGACTGCAGCTTCTCGCTGATAAAGGCCCACTTACCTTCGCGAACGGCCTGTTCCCGCATATTCTCTTTGTACTCGCTGAAATCAAAATCTTCTGGAAGCTGTCCGCCTGACTGCTGTTTCGCATATTCAACATAGGAGTCCAGAATTTGATCCTGCATCACCTCAGGCACTTCAATGTCGTGCTTTTCGGTTAGGGCATCGATCGCATCCTGCTTAAACATATCATCAGCAGACTGATCGTAGTACTCCTGCATTTTACTCTTGATGAAGCTTTTGAACTCATCTACGTTTTTAGCTTCGCCATTCGACTGCTCCTTCACAAACTCATCTGTGAGTTCAGCCTTTTCCATCACTTCAACTTTTTTGACGTGAATTTCGAAGCGGTCGGTTTCATCATCTTCACCGATCTCCATTTTTACAACGTCGCCTTTCTTTTTACCAACCAGGTTTTCGCGAAAATCTTTTGCTCCTTCCTGCCTCAGGTCAAGTTTTTGATCTTCATCTTTTTCACCCTCTACCGGATTACCATCCTCATCCAATGAAACCGCATCAACCGTAACCTGGCACTCTTCGGTAATTTCGTCATCCGTTTCTTTCCAGTTACCCTGGCGTTCGAGTGTTCTTTCAATCTCTTCCTCAACCTCTTCATCGGTTACATCATGAACCATCTTGTCCACTTCAACCTTTTCCAGGTCTGTGAGTTCAAATTCAGGCTTTTTACCCACCTGGAATTTCACTTCAAGCTCATCATTTTCCCAGCTCATATCGAGCATCTTTGTTTCACCGACAGGCTCGTGCTCAGGTACAATTTCCTTCTCATACACTTCCTGAACATATGTGTTGATCTCCTCCATCTCGATCTCTTTACCAAATCGCTTCTTCACGAGTCCAAGAGGAACATGGCCGGGTCGGAATCCGGGCATCTGGATCTGTTTTTGGTATTTTTTATAAGCTTTATCAAATTTAGATGAGAGATCTTCTCTCGTTGCTTTTACGATAATCTCTTTATCTACGGATGTAATATCCTGAACAGAAATGTCCACGTGTTGTATGATTTAATTTTCGGATAATATGTAAGATTGGAGTACGAGAGGGGGGACTCGAACCCCCACACCGGTTAAAGTACTAGATCCTAAATCTAGCGCGTCTACCAATTCCGCCACTCTCGCAACTTAATGCACTGCCAAAAGTAGTTTTGGATCAGAGCCTAAAAAGTTAACGTTTTTTTATTCTGAATTCAACAATTACAGTGTACTTTATTTCTCCCTTACCGGAGAACAGTTCTGCCCTTTTTTGTAGCTTTACGTAAAACACAGATAATTCATCACTTTCATTATGTTTAGAAATCTTCGGTTCATATATATTACCACAAAAAATCGCAGCGAAGCTGAAAAAATAGCACGCACACTGGTTGAGGAGAAGCTCGCAGCATGTGCCAACATTATCGATAATATGAGCTCAGTGTACAGGTGGGAGGGTAACGTTGTCTCTGATAACGAATGTGTACTGATTGCAAAAACTACCTATAGCAATGTTCTGGCATTGACCAAGCGCGTAAAAGAGATTCACTCGTACGAAGTGCCCTGTGTAATTTCGCTTAAAATCTCCGAACAGGAAGGAAACCCCGAATATCTTAACTGGCTCGTAAATTCTGTAAAACCACCTTTATCACCGGAAGAGAAGCTTAAGAACTCCTGATATGCCCGTTAAATTTATTAAGGAAAATTTTTCTGCCACTGCTACAATCGACCGCCCCGAGGCAATGAATGCCATCAACTTTGAGGTGATGGATCGGCTCGAATCCATCCTAACTGAAATTGAAGAGGATGATCAACTCCGCCTGTTTGTATTAACCGGAAAAGAGAACCGCTTCATCTCCGGGGGAGATCTAAAAGAATTTCACAGCATTGACAATGCCGAGGGAGCAAAAGAGATGTCTACTCGCATGCTCTCTATCCTGGAGAGAATCGAGAACCTGAAATGCTGGACTCTGGCGGCTGTAAACGGTCACGCTTATGGAGGCGGATGGGAAACCATGCTCAGCTTCGATTTCCGCATCGCAATTTCAACGGCGCGTTTTGGCTTTACTCAAGGAAAATTTTATCTGCCTCCGGGTTGGGGCGGACTCACTCGATTAGGTGACGTTGTTGGAAAAAATGTTGCTGATTACTGGCTGGCATCCCAAAAAGTTATCAACGCAGATAGAGCCCTTGAAACCGGATTGATTCAGGATCTGTTTCCTGAGGTTGATTATAAAACAAGGCTTGATGACTTAATCAATAAACTTACCCTGAATGACCGGACCTTTATTGAGTACTTAAAGAAAGACCAGCACCGGAATATCAAAGATGAGCTTGAGCCATTTAGCCGTTTTTGGGAGAGTGCGGAACATATGAAACGAGTTGAGGAGTTTTTCAAACGGAAAAAATAAAACTGAAGTAAGCCGCCACTACTGTCCTTCAATATCAATCCGGTATACCCTAATTCCCGGATCATCTATTTGAAAATAATCAATTACAAAAAGCCTCAGCTGGCTGTCCAAGTGTGCATAAATACGGGTAGAAACATGTTCATCCTGGGGCAGATAATCAGAAATTGAACCATGAAAAATCAAGATACCATCGGAATCAAAAACTTCAAGATAATCCTCTGACCCAAACCCCAACTCTTCATTTTTCCTGTAAACATGAAAGAGCTGGCCATTAATGCCAGCCATTGTCATTGACATATAAAGTATCTGATAATAAAAAGACCCCAGTTGCCCAAATGCAGAAACAGCCCCGGCAAACCTATCGTCCAACGATTCAGGCCTTTCTTCTATCCCGATATCGACATAATAAGGTGGCTGAATCTCCGCATTTTCAAACTTTGACACCTCCCGGGAGTGTAAATTGACAACATTGTGAAAACCGTAATAGACCCGGTGGCCGGCAACAACATGATCGTCATTCAATATCTCAAGCCGATGGCCAATTCCCATACCCATGTGTTGTTCAATAGACACATTTCTATTGAATTGATGAGCAAAATAGTCAAAGAAAGTGGCTGATTTTACACTTTTTCCGAAATCATAAACTCTTATCGACCCATCGTCTTTCATTTCTTCTCCTTCAGGAAAGGGTGATTCTACATAGATGCCCGCAAAGCGATCATTCGGCAGCGACTGCAGTGTCATCATATTAATCTGTCTCAGATCTTCGAAACGATGTTCCTCCACACTACCGGTAGCCAGATTAAATCTCGACACCTTAAACTGCATCCTGTCTAACACCAAGAGACGGTTTTCGTTATCCACCGTCAATGCTGTTATCTCGTTAAACTCGCCGGGGCCTCGACCACTTCTCCCTATCTGTTTGGCAAAACTTCCATCCGGGTAGAATTTTAAAATCATCAGTTGGCGCCTGTCAGACACAAAAATATTGCCTTCAGAATCAGTAGTTATTCGGTGAGGCTGTATGACATGACCCGGCTGCCCAAATTCGATTCCTTCAGTTAAATTGAAAAGATACTCAACTTCCACGTTTACACTTTGAGCAGTTATAGACGGTGAAACAAAGCAGACGAGTAAAAAAACAAAAATAGATTTCTGAATAATCATTAAGTCAATACTAAATTATTAGTCAACCCCTGTAATAAAACCATACAGTGCAATATTTCAAATAAAACTCAATTTTTCCCTAAAAATTAGAAATTTTCCAAACGATTGATGATTCTTAGATGTTGTTAAGGGGTAAACAATTTCACATTAAACAAAAACAATTATGAGTGTAAAAGAAAAAATCGAAGACGTATATCAACACGTACAAAATGGAACGGCATTAGAAGCATTTGAAAAGTATTATGCGGATGATGTGACCATGATTCTCGAAGACGGAACTGCCGTTGAGGGTAAAGATGCCAACCGTGACCGCGAAAATGAGTTCTTTGACAGCGTTGAATCATTCAACGGAATGGAAGTGGTTGGAATCGCTGCTAATGAAGAGACAGGACAGACATCCGTTGAGAGCTGGATGGACGTTACCTTTAAAGGCGGAAACAGAATGAAGCTCGAGCAAGTAGCCACCCAGGATTGGGAAGATGGCAAAATTGTAAGAGAACGATTCTATGGAACACAGCAGAATTAATTCTGCCGGTTTTTTTGAATTATTATAAGCCCTTCAGAGATGGAGGGCTTTTTTTTATAAGTCTCCCTTCGAATGGGAAATAGTCAAACACGTTCAGTGGTTGACTAAGGAGGATGTTTACGGAACTTTGAATAAAACTAAAATACACCAGGTTCAAGATTCACTTTGTTTGGTAATACTTTACACCCCTCCCTCTCAAGGCGAGATTTCTTACACCCACTCTCTCGGATTTTCCAATACATCCAATAGCTCTGCTTCTTTGGAGCCCGGCTTTGGTGAATGATTATAATCCCATCTTACCTGAGGAGGCAAACTCATCAAAATCGACTCAATCCTTCCTTCAGTCTTTAACCCGAAGAGTGTTCCCCGGTCGTGAATTAAATTAAATTCTACATACCTCCCTCTTCGAACTTCCTGCCAGTAACGTTGAGCCCGATTATAAGGCTCCTGAACTCTGTCTTCCAAAATCGGCAGATAGGCCTCTATAAAAGCTGATCCTACATCTTCGGTAAATTTGTGCCACTCCTCCAGTGAGTAATCTTCATTCTCTCTCAGATAATCAAAGAATAATCCACCAACACCGCGCGCTTCCCCTCGATGGGAGTTGTAGAAATATTCATCACACTGTTTCTTAAATTTTGGATAGAGAGTTTCTCCGTGCCTGTCACACGCTTTTTTAAGTACTGTGTGAAAGTGAACAGCATCCTCTTCAAATAGGTAATAAGGCGTTAGATCAGCCCCACCTCCGAACCAGCTATCCACGGGTTTATCCATGTTTTTGTTCTCATAAAGCTCAAAGTATCGGAAGTTGGCGTGCACGGTTGGCATCATCGGGTTTTTGGGATGAATAACCAGCGAAATTCCCCCTGCCCAGAACCAGCCGCTATCTACATCAAAATGTTTTTTGATGGGATCAGGCAGCTCACCGTGAACCGTTGAGATATTAACGCCTCCTTTTTCAAAAACATCTCCTTTTTCAATAACCCGTGTTCGGCCACCGCCGCCCCCTTTTCGATTCCATTTATCCTCCCGAAATATTGCGGTGCCTTCAACATTTTCAAATGCTGAACAGATTTCGTCCTGAAGGTTTTCAATGTAGGAAGTAAACGATTCTCTGATGGTAGACATTTGACTCTATTTTTGTTTGGGATTTGAAAAGTCCTCGGTTAAGTAGAAAGTTTGAGTAATACTTCCTGCAAGCAAGGGGTGCGTTACCTGATGGTTTTGGAATACAATTTAACTCAAACTTCTATAGCTCAACTTCACACACCCCTAAGTCCCTCTCAAGTGAGAACATTTGATTCTGATTCCAAAAAATCAGCGTTGATACTCCTTCACACTATCCACAAATGCACGGGCGTGATCGACAGGTACATGCGGCAGAATTCCGTGCCCCAGATTTGCTACATATCGCTGTACGCCAAATCGATCAATCATCCGCTTCGTCTGCTTTTTAATTTCAGGAATGGGTGCCAGAAGCTGAGTGGGATCAAAATTTCCCTGAAGCGTTATTTCATTTCTCGTTTTCTCCCGTGCAAATTCAGGCGAAATCGTCCAGTCAAGTCCGAGAGCGGAAGCACCGCTTTTAAAACTTAACCTCTCCAATGCGTACCAGGCTCCCTTCGCAAAAAGAATCACGGGAACATCCTTAATAGATTGTGTAATCTCCATCAAATAGGGAAGCGCCCACTCGTTAAAATCATCCGGACTGAGCAAACCGGCCCAGGAATCAAAAACCTGGACAGCCTGTGCACCCGCTTCTACCTGGGCTTGCAGGTAATCGATAGTGGCTTTAGTCAGCTCTTTCATTACATGCCTTGATGCATCGGGATGCTGATAGAGAAAAGATTTCGCTTTATCAAAATTCTTGGACCCTTCGCCCTGAACCATGTAGCAGAAAAGTGTCCACGGTGCACCCGCAAAACCAATTAATGGCACGCGGCCATTCAGCTCTTTTCGCGTAAGTGTGATGGCGTTCATAACATGGCTCAGTTTTTCCGGCACATCTTCTGCAAATATTGCAAACGCATCATCCACAGTTTGGATGGGATTACCCATAACCGGCCCTTTTCCGGGTACCATCTGTACATCAATATTCAGTGCCTGTGGAACAGTCAAAATATCAGAAAATATAATCGCTGCATCCGGTTCCAGTTCATCAATAGGCTGAATCGTGATTTCGCAAGCCAGCTCAGGATTCTCAACCCGCTCAAAAAACGTATATTTTTTCCTTAAAACCATATACTGAGGCAGATAACGGCCGGCTTGCCGCATCATCCATACAGGAGGGCGTTCAACCTCCTCCCCTTTTAAAGCTCTGAGAAACAGGTCGTTTTTGAGTTCAGGAAAATTGTGCGACATATATAATATCTATTATTCGATTACAGTTAACCGGCCTGATCTTTAATCAATTACCGGTTTCGTTTAAAACTTTGGCTGTGAACTTCAGAAAATCTTCTGTGTTCGTTTTGGGTGATATGTGGACATTGCGCCCCGACTCGATACTCAATTCCTGAGCTGTGGTGTGGCCAATAGCAAACAGCTCCGGTTTTTTATCACTTCTAAACCCGCCACTCTTTCGATAAGCCTCAACTGCGCTGGGACTGTAAAAAAGAACGCCCTGAACCTCCTCTCCATTCATGCTCATCCGGTTCAGAATCGTATCGTATACAACCAGATCCTTCACATCTACATCGTGCTTTTCAAGAGTCTGGCGCATCTCCTCGCGCCGACGGTTACCACAAAAATGAAATAGTGTGGCATCATTCAGTCCGGTTTTAGCTAAATCCGCAGCGATCATCTCACCCAGATGCTCTCCGTAACTCAATTCAGGTACTACCGCAGCAAAACCCAAACTCTGCAATGCGGAGGCCGTCTTTTCACCTACAGCATAAAATACCACACCGTCCGGCGGGGTATAGCCATGCTCCATTAGTTTTTGCAGACCCATAACCCCGTTCTGGCTGGTAAATGCAAAAATCGGAGCCTTTGCTTCCTCAATAGATCTCACAATCGAGCTCCACTCCTTTCGAAATTCAAATCGAATCGCCGGATCCACAATTACATCCAAACCTACATCGTTGGCTAGCTGCAGCTGTTGCTCTGAGAGCTCGCGTGTAACCAAAATCTTATGACGTTTTTCCATAGGATTTGCCGGTTCAGGTTAATGTACTTAAGAGCGTAGATCGGCTACAATTTGCGCCGCACCCATATCAAGTAATTTTCGACCGGCTTCCCTGCCGAGGCCTTTCGCATCAGCTATCGGTGCCGACATTTCAATATCGTATTGAAGTGATCCGTCGGTTTTAAGTGCTATCGCTGAAAGATGAACTTCTTCGCCAACTATTTCTGCAAACGCCCCTACCGGAGCACTGCACCCGGCCTCCATCTCATTCAGGAGTTCCCGTTCGATCGTTGTACAAATTTCGGTTTCACCGTGGTTAAGAAGGGATGTGACCTCTTCCATTTTTTGATCACCCTCTCGAACCATCACTGCCATTGCACCCTGCGCCGGTGCAGGAACCATCCAATCCAGATATGCTGAGATATTATCATCCAGGCCAATTCTCTTTAAACCTGCTGCTGCAAAAATAGCACCATTCCATCCGTTTTCATTCACTTTTCGTAAGCGGGTATTTACATTACCGCGGATGTTCGTAATCTCATGATTTGGATAGCGGTGCAGCCATTGTGCCCTTCTGCGGTTACTGCTTGTTGCAATCACTGCCTTAACCGATTCATCATCAAGGAATTCAACTCCTTTAGGTGCAACCAGTGCATCGCGCGGATCTTCCCTTTCCATTACGGCACTCACAATTAACGGAAGCGGGTTCTCTGTGGGCAGATCTTTAAACGAATGAACGGCAATATCGATTCTTTCTTCGAGAAGAGCATCATCCAGAGCTTTGGTAAAAACACCTTTACCGCCCATTTCTGTAAGCGGTGTGGTTAAATCCAGATCCCCTTCCGATTTTACAAAAATCAACTCCGCTTCATGGCCCAGCTCTTTTAATTTTGCCTGAACCTGTTTCGCCTGCCATGTTGCCAGCTCACTATCCCGTGTACCAATTCGAACTGTTTTACTCATGATTGCCATTTTTGGCTTTGAGCTTAAACATATCAGATACCATCTCTGCAACCTCTTCTGATTCGTGATGGTCGCGCAGATGTTCAATGCTGTAGGCAGCAATTTTATTCACAATCCGGCGGGTCATATTTTCAATTTTATCGTAATCGCTGGTAGAAATTTTATTTTTAAAAAAGTTGAGCTCATCTTCCCGGATGGAGTCAAATTTACGGGTTAGGGCTTTAATGGTTGGGACCACGCGCTGTTCGTTTAACCAGAGCTTATAGTCAGAGAACTCTTGGCTTATAATTTTCTTTACAGCGGGAACCTGCTGCTCTCTCTTCTTATATGCTTCATCCGTTACGTCACCCAGCATATCCATATTAGCTACATCCACAAAATCCAGCGTAGCCACATTCGGGTCAATATTTCGCGGAACTGAGAGATCCAGCATCACTTTAAATTTCGGGTTCTCCATAGACGGCTGCATGTGCTCCGGTCTGATAATCGGTGAATCAGCCCCTGTAGCTACAATAACAAGGTCGGCATCGGCAATTTGCTCCGGAAGATGATTCATATCGGCCACTTCCAGATTAAATTTATCGGCAACAAACTCCGCCTTGTCACGAGTTCTGTTAATCAGCGTAAGCTTGCTGGCTCCGAGATTTACCAAATTCTTACATGTAACTTTGCCAATTTTACCGGTGCCAACCAGCAGAATATTTTTGTTTGTCAGATTGTCGAATGTTCTCATTGCAAACTGAACAGCCGCATAAGCAACCGTTGCAGCGCCCTGCCCCAAGGTAGTTTCATTTCGGGATCGTTTGTGAGCTCTGAACACATGCTGCATCAAGCGGTGAAATTCACCGGATACCATCTCCTGCCTGGCGGCGTGCTCGTACCCTTCTTTAACCTGTTTAACAATCTGAAGATCTCCCAGTATCTGGGAATCGAGACCTGTAGCTACTTTAAAAAGATGCTGTACAGCCCTTTCACCTTCGTGCTCAAACCCATAGCGATGAAACTCATCAAGGGTTCCGTGGGAGTAGTTGGTCAACAAACGGATCAACTCCCTTGTTGACACATTTTGAGCAAAAATCTCTGTACGATTACACGTTGAGACTAAAAACAGGCTGTTAATACCTTCTCGGCGAGCCCCTTCAAGCAGAAGTTCCTTCCCCTCGTTGCTGAGGCTGAACTTCTCCCGTATCTCGACAGGGGCATCCCAGTGATTTATCCCGATTACTACAAAATCCTGAACAGTTGGATGAACCATTCTTTATGTTGTTACTTCTTTCTTTCTTGTTTTATCTACACTATCCCATTGTACGGCATCGGGAGAGATCTCATGCTTTAATGAGTTCAGAGTCTCTTCGGCCAATGCTCGAATGAAGCCAGGATGATCATTCAATCCCTTCATCACCTTCAGGCTTTCAAATTCAAATCCTTCTTCCTCAAGATCTTCAACCAGTTCCACACCAAGTTCGTACAGAGTTTCGATATGATCTGTCACGAATGCAATAGGCACCATCAAAAAGTTTTTAATTCCATACTCCAGATGACGTTTTACAAGATCTTCCGTATTTGGCTGTGTCCATTTCTGAGGACCTACTTTTGACTGGAACCCGAGCCAGTAAGAGTGTACCTCATCCCTTCTTTCCATTACTGCTTCCATCGTCTCCTTGATCTCTACGGTATATGGATCACCACTCCTCACTTCCAGTAACGGGGTTCCGTGTGCACTAAATATAAAATGTGTCTTTCGCCGGGTTTCATCATCCAACTCATCAAGCGCCTGGTCTATACGATCATTTATGGCACTCAGATACGATTCATTTTTATAGTAATTCTTTACATGAAACTCTTTCCAGGGCTTCTTCCCATCCGGAAATTTTTCTTGAATCGTGTTTTCCCAATCCCGAAAACTGCTGCCGGTGGTTGTCCATGAAAACTGCGGATAGAGTGGCATTAAAACCGTGTGTGTAATTCCATCCTCAACCATATCATCCATGATCTGATCTGCAAAAGGCAGCCAGTAGCGCATGCAGGTGTATACCTTCACCTCATGATCCGGCAGGATTTCCTTAAAATATTTTTCCAGACCGCGTCGCTGAGCTTCCGTTAGCCCATTAATTGGCGAACAGCAGGTCGAAACCTCCTTATTCTGCCGATTAAAACAGTGTTTATTACCGGTACAACCTTTCGGGCAACCATTAATCTCTTTGTAATCTTCAGCTACGGATGGTGCTCTGAACTTAGATATCACATTTGCAAACGTTCTTTGGGTAATTCCTCCGCCCAACTTTATGATATCCTCATCTTCAAAAAGATTTTTAAGGAACGTTTTCACATTATTTTCGTGGGTTGGCCCACCCAGATTCATTAAAACTACACCAATACGCATTTTTTAGCCATTATCATTTTGGGGTTACAGTCACCAAACTAACTATTTTTTTGTGAAGTGTTCGTGAAGAGTTGCCTCCTAACTTTCTCTATCTAACTCTATAAAATCGTTGTTTTCTGCTTATAGTGCCAAGTTTAGTAAATGAGTCGGTTTATATAATCAGTTAAAAACCATCCCGCCATTATGAACCAATTAAAAATCTACATAGATTTAAGAAATAAGAGTAGTTTTTATTTGCAATGTTGGCCATCTATCAAGTAGATTCGGACGTAGGTTTAATCAACCCCACTGCATGCTCAAACATTTTATAGAGTTCTTAGGCACTTTTTTACTGGTTGCGGCTTTAGGTATTTCGGGAGACCCAATTGCTATCGGCTTAATCATGGCGGCTCTGATATATATAGGAGCTGATATATCCGGTGGGCATTTCAACCCGGCAGTGACACTTGCCGCATGGGCAGCTGACGAAATTCCTGCCTCAAAAATTTCTGCCAATATCTTCTCACAGATTTTTGGGGCACTGTCAGCTTCTGCATTTGTATGGTGGATTTCCGGCACTACCTTTGTTACTCAACCCGATACCAGCACCTCATTAAGTGTGTTTATCGCCGTTGAGTTTCTTTTTTCATTCTTTTTCATCCTCGTATTTTTGCACTTTGTTTACCCCAACAGACGCAGAAGAAATCCTATTTATGGAATTGTCGCAGGCGGCGTTCTTGGAGGATGTTACCTTATTACAGAGCCTTACACCGGAGTAGGCCTTAATCCGGCATTGAACATTGGATTTATCACTGCAGACTCAATTAATCACGGTTATTCCTACTACCATCTGCCCATCTATCTGTTTACGCCGCTGATTGGTGGATTGGCTGCGGCGTTTGCACACCGTAAGCTATCTGTTTGAAGGCAGGGTAAACCAGAAATCTGAACCGGAACCGGGTTTACTCTTCACAAAAATATCTGAACTGTGAGCACTAAGAATACTTTTCACCACAGCAAGGCCCAATCCTGTACCTCCCTTATCCCTTGAACGCGCCTTATCTGTCCTGTAAAAACGGTCGAAAAGTCTGCTCAGATGTTCCTGAGAAATACCAATTCCGGAATCAATAACGTGAACCGTATATCCATCATCAGCCTCTTCAACATTCACGTCAATCCTGCCTTCATTAGTGTATTTAACCGCATTTGATATTAGATTTTCCAATACCTGTTCAATCTTATCCGGATCGGCATAAACAACTCCCGACTCATCGTTGTAGTGAATTTCAATCCCCTTACTTTCTGCCTGAGATCGATAGACTCCCAGCACCTGGTTGATGACATCTTTAATATCAAAAAGCTTCTTCTCTATAAAATAGGAGTCTGAATCGTAGTGCTGAAGGGTTTTCAAATCCACAAAAAGCCTGTTTATTCTTTCTGCCTGCCGGGCAGCCGTTTTCAGATAGTGCTCTTTCTGCTCATCGGTTAGAGAATCCATCTCCAGCATTTCGAGCGAACCCGTTATCGTATGTAACGGATTCCTGATTTCGTGCGTTATATCGGCAAAAAACTGGCTCTGTTTCTCATAGAGTATCTTCATCTCTTCATTATCAGCCCGGAACCTTTCGGCCATCCGGTTCAGTGAATCAGCCAGTTGCCCAAACTCATCCTTCCTGTCCAGGTTTAGCGTCCGTTCTACATTTCCGCCTGCTATGTCGCGGGCTGCAGACTCGAGCTGTAAAATTGGCCTCGATATGTATCTTGAAAAGAGAATGCTAACCAGAATGACTAAACCTATTGAAATAAACATGCCGGTGTAGATAATCCAGCGTATTGTTTTTATAGGCTCATATATCTGGTCTTTCTGAATGCTGACCAGTAAATAGTTAGCCGGATTCAAATCACTGTGCAATTCAAAAAATGCTCTTAAATAATCGCTTTCACTCTGATTTTGAAGCAGAATTCCATTCCGGCTTTGCTCAAACGATGAACTTAAACCGTCAATGAGCCCCGGAGCTATTCGTTCGGTGTGGTACGGCACTTCTGCAAACAGTTCACCATCCTCATCATACACTGCAATCTGATAGCCTGATGTACGAGCAGCCTCGTTCAAATTTGTTTCAAAATCCCCATCCAAACGAAGGTTTTGAATGGTGATAGCCAGCCACTCCGTATCGTTAACAATCTGCAATTCTCCCTCACTTAGTAGATAGTTGCGAATAAAGAGAATTGAATAGCTGCTGATTGCTGTAATTCCAAAAATCAGAAGCAGGATAAACGTCCAGGCAAGTTTAGAGCGAATACTCATAATTCATTCAAAGCAGTTCACGGTTCATTCCGTAACCCAATCCTCTGTAGGTTTTGATCATATCTGAGGCTTCGGCCAATTTAAGCCGGAGATTTTTAATATGAACATCCACGGTACGATCAAAAACAAACCGATCGTCTCCGCCTATATGCTCTAAAATCTCCTGCCTGGAGTAGACACGCTTTGGATTTTGGAAAAACATCTCAACGATAGCATATTCTGTTGAGGTAAGCTCTACTCGCTTCTCTTTTAAGTATAGATCTTTTCCGCTTGTATCGAGGAAAAGCTCGCCGTGCTGTATCCATTTACTGTTTTGAGGCTGTTGCCTTCTTAAAAGCGATTCGATGTGCGCTTTTACCAGTTTTAAACTGGCCGGCTTGGAGATATAGTCATCAGCGCCAAGCTCTAAACCTTCAATTTCATCCTTTTCTTTGTCTTTTGCAGTGAGAAAAATAACCGGAATTTCACTCATTACCGGATGCTTTCTAATTACACTGCAAATCTCTTTTCCATCCACGTTGGGTACCATAATATCCAGTACAGCCACATGTATATCACTGGCATGCTTATCGATTAATTCAAGTGCCTTCAACCCGTTGTGCGCCAGTAAAACGTTAAAATTATTCATCTCTAAAAAGTTGGCTAGCATTTCTGCCGGCTCAATTTCATCTTCTACTAAAAGAATGGTGTGTTTTGGCTGCATATCAGATTTAATTATTCATTTTTATATCAACTGGTCACCGGGCCTTACGGCACGCTCGAGCTGTACAAGCGTAACTATGTTGAATTAAAATTTAGAGTTGAACTTGATTAGACTATATTTCACAAAATGAAAATAAGATCAGTAAAATGGCACTTCAAAAAAAAGTAATCTGGATTACCGGTGCTTCATCCGGAATTGGGGAAGCACTTGCGTACGAATTTAACAAAAAAGGAGCACACTTAATTCTGTCTTCGCGCAGGCTTGAAGAGCTGGAGCGCGTAAAAGAAAATTGCTCCGACAGTGAAGAGAGCGTAAAAATTCTGCCTATAGATCTGTCAGAGTCTGAGGCAATGGAAAAGAAGGTTGTTGAGGCTTTAGCTCTTTTTGGCCATGTTGATATGCTTATCAACAATGGAGGAATCAGCCAGCGATCGTATGCCGTGGATACGGAGATGTCTACCGTGCGCAGAGTGATGGAGGTCAACTTTTTTGGCACCGTTGCGCTTACCAAAGCCCTGTTACCAACGTTTATTGAGCAAAAGTCCGGGCATATCGTGGTAATCAGCAGCGTGATGGGCAAATTCGGTACCAAGTACAGATCCACTTATGCCGCATCCAAACACGCTTTGCAAGGGTACTTCGACTCACTCAGACAGGAGCTTTATGAACACAATGTTGATGTAACGCTTGTGTGCCCCGGCTATGTGAAAACAGATGTGACCATAAATGCTCTAACCGGTAGCGGCGAAAAGTACAATGAAATGGGTAAGGGGCAGAAGAACGCCATGCCTCCCGAAGAGTTCGCTAAAAAGCTGATCCCTAAACTGGCTGCAAAAAAAGAGGAGATCTACCTGGGCGGAGCTGAATTGATGGGAGTATATCTTAAACGATTTGTACCCGGCCTTTTCAATAAAATTCTGAAACGGGTTAAGGTTACCTAATTAGTCAAGTCTTTTTCATTAACTGTTGTTAAAAAATAAGAACAACCTAAAAGCTTAATTCATAAATAGACTTGTGGCATTTCAATTATTTGCCGGAATTTATTCGAAATTCTGCTTTTTAAAGAACGAGCCTTCCGTTTAGCCACGGAAACATCAGAGGGCCACAGCATTTTACGTTGGTCAACACAGTAAACAGGCTTACCTGCGGTTTTAGCAATTACTTTTGCTTGTGAGATAGAGCTCTCGATAAAAAGTCTGGCACCGGATTTGGCAGAAAACACTTTACCTTTAAACAATCCATAATTATTTGCGGCCCTTCGTTCTTCCTGTGTTTTGAAGTCTCTCATAATAAGTTCATCGTAAGAAATACCTTGGCGAGCTAACCACTCTTCAGTTTCCGGTCGATATTTTTCAAGACGGTTGGTAACAAGTGCGTGAATCCTATAATTAGCTCGAAGCAGTGGTTTTGCGTTTTTTAAAAACTTCAAATAGTTCTCGCCGTCATCATTTTCTTCAGGGGTGGGATCTTTACAAAGTACACCGTCGATATCTACGCAAGATTTATTAATAATTCTGTGATTCATCATATTCCATTCAAAAATTCGAGGCATCGAACATTTTTCCAAAAATAGATCCACTTGATCTTTGGCCTCAGGATTCATGTATACAACCCCATATTGAATCGACTTTTCCTTGCAGGAGTTACTTAGTTTTTCCCTGACCTCTTCCATCGCTCTTCCAGTAGCAAGACTGTCGTCTAATACTAAAACTTTCTTTTTTGAAGAAAATTTTATGGAGGAATCTCCAACTCTCCACCCTGACGGCAAGATTTTACCTTCAAGGTAACCCTGAACATCTGTTAAGGGTAAATGCAGATGAAGTGCCAGCAAATTAGCCGCCATCAATCCACTTCGCGGAACGCCAACAATTAGATCTATATCAGAAGGGATTTTGTGTAGGTTTTTTACAATGGTGTAGTTCAGATCGTTAAATGATCTGTAGTTAAGATGTTCATTGCCAACAGCCATTAGAATTCAATCTTGATTCAAGTTAATTATTGACTCTAAATCGGATTAAAGATTACAACACTGAAAGGTGAATTGTAATTAGATTCGCTTAATAGGTCGCAGATCATTCACAGATGAAAAAACTGGGTAGTAAAACAGTTCGTAAGTTTGACTGACAATATTTGATATCATCCAAGTCGTTTCCGTTTATTCAGGTAGGCCAGAAGGGCGAGATCAAACGGCTTTTGTGTGTCAATCTCCTCAAAATCAACTCCGGCTTCACTACAGGCAATCTTGAATTTCTGTGTGTACTCTTTCACCTTTTTCTGATACGACTCCCTGAACTGCGCTGGGTTCATCTCGAGCTCCTCCCCTGTTTCCATATCTTCAAAGAGATACCGGCCATCCGGAAAATCAAGATCGCGTTCACTTTTGTGTTCAAGCACGTTAAACAGAAGTACTTCGTGCCGCTGATGCCGCAAATGCCTCATAGCCGATATCAGCGAATCGTGACCGTCCACATTTTCAAACAGATCGGTAATAATCACCACCAAACTTCTCTTCTTTAAACTTTCGGCCAACGTGTGTAATGCATTCGCTGAAGCCGACCTTTTTCTCGTTTCTGAAAGACGCTCTTCATCAGCCAGTACTTTTTCAAGCTCAGTATAGAGCAGGCGAAGGTGGCTGTATGATGATTTTGCGGGAAATTGAGACCGGATCTCATCATCAAACAGAACCATTCCGCATGCGTCACGCTGGCGATGCATCATATGCATGAGTGATGCTGCATAGTGTATGGCATATTTGAGCTTGCTCCATTCAGCAAAATATTTGTAATTCATGGAGCTGCTTACATCGAGCACCACATGCGCACGCAGATTTGTTTCAGCCTCATATCGTTTTACGTAGAAGCGCTCTGTTTTCCCATACACTTTCCAGTCGATATGCTTGAAATCGTCTCCCTGGTTGTACGGTTTGTGTTCAGCAAACTCAACACTGAATCCATGGTAGGGACTTCTGTGCAGCCCGGAAATAAATCCCTCAACAATTCGTCGGGCTTTAATTTCAAGCGGAGCAAGCTGGTTGAGTATGTCTGAATCCAATAGCATATAAGAACCTATCCTTTTTCAGCTTTATCGGCAAAATCTGATTTTTATTAAACGCTTTTTGTGGAAGATGGCGGTGAAATTTCTTACTCTTATAAACTGCAAACGAAGCGATTTGGTTTTGACAGACCACTGCTCGCGGATTAACTGAGAGACTTCACTCATAACATTGTACCGATGAAAAAAATATATACATCAGCTGATCAAATTGATTTTTCTCTAAATGATATTGCCAAGATGCCGGCCCCCAAGCAGGTGTTAACGGTTAAGCCCACCTATTTTGATGTTGAATACGTGATTAACCCACACATGAAAGATCACGTTGGCAATGTTGACAAAATGCAGGCACAAAATGAGTGGGAACACCTTGTAGACGGTTACGAGGAGCTCGGCTTTAAAGTTCATCAGCTGAACGGAGTTGAAGGTTTGCCGGACATGGTTTTTTGTGCAAACCAAAGTCTTCCATTTATTGACAGTGAAGGAAATAAAAAAGTACTGATGAGCATCATGCACTCTCCTGAACGGAAAGATGAAGTCTCCCATATCGAAAAATGGTACAAAGACCAGGGATACGAAATTGAATATCTGGATGACTCTCAGGTAGATGATTTTGAGGGAATGGGTGATGCGTTGTGGCACTTCAAAAAAAGGCTCCTCTGGGGCGGTTACGGCTTCCGCTCTTCTTTAAAAGCTTATGATCAGATCTCAGAGAAATTTGACACCCCGGTTGTAGCCCTTGAACTGACTGACGACAAGTTCTATCACCTCGACACCTGCATGGCTATGCTGAATGAAAACAGTGTGCTCATCTATCCGGACGCATTCCAGGAAGAGGGTTTAAAAATGATTAATAAGCTGTTTGATAATGTGATCGAGGCCACACAGTACGAAGCCGAAAAACTTTTTGCTGTAAACGCCACTTGCCCCGATGGGAAAAATGTACTCATTCAGCAAGGATGTACCGATGTAAACCAAAAGCTTCGTGATGCCGGATTCTCAGTTCACGAATACAGTACGTTTGAGTTTATCAAAAGCGGCGGCAGTGTTTTCTGCATGAAAATGCTGCTCTGGTAAAACTCCCAAATTTAAGCAGGTCACATTATCAATCTTTGAATGATGCAGTTTGTTTTTTATGTAATGAAACGCCTGCATTGCTTTGATTTTTAATTTAAACTCCCAGTTATGCGTAATTTCTCAGCACTCATATTCTTAGCCACACTGCTAGGCTTCTCTTTCTCTGCTTCCACTTCACATGCCCAGGATGCAGAGGAGTTACTGAAACGGCATGCTGTGGAATTTCAAAACAGCAGTGATGTTATTGAGCTCTTGTCCCACATTGACAGAGAGAGGCTGGTCTTGTTGGGTGAAGCTTCTCACGGAACATCTCAGTTTTACACCAAAAGAGCAGCTCTTTCTCAGTCTCTCATCAAAGAGAAAAATTTTCGATTTGTAGCTGTGGAAGCAGATTGGTCATCAATGTCAAAAATCAATGAGTTTGTGCAGCACAAACCCTACGGACCACAAACTCTATCTGAGGCGATGAAGGCAATTGAACGCTGGCCGCTTTGGATGTGGAGAAATATGGAGTTCAAAAACTTTGTAGAGTGGCTCCGTGATTATAATGAAAACCTGGCCCCAAACGAGCGAGTTGGCCTGTATGGAGTTGATGTGTATGACAACCGTTCCGTTATGGATGATGTTTTAAGCTGGATAAACAGTCATAATGTAAATCAGGGAAGAGTTGCAGAGCAGGCGTATTCCTGTAAAACCCGGCATCCAAACACGTCATCTTACATTCAAATGGTTGCCAGAACCGGGCAGGATTGCAGTGATGATTTAAATGAAGTTTTGCGAATTGTACGTCAAATTGAACAGAGCCACGATACCGATCCGTGGAAATTCTTCAAGGCCGAGCAGGGCGCAAAAGTGGCTATTAATGCCGAAAAACACTACAGAGCCAATCTGCAACAGAGTGCGGCCTCCTGGAACTACCGGGCAAACCACTTTTATTTAACCGCCGAACGACTCTTAGAATATCATCAAACCGATAGCCGTGGCATTGTTTGGGCTCACAACACCCATATCGGTGATGCAAGGGCAACCGATATGCACCGCGCGGGCATGGTGAATATCGGTCAGCTTAGCAGACAAGAGCTTGGGACAGATAACGTATTTGCGATTGGGTTTGGCACCTACGAAGGTGAAGTTCTGGCTGCTTTCAACTGGGAAGGAGACAGACAGAAAATGGTGACACCTCCAGCCCAAACAGGCAGCTGGGAATTCATGCTGAACGAAATAGGGTTGAATAATCTTTACTTGGTTTTTAACGATGAATCTATGAACAACGCTCTTTCAAACCCGATTCCACACCGGGCTATTGGAGTTACCTATAATCCTCAAAATGAACAGAATAATTACGTTCAGACCGTATTACCGGAGAGGTACGACGCGTTCATCTTTATACGGAACACAGATAGCCTCAATCCGTTAGATTGATTCACAAATTTCAACATAAGCTTTACACCCATTGAAAACAGCACTCCTTCTCATTCTTTCACTTCTTTTTGCTGATATCGCCAAATCGCAGGTTCTCAATGTAGAACGGGTCAGGGCCGATGCCGACACCACAGGCTGGACCGGTGAGCTGGGCGCGGATTTTTCCCTCAACAAATACAACGATCAAATTATAAAAGTGGGTGGACAGGCTAACGCTGCCTATTTTTCTACTAACCATGGATACTTACTGCTTAGCAACATAGACCTTGTAAATGTGGATGGCAATTCACTCGTCAGTAATGGGTATATTCACTTGCGATCAACACTTCATAGGAAAAACAGTTTCTCACCTGAAGCTTTTGTTCAGTATCAGTACAATAACAACCTTGGTTTACAGAACCGCGCACTGGGTGGAGCTGGAGTTCGATACACTTTTCTTACACGGCCTAACCTTCGGGGACATATCTCAACAGGATTTATGTACGAGTTTGAGGAGTGGAGCCTGAGTGATGATTTAACGGTTAAAAATGAGTACATCAAAAGCACCAGCAACATTGTAGTTCGGGGGCAGCTTAACCCGCAAACTTCTCTTACGATGATTGGGTACTATCAAGCCAGGCCGGATCGATTTTTTAAACCGAGGGCTACATCAGAAAATCAGCTCAATATCCGAATGGGCCGTTCGGTAACGTTCAGGGTCAGTTTTACGATGACCTACGATTTTGAACCCGTGATTGACGTTCCCAACCTTACGTACGAGCTAAAGAATGGAATTGTACTCTCTTTTTAGAACTGAAGAATCAGGCTTCTCTCATAAAGATAGTACACAACTAAATTTTACCCTTTCATTCAATTTTGGTAACGTAGACCTGTTTAATTCAAAAAAGATCTGATGGCAGCCAAAATTTACGCTTTTCTTTCCCTGATTCTTCTCGGAGTTTTATTATTTATCTATTCCATCCCGCTGGGGCCCTTACCTGCCGTCGGTTCTTTCTTCCATCCGGTTACAGGATTCTGGGCCAATGCAGAAACACATCAGGTAAAAGGAGAAATATCACTCCACTCCGATCAGCTGCAGGAGCCGGTTGAAGTTTTTTTTGATGAGCGCGGCGTACCTCACATATTTGCACAGAATGATTACGACCTCTACTACACTCAGGGATATGTAACGGCCAGGGATCGACTTTTCCAAATGGAACTGCAAATACGGGCCGCCGGAGGGTATCTTGCCGAATGGCTGGGTGACGACCTGATTGAATATGATAAGAATCAGCGCCGGCTCGGCATGGTTTATGGAGCAGAGCGTGCTTTGGAGGAGATAACTTCTGATCCAATCGTATCCAACGCTATCCAGGCCTATGCCGACGGTGTGAATACATATATACAGTCATTAACGTACGAGAAATATCCCCTGGAGTATAAAATTTTAGGAGTTGAACCGGCCGAATGGAAACCCATTAATACGGCACTGCTTCTGAAATATATGACCCAGATGCTGGCTGCGCGATCGGAAGATGTAAGAACCAGTAACACAATGGCTCATCTTGGGGAAGAATTTGTGAACCGTTTTTTGAGCACGCGCCCTGACCTTATGGATCCGATCGTACCACAGGAAAAAGAGTGGGATTTTAATGCACTTTCAGCAGCATCACCGGACCAACTCTATCAACCCACATTTACTCAGGAGATAGAGCTTTGGCAGCCTCACCCATTTAATGGCAGCAATAACTGGGTAGTAGACGGAACCAAAAGTGCCCATGGCTATCCTATTTTATCGAACGATATGCATTTGAACATGAGCATGCCGTCCATTTGGTATGAAGTACAGCTGCACTCTCCTGATGTTAATGTTTATGGCGTAAGCCTTCAGGGTGCACCCACCGTAATTGTCGGCTTTAATGATCACATTGCCTGGGGAGCTACAAATACAGGTGCAGACGTTATGGACTGGTACGAAATCACTTTCAGGGACAGTGACCGAAAGGAGTATCTGCACGACGGTTCATGGCTGCCTGTAGAGGAGCGAATTGAAACCATTCATACTAAATCGGGCGAGGTTGTACAAGACACGATTCTGTTTACGCACCACGGTCCTGTTTATGAAACCCGTGAGGAAACACCCGTTACCCAAACCATTCAGAAAGATCACGCCCTAAAATGGATTGCTCACGAACCTTCAAATGAGTTACTCACATTTTACAAACTGAACCGGGGCAAAAACTATGAAGAGTTCAAAGAGGCATTTATTACTTATCAGGCGCCGGCTCAGAATGTAAACTATGCAGGAACAGATGGTAACATTGCTATTCAGACCGGGGGAAAGCTTCCGGTAAAATGGAAGTTCCAGGGACGAACTGTGAGCGATGGGTCCGATTCCAGATATGACTGGGTTGACTATATCCCTTATGAACAAAACCCGTATGCTTTAAATCCTGACAGAGGCTATCTCAGTGCTGCCAATCAGTATCCTGTTGATGACTCATACCCCTACTATCTGGGTGAATCCTTTGCACCATTCGAGCGCGGCAAGAGGATAAATGATCGCCTCGCTGAAATGGAAAACATAACAGTGGACGATTTTAAAAATCTACTGCTCGATTCATACAGCTACCATGCCGAACGGTTGCTGCCAATACTCTTGAACACGATTGATCTGCACCAAGCCGGAGAATCAGAAAAAGAGATTATCGACCTGCTTAGCGAGTGGGATTACAAAAATATCGGTGAAAAAATAGAGCCCACAGTATTCAGGCAGTGGTGGCGAGAGCTTTACAGTTTAATTTGGGATAGTAAGTTCAACACCGGAATTCCCATGAGAAAACCGGACCGTGATGTTACAGTTGATTTGATCGTCAACAACCCCGATTCGCCATGGTTCAATAACCCGGAAACAGAAGTAACAGAAACTTTTTCCGATCTGGTTTACCCAGCATTCGAACAGGCCCTGATCAATCTGAACAACAGGTTTGGCGCCGACAGAGATAACTGGAAATGGGGATACTACAACAACACAAACCTCAACCATTTAGGACAGATACCCGGCATGGGCATTTATGACCTCTTCACTGACGGCAGTAATGAGTCAATCAATGCAATTTGGGGTAGCCATGGCCCATCATGGAGAATGGTCGTAGAGCTCGACCCGGATGGAGTACGTGGATATGGCGTCTATCCGGGAGGTCAAAGTGGTAATCCGGGATCGAAAACGTACGACGAGTTTGTTGAACCCTGGGCAAGCGGTGAGCTCTTCGAGCTGAAATATCTCAGAGAGAAACCTGGTCAGAGTCAGGAATACCCTCTTATTCTTCGTTTCAATTATTAGATGAGCACACGCTCTTCACTTTTCTAATTTAGGGCTTATGTAATGAGTGTTGTGACCCATATTTTGAACCCATGATAAAAAACGATTTCAAATCACCTCCTTCAACCTTAAACCCTCAGGGTGAGGAGAGAAAGGTAGGCTATGAGTTCGAATTTACCGGGATCTCTATGGAGATTGCATCAGAAATTGTACAAGATCTTTATGGCGGGAAGATTCATCAGGAATCAACCTACATCTATTCTGTGAAAAACACACTATTTGGAACATTCAAATTGGAACTGGATGCCCAGCTCTTGCGTGACAAAAAATATGAGGAGATATTTGAAAAATTGGGGATTAAGATCAGCACGTACAAAAACAGGGAATCACTGGAAGATTCTCTAAAAGAGCTGGCCTCTTCCGTTGTACCTTTCGAAATCATCACCCCTCCCATCCACCTTTCCAGGATGAACAGGCTAAACGAGCTGGTTCATGAATTGCGCGAACACAAAGCGAAAGGCACAGGAAGCTCGTTTATCTACGCGTTTGGCCTTCACCTAAACCCGGAAGTTTCAGACTCCTCCGTTGGGTCAATTTTAAATCATTTAAGGGCGTATGTACTGCTTGATCCATGGATTCGCAAAGATTCAAAAATTAATATCAGCCGGCAGATCACTCCGTATATTAATGAGTATGAAGAGGATTATATCATGCATATTCTCGATCCGGAGTACAATCCCAACTTAAAGCAGCTGATCAAAGACTATTTTAAATTTAAAAACTCCCGCAATCGCCCCCTCGACATGTTGCCGCTGTTTATGTATTTGAATGAACAGCTGACCACTTCACTGCTTTCAGACACAATCACATCATCACGGCCAACGTATCACTACAGATTGCCAAACTGCTCGCTAGAAGATGAAAACTGGTCTTTAGCCCAGGAATGGAACCGGTGGGTACTGGTTGAAACACTCGCTTCTGATGAAAAATCGCTTAATCAATACTCCAGGGCATATCTGAAAATGAAACGAGAAACGCTTATACGCTTCGATAGTAAATGGATAAAACTCATGGACCGCTGGGTGAGAGATGTTTAGAAAAAAGCGACCTGTCATTGGAGTTACTGGTCCGAACGAAGGTGGCGGGGCAGCATGGTTTTTTACGGCACTCTCTGTCCGATTAGCCGGTGGAACTCCACTTAGAATTACTCCGGAAAATCCTGCATCAATTGAACAGATTGAAGGTCTAATTCTGGGCGGCGGTGCGGATGTTGAACCTAAAAAATATGGACAGGAACGAATAGAGAAGTCCGTTTTGGTCAAAAATAAAAGAACGATCTTTGAATGGGTACTATCAATTATTTTCTTTCCTATCTACTGGATTGGTCGCTACTTCCGATCAACGAAAACCGCTCCAATTGATATCGAAAGAGATAAACTTGAGCTTACCTTGCTGGAGCAGGCACTTGGTAAAAACATGCCTGTATTGGGCATTTGCAGGGGGATGCAGCTGATGAATGTTCACTTCCAGGGGACCCTCCATCAGGATATCAGCGGATTTTACACAGAACGGCCTCAAATTGCATCCATTTTTCCCAAAAAAAGAGTAACCATACGGCAAAACTCAAAATTACATCAAATACTGGGAACCGACGTCTGTAACGTAAATGCCCTTCACAATCAGGCTATTCACGATCCGGGTAAAGGAGTTCAGCTGGTGGCAAAGGAGCTCCATACCGAAATAACACAGGGCTTTGAACACTCCGGTTTTCCTTTTGTGATTGGTGTACAGTGGCATCCTGAGTATCTGATTCAGATTAAGCGACAGAGAAACATCTTTAAGGAGCTCGTTAATAACGCCCGCGAGTAGCACTCTTTCACAAGAATTGTATTTTATAGGTTGCAAAAGAGTTCAACCATTCTACTAAAAGATGAAACGATCAATTATAGTTTGTCTCGCAGCTGCCCTGCTGATATTCAGCGGATGCCTGAAACCTATCTCAGAGCTCTATCCTGATGATCCGGAGCTCCGAACCATACCAGTCTATATTGTCAGCCATGGCTGGCATGCCGGTATAGCTATTGAAACAGAATATGTTATCGCCAGCCTCCCTGAACATTCTGAGATACCTGAAACTAAATTCTTGAAATTCGGCTGGGGCGATGCAAGATATTACTCCGACCCGGACGCAGGCTTTTGGCTCATGATGCGGGCAGCACTTCTTCCCACAAAAAGTGCCATTCAGGTTGTAGGGTTCGACATTCCTGTTCAGATGTACTTTTCGGGGAGTACAATTGTTGAAATAAAGATTACGGAAGAGGGAGCTGTTAAGCTGGGTGAGTTCGTGGATCAAACCATCAAAAAAGGTGACGACGGAAACCCTGTTTACTACGCAGATGGTCTGTATAGAAACAGTCTGTTTTTTGAGTCGGACCGATTCTACATTTTGCCAAGAACATCAAACAAGTGGACAGCCAGAGCTCTTAGAAAAACAGGCTATCCTATTTCACCTTTTTATGCATTTACGTCAGGTAATGTCGTTCAGCAGGCGTCCAAAGATGGAGAAAAGATCAACTGACCAAATTTAGCCTAATGTAATATCCAGAACCATCATCACACAAAAACCGATAACCGTACCCATCGTTGCCAGATCCGTATTACCGGCTCGCTGAGAAGTCGGAATCAGCTCCTCAATAACTACAAAGATCATAGCTCCCGCTGCAAACCCTAGAGCATAGGGTAAAACAGGCTGTATGATTATAACAGCCAATGCACCGATAACTGCAGATGGAGCATTCACAATACCTGAAAGCTGTCCATAATTAAAGCTTTTCCAGCGGGAAACTCCTTCCCCTCTTAATGGCATGGATACCGCCATCCCTTCGGGCAAATTCTGAATACTGATACCTATTGCCAGTGCTGTTGCAGCTGCTACTGTAGCAGTACCTGTAGGGTCCACACCCGAAGCCGCCGCTCCAAAAAGAACCCCTACAGCTAACCCCTCGGGTATATTGTGAAGTGTAATAGCCATTACAAGTAGCGTAGCCCTGCGCCATTTGGTCTGCACCCCCTCTGCCTCCTCTTCAGGAAGGCCTAAATGCAGATGTGGTACATAGGCATCTGCCAGACGGATAGTAAGAGCACCAATTATAAACCCTGCTGTTGCCGGTATCCACTTAATCAAACCCAGTGACTCTGCCATCTCCATTGAAGGCTCCAGAAGAGACCAGATTGTAGCCGCAATCATAACACCTGCCGCGAACCCCAGGGATGCATCAAGAAATTTTCGGCTCACCTCTTTTTTCATAAAAATTACAGCCGCGCCAATGGATGTCGTAATCCAGCACCATGTGCCTGCTATAAATGCTTGCCAAATCGGATGAAGATCTAAAAACCAGGAGACCATAGAGTTTTACTGTTTTTGTTTTAAACATAAGAATTTTTAGCCTGCACTAAAACATTTATATCCTGATCCAACTGACAGATCTATTGGTTTAAAAGATCTATAAATTTTACTGCCTCTATTTAAAAAAGTAGACCTGTGAAAGATGTTATGACTCTAAAAAAATCGTATCTTGCCAAGATAAAAGTATTGGAGTATTGCGGTAAAAGTTTCACTTCTCAGAGGTATGCTGAACCGTTTTTAAAAAAAGTTTGTTTGCTCAACAGATTCACATAAAGCAAAAAATATTATCCCGTCCATGAAAATTTCATTTGACAAAGAACGCTTTGCAACCCGTCATATTGGGCCCGATGAAAAGCAGATTGAAGAGATGCTTAACGTTTCCGGTGCCGAATCCATCAAACAGTTAATTGATGAGACTATTCCTGAAGGTATTCGATTGGAAAAACCTCTGGATCTGCCCGAGCCTTTGAGTGAGGTAGATTACATCAGCCATATTAAAGAGACAGCATCAAAAAATACGGTCTCCAAGTCGTACATCGGCATGGGTTATTACGACACGGTACTCCCGCATGTAATATTGCGTAATGTCATGGAGAACCCGGGCTGGTATACGGCTTACACTCCCTATCAGGCGGAAATTGCCCAGGGCCGACTTGAAGCTCTGATCAATTTCCAGACCATGGTTTCAGATCTTACAGGCATGGAGCTTGCCAATGCATCACTCCTTGATGAAGGAACGGCTGCAGCAGAAGCTGCATCTATGCTATACGGACGTCGAAAAGGCAAGAAAAGAAAATCGGCAAATACACTTTTTGTTGCCGACACCTGCCACCCGCAGACTCTATCTGTTCTGAAAAACAGAATGGAACCTCTCGACATAACGCTCAAAATTGGAAAGCCGGAAGATGTAGATGTTACAGATCCTGAGCTGTTTGCTATGATTTTGCAGTATCCTGATACATTCGGGTCTGTAAATGACTACACCTCGCTTATTGACGCAGCACACGTAAACGACGTATACGTAACTGTTGCCGCTGACCTGATGGCGCTAACACTCCTCACTCCTCCCGGAGAAATGGGAGCTGATGTTGTGGTCGGTTCCACACAGCGCTTTGGAATTCCTATGGGATACGGCGGACCGCATGCTGCCTACTTCGCCACCCGCGAAGAGTTTAAACGCCAAATTCCCGGCAGGATTATTGGAATTACGCAAGACACAGAAGGAAATGTTGCTTACCGTATGGCTCTCCAAACCCGTGAGCAGCATATTCGCAGAGAAAAAGCCACATCAAATATTTGTACGGCTCAAGTACTGTTAGCTGTGATCGCCGGATTTTACGCTGTTTACCACGGTCCCCAAGGCTTGAAGAGAATTGCTTCCAAAATACACGGTCTTACAAAATTGACCGCAAAGGGATTACAAGAGCTGGGCTTCAGCATTACCAACGAACACTTTTTTGACACCATTACATTAACTGACGTTGAGAGTGGTACTGTTGAAAAAGTAAAAACGCTTGCACTTCAGGAAGGTGTCAATTTCAGATATGAGAACGGTATGATTGGTGTTTCATTTGATGAGGCCAAACACCTTGAAGATGTCGAGGAAGTTCTGAGTATTTTTGCTGAAGCAGCAGACAAAAAATTACCTTTTGATATCCGAGAGGCTTCAGAAAATGTAGAGGTTGATTATCCTGACGACCTTACACGAACTTCAGACTATTTGGATCATCCTGTGTTCAACCAATACCACTCCGAACATGAGATGCTTCGCTATCTTAAAGAGCTTGAAAATCGTGATCTCGACCTCACACACTCAATGATCTCTCTCGGATCGTGCACAATGAAGCTGAACGCAACTGCGGAGATGATTCCGCTCACATGGCCTGAGTTTGGAAAAATTCACCCGTTTGCTCCGCTTGATCAGGCTAAAGGATACCACCAGTTGTTTGATGAACTGGAAGATTGGTTAGCGGAGATTACCGGTTTTGACGCAATCTCACTTCAACCCAATTCGGGTGCACAGGGCGAGTATACCGGCCTGATGACGATCAGGGCTTATCACAGAGCTAACGGAGATGATAAGCGAAACGTAACGATCGTACCATCATCAGCTCACGGGACCAACCCTGCAAGTGCCGTAATGGCCGGAATGGAGGTAGTAGTTACCAAATGTGACGATAATGGAAACATCGATCTTGACGATCTACGTGAAAAGGCTGAAAAATATAGCGACCGACTTTCAGCATTGATGGTTACATATCCGTCTACTCATGGTGTTTTTGAAGAAGATATTAAGGAAATATGTGAAGTGATTCACGAACATGGCGGATTGGTTTATATGGACGGTGCCAATATGAATGCTCAGGTTGGATTTACATCACCTGCTGCAATCGGCGCAGATGTTTGCCATCTCAACTTGCATAAAACCTTTACGATTCCACACGGCGGCGGCGGCCCCGGAATGGGCCCGATTGGAGTGGTTGAAAAACTGACTCCTTTCCTACCGGGCCATGATGTGGTGGAGACCGGTTCTGATCAAGCAATCCCTGCCGTTGCAGCGGCAGCCTGGGGAAGTGCAAGTATCTTAACCATTTCCCATGCCTATATTCGCATGATGGGAGCTGAGGGACTCACTAAGGCAACCGAGGCTGCGATACTAAATGCAAACTATCTAAAAGACCGGCTGAAAGATCACTACCCGGTTCTTTATACCGGCAAGAGCGGGCGATCTGCACACGAATTTATCATAGACGTTCGTGGGTTTAAACAGAGTGCCGGCATAGACGCGCCTGATGTAGCCAAAAGACTGATGGATTATGGATTTCACGCGCCAACCATGTCATTCCCCGTTCCCGGAACATTGATGATTGAGCCGACTGAAAGCGAATCGAAGGAAGAGCTGGATCGGTTCTGTGAGGCAATGATTGGTATAAGAGATGAAATTCGTGAGATTGAGGAGGGTAAAGCAGATAAAGATGATAATGTTCTTAAAAATGCACCTCACACAATGCGCGTAATTGTCTCTGAAGAGTGGGCCCATCCATATACCAGGGAAGAGGCCGTATTCCCGCTGTCGCACCTTAGATTTAATAAGTTCTGGCCGGCAGTAAGCAGGGTTGATGACGCTTATGGAGATCGAAACTTGATTTGCTCATGCCTCCCGTTGGAGGAGTATGCTGAGGGGCAGGAGCCGGCGACAGTTTAAGAAATAAATTGTTATAAACTTAATACTTGAATTCATAAATACAATTGAATTGGTAAGCCGTAACTTAATGTATTTAGTCAATTCAAGAATGTGGGTATTTATCCTTGAGTTCAGATAGCATATTATGCACTTATCAAAAACTTAGGCGATGGTTTTGGTGAATCATTTTACTCCTTAAAATGAAGTACTTGCAATACCGGGTTACTACCCTCCTTCAACGAATTTGCAAGATTTACCAAATTCTGTGTATTAGGATGAGCATATAGCCCAGGTTCATTTTCGTAAATATGATTTAGCTCCCTGATGAGGTCGCCGGCTTCTATAATTGTGTAGAGTGCATCATCTGAACTTTCATAAATAAATGGTACAAAAGCATAGTCGATATCATTTGTAAATCTTCGGGGTCCGACTTTCGTTTCTTCAGTTACTTTGTCATGGATAACATTGTATTGAGAAGACCCTGTCCCAACTCTGAAATGAACATATCTTCTCGTTTCATTGAAAAAAAACAAATTGATAACATAGTCTTTTTCAATCAGTTCCTTTTCACGGAATTCTACCCACTCATGGGGTATTCTACTATACTGTTGCCTTTTGGAAAAAACTTTTTCCGGGATTGAATGATCACCATAATCCAGGACATAACGTGGTGCAACCACATCCGAATTGATTGAGTAAATTGTATCGGAGAGGTGTGGATAAAACTTTTTAACATTATTGTAAGTCGGAAACTTGCTTGCTACCATAAGCCGCATCTGCTCTCTTCCCTCTGGAATTGGAACTGCACTTTTTATTATTTCTCCATCACTCCCAAAAAAGAAAAGATTTTTACCGGAATCTGCATTCCTGATTTGCGTATTCAATGAGTTGCCCGCATAACCTACATACAAATCATCATCAAGATAAGTGAACCTGTAAATAAAAAAATCAAAATTGACCTCCCTGATGAACTCACCATTAAGATTATAAACCACAATCTTGAATGCTCCAAGGGCATGTATCAAGTCATCTCCGCTCAAAATCACATCAGTCAAATGAGTAACTTCACCCGGCCCTCTACCTTCCGGTATCAATATATTGTTTACATATCCTCCATTTTTTGAATAGATCCAAACCCGGTTCGCTGCTTCATCATAAAGCCCCAGATATCGATCATGAACCAATATTTTTCTAACTCTTCCTACCGGTACTCCATCCGGGGATCTTAAAGGCATATAAGAAATGCCTGAAAAATAGTCCGACATGTTTATTTCATCTGAAACCTTACTTAAATCTACATGGATGGTTTGAACGATTTCAGGATTATATTTCTGGTCTGATTCGTTATTACAACTGATAAATAACAGAATTGCAGTGAAAACAATCGTGTATTTCATTAAATGCCGATAAAATAGAGCCTCCATACAGTATGGAGGCTTAGTTTTAATTTTCATTCTTGCTCAGGTTCTAGCTCAGGATCTAATTCTGAGCATGTACCTTGATCTCTAGCATCGCAGACATAACTTCCATGTACACACTTAAGAAAGGTTTCACCAGTTTGCCAGCAGATAGCATCAGCCAATTCCATATTCTGATATTCTGGATGCGCTTGTGCCTCATTAATCGAAATACGAACATCGTTCAATGTAAATGGCAAATCAAAGTTTACATGTACTGTGAATACCATCAATAAAGCTGTAAATAGAAATCCCAAACAAACTGTTCTACAATTTAAGTAAATGCATAATTTAATGATTTGTTTAATAGTTAACCCACTTCGTACAAGTATGTTATGCTTACCTTTAATTTAATTAAACATTAACAAATTTCTATATTTAATATAACTATTTATTGATAAATCATAATTTTTACTTGAATTAGGAGATAAAAAAAACAACATCAAATTCAAGTATTTATTTAGTTCATGATACTTTTTTTTAAAACTTATTGATAAAATACTGAGTATAATAGCTAGGTCTATTTAATTAAAAGTTTTGACCCGTGTGTGCCCTCGAAAGTATCTACCGAAAAATTGGAGACGACAATCATTAATTAACGTCAGTTCGAGATAAAGATGCCCCAAATGATGCAACACGTCACATTGAGCGCAATTTCGAAGGTGCTTTTTCCTCGAAATGAAGTCGAAATGTGTTTTCGACTCCGTTCCGACCAATACAGCGGTCGAAACTGCGCTCAAACTGACGATTATCGATAAAATTATATCGAACTCACGTTAATTAAATCGTTGATCAGAAAGCGGTTAGCCGTCCTTTATTAATAAATTCTCATAAATAGTGAGGCATATTTAGCTAATGCTAACTGAAAGTATCTCCTTTTAGACGTATTATTTAGTAAATCAAACTACACAAAGGTGTCTCTCACTCATGAAAAGAAAAGTTGTAATCGTAGAAGACGATCGGTTGCTCTCCATCGTCCTGAAAAAAATGGCCACATCTATGGGCTATGAAGTCCTGGCAACATGCCCGGGTGGACGGAATGCAATTGAAACAGTAGAAGAAATGAATCCAGACCTGGTCATCATGGATATTATGCTGGCTGGCAACGTTTCCGGTATAGAAGCGATGAAAACAATTCGAAATAATTCTGATGTACCGGTGGTTTACATCACAGCTCAGAATGATATGCGAATCAAGCAGGAAGCCATTACAGTAAAAAACTCAGCTTATTTGTTAAAGCCGGTTAGAATAAATCAGCTTCAAAAAGCTATCCAAACGGTTCAGTTCGCAGCCTGATTCCAGCCCGGCAGATTTGCCTTTCGATCATCATTTTGTAAAGGTTCAGAGTATTCATCTGAACCTTTTTTTATTTTCACCTCTCTCATCAACCGGTAACCGATCTCTTTTTCTAGATCCCGAACAATAAAGGATTTCCCTCTATCGCCGGATGCAACATGAATCTCTGCCGTACAGAGATTCCTCCATCGTTGAAACGGACTTTGGGTGACCGAGATATTTTGAATTCTGTTTCTGTTAATAAAAGCTGTGGATTTTGATAATGATCGGCTTCTGAAAATAAATGCTCCGTTATTCCAGCCAACCGCGGCAGCTCTGTATTTCAGCCAGCCCCATAACAGAGCCAACACCGGGATTAGCCAGATCCAGTTATTTAAACTAAGCCAGAAGTATAAAGGAACTATAGCAGCGATTACAAAAAATGTGGAACGAAATAGATAGCGCCTGAGTGCTCTTTTTGGCAACACTACTCCTTCCATCTCTTTCTGATATGAGGGAACCACATCGTTTAGCAGTTCCAGAACTTCTGACCGCTTAACCAGTGGGAACAGTACAATAGATCCGGTCCCTGTCTCATCACCATAGCCGGCACTTTCGAGATGTACGGATGTATAACCAAGAGGCTGACGAATCAACCCTTCTGCAACATGGATAGCCTGAATTCGATTATAGGGCACGGTTACTCTCTTTTTTTCAAATATACCGCGGGTAATAACCATCTCTTTCTCCTTAACCTTTAGGCTGAAATTTCCATAGCTAAAAAGTGTGCTAAAAAAGGAGAGCAGCCATGCAAAGACTACAAATATCACAATTACGGTGAAAAAGAATACAAAATCCGTTTGAGAGGGAAGAGCTTCAAACACGTACTCAAAAAGTTCAGACTCACTAATCAAAGGTTCAATCTGCGAAAAAACAGTAGCTAAAATGGAAAGTGCAATACCAAAACTGCCCGATGTAGAAGCCGCAACAAGCAGTTCTTTTAACGGCAAGCTAAATTCTTTTACCTCTGTTTCTACGGATGATTCACTCTGTTCGTCGGCTACACTTTCTACATCCTCATCCCTTAACAAGCGGTTTATTTCTCTTGCCTTCTCTAATGAAATGGCGTCGATTGCAGCTGCACGCGAGGTTGATCCGGCTGTTTGAATATCGACCCTGACAAGTCCGAACAGACGTTGAATGACTCCCGAAGTTATATCAATTACCTGAACCCTGTCTTTTGACAGATATAGATTTTTACGTACAAAAATCCCGCTTTTAATGTGAAGCTCACCCTCTTCGATTTTAAAAAGAAATCTCCACCAGTTTGCCACCCCAACAATTAACAGAAAAGCAAAGCCGCCACCGATCCACCAAAGAAAAGGAAAACTTTCGCTTCGGGCACCCACAACCAGAAAAACAATAATTGTGATTAAGTTGCCCTTTATCAGGCTCAAGGCTCTGCTTACGGCAGCTACCGGATGTTGTCTTTGAAAATCAAACATCTTCTTCTGCGAGGCGTGCATATTTAGAGATTTGATCACGAACCCGATCAGCTATCACAAAATCCAGCGCCGGTATTTCATGAGTAGTCGCAGCTGTAGAAATTGTAACTGTAGCCAAATTAAACCATCTGAGAAGCGGTCCCTGCCGGGTATCCACATGCTGTACACGACTGAGGGGTATCAGGGTTCTGTACTTGACCAACACTCCCCTTTTTAAATCAATTTCGTTTGAGTCCACCGCATATCTCCAGTTTTTCCAGCTTAAGTAAGGCAAGAGCGATACCGAAAAAATCCAAAAACCAAGAATGATACTAGCTGAGACCAATACAATCCAGAAATGAAACGACCCTGTACCAAAAACAGCAGCGTATACCGCCGGTATTCCGAAAAAGAAAAGATTTCCGATTGCGTTCCCCATCTGCCAGACTCTGATGGCCCGGGGCGGGAGTTTATGAAACGGGGTATTTTTCATGTAAAACAAATTTAGATTGGGCTCAAAACTACACGTTTAGCTGTAGAGAGTACAGAAGTTTTATAAAAAACAGATTAACCTCATAAATTGAGCATAAAAAAAGCCACCTCCGACAAAATCGGGGTGGCCCGCAAAACCTTAGGCTGTATTAACCTTTGTTTTTAATGTCCTGTATTTCAAGGCGGATTTCTTGAGAAAGCTTTTTCAATTCTTGAAGTTGCTTACGGGCACGAGTACCTGCAGCTTTGTTACCTTTGTTGTAGAACTTTTCGAGTTCAACTTCCAGTTCGCCTGCAAGGTTTTTGATTTCGTCCATTCTGCTCATATCAATATTCCATTTAGTTAGTAATTTATCTGATGAGTTTTCCCATCTTGTAATCAGTGCAAAGATATTTATTCCATCCCTGTACCTTAATCGGCTTAATTTAACACATTAGGGGGAATTTCCTACCATTTTTCCAAATTTTCTGAGAAAAACTTCTGTGCTACTCTCTATTGTCGTGATACCAGTCAGCCGCTTTTTCGCCACGTCTCTGATCTACAAAAAGGCAAACCAGAATAGCCACTAAAAAGAGAGCTGCACAAAACAGTACAGACTGCTGCAGACCAAATTCAGCCTGAAGAAGCCCTAATCCAATAATTCCAAATACACCAGCAATTTTATTGGATAGGCCCCAGAACCCAAAAAATTCTGCAGACTTCTGCTCCGGACTAAACAATCCTACAAGAGCTCTACTTGCCGACTGGCTTGACCCCAGACTTAGTCCCGCAATAATTCCTATATAGAGAAATACATATTGTGCCTCAATATCTGCCGAAAAAGTAGTGTTTAGCCATGCTGTGATATCTGTTACTGCCCAAATACCCAGTACTCCTATAAACCATAGAAAAAGCGTGAAATTATAGGTAAGCTTTGCCCCAATTTTATCCTGTAAAAACCCGAAGGAAAATGCTCCGATTGCTGCAGTAATCTGAACCACAACGAACATCAATACCCTCACGGTTTCATCCCATTGTACAACCTGATCTCCATAGATAAATGCGAAAGATATGACGATATAGATTCCGGCCATTGCAAAGAACACTGAAATCAGAAATATGGCCAAATCCTTGAACTCGCCAATTTCCTTGATGGTGTCTCCCAGGCGCTTAAAGCCCATCGAGAAAAACGTCTCTCCCTCAGGCAGTTCTTTTCTTGCACCGGGTTCTTTAAGCCATAAAAATGTGGGGATAGCAGCTGCCATAAAAAAGAATGCCGCATAAGGACCCACCCATCGGATCCGGTCAAAATTTTCCGCTGTAGCATCCCCCAGGTAAACAATAACAAAACCTGCCGCTACTAAACCTCCCAGATAGCCCAGTGCCCAGCCGAAGCCGGATATTTTACCCAAATCGCTGGGCGGACCCAGGCTTGGAAGAAAAGAGGCTATAAAGTTTTCGCCAATAGAATAGGCAAAGTTTGATATGATGATTAAGATCACACCAAGCACAACCAATCCGGGTTCTACAAAGTAGAGAAATGTTGTGGAAACGATTGTAAGCAGGTAGCTAAAAAAAAGAAATTTCTTCTTCAGGGCAGAGTAATCCATAATAGCCCCAAAAACTGGACCCGATAGCACGACTAAAAAATAGCTAACGGCAAGAGCGATACTCCACAGCAAGTTCCCAAGGCGATAGTCGCTATCTGCGTCTCCAACAATTACCGTAGTAAAAAGAACCGGGAAAATAACGGTTATAATCAGAAGCGTGTAAGCCTGATTGGCAAAATCGAACATAGCCCAGCCAAAAATCTCCTTTTTGGGGGCACGCGGCGTCTCTTTTCTGGCTCTTCTCATCACACAGTTTTTTCCTTTTCGTTCTGTTTACAGATATTTTTGCGACTCTTCTACTGCGAGCGCGTCAACGAGATTATTGAGCGCATCATCTGAATGCCCTTTTACCTTAATCCAGCTAACTTTATGAGGTTTTGCAGCTTCCAACATCTCCTGCCAGAGTTCTTTATTCTCTACAGGTTTTTTATTCGATTTCTTCCAGCCTCGCTTTTGCCAGTTTTCAATCCAGCCCTGTGTAAATGCGTTAATGATAAGTGCACTGTCGCTATGTATTTTTACATGACATTTTCTATTGAGTGCTTTCAAACCCTCAATAACCGCGCGCATCTCCATCCTGTTATTGGTAGTCGCCGGATTTCCGCCGCTCAGTTCTTTACGTTTTCCATTCCAGATTAAAAGGGCACCCCAGCCACCGGGTCCCGGATTTCCACTGCATGCACCATCGGTATATAAAATCACTTCAGGTAACTTTTTAGACATATTTGAGAGTAATTTCTTTCAAATTCTCTTTTAATTCAGACGCTTTCTGAGCAACCAATTCAGCCCAGTTCTTTTCGTTACCACCGGCATAGATAATGCCGCGGGACGAGTTAATCAGCGGAATACCTTCATGTTTTTCAAGGGTTTTCCTCAACCCCTCAATCGAGCCTCCCTGAGCGCCAATTCCGGGAATTAAAAGACTGGATTGAGGAAATGCCCGAATTACAGGTTCGATTGACTCAATCTGCGTAGCACCTACCACCATACCGATGTGCCCATTACTGGAATCCTGTTTTTTTGAGAGCTCTTCTGCAATATATTCTCCCAGAGACATCCTGCCTTGAAATCGTCGCTGCAGAAAATCTGCTGACCCGGAATTTGAAGTCATCACAAGCGTGTAAATTGCCTTTTCCTCATCCTCTAAAAAGGGATCGAGCGTTTCAAGCCCCATCAATGGGTTCAAGGTAACCGCATCGGCCTGATAGTGGTCAAAATATGCATGCTTATACATCCTGGCAGTATTTCCTATATCTCCTCGTTTGGCATCCGCTATCACCACCCGATTGCTCGGTATTACGTCTAAAAGTTTCTCGAAAGCTTCCCAGCCTGGAGCACCCATCGCTTCAAAAAATGCCATGTTTGGTTTATAGGCGCATGCATTAATTTTTGTACACTCTACAACTCGCCGGCAAAACTCAAAAGCCAGATCTGCATCACTGGAATACTCCTCTCTGAGTGGCTTTGGAATTTTATCCGGGACCGGATCTAAACCTACACATAGCGTTGAATTTGTTGACTGTACTGCCCTTTTTAATTTGTCTGTATAATTCATATCTGCTTTTGATTCTAAACTTTTGGAAGATAATAATTAAAAGCCTAAGATTGAGACCGTATTCAAACAACCCAAAATTATTACCCATTGACAGATGAGCTGGTTTGAAGATTGGTTTGACAGCCCTTTATACGAAAAACTTTACTCCAACAGGGATGAAAATGAAGCCGCGCTGTTAGCCGATCTGATTGAGAAGGTAATTCCCGTTCGCCGATTTAAAAACATTCTTGACCTTGGATGCGGACGAGGCCGGCATTCAATCACACTTGCACAAAGAGGGTACAACGTAACCGGAATTGATCTCTCAAAGAAAGCAGTAGCTAAAGCAAAACGAATTGCCGACCAACGTAACCTCAAAAATGTAGAATTCTTTGTCCGGGATATGAGAAGTCCGATACCTAAACAGTTTGATGCAATTGTCAACCTGTTTACAACCTTCGGATATTTTCTGGAGGATGAAGAAAATGAAAAAGTGTTGAGAAACAGTGAAAAAATGTTAAAAAGTGGGGGTGTCCTGTTTATTGATTACCTCAATCCGGAGTATGTATCTCAAAATATCGTCCCGTCAGAAAGCGGAGTCTATGAAAATATCAATTACCATATTATCCGAAAAATAGAAGATGGCATGGTTTTCAAAACCATACAGTTTTCGGGAAGCACATTGGATAAACCTGTTAAATACAGAGAGAGAGTAAAACTATACGGACCGGACTGGTTTAAAGAAAAACTCAGTAAAATCGGATATCAGGTCGAAAAAACTTATGGTGATTATAGAGGAGCGCCATTTACATCAGATTCGTCGCGCATGATCATTATTTCTAAGTTACAGTGATCTCTTTAAAGAACAGTATCCTTAAAAACCTCTTCCACTCCGTGAGGCGGCCGTTCCAAGGTCCAGGTTTCAAAGTAAAATTTCCGCTCTGAGCGTATCCTCTTTCCATTGATACTATAAAATCGAAACCGATCAGATACCATCTTTTTAAACTGTTCAAAGAATGGCAGATAGATATTCTTTTTTGAGAAGAGATGAAGATCGTAACCGTTGTGGGCAGGCTCTTTGTAGAGAACCAGATCATCACTTTTCAAAACATTGGCGAGACCGGATTTTTTATGCCCTACATTACTGTCTTTTTCCAGCTTTAAATCCTGATCTAACCAGTGATTACTCTCACCTTTCGACAATATAATTGGCTCCCCTATTTCAGACTCTTCAACAGCTTCATTCAATGAAATCGAAGCTTCTCCAAGGAACGCCTGATACTCATTAAGTGCCTCAGCAAAAGAGTTCAGCCATTCATCATAGTTTAACAGACAGTTCAGTCCAAATTCATTTTTGCTCAGCACCGTACCTGAAAAATAGAACTTGGAGTAGGTGGGGTCGGGTTTTAAAAAATCTTCGATACTTCCGGACACTTCCTGAGTATCCCGATCAAGTTGCCGCTCTCTCAGCTGGTCGAGACGAATATCATGTTCAAATATCAGTTTAAATAGATCTGTCATTTTTATCCGATAAGTTCTGGATTTTGGGATATCAACAAATAAAAAACCCCGACAATTTCTCATCGGGGTTTTAAAAGCTTAAACGATAGTTGATTAAATCATTGTCGCAATAACGAGAGCAACAACAGCCATCAACTTAATCAGAATGTTCAGAGAAGGGCCAGAGGTGTCTTTAAATGGATCACCTACAGTATCACCAACTACAGCCGCTTTGTGAGCTTCTGAACCTTTTCCATACGATTTACCATCAATATCAACTCCCTCTTCAATCATCTTCTTGGCGTTATCCCAGGCACCACCAGCATTGGATTGAAATAGTGCAAGAAGAACACCCGAAGCGGTAACACCGGCAAGCAGTCCGCCAAGCATTAACGGTCCGCCTAAGAAACCGAAAAGAACCGGCACGATAACAGCAAGGAGTCCCGGAGCGATCATCTCACGGATTGAAGCTTGAGTAGAAATAGCCACACATTTTTCATATTCGGCTTTTCCGTCTGCAGCATCAAAAAGGGCACGGTCATCATCACTCCAGTCAGCAAGCAGCTTTCCTTCGTTTCTTCGCATAGCATCCAGTGCTTTGGTTAGCTCCGGAATATCACGGAACTGACGTCGAACCTCTTCAATCATACTCATAGCCGCACGGCCAACAGCCTGCATGGAAAGAGCCGAGAAAAGATATGGAAGCATTGCTCCAACAAAGAGAGCAGCCATTACACTTGGCGCTGTAATATCAATCGCTGAAATAATACTGTCAGGATTTGTTGTGTTGTATGCAGTGATAAATGCTGCAAACAGAGCCAACGCTGTTAAAGCTGCAGATCCAATCGCAAAACCTTTACCAATCGCTGCTGTTGTATTACCAACCGCATCCAGTTTGTCAGTTCGTTCTCGCACTTCGGGCGGAAGCTCAGACATTTCTGCAATACCTCCGGCATTGTCAGAAATCGGCCCGTAAGCATCAACAGCCAACTGTATACCGGTATTTGAAAGCATACCTACAGCGGCAATCGCAATTCCGTAGAGACCGGCAAAGTGATACGCACCTAAAATCGCTACCGCAATAATGATAATTGGAATTGCAGTAGAGATCATACCAACCCCAACACCCGCAATAATATTTGTTGCAGCACCTGTTACAGACTGCTTAACAATAGACCAAACCGGTTTTGTATATGTTCCGGTATAGTGCTCTGTTATAAGCCCGATCAACAAACCTGCGGCAAGGCCAAATATCGTAGCCCAGAAAACACCCATTGCTGTATATGTAATTCCGCCAAACTCCCATGACTCCGGAAGTATCCAGTTTATAATCAGGAAAGATGCAATCAGCATGATGGCAGCAGAAACAAATTCACCCAGATTTAATGCTTTCTGGGGATTTCCTCCCTCTTTCACTCTAACAAAGAATGTTCCGATAATCGAAGTTACAATTCCCACACCGGCTAAAACTAACGGTAACAGAACGGCATTTAATCCGGAAAATTCGTTGGTTGTTTCAAAGCCTGCAAGCCCCATAAATGCAGCACCCAGTACCATTGTACCAATGATAGATCCAACATAGGATTCAAAAAGGTCGGCACCCATACCTGCAACATCACCCACATTATCACCCACATTATCCGCAATGGTAGCGGGGTTCAGCGGATGATCTTCGGGAATACCTGCTTCAACTTTACCTACAAGATCGGCACCAACATCAGCCGCCTTTGTATAAATACCTCCACCAACACGAGCAAAAAGAGCAATGGATGAAGCTCCAAAAGAGAAACTTGTAATAACGGTAAGTACCTGCTGTACGTTATTTATCTCCGTTCCGAATAAATTTGTATAAAGGAGAAAGAGCAAGCCTAAACCTAAAACTCCAAGACCAACTACACCAAGCCCCATAACAGAACCGCCGTTAAAGGCAACATTCAATCCCTGCCCTAAACTGGTTCTGGCGGCATTGGTTGTTCTTACGTTGGCTTTGGTGGCAACACGCATCCCGATAAAACCTGCAAGGCCGGAACACAATGCTCCAACTATAAATGACACTGCAACAAGCCATGAAGAATTTTCTGCACTGGCTCCCTGAAGCCCTAAAAGAATTGCGACGATAATTACAAAAATACTGAGGACCCGATATTCAGCCTTGAGGAATGCCATTGCACCACGGGCAATATTTTGACTGATGCGTTCCATTTTTTCGGTTCCAACATCCTGATTGGCTACCCATTTTGCACGGATATAAGTAAACAGTAATGCCAGTACCCCGGCAAGCGGAATAAGGTAGATTATTGTGTTAAGCATGATGATTATTTTGATTATGTTTAGCGATAAATAACGCTCTGTAGTTAGTTATACTCATTCATTGCGGTATCAATACCACCACGAATAAACGTTAAAATTGCATCTGATGCAAGATCAATTGCTTTGTCAATCAAATCTCGCTCTTCTGCTGTAAACTTTTGCAACACATAATCTGCCTGTCTCCCTCTTGGAAAATTATTTCCTATTCCGACTCTCAATCTCGGAAATGACTTTGTCTGTAGTTTTTCAATAATATCCGAAATGCCGTTATGCCCTCCGGCACTCCCTCCCGGTCTTAATCTAATCCGTCCAACTTCCAGGTTGATATCGTCGTAACAAACCAAACACTCTGATTTTCTGATGTTTGATTCAGCCAGTGCTTTAGTTATGGCTCTTCCGCTTCTGTTCATATAAGTGGTGGGCTTGATCAGAATTACGGGTTGTCCCTTAAAACGGCCTTCACCTCTGTGGTAAAGGCCGTTATCGGGATCAAATTGGATAGACAGTTTTTCAGCGAGGTTGTCTAATACCTCATAGCCTACATTATGGCGAGATCCTTCGTACTCTGCACCGGGATTACCCAGGCCAACAATCAACGCCATAATATAATAACTGTGTTATTCTTCTTTCTTCTCTTCGTCTTCCGGTGCTTCTTCCCCTTCAGGAGCTTCTTCACCCTCAACAAGTTCTTCAGCCTCTTCGCCTTCAAGAAGTTCTTCTTCGTCAGGCTCGATAGAGGTTGTAAACAGAGCTTCAGATTTTGGAGGTGCAATGGTTACAATCGTTCGACGCGGATCATCCAGCGGATCGATTCCTTCCATATCCAGCTCACTCACATGCAGTGAGTCACCGATTCCAAGTTCTGAGATGTCCATCTCAAATTCTGCAGGGATTTTGTCCGGCATTACCTTCACACGAACAATACGCATGGTTTGGAATACACGACCACCGCCATCTCGTACACCGATCGCTGTTCCTGTAAGACGGATTGGAATTTTCAGTTTCACACGCTGTGTTTCGTCCAACACATAGAAGTCTGCATGCAGAACCCGATCGGTAACGGGATCAAACTCAACATTTTTAAGAAGAGTGTTGTAAGTCTCACCATCAACCGTCAACTCTTGCAGCTTGGTTTGTGATGATGAAAGAATCTTTTCGATATCCACTTCCGAAATGGAAAAGTGAATGTTCTCTTCTACTTTAGGACCGTAAAGAACTGCAGGTACTCTCAGCTCATCTCTTAATTGAGCTACTGATTTTTTCCCTAAATCTCTTTTCTTGCCTTCCAGTTTATATATTTCCGGTTGCTTCATGGTTTTTTAAATTATTGATTAATCATCAAAAAGTGCACTGATAGTATCATTTGTATGAATCCGCTGTATTGCTTCAGCAAAAATACCGGCTACACTCAATACTTTTATTTTATCAGACGGTTTCCGCAATGGCACCGTGTCTGTTACTAACAACTGATCGATGGGTGAATCTTCTATTCGCTGGTATGCAGGACCCGACAAAATCGGATGCGTACATGTTGTAACAATATTCAACGCGCCTCTCTCCTTCAGAGCAACAGCAGCATTGGTAATTGTCCCGGCAGTATCGATCAGATCATCTACAATCAAAACGTTCTTGCCTTCCACTTCACCGATAATATTCATCACCTCAGCTACATTCTGCTTCGGTCTTCGCTTATCGATAAAAGCGAGACTGGCTCCTAACTTTTTAGAGTAGGCACGCGCCATCTTCAAACTGCCCACATCGGGTGCCACTACAACCAAATTATCTATCGGGTTTTCCGTAAAGTGCTCAATAAAAATCCGGCTTGCGTAGAGATGATCCAGAGGTATATCAAAGAATCCCTGAATCTGTGATGCATGAAGATCCATTGTTAAAATCCGATCTGCGCCGGCCTCTACCAGCAAGTTCGCCATCATCTTTGAGGCGATGGAAACTCTTGGCTGATCTTTCCGGTCCTGGCGAGCATAACCAAAATATGGAATAACCGCCGTAACCCGTTTTACAGAAGCTCGCTTTGCAGCATCGAGCAAGAGCAGTAACTCAATAATATTATCACCCGGTGGAGGAGTAGACTGAATTACAAAGATATCTTCTCCCCTTATACTCTGCTCGTACTTCACATATAATTCGCCATCCGAAAAAGATTTGATCGTTAACTCGCCCAAATCAGTGCCGTAATTTTCTGCAATGGCCCTGGCCAGCGCAAGATTACTTCGACCGGCAAATATAGCTAATGGCGTATCCAACGGATTGACAGGTATAGGTTTATAAAAAAGAAAAAGGAGTACCTCTTTGGCATCCTTTTACAATGTCGTGTTGCCCGGGGAGGATTCGAACCCCCACTGACTGGACCAAAACCAGCTGTCCTGCCATTAGACGACCGGGCAATTCATCGAATTGACAGAATTCAAAGATAGAAACAAGATTTTTATGTGTCAAGAATTAATTACACTTTTAAACACCTCGCATTTATGACAGTTTCTCTCCTTGCAGAATCTTTTATACTGATGGGCAAGCCCCATTTTATTCAAGCCTTTCCCAAGTTCAAAGCCGGACTTTTCGAACGGCTGACGCACCTCTTTGGGCAGATTTGTAACTGATTTCTCCCAAATATTATACGCCTTTGAGCAGAGGTGACGGGCATGAAACAGATCACCAATGAGATAGATGGACGGCAGGAAAACGGTTTTGTGTATTATTTCCATTCGGGAACTGCCGGGTAATTCTGAATCGGATAGCGCACCAGTTAACATCCCCCAGGAGTTAACCCCTGATTTTAGAAATGTGCTAAAACCGGTATCAATAATTTGGTAGTGTAATGCAGCCGCTTGACGCACTCTGTTTTTCGGCTGACTCCCCGGCCTCATCCCTGAAAAGCTCCAGTTATATTTATCAACCGTCGGTTTGCTGAAAGCGAGTTCCATCACCTCATTAATAAACTCCTCTTTTCCTGCTTTCGCGCTAATTATTTCACTCAGATCCATCAGTAATCTTTTCATTGAGTTTCGATTGGATGGAATACCCAGAGCACTGTACAGCTGTAGCAAAAATGTTTTCATCCAGGCCTCTGATGGAATCAAACCCGGATCATAACCGCTCATCAACTCGTCAACTTTATAATTAAAATACTCTCTGTGCGCCCTCTCAACCTGAACTTCAAAGGCCCTTTGATTTATTTGAGTAATATTATCGGCGCAAGGCAAAGTTTCTATCTCTTTTTCTTTCAGGAGCTTGTAGAGCGGCTTATCCAGTAAGGAGCTTAATTTTAACAGTGGCGGCCTGTAGCCGTCTGAAGTTGTTGCAGCTCCTCCGCTTCCGTCCAGTACCACATGGAGAATAACTTTATTGAATTCAGGATCTTCTTGATGGCCATGTTCGAGCCACTCCTTTTCCCGATTGTGGATCTCAACTGCACCATGGAATTCAAGCCCATCAATTATAACACAGGCATTTAAAAAATCCGGACCTGCACCACTGTTTCTGCGGCCGGGTTCGAGAATTTGCACACTGCTGCCACCCGACGTTCTGAGATTACTCAAATCGAACTCCAGGTTCTCCCAAACCCACTGAAGCAGTGATTCGCTGTATCTCGCTTTCATTTTACCGAGGCAAATTCAGTTCCAATTCATCCAGGGTAAGTGATTCCGTAGCTTTATAGAGATCAGGAATCGGATCTTTAAAGGTATTGCCCCATTCGCCTTTTAAATATTCCAGGCGAGCCATACCTGTTTCAGTGAACTGTTCTCTTCTGGATTTTGCAGATCCTATTGCTGATCTGGATTTTTCTTTGGCTGCATCAAAAACTGCCAGCATTTCGGTTCTCTTGCTCCCCATTAAAAAACCTGCAATCATTCCGCCGGCGAATGTTCCACCTGCTAAAATTGATTGTTTAACCAAATTATTCATAATACTCCCTGTTGTCATTTGAATTTACGATATCACTACTTGTATATAGTATACTAAATTGGATACTTTCTATGTAATTTCAGAATACTTATTTAATCCCATGATCCTATCAGACCGCAACAGAATAGACCGAACCGCAAGACGAATGGCCTACCAGATTGTTGAAGAAGCTCACGGCAAGCAGATTCAACTGATTGGACTGAACGAGCGCGGTTTTGCTCTTGCTAAAATGCTCAGCCATTTTATTGAAAAAGGCTCGGATTCACCTGTTCATACTCAACAGCTTTGGGCTCATACAGATGATTCGTTTTCCCTTTCTCAACCTGTAAACGAAAATACCGTTATGGTCATTGTAGATGATGTGATTTTCAGTGGTGAAACGATTCTTAAAGGACTCGATAAAATCTCAGAAAGAGAACGGTTTGATAAGATATTTGTTTCTGTGCTTGTAGATCGCGGACATCGAAAATACCCTATTGAGGCAGCTGTAATTGGAATGAATGTTCCCACTAAACTAAATGAACAGATAACAGTCCGTTTACAAGATGAGTCGCCTTACTCTATTGAGTTAAGCGAAAATTAAAATAACTAACAAACCTACACAGAGACAAAACAATGAAAAATATACTCGTATTTACACTTGCTTTTTTCACCACATTTTTAACGGCAAATGCACAGGAGATGGCCGTACCCGACACTCTTAACGGGTGGGATGTCGGCTGGGTAGCCGGATTAAACGGTTCTCAGGCAGCTTACTCTAATTGGTCGCAAGGTGGAATTAACAATCTGGCTTTTACCGGAAATTCTGCATTTACCGCCACCTACAAGAAGCAACGGTTTTCATACATCTTCGCATTAAATACCCGGTACGGCCAAACAAAAATAGAAGGTGAGGGGGTCCGAAAAACTGACGACAGGCTCTCAGTAAGAAATCGTTTTCTATATGACCTCGGTGACGAAAGAGACGGAGATTTTAAACTATTTGGTAATATTAACTTCAGAACTCAGTTTGGTGAAGGTTTTGAGTACGGTGCAGAAAGTGACGGTAGCGACAGGCTAATCTCAAACTTCTTTGCTCCGGCCTATTTTACACAGAATGCAGGTATGGCATATGTACCCACTGAAAATTTCTCCCTTGAAGCAGGTTTCGGTTTACAGCAGACCATTGTAAGCGATAGCGCCGTCCGCCAGAATAATCGCTATGGCGTTCCTGAAGGAGATAACCTCAGGAATGAAGCCGGTTTAACATTTGCCGTTGCATATCAGCGATCAATCGGAACAAACCTAAACCTGGCCTCTTCTCTGGAAACATTCACTAATTTAAATAAAGCTGTTAGCAGTACCGACGTTTATGTTACCAATCAGTTTACCGGAAAAATTAATGATTTTATGAATGCATCCCTCAGGCTTGATTTCATTTATGATGATGATTTCTCAAAAGAGCTGCAGGTAGCACAGGTTCTATCCGTAGGAGTTTCATTTATCCTCATTTAATGTGAATTCATTATATCAAAACTGATGAGGGGTTTGACTCATTCTCCCTAAAGAGGTAGTAAAAAAAGTTACAAGTAAACAATAAGCCCAATAAATATGGCCACGAAAACACTAAGATTTCATGCCTGCGTGCATAAACACTTCGGCGCATAGAAACGAAGCCTATAAAACTGATTTTATTTGACTTCGTGCTCCCTCGTGCCTTAGCGTCTTCGTGGTAAAAAATTACAGATAAAGAACTTTGAATCAATTCACCCCTTATCTCCCACTTTTAGAACAAGCGCTGCGCAAATTGGACGCGTGGCGCACTTTATATGGTGAACAGAGTGAGACGGTTGATCTGGAGCAGATCGAGCCGATTCTCGATAAATTGGAGCAACGCCTCGAGGGCAACTACCCATTCCATCACCCCTCCTATGCGGGGCAGATGCTCAAACCGCCGCACCCTGTCGCCTGGTTGGCGTATGCACTTACCGCTACCATAAATCCCAATAACCACGCCCTCGACGGTGGGCCGCCAACCTCCGAAATGGAGAAAGAAGCCGTTAAAGAGCTCGCAAAAATGGTGGGGTACGGCGACACCTATTTAGGCCATCTTACATCCGGCGGTACCATTGCCAACCTCGAAGCTCTGTTTGTAGCGCGGGAGATTCATCCGGAACAAGCGATTGCGGCAACGGCAAATTCACATTATACGCACAGACGAATGTGCCACGTGTTGAACACTAAATTCCTGGAAATACCGGTTGATATAAACGACACCCCCGATTTCGAATTTATTGAAAATCACGCCGACGAAATTGGCACAATCGTGGTAACTATGGGCACAACGGGACTGGGAACCACCGAACCACTTTCTAAAATCCTCGATATCGCCAGAAAACATTCCATTCGGATTCATGTTGATGCAGCTTATGGAGGATTTTTCTCATTGATCAAAAATGCACTCCCAAAAACAGAAGAGTGGCAGCTTTTAAGCGAGGCCGACAGTATTGTGATTGATCCGCATAAGCACGGACTGCAGCCTTATGGATGTGGAAGTATTTTATATAAGGACCCTTCAGTGGGAAAATATTACAAGCACGATTCGCCCTACACCTACTTTACGTCAGAAGATCTTCACCTGGGGGAAATCAGTCTCGAGTGCTCGCGCGCCGGGGCCGCTGCCGCTGCCTTCTGGGCTACCCTACAGATGCTACCTCTTACAGAGTCCGGGCTTGGATCCGTGCTTAAGAAAGCACGAAAAGCCACTTTGCAGTTCGCAGACATTTTAAAGAATAGCAACTCTTTTCAGCTTTACCAGGAGCCGGATCTGGACATCGTTGGTTACTTTCGCATTCCGGAAAAAGCCACAACGTCTGAAATTAACAAGCTGAGTCTTTCCACATTTGAAAAAGGGATGAACCGTGAGGACCCATCCGAAAGCTATCACCTTAGCTTGTTCAAAATTCCGGCTGACCGGTTTACGGCTCGCTTTCCAAATTACCAAGCAGATACTGAAACCGTTCAAATACTGCGAAGTGTATTTATGAAAGAGGAGCACCAACTGTTTGTGGATGAACTTGCAGAAAGGATTGGAATTTGATCACTTAAAAATTATCAAAATAAAGTGCCATCTAACTGCGAAAGATCTAAATAATATCAGTTCGATATAAAAGCATTGAATTTGGCAATATTTAGAAGTCCCCGCCTTTTCAAGGAGGGGCTCCGAGCAAAGCGATTCCCACGAAGTGATTTAGGGGTGGTTGATTCAAGTTAATAAGTTCATTTATTAAATATAAATCTGCATTAAAATCTGAAATCTACCTTGTTTTCTTTATGAAAAACGGAGGGAGACACTTCTCAGAAATTCTTATACCGAACTCACATTTAATTATTTAATTTGAATTTCAATCAACAAGATTTAATTCAATCAACCTTATAGCCGCCTCGGGGTGATTTTGAGTCGAATAGACTTTACCGTCATCAGCAGAAATTGAAACGCTGAAATGATCCAGCTGAAAGCCTTCAATAAAGTTGAGGTCCCAATCAAATACATGTAGAATCGACCCGTTTCCGGCACCTTCGTCTCCGTAATTATTACCTGAATAGAGTGCATATATATAATTCTGATCTGAAGCAGCACTTACGTAAGAAACAATAGCATCATTCTGAAAAACAAATTCAGAACCAACATAACTTACTCTGGGAACATCGTGTTCATCACTGCTGACTGTACGCAATAACTCTCCATCCAATCCATACAATTCAATTCGTTTAGCATAACTTGAGAAAAGTGCTAAACGGTCCATCCCTGAATGGTATACGGACTGAGATCTCCAGGCTGCGGCCAAATGTAGTTTCCCAAACTGATCACCCAGTGATGTCAACTCCCCGAAACTCTCACTCCTTGTTAACTCAAAATCTCTTTTCTCATATATTTCAAATTTTGATTCTGGCAAAATTCCTGTTACAAGAAAAAAATCTTCTGAAATTGAATATATATTGGTAGGCATTCCGCTAGTCCGGAAAGAGTATTCATTCGATTCAATTTCAAATTGGTTGTTTATTCTTACAAGTTTACGGCCACCGGTATCATAAACGAATATTCCTCTACCGTTATTCTGAGGAAAAATTTGGTCAGGCGCCAGGAATTCACCTCCACCCCTACCTTCTCTTCCTAACTCCTTAAACAGATGTAGGTCATTCGCTTCATCAATTCTGAATATCCAAACAGAAGGTATATTTGATCTATCCGTAACATAGAGCTTGTCACCTTCTCTTACTGTTTTAAATGGAAAAATAACCTGATCATCAAGTAAAACAGATGATTCCAAATTTTGTAATTCAATTTCACCAAATGGGCTTTCTTCTTGATGATCAACACAAGAGATAAATAGTGAGAGTATGAAAACTGTAATCGCGATAAAGACTGGTATCCTGAACATAGAATAAATTTAAAACCTTACATTAATAAAAGGGCAGATTTTAAGTAAATAAACCTATACCTGCCCTCAATTTAAAAAGATAATTTTAAGCCTCACATCCCTAAGGTATCTCACCTACCTCCTCATCTTCTTCTTCACACTCCTCAGCTTCTTCAGCTGTTCGATTCCTCTGACCCCACCGCATTTCGGAATAAGCAACGCAATATTGCCATGACTCAGCACTAACACAAGAACCTTCACAATCACTACCGGAGATAGTGGAGAGAGATGAGTTGCTTACAAATATAGGGCCCTCTGATACTTCATTACTTTGTAAAGCCACCGGCAAACAGCAGCACTAAAAATATTATTATAATTTTGTTTATATGCTTAGTCATGATAATAAATGATTTAGTTAATGGTGAAACGATAGAGTATCTATTATTTTTTTTTGCAAATATTTTTCTGCTTTTAAACGTAAGCCATGTAAAAACAAACCAATTATCATCAAATTATTAAAACCTCCTCGCCAACACTGCCGTTTCTCTGAAAACTTTTTTACTCCCGTTGGAGCCGTTATACGCCTCCACGTAAACAATGTAGATTCCAATACGATTTCTCTGCCCGTCATCAGTGCGTCCATCCCATATCAGGAAACCATCTAAGCCGGCAGAATAATTGTTTGCAAGATTTCGAACCAATCGGCCATAACGATCGTAAATTCGAACTTTCAACAGGTAATCAGGGTCGTCAAACTGATAGTTGATAAACAGGTTGTCATCTACTCCATCATCATCCGGTGAAAAGGGGTTTGGTGTTAATGAAATCCCTTCAGACTCACCATCGATTTCCGGTAACTGATATAGACTATTTTGCCCCATTGGTGTTCCACCGATTACATTTGTACTGGAACCCCAGTTTGAGGGATCGTTGGGCTCAAAATCCGGACTGATCCGTTCAAGAGAAATTCCCTGTGTTGTAATCAGGTTTGGGTTATGCCACTCCGGACTGTAATCCACTTTGTCAATGACCATCCTCGTACTGTCGGCCAGGTAGACCGATCTTCCTGATAATGTTAAGCTCAGACTGGTCCGATCTGCCCTCAGCCCAAAAGGATTAACCTCTTCAGAAAGACCAAAAGCCGTTCCGGTTCTGCTTTCCGATAACAACAGATCCTCCGGTTCCGGGTAGAAAAGAGCATATCCATTTGCAGGGATCCATTTTTGTGAAGTTGAAACAGGGTCTATTCTTGCAATATTATTGTTGCCATCCGGTTGATCGTGCAGAAAAACTCCCTCCAGTGATATCGCGTAGGGTTGCCTGTTGTAAATCTCCAGATATTCAGATTGATCGGGCGCTCCATCACTTCCACCCGAAAGTGGCTGATACATAATCTCATTGATAATCAAATCTCCTTCTGTTACCGGCTGCGCAATCTCAACTTCATCAACCGTAGTGTTGCCTTTAAAATCTGACAAGTTCTCTACTTTAAGAATATTCTCTTCGCCCGGAACCACCACTCCTGCTCCAAGTGTGATTCGGTTTGCGTTCCCTTTTTCGTAATCAATTACATCTGCCTCCACACCATTGATCAAAAACCTTGTTGAAGTGGCGGTTTGATCTGAAGTGAAGCCCGAAAATTGTGCCTGTTCATAACCGGATAAGTCGACAAATTTATTTAAAACGATCTCAAGGGAATCCGGATGACTCAGATTTGCGAACAGAATTTCAGGAGGTGTTAAATCCACTTCGAACCGACTATTCTGTTCAGCCGGTGTAGACCCGCTCTCTGCGGCGCTGTCTCTCCAGTTAAAGGGATCAATTGAAAGTGCCTCCGGATCTCTCCTCTCTAAAGAAACACCCGGGGTATGACTGCCCCAATCCGGAGTGTAAGCCAGACTGTCCATCGTAACTCCATCCCGGTCTCTCAACCCCACACTGCTGCCGGTATTACTTAAACCGGGAAAACCCAACAGATAAATAATCTGATCTGAACGATCAGCAAAACTAACCTCATCGGTCAACACAAGAAAACTATTCGGCCTTAAAACAGTATTCTGTGGCAAAATTGTACTGTTTGATCCGGCAAAAAACTGCCCACCGCTCAGATCGATCGTTTTATCGGTTTTATTGAAAATTTCTACAAATTCCGGACTTCCTGCGCTTTCTCTACGGTACAGAATTTCATTGATCACCAGATCCCCCGGGGAAACATTATCAAATTCCAGGAATTCCAGAGTTTCGGAAGTTTGAAGCATCGGATTTCCAAACAGATCCGTCACTCCATCAACGGTAATTGTGTACTCTCTGCCGTTTTGAAACTGCTGTTGCAGAAGTATGAAAACCTCACTCCGGTCTACATTAATCTCCCGGATGCCAAGTGCAGGACTGAAGCTGTAATTACTGTGATTTCCGGCGCTTTGCGGATCTACCGTCTTGTTGAACTGTAAGTAGAAACCACGATTTTCAAACAGACTGATTTCACTCAGAACGGGGCTGTCCGTATCGGGCTGAACCTGATTTTGTTCAGCCGGTGTGCCCAGCAAGACGGCCGGCGACTCAGCCCAGTTTTCAGCATAAACGGAAGCCACATTCGGAGATTTACGTTCCAGCGCAATTCCTCTTCCTCCCCAAACCGACGGAATATATTCCAGCGAATCTGCCAGTTCACCGGAAGCATCAAATATGCGGATCTGCTCCGGCAGAGTTGTTGGGAACCCCGGGAAATTCGCCATCTCAACAGCATTTAAATCCCCAAAAACATTTTCCAGTGCCTCAGAGTTATCTGTTAGCACCAGGTAATCCCGTGGCCCAATTGTTACTGAGCCGGTGGATATGGTACCCCCAGGCCTTGTAGAGATCTCCTTTCGCAGCAGCTTCCAGTTACTCAGGTTCAAATATTTATCACTTACGTTGTACAGTTCAACATATGCAGGATAATCCGTCGGGGGATTGTACATAAACTCATTGATTACAATATCTCCGGAACTGTAGGTGTCGTAAATAGTAAATCTGAACTCCTCCCCGTCATTGATTGTCCATCCCGGCAGACTCCGAATTAACCCTGTTCGAACTGTTTTTTCTCCCGATTCCGGTGGCTCAGCAAACTGAAAACTCACAATATTTGGGTCAGTTAATGCAACGGAGGCCGGCCTGATACCATCCATTTCAAACTTTGCAGGGATCATATCATCAGGATTAACATCAGAGTTAAATATGAGGAATATGTCTCTGTTAGAGCTCACTTGTATTCCGGTAACAGTGAACGGGTATTCACTCTCTGCGAGATTTTCACTTCCCGGAGTACCAAAAAGTTCAGCCGGTGATTCGGCCCAGTTCTCACTGTAAATTGAGGGAAAATCCGGGCGCCTTCTCTCCAGCGCCACACCGCGGCCGCCCCATTCGGAAATGGTGTACCTAAGTGAGTCAGCTGTAACACCCGAGCTGTCCACCAAACGAATTTCATCTCCCACTTGCCTGCCAAAATCAGGAAAAAGTAACATCTCAACATGATTCAACTCACCGTAAATAAACTCAAGTGTAGCTGTATCAGATGTGATAACAATAAACTCTCCTGGCTGTAGAAGTATATCCTCACTGGAAATTACACCGCCAATGTCGTTGGCACCATCTCTTCTCAGCAACTCCCAGCCCTGAAGGTTCACGGCTTCTTCTCCGCTGTTATACAACTCTACATATGGTACAAATTCCGAAGGCGGATCTACCATAAACTCATTGATAACAACAATTGATTGTGCATATCCATGATTGACAGGTAGCAGTATAAAACCGGCCAAACACAGAAATTCAGCTATTTTGCGTAGAATTGTCCCCATATCAATTCCTTTTTCTCTCTGTTTTTTTACTGCAGTAGGTTGAATTTACATTTTGAAAATGATCACCGCAAGAGATTCTATGTTTCGAATCATCGGCAAATACAATACTTTAGCTTACTGAAATTCAAAATCAGGATATAATGAGTAAACGAATCCCTTTCCGTATTAAAAATTTAAACTACGGCCTTGCTGAGGCACGGGGGTTACTCCATATTGGAGAGGATGAGCTTATTCTGGAGCTTGAAAGCCAGGATACAGTTGTTGGCCTGATCAAGTCCGATTTGAAAGAGATTACAATTCCATTCGGGGATATTGAGGAGATAAACTACAAACCGGGATGGATTGGTGC
>SL_7KL_010_BRINEDRAFT_10000010_pt1 | contig 69822 bp, 60 predicted proteins | sample SodLak_010_BRINE_FD_10663 | JGI IMG/M metagenome (IMG submission 10663)
TAATCCTATAATCTTTGATTGATACATTTGTAAATGCTTAAAATTTGATTTGACAAGATAGTATAAATTAAAAATATGACAAATTTACACTCCTTATTTTGCTATGCTTGCATAATAAAAAAGAGCCGCCGTAAAAAATTTACGAACGGCTCTCAACCAACCTAACCAATAAAATAGCTAACAACTTTAATCCAACATGCTTTTGTATTGGTTTATCTTTACTTTGGCTTTTAAATCATTCAACAAATTATAAAGTCCAAAGAATGTTCTATTAATGTATATGAAGTGTTTACTTCCTCTATTTCCATTCATTTTTCTTAGCTGTGTATCACTTGAGTACTTATCGCTTAAATTAGCTATTTTAGACCAGAACGCATCATCTCCAAAATCAAATTCTTCACTGTGGAAAGGCTGAGTAAACAAACTAAGCATTTCGTGAAACAAGCCTGTAAAATATTCTATCTCTTCTTTAGAATCATCAGGACGTAAAATTTCTAGCTCACGCAGTTTACCCTGAAAAAAATCGATGTCATTTATATGCTCAGGATTAGCTAATTCAAAATAAGGCACATAAAAATCATCGGGAACTTTTTTAATACATCCAAAATCAATAGCAATCAAATCGTTTTCTTTATTCACTAAAAAGTTTCCAGGATGAGGATCGGCATGAACTTCTTTCAATCCATGCATTTGAAACATGTAAAAGTTCCAAAGGGATTGTCCTAATTTGTTCCCTATTTCTTCTGAAAAATCAGTTTTTGCGAACTCAGACAAATGCTTACCTCCCATCCAATCCATAGTAATAATCCGCTCACTAGATAAATCTTCATAGTAAGTAGGGAATTTGAGTCCTGGAATATGGCTACAAGCTTCTGAAATCCGTTTACTTTGCTCTACCTCAAGAATATAATCAGTTTCTTCAAGCAGCTTATTTTCTACCTCTTGAAAATACTTATCTGAATCTTTTCCTTTAATATTGAACATCTTCAGGGCAATTGGCTTAACTAATTTTAAATCTGAACTAATGCTATCTGCCACTCCTGGGTATTGAATTTTAACTGCAAGTTTTTTTCCGTCCTTTGAAGCCCTATGCACTTGACCTATACTAGCTGCGTTAACCGAAGATGAAGTAAATTCATCAAAAAGCTCTTCTGGGTATTGTCCGTTATACTTTTTAAATGTTTTTCTCACTAAAGGGGGAGAAAGCGGAGGTACACTAAACTGGGCTAAAGAAAATTTTTCAACATAAGCATTAGGCAAAAGATTCTTTTCCATAGAAAGCATTTGCGCAACTTTTAGCGCACTTCCTTTTAAACTTTTTAATCCGTCATAAATATCAGTTGCATTACTCTCATCAAGCTCATCTCTGGTCAACTCTGGATTGAAGGCCTTTTTGGAGTAATATTTTAGGTAATTGGTACCAATTTTTGCACCTGTAGAAACTAATTTAGAAGTTCTACTTAACTTACCTGTAGGTATTTTATCTATTGTTTTCATTCAGTTATTTACCCATTTGTTCTTTGTACAAAAATTTACCAAAATCAAATACTTTTTCTAAAGGCGTATTATCAAATACATCAAAAACAGTATTTACAGATTTTTCAATGGCCACGTCCGTTTTTTCAAAACCAGGCGATTGATCATCTTTCCAGAATTTCAGTAAAAACAAAAATTGAATCCAAGCACCTTCAGAAAAAACCTTTTCAGAATTTTTCAAGAAGTTAAATTTCTTTTCGTCATTATCTTCAGCAATCAATTCTTGGGCAAAAGATTTGATGTTCTTTCTCAATCCTTTCAACTGAGATAAATTTTTCATCATGTCTTCATGCTCATCTAGGACATAAATTACATAACTTCTATTGGCTGTAAGTATTTCAAAGAAGGTAAAGAAAAAAGTGAGCATTTTTTCTCTACTTTCATATTGCATTACTTCTTCATTAGCATTCATTAAATTTGATGCGTTGTGATAGAAATGCTCCCAAATTTTATTTCTTAAGCCTTCAAAACAGCCAAAATTTTGGTAAAATTCGGTCTCTTCAACCCCTAAATCCTTGCAAAATTTAAATACTGATTTTGGCTTTTTTTCGTGGGTTAAAACATAATCCATATAAGAAGACATAAAATCTTCCTGGGTCATTTTTTCCTTTTTAGATTTAGTTTTCGCTGCCATAATTCTAATTTGTTACAAATATAATTTTGTTTAATATTTCTACGAAATACTTAAACAGAATGTTTTGTTAATCTTTAGGTTGCTCCTCGAACAAATGTCAATTTGTCACTCCTTTTAAAATGGTACTCTATTTGGATAGGTTATTAAAATTGAAAATTTAAAAATTATGGCAACTGGTAATATTAATGTTTCTGTTGAAAATATTTTTCCACTGATTAAGAAATTTCTTTACAGTGATCACGAAATCTTTTTACGTGAGTTAATTTCGAATGCAACTGATGCAACTTTAAAATTGAAACACTTGGCAAGAATTGGTGAAGCTAAAGTTGAAATTGGAAATCCAAAGATTGAAATTAAGATTAACAAAGAAAACAAAACCCTTCACATTATCGACCAAGGAGTTGGAATGACGCAAGATGAGGTGAAGAAGTACATTAATGAAGTAGCCTTTTCTGGTGCTGAAGAATTTTTAGAAAAATACAAAGATTCTGACGCTAAAGATACCGGAATTATAGGTCATTTTGGACTTGGTTTTTATTCAGCTTTTATGGTGGCTAATAAAGTTGAGATTTTCACTAAATCTTGGAAAGATGAACCTGCTGCACATTGGACTTGCGAAGGAACTACCGAGTTTTCTCTTGAGGAGCATGACAAAAAGGAACGTGGTACGGAAATCATTTTGCACATTAATGAAGGTGAAGAAGAATTTTTAGAAGACCACAAAATTAATGAGCTACTTACCAAGTACAACAAATTTATGCCAGTACCCATAAAATTTGGTACTAAAGAAAAAGAACTTCCCAAGGCAGAAGATGCTAAAGAAGATGAGGAACCTAAAAAAGTTACTGTAGATAACATTATTAATAACCCAAATCCTGCTTGGACTAAACAACCAACTGATTTGAAGGAAGAAGATTACAATAGCTTCTACAGAGAACTTTACCCAATGCAATTTGAAGAACCATTGTTTCACATTCATCTAAATGTTGACTATCCATTTAATTTGACAGGAATTTTATACTTCCCAAAAATGACCAAGGATATGAGCATTCAAAAGGATAAAATTCAACTTTACCAAAATCAAGTTTTTGTAACTGATAATGTTGAAGGTATTGTTCCTGAATTTTTAACTATGCTTCGCGGGGTAATCGATTCGCCAGACATTCCATTAAATGTTTCGCGTTCCTACCTCCAGGCCGACGGCGCTGTAAAAAAGATTTCAAATTACATCACTAAAAAAGTAGCTGATAAATTGAAATCGATTTTCAAAAACAGCAGAGAAGATTTTGAAAAGAAATGGAACGACATTAAGGTAGTGATTGAATATGGAATGCTCACCGATGAGAAATTCTTTGAAAAAGCAGAGAAATTTGCACTTTATCCAACTACAGAAAATAAGTATTTTACTTATGATGAATTGGTTGAACAAATTAAAGAAAAGCAAACTGATAAAAATGATAAACTTGTTATTCTCTACGCTTCCAATGCTGAAGAACAACACAGCTATATTGAAACAGCAAAAGAAAAAGGTTACGAAGTATTATTATTAGATTCACCTATTGTTGCTCATTTAATTCAAAAAATTGAAACTGCTAAAGAAAACAAAATCTCTTTTGTAAGAGTAGATAGTGACCATATTGACAATTTAATTAGCAAAGATGAAGAAGTTATTTCTAAATTGTCTGATGAAGAAAAAGAACAATTAAAAGAGACTTTTGAAAAGTATATTACCAAAGAAAAATACACCGTTCAAATGGAAGCTGTAGATTCAAAACAAGCTCCGTTAATGATTACCGAACCAGAGTTTATGCGAAGAATGAAAGAAATGCAACAAACTGGCGGTGGCGGAATGTTTGGAATGGGAAATATGCCAGAAATGTATAATCTTATTGTTAATGCTAATCACGAAATGATGAGCGAGATTTTAGCAGAAAAAGATGAGGCAAAAAAAGAAGAGATCATTAAGCAATCTTTAGACTTAGCTTTGCTTTCTAAAGGACTGTTGAAAGGAGAAGCCCTTACTAAATTTATAAACAGAAGCTACTCGTTGATTAAGTAATTTAGTACGCATAATCTTATTAATAAGCTCCTTCAATTAATATCTAATTGAAGGAGTTTATTATTTAGTATAATCTTGAAGTTTAAACTCATTTCCTAGTAAAATCTCATTTTCATTTAAGCGATTATTAGGGGCATCATTCTCCAATTTCAAGACTCCTCTTGGACACACCGAAGCGCAAATACCACAACCTACACAAGAAGAACGCACAATGTTTTCTCCCTTTTGAGCATAAGCTCGAACATCAATTCCCATTTCACAATACACCGAGCAATTTCCACAAGAAATGCACTGCCCACCATTAGTAGTTATTCTAAATTTAGAAAAAAGGCGCTGTTGAAACCCTAAAATTGCAGCCATAGGGCAACCAAATCTACACCAAACACGGTTGCCTAAGATGGGATAAAATCCTGTACCAACCACTCCAGAAAAAATACTTCCAATCAAGAAACCATAACTNGAACGTAATGGTTCNGCTTCAATTAGAAATAATTGATTAGTCCAGCCTAGTAAATGTAAACTAACTAGCAGAATAATTACTAATAAAAAACCACCCCCAGCATAGATAGCATCTTTCTTAAATGAATCTCGTTTATAGATGATTACCCAGCCATAAATTGAAATTAATAAAACTGTACTTGCTACTAAAAAAATAGGCTTTGTTAACCAGTATTTTTCAGCATCATAACCTAAATAAGTAGCAATAACAGCCATCGTCATAAGCACCACAAAAACGGTAACAAGGTGAACTAACCAACGTTCAATTTTCCATGCATTTATTGATTTATCACTTAAATGTCTAAAAGAATCTCCAGCAGTTTCAGCCAAACCACCACAACCACAAACCCAAGAACAATACCAACGTTTACCATATTTATAGGTAAGAATAGGCGTTATAACTAAAATAGACAACACCCCAAAAATTAAAAGCCCTATACCAATATTACCTGCACTAATAAACTCATCAACTCGATATTGCTCAAAATTATAATAATTTAAGGGCCAAATATTTTTAAGGTCATAATAAGGCAATGCAAAAGAATCAGAATTTAATCTCGCCATTAACTCGGGGATTAAAAAAGCGAAACCCAGCTGAAAAAATATCACTGAAAAAGTTCTTAAGCGTTGGTATTTATTATGTCTGTATTTCCAAATAAATTTGATGCCAAACAACAAAATAGCCAAGGTGTAAAATACTCCATACACAAACCATTGACTGGCTTTATTACCGCTTAAAAGTTTACTTAAAGGATCAAACAAACCAATTAAACCTGTGTTTCTATCCGATTCACTTAAGCCTAAATAACTAGGATAGAAATAAAGGATTACGTAAAAACCTGTAAGAAAAACCCCTAAAGCGTATGCCCAAAGGCCGCGATTGGTTAAAGATTTAAAAAACACATGATTATTTTTAATACCTGGAAGCTTATGTTTATACATTTCTCTTGCATAACCAATTACACCAACACCAATTAAAGCCAAAGACAATATCAACCAAAATAAGAATTGATTTTGAATATAATTAAAACTTGCAACCAAGGTAATAAACAAGCCAGAGAAACCAATAAACAAGTAAAGTTTCTGGAGACCTGTTAAGGCTTCTGGGCTTCTTCCAGTAATAGAAATATTTTCTGTAGCCATAATTAATATCTTAATTTAATATATTCTAATCTAAACTATTTTTTGTAATCTCAAAACCACCTGAACAAATGTAGGTAGCTAAAAAATTGATAAACTATTTGCTGTGTATATATTATTTATGTTTTAGGGTTTCATTTTGCCATTTTTGTTGTATTGCTTGTTCATATGAAACAAAAAATTCTGGATCAAAATTAGCTTGCTTTAAATGATTTATAATGAAATCTATTTTCTTATTTTCCTTAAGGCATTTATCAAAAAATTCGTGTCTAAGGCGTATTCCAAAAGTATTGATGCCAATAAATTTACCCGTTGATTTTTCATACTCAATTTCTATAGCTTTTTCATTATCTGCATCTTTCCAATAAAAATGAGCATTTCCTTCTTTCGGAATAGGAAATACCCATCCATAAGTTTGATATTCAATCTCAAAAAACTTAGCAGAATTAAACCAATTTCCTGGAGTGTATTTTTTAGGATTTCCACAAAGTGTTTGAGCTAAAGTCTCCCCCATAATTCTTCCGGTGTACCAAACAGATTCAATAGCTGGTCTATTTCCTAAAGCATAATTTCGCTCTGCGCAATCCCCAATAGCATAAACATTAGAAATGTTTGTTCTAAAATATTCGTCAATTAAAACACCTTTGTTAGTTGCTATAGAAGTTGTTTTCAAGAATTCAATATTTGGTTCTACACCAGTAGTTAGACCTACTAAATCACAACTAATTTCTAAATTAGTATTGGCTAACACAACCTTTTTCACCTTTCCAGATTCATTGCTTTTAATTGAATCTAACTGAGTAGATAAGTGTAAATCAATTCCATGCTTTTGAATATGTTTAGTTATCATTTGTGCGCTGCACTCTGGCAACACATTATTCCAAAAAAACTTTTCACGCACTAAAAAAGTGACTGGAATATTTCTGGTATGTAGCATTTCTGCTAACTCAACACCAATTAGCCCACCTCCAACAATAACGGCCTTTGAACAAGCTTTTGGTGTAGGCGCTAACTCCTCTAACTGTTCTAAATCCCATTTAGAATAGAGTCCTTGCACACCAATTGAATCTTGCCCTTCCCATCCATACTTTTTAGGTTTAGAACCCGTAGCTAAAACCAACTGGTCGTAATTCAATACCTCATTATCATCAAAAGTTAAAGTATTTTTTTCAACATGTACAGAAACAACGCGTTTATGGATTAAATCTATTCTATTTTTACGCCAAAACGAATTTTCGTAAGGCAATAAATGTTTCCATTTCATATGTCCCATATAAACATACATTAGTGCAGTACGCGAAAAAAAATAGGGAGACTCATCAGAAATGAGACTAATTTTTTTGTCAGAGTTTTTCCTCAGATGTCTTGCCAAAGTTACTCCAGCAATACCGTTACCTATAATTGCAATATGCTCATGTTTGCTCATAAACTTGAAAATAAATGACTAAGTTACTAAACTTTTAAGTAGCCATTCTACATATTCACCACTTTTTCATCTAAGTCCTTATTCTTCATTAAAATCCAATAGATTATACAAGTTTTACACGATAGAGATTCAAAAAAAAGAACAATCAATTTTTCTTTACGAATAAAGAAAACTAATTAATAAATTGTAATATTTTGGGCGTTAGTACGGGCTGTCAACTTTAGTTGGTTCACAAAAAAAGTTTTTAACAGGTTGCCCCAAGAGCTTCTATGGGCGCTTTGGCGCGTCTGTAAAAACTATTTTTTTGCATCACCAAGCTACCGTTTCCATCCCTAACGCAACTTGAGAATAAACATAGTATCCTCTAGCTTTTGCAAATTACCCTCTTAACAAATTGCCTTCCGCTTTTGAGCAGGATTTTTAGAAACCATAAACACCCCAACAAACACTAACATAGCGGCTATAACTTTCAACCCATCAAGTTGGTCTATTCCTGCATAAATAGCATAAACAATTGCAATAACAGGTTGTAAATAAACAAAAACACCTATGGTAGAAGCAGAGAGTTGCTTTAATGCATAAATATTAAGTAAGTAGGTTAAAAAAGTAGTTCCTAAAACTACAAAAGTCATTCTCCAAACAGCGTCAAAAGGTAAATGTATCCAATCGACCTCTTTAAATTCTGAAAAACAAATTGGGAGATTAATAACAGTAGCAATTAAAAACAAATTCTTCATTAAAGTGATTGAAGAATATTTTTTGGTAAGTGGCCTAACTAAAATTAAGTAAATTCCGTAAGAAGTGGCATTAATCAAAATAAGAGTATTTCCCAAAGGAATATTGGGTGCATCTGCAGTAATTTGTGGCCCAAAAAACACCAAGCTTAAACCTCCTAACAAACCTAAAATAGCTCCAGATGCTTTAAGCCAAGTAATTTTTTCTCGAATTAAAATTGCTGAAAGCACAAATACTAAAATTGGTGATATGGTAACAATTACTGAAGAGTTGATAGGAGTTGATAGGCTTAAGCCTTTAAAAAACATAAGCATATTAATTACCATACCAAAAACAGCACTAGCAATTATTCGTTTCCAGTCCTTGTATTCAATTTTCTCTGAAGGAAAGAAAAAACTAATTAATAAAAAGAGTAAAAATGCACCTGCCACCCTTAGCAAAATAAGTCCAAATGGCTCTATATAAGTTGGCATTAGAGTTTTAGCAACAGTATGATTGACACCATAAATACAAGTAGCACCTAAAGCAGCAAGAACTGCCCACCAACGCTTAGTCATTTAAAAACTCTTTAAGCTGGGCAATAGTATTTTTTGCATTACCAACAAAAATCACTTGATCAAATAGGAATACTGGCCGTTTTAAAAAGGTATAATGCTCTAATAGGAGTTGCTTGTAATCAGCTTCAGTAAGCTTTTTAGATTTTAAATCTCGCTGTTTATACAACTGAGCTCTTTTATTTAAAAGTGCTTCGTAAGAATTAGTAAACTTATACATACTCGACAGAACATCTTTGTCAACCGGATTTTTCTTGATATCTATAAGCTCATGCACAGGTAAATTTACTTCAGAAAGGATGCGTTTACATGTAGAACATGTAGATAAATAAAATACTTTGAGCATGACTAATTCTTTGAACTATACGTTTTATAAATATAATAGCCTAAACCTCCTACAAGCAAGTAAGGGAAAGCCATTAAAAATACAATTCCGTTATTTATACCTTGTGCTGTAGATTTATCTGCCTCAGATTCTAAAACCGCTCTACACATAGAGCATTGTGCTTCGCAAAGACTTGGTAAAAACAACAAAATTCCGACAATAAATAAAAACTTCAACTTCATACTTCAACTTTTTTAATAGTAAGGCATCATAAAAATATAAACCAATACACCAGTAACAGCAACATACATCCAAATAGGAAAAGTCCATCTAGCAATTTTCTTATGTTTTTCATACTCTCCTGTTAAACCACGATACATGGTAAAAAGTACTAAAGGTATAATAATACCCGAAAGGGCAATGTGAGAGATCAAAATAAAGAAATATAAACTTCTCAGAATTCCATCACCTCCATAAGGAACAGGATCGTGACTAATTTTAGATATTACATAGCTAACCAAAAAAAGTGCAGACAAACCAAAGGCGGTAATCATTACATTTCTATGCATTAATTTGTTACCTTTTTTAATTAATTGGTAGCCTGTCAATAAAAGTACAGCTGTAATAGCATTAATCAATGCATGAAAGAAAGGAAAACTACCCACATCAAGACCAAGAAGATTTACTCTGTTCTCAAGGTTCATAAGAACAATTACAACAATTGGTACAATTACTGAAAGTGCAATAATAATTGGCACTGCTACTTTGTCTTTTTGCCTTGTTTGTTCCATTATAATAATTTTTTAATATCTTCAATTAACAGACTTACTTGTTCCTCGTCGCCAGGATTACCTTCTGCAGCATCTAAGGGTACTGAACCTTGATAATAAAGAATTGGATTTCCTTGCTCATCGAATCGTGAACGCAAATAACCGTCTTTATCAACTAGAGCAAAGAAACCTGAGTGCTCAAATCCTCCTGGTGCGTTAGGTTCTTCGGCAGCATAGGCATTAAAGCCATTTCTAGCCAGATCATAGATTTTAGCTCGATCACCAGTAAGCATATGCCAGTTTGGATGTTTTATACCGTATTTATCACGATAAGACTTAAGAACTTCTGGTGTATCATTTTCTGGATTAATGGTAAATGAGGCTATTCCAAAATTCATATTTCCATAGAACTCATTTTGAACAACAACTAGGTTTTCATTCATAATAGGACAAATAGTAGGACACGTGGCAAAGAAAAATTCTACCACATAGACTTTACCTTTGTAGTCTTCATTAGTAATAGTTTTACCATCGTGATTAGTAAAACTAAAACTAGGAACTTTTCTTTTCACCATCTCACCATCTTCATTTTGTACAGTAAGATAAGCTAATTTATTTTGGTTTGACCTACTCATATATTCATTAATAGCCCAAATTCCAAAAATTAAAATTATAAACGAAATACCAACGTATGAATAATTCTTCATGTCAATTAATCTAGAGATTTATTAGCATATTTTTTTAACTCAAGACGATACTCTGCTAAAATAACTTTCATATCATCGACCATTTTATTATTTAGTTCCGCAACAGATTTTGTATTGTAACTTTTTTTAATACCCTCATCTTCATCATCTAACCGCCCTCTTAAATTTCCTTTTTTATCAATAATAAAAGCTTCAGCAGAAGAAAATTGATTGTCAAGTTGATGCTTAGAATTTAAATTATTGAATTGTTCAATTAATTCGTTTTCAGAAAGCATAACAATTTTCCAAGCAAAAGCTTCAGATGTTTTATTAATTTCATTAATAAATTGTTGAGATTCTTGAAGTTGATCATCAAGAATAAAGCTGATTACTTGAAAATCTTTAAACTCTCTATTTTTATCGTAAATTTTTTCTTTTAAATTGAAGGCAAAAACAGATTTTATATCAACATCACCTCCCAGAAAGGTAAGTATATTAATTTTATCATTAAGTTGAACTTCCTCATTACTAATAGGGTCTATAGCTTTATCGATTAAAAGTACATTTTCTTCTAAAACTGGCAACCTACCAAAATTATTTACCCCACTTGAAAAAAACAAGTAAGCTACTAAAGGTAATATAAATAGTACAGCAAGTACAGTAAATTTTTTAAACTTTTTCATTGTACAAAAATAAAAAAAGGCAGTTATACAACTGCCTTTTTTATGTTAGATTTATATATAGGATGTAATTAAAAATCCCAAGTCATATACCCGTTTACGTAAACGTCATGAATATAATCACCTTCTATAAGTAAAATTGCTATTAAATAACATATTAAAAAGACTCCAGTCCAAACTACGGTTCGCCTTAACCCAGCAGATTCATGTTCCATGTGCATAAATGCCCAAGTAATATAATAAGCTTTATAGATTGTGAGGATAATAAAAATCCAGTTTTGAAGAGACATGGAAACAATTTCAGTAAAAACAAGAACATCTAGTCTTAATATACCTAATATAACTTCAACAATAGTAAGAACTGATAGAATTAAAAATACGGACCAAATTCTTTTAGTTGAACCTTCGTGATGTGTTGCATCTTGTGCCATAACAAATATTTTTTTTAAAAATTATACCAAGTAGAAAAATGTGAAAACAAATACCCAAACTAAATCAACAAAGTGCCAATAAAGTCCAACCTTTTCTACCATTTCATAGCTCTTTCTTTTTTCGTAAGTACCAATTAGTACATTAAAAAATGTAATTATAAGAAGTACAACTCCCGAAAATACGTGAAAGCCATGAAAACCTGTAATAAAGAAGAAGAATCCACCAAAGAGTGGCGCTCCATATTCATTTTTACTAAGGCTAGCTCCAAAAATCAAATCTACACCACGTTCATCAAGGTATTTTAAAGACTCCTCTCGACTTAAGATTGTTTTCTCTTTTTCCTCATTAAGTTGCATTGTTCTAACCAAAAGGTTGTCATTTGATTTAAAAGCTTCTTTTACATCGTCTATATGATATTCTGGCAAACTACTCTCACTGAGGTACCAAGCACCTTTATTTCCTGTATGTTGCTGTCGGTATGATTCATGTTGAGGAGCAAAATCCTGAATAGCAACACGTTTACCATCATTATCAACAAATTGTAATATCTTTCCAGATCTAGTTTCTACAGCTCCATATTCACCGCTAATAAAATTTTTCCATTCCCATGCTTGTGAGCCAAGAAATATAGCACCACCTAAAATAGTTAGAGCCATATAAAAAGTTACTTTAGATTTTTTCATTTGATGTCCAGCATCAACAGCTAAAACCATGGTTACTGAAGAAAAAATAAGAATAAAAGTCATTAAAGCAACATAGTACATTGGGGCATCAACACCATGCAAAAATGGGAAGTGATTAAAGACTTCATCTGCAATTGGCCACTCTTCAATGAACTTGAACCGAGTAAAACCATAAGCAGCTAAAAAGCCCGAAAAAGTTAATGCATCAGAAGTGATAAAAAACCACATCATCAATTTACCGTAACTGGCTTTTAGAGGCTGATTACCGCCTCCCCAGTTTTTTCCTTCTGTACCAGTCTGTGCAACAGCTGTAGAATCCATAAAATTTAATTTAAGTTACCGCAAAAATAATTAATTATTTGTTCTTAAAAAATATAAAAATAGGAAAAAAATAAAAATAATAGCAACCATAAGACATCTACAAAATGCCAGAAGGTAGATCCTATTTCAAATCCTAACATATTATTTTTTGAATATTTGCCTTTAAACAGCTTAAATATGATAACGCTTAACACCACAAGTCCTGAAATAATATGAAGTAAGTGTAAAAATACAATGAGGTAAATATAGGAAGCCGTAACATTACTTGCCGCACCTGTAAATCTATACCCCAACTCTATTATTGCGTTGAAACCAACAAATTGTAGCACAACAAAGACAACACCTAGTGTAAAAGCAGTCAAAGCACCCAAATTTGCATATTGCAAATTTCCTTCTTTCATTTTTTTCTTTGCAAAAACTAAGGCTAAAGAACTGATGATGATGATTGCTGTGCTCCAAAAAAACTCATCTGGAAGCCTAAAGTCATCCTCCCAGTCTGGCCTTGAACTACTCACAATAAAAGCTGACATAAGGCCCGCAAAAGTCATTGACAAACTGATGATCCCAAACCACAACATCATTTTTCTGGAACGCTCAAACTTTTCTTTATATGGTCTATTCTCTATACCCATGCTCTAATAAATTTATCTGCTACATAAACAATTTGTATCAAAGTAATGTATGATACACTTGCTAACATTAATTTTTTGGCTGCTTTTTCAGTTCGTAATTTATACAGTTGAATAGCGTGGTAAACCATCACTAGACCTAACAACAAAACAATTCCTCCACCAATAAAAGATAATTCTAGACTTCCGGTTAAGCCAGAAACAGGAAGCAAGGATACAATCAGCGTCCAGATGGTGTAAAGTACTATTTGTAAAGCTGTAGATGTGTCTCTTTTACCTGTAGGCAACATGAAAAAACCACCTTTCTTATAGTCCTCATATAACCACCAGCCCAACGCCCAAAAATGGGGAAATTGCCAGAAAAATTGAATCATAAACAAAGTTCCAGCTTCTACACTGAATTCTCCAGTTGCAGCTACCCACCCCAACATAAATGGAATTGCGCCTGGAAAAGCTCCAACAAATACAGACAAAGGGGTTTTGGTTTTTAAGGGCGTATAAATACTTACGTAAATAAAGATAGAAATAGCTCCAAAAAGTGCTGTTTTGGGGTTGATAATAAAAAGCATAACTAAACCTAACACAGTAAGTAATGAAGCAATTACAAAACTCTGATTTACAGAAAACCTACCGCTTGGAATTGGTCTATTTTCTGTTCTTTTCATCTTCTTGTCTAAATCTCTTTCAATAATTTGATTGTAGGCGTTAGATGCTCCCACCATTGCATAGCCTCCTACAGACAACAAAATAATATCTAGTAGGGAGAGGTTTTCCGCACCAAGAAAATAACCAGCAATTGAAGAAAAAACAACACTAATAGCTAGTCGCATTTTAGTGAGTTCCTTAAAGTCTGATAAAAAGCTTATATTTTTTGATACTGCCAAATCTGTAGACAATGCTTTAAATTTTGCGCAAAGATACTTTTAAAAAGTATTTTTACTTAGAAAAATTGGTTAATATTTATTCGATTTTATGTTTTTTAAATAAGCATTATACTTTATTTAAGTAGAATTAATAATCAAAATACCAATTAAAAATATCGGTTCTAAAGCCAAAATTCACCCAAGTAGTACTTCTGTCAAAGTTTGTAGCATTTTCTTGCGCAATATCAAACTCTCTATGAATAATATTTACATAGAGCTTCAAATTGGTGGTGGGGTTTACTAAGTAACCTAGTTCTATTTCACCAAAATAGGAATTTGCTCTGTTACCTTGACCTATGTTTATATTATTCTCACCTACCCTTAGCCTTTCGTCTCCAAAAAGATCACTTCCATAATATGGATCACTGTTGATATTACTTTCAAAGCCACGCTCTCCAAAAATAAATTTTGCATGACCATAAAATCTATCTTTTCTATATCTTGCCAACAACATTATTTCTCTAAAATTCGCACCCCATAGATGTGCAAGTGATTGATTATTGTGGGTATAATGCTGAGTGAGTGAAAAATGAGAATAAGTGTAAGGCCTTACTTGATTATATTCTAGCTGAATCATTAAGTTATCAACTTTAAATGCATCAAAATATTTCAATCCAAGCTGTAAACCAAATTTATTCCTCCAGCTTTTATCCATTGCAGCAACGTCGCCAACCGCTAATTCATCTATTAGCCATTGGCCGTAGGTATTTACTTTATCAGACCATTTATACTTATACGTTAAACCTATTGTTGATTTACCAGAACGTGAACCTAAGGAATATTCTGCCATGTTCCAAAACAATAACGGATTCACAAAATTCCAATCAAAGCCACGTTCAGGTTCACTTGCAAACATCACAGATTCAAAAAGTCCTAAAGTTAAACGCTTGTTTACATTATAACTTAAATAATGCATTGCATTATACTTTGGAAGAAAAGATCCCTCTGCAGTTCTGTTATTTAAGTTTCTTAGCGACTGGTAGATATTGGTATATTTAATTTTCCAGAAGGTAGTTTCTACTTTAAAGTAAGCATTTGGACTAGCATTATCACTCAAAAATAAAGACCTATATCCATCGCCTATAAAATTATTTCCTGACCCAAATTCAAGATTTAAAAAGTCTGTAGCATCGTAATTAAGATAACCTATAGTTACAGGATAATCGAAAGAAGAACCTCTGAAAGGTTCGCCTAAACCTCTTCCTGGTATAACTACTAAGTTGGAGTCTTGCGGACCAAGGCTTCTAGCAAAATCATTGTAATAACCTGCAAATTTTCCTTGACTTTCAAAAACAGTAGCAAAAAAACTCAATTTGTTGCCTAAACCGCCCTGAAATATGGCAGCTCGGGTGTTATTGTAGGTAGTGAAATCTTCTTCAAAGTCCCTTCCTACTTGCAAGTCTGCTGCAACATCAACTGTAAACCAATAGTCGTCTGTTTCAAACCTTGCCGTATTCTCATTAAACAGCTTTTTTCCAAACCAAGATACTTTATCTAATGCTAAATCTTCTCTTTCTTGCTTAAAATCATAATATTTTTGAATATCGTTATACCTGTATGGTTTGGTAGCTGTATGAGCATTTGTCCCAATTTTATTCATTTCTGAATCCATTCTACTGTACAATTCATGTGAGAACTGAACATTTAAATTACTTCTTGTTTGTGGATCAGAGAAAGGTTTTGTTTGAATTTGGTCATATTCTTCCCTTAGCTTTTTTTGCCTAGGGGTGATTATGGGGTCTTGAGATTTTAAGTCTTCTGCGGCATCTTTAAAAGGCAGGTTAATTGACAACCTCATTTGAAAATCTGTTGGCCTAGAATTATAAGTAGCTGGCTGAATTGTTGGTAACTTACTAAACGCATGACTAATAGAGTCAATTACTTCGGAATATTTTGATTCCACATAGATAACATTAAACTCCCCTTTTTTATTGACATCAAAAATAACAACAACGCGCTCTTCTATATTATTTTCCTTAAATGAAGAGGGTAGCTGAAAGTTTTCCTTTAATCGTGAAAATAGTTCGTTATTGAAGCATTTCTTTTCATCTTCAGTAACTTTACAGTTTTCAAAAACGGGTAAACTTTCATTTGATTGAATAGAAGTTATAGCTTGGCCAAATGAATTTGAGGATAATATGAAAATTGAAACTAATAAAAAAAACCTCATTTTAATTTTTTTAAGCAAATTAAACTAAAAAAAATGAGGTATGCGTATTTTAAGATGTAGAATTTAGTTGACTTGATATTTCTGACTTGATTCATCATCAAAAGTAAAGTCTAAGTCAATGTTTAAATCAACTTTATTTTTTACGTTAATTTGGTTTCTTTCCAATTCCACGTTTATTTTAAATCTTAAGTCAACTGGTCTTTCTAGTGGATTTAATGCAGGCTTAAGCCTTGGGAACTGGTGAATTGCTCTAACAAAAGGAACAAAAATCCTGCTTTCTGCTGTTGAAAAATCTACTATTGAAAGGTTTCCTTTACGGTCAACTTCAACAAAGGCTTCAAATTGTCTTTGGTAAACTTCATCAAAAGCCAATTCTTCTTTCAGGTAATTTTTTTCAAGTAATTTTACAAATTCAGATTTAAAACATGCGTTTCTGTCTCTATCATCAGATTCACACACTTCAAATTTAGGCAATTCTTTAATTTGAGTTCGTTCGTTTACTTGTGCACTTAAATTAACAAAAAAAAGACCAATTACGACCATTATCATAAATCTTCTCATTATTTAGGGGTATTTTTAAGGGAGTTAAAAAAAGCCCGAGTTTGCAACCCGGGCTAACACTGTTTTATTAGTCTTGTATTTGAAATACGATAGGTAAATTATATGAAACCCTCACAGCTCTTCCTCTTTGTTTACCTGGCTTCATACCTGGCAATTTATTTACAACTCGTTCACCTTCTTTAGTTAATCTAGGGTGTTGAGACCTTCCTCTTACATCTACAATATTTCCGTTTTGGTCTATTACAAAAGTAATGTAAACACGGTTTACACCTGTAAGTCCTAAGTCTCTACCAATGCTGGTATCAAACTTTTTGTTGACAAATTTTTGAATTTTGTCTTGCATACACTGCTTTCTTGCTTCGTTAGTTTTTTCTTTTTCACATCCAGGAAAAACAGGAACATCAGAAATACTAGCAAATGGAACTTCCTCAATAACGTCATCAGACCCTATATCAGCAACCTCATCAATTTCTACAATTTCATCATCAAGATCTATTTCAGTTTCTTCTATCTCAACTTCTTCCTCTTCAGAATCATCTTCAATAACCTCAATTATTTCTGGTGCTGGCGGTGGTGGCGGTGGTGGTGGTGGCGCCTGTATCATTTCTGTAATTGGCACCTCTTCATCATCCAATAAATTCATTTCAACAATTTCATCTTGATATTCTGGCTTGTCATAAGTCTTCCACTCTATCATTACATAAGAAGTAGCTAACATAAAAACTAAGCCCAATTGAAAGAACAAAAAGCTCTTTTTACCAATGTTTGCTTTGTCTGATTTTTTAGATTTCATATAATATAATTTTCAAATTTTAAAATTACTATTTTTTTTGGAAACTGAAAGTTTTATACTCAAAAATTGATTTTAAGTTTTAGTTAATTGACTGAAATAAATATAGGTACTGAATAGATTACTTGAACCTTTTGTTGATTGTGTTCAGCAGGTATAAAAATAGGTAAATTCTCTATAATTTTTTTAGCTTTTACATTTAACAACTCAGATGTTGAATTTGTTTTCACATCTACAACTTCACCGTTTTCATTTATTGTAAATTGGACATATATCTTCACCCCATTGTCTTGCTTGACCAAATGCGAACTCAATCTTCTAGTTATAATTTTTGCTATTTTATTGTTCATGCATTTTTTTTGCTCTTCTGTAGTATTTAGCATTTCACAACCTTTAAAAACTGGCGCTTTACTAACATTACTATAAGCAATAGGTGCTATTTTTTCTACCGAAGGAATATCATCAATATCGCTAGAAGTTAAGGCTTCATTCTGATTTTTTGAATATTCAAATAAATCTGCAAAATCTATTTCAATAGATTCTTCAAAATGAGAATCGTTCAAATTATCTCTATCTATTTCAGGTAGCTGATTAGACGCTGTGTTAATTTTCTTCTGTATAGGTTGAGGTGATTCTATTTTAAAATCTGAGAAAGTTTCATCCTCTAATACTTTAAGAGAGGATGAAATTAATTTGTCTGGTTTATTTTTTTCAATAACATAATAGGTTTTATTCTCAACAAATATCAAGCTTATAAAGAGAACGAGTATCATGCTCACTAGAAAATACAGCTTAGATTTTTCCTCTACATCTTTTTTTCTTTTAAACTTCATCATGGTATTTAGTTATTATTGTTTTACACAATTAATATACATGGAAGTTAGAGTGGGAAAAATTGTGAATTATTAGTAACGAAACTCTTTAGACTCTTAATTGCTTTAATTGATTTGCAAAGAGCGAAAAAAGAACAACAGATGCTATTGCGCCAAGGCTATTAAAAAGTATATCTCCCAAATCAAAACTTCGGTGTGTTGTTAACTCCCTCTGAAGTACTTCAATTATAATGCCAAAAAAAACAACAATAATAAGGGCTATAATAGAGGTATGTGTAAAAGATTTTTTGAAAGTTGTAAAAAGGTACATGAACCAGACGCCTTGAAAAAAGAAATACTCTATAAAATGCACATATTTATCAGCATGGGGAATGGATACTGAAGGAAGCCCTCCAGTATCCATAAAAGATAAATAAATTATGGTAAGGCAAGTGGTAATACTCACCATTAACCAAAAATAGCTATGCGTCAATATGAGCCTTATACGCTTCTGCATCAAGTAGATCGTTTACCTCATCAGCATTAGAAAGTTTAATCTTTATAATCCAACCTTTTCCATAAGCATCTTCATTCACAACCTCTGGTTCGTCTTCAAGATCTTCATTAAACTCTATAACTTCACCAGACAAAGGCATAAATAAATCAGAAACTGTTTTTACTGCTTCAACAGTTCCAAAAACTTCATCTTTATCTATGCTTTCGTCTAGAGTTTCTACTTCAACATAGACAATATCACCTAGTTCTCCTTGAGCAAAATCTGTAATTCCTACAGTAGCTACATCGCCATCAACTTTTACCCATTCATGGTCTTTTGTGTACTTCAAATCTTGTGGTATGTTCATTTTATTTAGTGTTATTAATTAATTTCCAAAATTATAAGTTAATGTTAGTCCTGTTCTAATTGTTGTTTGCGGGAAAATGGTTGAAATAGCATTTTCTGTAAATATGTGATCATAAAAGAAGATAACTGTAAGTTGTTTGGTCAACATATAATCTGCAGTAAACTGAATTTGCCAAATATTTTGACCAGATACAACTCTATTATTATCAACATCTAAGGCTCTTATTAAGGTTTGATTTTCTCTTAGGGCCAGGTCTAACTTTAGGTTCAAGTCTCCACTTAAGACTCTCCTGTTACCTTCAAATTGAGTTACAATTCTTAAATCCTTAATTCTATACCCCAAACCTATAATATATTCTTGACCTTGTACTTCAGTTAACAGGTTATTATCAAAGCTCAACGACAAAGAACGATCTGTTCTAATTTCAGTTCTTATGCTCACTGAATTTTTCATTTCAAAATCCAGCTGAATTAATGGAGAAAACATCTCAGTTAAATTCACATTCGCAATATACAATTCATTTCTGAAGTTTCCATTAGAGTCTTTATTGAATTGTCCAAAAGGGTCTCTTCTATCATATTGTAAGTTAGATTGAAACATATTCATGGTGTACATGGACGTGTAACCATGTTGAATTGAAAATCGATTAAATCTATCTTTAAACCATTTTACTTTCATTAAACCTGTGTATTTCAGATTCCAGTTTGGCAATGGTGTTTCTCTAAAAGCACCTAGACTAACGGATTCTGGGTTTTCCCCCATGTAAGCCGCTAAAAAAGCTGGAAGTAGAACAGATTGACTAGATCTTCCAAAACCGTTAGGATACCCGTTCTCATCTAAGTTTTCTGGATTATTAGTATCAATTCCAGCATTTTCAGCCAAGCGTCTAGCTATCACCATTCTGTTTTCTCTAAATTCTTGAAAAGTAGGCGAATTAGTTCTAGTACTTTCTCTGAAGGCGGTTCTTATCATCATTGTAGAAACGCTGTAATTACCAAAGGTGTTGGGGGTAAGTGACTGGTATCTCATTGACTCCCTATCCACTCTGAAGTTTTCTGTATAAGTATCTGAGTACATTCTATTAGCAAGGATATCAATAGTGAGTCCTTCTAAGGGCTTTAAGCCTGCATTAAAATCTAATTGTTCATTTAAGGTTCTGTTATACTGTTCATTAAACCCCTGAAATTCGGTTAATTGACCATTCATAGCCGCTCTATTCCTTATATCTCTTTGACCTCCAAAAGTAAAGAGAGGGGAGGGTTGTAGCGTACCAAAGCCAATATCATGAGTAAAACCAGGTAAGAAAATTCCACGTGTTTCTGACATGTTAAGCTGGAGCCTTTCAATCATTGTTATTAGGCTAACACCTAGATTATACATGTGATCTCCGAAGTTTAATTCATCCTTAAGATTTTTATTGTCTTTAGCTGGAGCTTCACTCATACTAGCTGATTGTCCTCTTCTTCGGTCTCCTCCTCTACGGTCCATTTGCTGTTGACGTTGACCGGCACTCTTCTGCACTTTTCTCTTCTTAAGATTAAGATAATTATACAAACTAGCCATATTGAAATTAGTATTCAATTGGTGAATTTGCGAATTTTGAATAGTGTTTCCTATATTTGGTATTCCCTCTAAATTCCTCAATATTTCTGAGCCTCTTTGCCATTGAAAAGTTCCGGTATAAGAATAGTCGGCCTGAACAAATTGCAATGCGGGTATTTTATCAAAGGGGATACTGTAATTCATTTGTAAATTCTGGAGATGATTATTGGCTTCGCCTGTATTAAAGAAGCCATCCCAAATACCAATGCTTGGGTCCTGGTTTAAGTCGTCATCCAAAAAGTTTCTTACAATTCTATTATTATTTACATTAAAATTGAAAGTCAAGTTTTGAGTCAAGCTCCAATCAACAGCGTATTGTAAATCGAAAAAATAATTTCTTTGAAAGAGTGTTGGTAATCCAGGACTATCTTCTGGTAAGTTAAATTCTCTAAAATTCACTTCGCTGTATTGTCTTAAAACACTTGTACTTGCAGTAAAGCTATTGGGCAATAAATTAAGGTTAAAATCTTTAAGCAAATCAAAATATTTGCTTTTATTAAAAAACTCAACATCTTTTAAAGGTTCTAGCTCTACAGGAGTAAAGTTAAATCCATAGTTAGCATTAAAATCAATATTTTGATCAAGGCTTCTTCTAATCTCAAAGTCTCTATGATTAGTTTGATTATAAGTTCCTGAGAAGGTAAAGTTTTCTATATCCCATGGCATTGGTACACTTCCTTCCCCTACTCTTTCTTTTCTTAATCCAATAATACTTACACTTTGTCTTTTAGTATAACTTTCAGCTCTGCGCTGAAATTCATCACGATCTTCGGCATTTTCAGTATTAGCTAAAAGTGTTTCTAGTTCAATGTCTAACAAAACAGGGTCAAACTGCGGTGTAATTAGCTCTTCTCCAATACTATAATTAAATGGAATTTTTATACCCCAATCTTCTGGTAATAACTGACCAACATTTACTCCCGTTACTACTTCATACTGTTGAGCATCTTCTCTGCTTCTTTGGTTGGGTTTATCTTCTATACCCCCAAAACCAACAGTATTTTTACTTGCTGTAGCTGTTACATTCATGAAGTCTGCCACATTAGCGTCTAAGTCTAAAATAGCAGCCCAACCTCCTTGATTTCTAAGTTCAGAAATTCTTAATTCGTTGAACCAGACCGAACCAGAAATATTCCTATCTGAGGCGTTTCTAAGCCCAAGCATTAAAACTCTAATATTTCCAAAACTTGGGTTTCCTTTGATTCCTACTCTTATATTACCTGCTTCAGTAAATTCTGGTGCAGGGTTACCTTCTTCGTCAAAAAAGTTTAAATCTAATGAGCTAAATTGATCACTACCAATTACAGTTGATTTAATTTGTTGAAGTAACTCTAACGGAACTTCCATATCATTCTCTAACGGCCAAACATCTCGTTCTGCGGTAGCTTGCCGGTCTGAAACCTTAAGTGGCACTTCAATTTCATAGAAATTATTAGTAAAGTCGATTCCCATTCTTACAAAAGCAACCATTTCATTATCTTGCAATTGCATTTCAGGTGGAGGTAGAGCCTCAGCATGTAAAAACATTTCTAGATATTTATACTGTCGCATATCTATCTGAAAATTTTTAAATACTGCTCTAGAGTCTTTAGGTTGAAGGTTTTTTGTAGTTAATGCTAGAGATTGTTCATCTTCTCTAATAACCACATTATTATTGACCATTTGCTCTCTTATTACCCCTGGTGGTGTTACGTATCTTGAGGTAATTTCTTCACTAACTGGAGCTACCTCAAGGGTAGTTGCCGAGTTAGTTACTGGATTTGTTCCATCAGGTATTACAGGCTGGTCATAGGTAAGATAATCTCCACGCACCAAATCCATGGTACCAAATCTTAAAACGGTTTCTTGCTGGAAATCGGTTAAGAACATACGCATAAAACGCACCGCTCTTAAATCTGAGATTCCTCCAATTGCAAATTCTGAAGAGGTCCTTAGCGGAACTCTAAATTGAATCCATCTTGCTGGGATTTCTGCTCCATTTGGAGCAGTTGTAACCACTTCTTTAACGTCTGTTATATAATCATTGTTAATTCCAGAAATACTACTTGTATTATTTTCAACACTCATGCCCGGATAAATAGGTACTTCATATTCAAAGTAGCTATCAATGGTATTCATTGTGTTGTCTCTATCTACATCTTCAACATCAGGTTGAGCGGAGTTTCCTCGATTATTTTGACCAACAGCAACAGGATTATTTCCTTCCATACCATTGTAAAACTCATAACGTTCAAGAATACCCCCTTCACGCTGGAGATAAAACTGGTAGTCATCTCTTGCTGGGTCTTCAAAATTGGCAAACTGAGGAAATGCGGCTGCTTCTTGGGCATTATTAAACCCATCCAAACCAACATCTTGATTGACACGCTCATCGCCTTCTGTATCAAAGGCATAAACTAAAGATTGATTAGAGGGTACTTTAGCAAAGTTTGTAGTAATAGTATTTTGGGTTCCTCCATCTTCAGGAAGTCCATTCTCAAATTGCTTTCTACCGTCTTTAAGAATATCTTCTGAGATACTACCAAAGTTAAGTACAACTTTACCTCCGGGGTTATTTTGGTTTTCTTCGTAAATAAAAGGATCCATTAACCAAAACTCAACAAACTCAACATTTGCGCGTTCAAAATCAGTAGTTTCCATACCACGCATTATTCCTCCAAAGTTTTGTTGAGGGTTTGGCAGGCTGTTATCACCTGCACCAGCAGGATTGTAATTATACATCCCTCTTTCACCTGGTTTATACACCAAATCTAAAGAAAAAATAGTTTGAAATTGTCCTGGCACAATATCTCTATTTGGGAAAATTTCATTGATGAGTATTCTTCTTGAATACCAATGCGATAAATCGTCATCAGTCATATCTCCAGGTCTTTGTGTACTGTAAAATATAGGATCTATGCTATACCAATTCAGTTTCCCTCTAAAATAACCTGTGCTAATCTGATCATTAGAATCAAAGTTTCCACTGGTGTCATTTGGCCCTCTATATCCTACAGGAACACTTGACAACTTCCAAGCATCTGCCCCGAGTATAGATATTGAAGTCTGTGAAGCTTCAAAATCATCAACATAAGAAGCGTCTCTACCATTAAAATTATCGGCTGAAGGTGTATTTGGGCTTAAGTAGGCGAACTCACCCCGCAAAGAAAAATAGGATTCTACTTCAGTATTTATATTTGGTAATTTGTTTACCATTCGGGTTAGGAAAGGAACCTCTGTATTGTAATTAAAGTTAAGCCCATACATAGTGTTATTTACAGGCTCACTATTGAAGTTAGCTTTTTGAGTGAGAGGTCTTTCATTCATATTTAGGAAAGTTCCACCAATCACTAATTCTTCAGAAAATTCATGTTGTACATCTACTCCGGTAAATCGTTTTGTCTGTCTTCCAAAAACGGCATTATTTTCAGTAGAAACTTGTATAGGCGTATCTGAAGCAAGCAAAGCATCATCCAAAATCTGTACCAAACCAAGCTCATAATTTACAGAAAAGTCAACTCCTTCTTGAAGTTGTCTTCCTCCAGCGGTAACTTGAACAGAGCCTCTAGGAACGTTCATAGCTCCAATAGGAATTCCTTCCTGCCCAGAGGCTTTGTATTGGCCTCTAAGCTGAAACTTATTTCGTTCAGCTTCTTGCTGCATGGCTTGTGTTTTAGTGGTGTTATAAAGGGCCTGAAATACATAAAACTGCTGGTTCTCATTCCATGTATCTTGGTCTGAATAATCTTCTGTAAGCTCATTTTGTAACTCTTCAAACAAAAACTCACCAAAAGGCTCCACTTTAGTAAACATGATAAGTCCCGTTTCTGGGTTGATAGTTACACCTGGTACAAAGTCAAAGAAACCATCACTACCAGGAAGGTTACCTCCTGCATTTAAGCGATCAAAATTAAAGAGTTGTAACAAGTTGAGTTCATCAATTTCTTCAGGTAACGGCAAGGCGCTACCAGGAGGTTGTTGAAGGAAATTAACGGGCTGCGGGTCTGTATATAATATATTAAATCTAAATCGGTCTTCTTCAATATCAAAACCTCCAATATTATAAATATTTTTCATCATTAAATCCCATACAGGCTCGGTTACATTGGTTACTGGGCTTTTAAGCATTTTGACGATTAATGCCTGATTAGATGATATGTTTTGCTCTTCTTGATTATTGGGATCTGGGTTTGGATCTGGTATTGGTTGTGAAGAATCTACACCATCATTTGCAAATTCACCAACTTTAAAAACTCTACCATTGGAGGTGTACTCATAAGCAACTGCTAAAATTTCATCGTTATTAATTCGCTGATTTAAACTGATGTACCCCAACTGCGGGTAAAGCGTATATTCATTTGGATTAAGCTGTCTGGCATTTTCTAAAACCGCATAATCTCTACCTTCGCTTACTGCTTGAGTAGCCGGACCAAATCCTTGCCTGACTGAAGAAATATCCCTAATCTGTGAATTTAGAATAGTTGAACCTGCTCCTGTAATTGCTGTAGGATTAAATAAGTTATTTCTATTATCTGGCAGGTTATTGGGTTGAGTTATAAAGTTTGGAACTGGAGAAGGAATTGGATTTCCGTTATTATCTTGAAACAATCCCATTTTACTGTCGTCTGACTCCCCTAAATCTTGAATAGCGACAATGTTCCTTGCGTTTTGAAAACTCTGCGGGTTGTTTGTTCGATTGGTGACCCAAATTTGAACCCGGGTAATCTGAAACTGACTATTAATAAAAGGATAGTTAAGTAAAGCTTTGTCATATTCGTCTCTAAATCGTTGAGCTAGGAAAAAGTGTCTATTCTCATCGTATTCAAGAATAAATTTATCAAATTCTTCTACTGTTCCGCCTCCCTCAACATTTACGCTTTGACGCTCAGAGTTTAATTCAGAGAAAACTCCGGTGATTGTTGTTTTACCAAATTGAAATTGGGCTTTCACTCCAAACAAACTTTCAGAACCTTGGATTAAGGAACTATTAAGCGGCATGTTTACGTTACCTACTTCAATACTTCTTAAGATATCATCTTCATCGGGCGAGTATTCTAAGCGAATTTGATTTTGAAAATCGAATGTTGCTTGGGTATTGTATTGAGCAGCAATGGTAACACGTTCACCCACTTGACCGTCCATACTCAAGTTAATTCGTTGATCGAAATCTAAGGTAGTGTTACTTTGATTTCTAGGAGAAATGGAAGGGTTGTCCTGTTTAGAGTATAAAACCCCTAAATCCATTGATACCTGACCTCTAGGAACAACTTCAATTTTGTTGCCTCCAAAAATCCGTTCAAAAAGACTATTATTGACGTAGAAGGCTGGTATTAAATTTTTATCTTCGTCACCATCTTCTGCTCTTTTTGCAGCGTCGGCTTTTTGCTTAAAATAATTTTTCATTTCTTCCCTAAGAATAAGATTTTCATATTCTTCTGGAGTTAAAACTAAAGGATAATCTATATCTACACTGTTGATCTGAGCAGTAAAGATATAACGATCAATAATGGGGTCATAAGTATAAGATTCTTGCACACTTTTAAGCTTTGGAAGTTTAACTTTTCCCAAAGTATAACCTGTTTGAACAGAGTCTTGTTCAACTTCTTCTTCTTGAGCAATTAAGGTATTTGCTGTAGATAAAAGTATGAGGAACAAAAAACAAAGCTTATTATAGCGCCTATAAATAGTTTTAATCTTACTAAATATCAATGTTTACAAGTTTTTTAAAGCCAACTTAATAATTGATTCTACAGAGGCGTCTGGGGTGTTTTTCAGAATTTTTACAACTACTTTTTCTGCTTGTTTTTTGGTGTACCCCAAAGTCTCTAATGCTGATAACGCTTCTTCTTTGTGAGTATTGTCTTTAAATGTTAATTTTTCTAAAGAAGTTTCAACTTGAGTAATTTTATCTTTGAGGTCTATGATTACACGTTGTGCAGTTTTTGCTCCAATACCTTTTATACTTTTAATGGTGTTTACATCTGCTTGAGCAATAGCTTGTATGATTTCAGCAGGAGTTAATGATGAAAACATTAACCGAGCTGTACTAGCACCTATACCAGAAACCGTAATTAGTTTTCTAAAAACCTCTCTTTCTGTTTCTGTATAAAAGCCATACAGTGTATGAGCATCTTCTCTAACTTGAAGATGTGTGTATATTTTGAGATTTTCTTCGTCTGGAATTTGCTCAAAAGTATGTATAGATATATTTAAAAAATATCCAACTCCATTGCAATCTATAACCACATGAGTTGGATTTTTTTCAACTAATTTTCCTGCTATATGAGTAATCATTTTATCTGGTTTTGAAGTGACCAAATGTAACAAAAAAATTGAAAGCAAAAACTTTCTTAAAAGAAAATGAGATTGTAGTTTATTCTTTCAATTTTCGTTTTGATTTTTGCTGCGCATCAATCACAGCTACAGCTGTCATATTAACCATTTCCTCAACACTTGCACCCAGCTGAAAAACGTGAGCTGGCTTATCCATTCCTAACAAAATAGGTCCAATTGAATCTGCTTCATTTAATTCCTTTAGTAATTTATAAGTGGAGTTTGCTGCGTCTAAATTTGGATAAATTAAGGTATTTACTTTTTTATTATTAAGCTTAGTAAAAGGAAACTTATCGGAGCGCATTTTTCTATTTAAAGCAAAATCTGCTTGTAATTCTCCATCAACATTTATTTCTGGATGATGTTTGTGCAAGTATTCAACAGCTTTGCTTACTTTAGTAGCCATTGGGTTTTTAGAAGAGCCAAAATTAGAATAAGAAACCATTGCCACATTGGGCTCTAGACCAAACATTTTAACAGTGTATGCGGTCATTTGGGCAATTTTAGCTAACTCTTCAAAACTAGGATCTATGTTTATAGAGGTATCCGAAATAAAAACAGGTCCTTTTGATGTATTCATTAAGTTGGTTGCAGCTACTTTAGAAACCCCCTGCTCTTTACCAATTATTTCTAGTATTGGTTTTAATGCTGAAGCATACGCCCTTGAATATCCAGATAACATAGCGTCTGCATCTCCTTCAATAACCATCATAGCCGCAAAGTAATTACGTTCTCGCATTAATTTTTGAGCATCAAAATGTGTAATCCCTTTTCGTTTTCTTTTAGACCATAGTGATTTAGCATAAGCTTCTAATTGCTGTTTTTGCTCATCAGATTTTGGGTCTATAATTTGAATATGATCAGTTTCAAAGTCTAGCTCATTCATTAATTCAACAATGACGTCTCTCCTACCTAAAAGAATTGGAGTTGCTATCCCTTCATCATAAGCAATTTGAGCAGCTTTTAAAACATCAAGATGATCTGCTTCTGCATAAACCACGCGTTTAGGGTTAGACTTAGCTCGGTTATGAAGCAAGCGTGTAATTTTATTTTCATTCCCCATACGCTCAAGCAAATCTTTCGCATATTGATCCCAGTCTTCAATTGTTCCTTGAGCTACGCCAGAAGCAATAGCTGCTTTAGCAACAGCTGGAGGAATCTCTCCAATCAATCTTGGGTCAAAAGGTTTAGGTATGATATAGTCTCTACCAAAAGCTAATCGAGTTTCTGCATAAGCAATGTTTACTTCTTCAGGAACTGGTTTTTTAGCCAACTCTGCAATGGCTTTCACAGCTGCCATTTTCATTTCTTCATTAATTTTGGTAGCTCTAACATCTAAAGCCCCTCTAAAAATAAACGGAAACCCTAACACATTATTTACCTGATTGGGAAAATCTGTTCTCCCTGTAGCCATGATCACATCCTCCCTAGTATCTACTGCTGTTTGGTAATCAATTTCTGGGTCTGGATTAGCCATTGCAAAGACAATTGGATTATCGGCCATTGAAGTAAGCATTTCGGGCGTTACAATTCCTCCCACAGACAAACCCAAAAGTACATCTGCAGCTTTCATAGCTTCTGCTAAAGAGGCGTACTTTTTGGCAGTAGCGTATTTCATTTGACGCTCAGATAAGTCTTGACGCTCTTTGTGCAGCACACCCTGACTATCAAACATCACTACATTTTCTGGTTTAACTCCTAGCAAAACATAGAGATCTGTACAAGCCATTGCGGCTGAACCTGCTCCTGACACAACCAATTTTACTTGTTCTATGTTTTTGTCTGCTAATTCTAGCGCATTAAGCAAGGCTGCTCCAGAAATGATTGCGGTTCCATGTTGGTCATCGTGCATCACCGGAATGTTTAGCTCTTCCTTTAATCGGTCTTCTATTTCAAAAGCTTCAGGGGCTTTTATATCTTCTAAATTAATTCCTCCAAAAGTAGGAGCAATTGCTTTTACAGTTTCAATAAATTTTTCTGGATCTTTTGCATCCACCTCAATATCAAATACATCAATATCAGCAAAAATCTTAAACAAAAGTGCTTTTCCTTCCATTACCGGTTTAGAAGCTTCTGGACCAATATCTCCAAGCCCTAAAACAGCAGTTCCATTAGATATTACGGCTATTAAATTTCCTTTGTTGGTATATTTATATACTTCTTCAACATCTTTGGCTATCTCTTTACAAGGCTCAGCAACCCCAGGCGAATAGGCTAAACCTAGATCCCGTTGTGAACTGTGCTTCTTAGTTGGGACTACTTCAATTTTTCCTGGTTTTGGTTTAGAATGATAGACTAACGCGTGTCTTCTTAATCTTTTTTTACTTACATCCATAAGTTATAATTTAAATCTGTGTCTTTAATAGCTAGTGAAATTTATCAGCAAAATGAAATTTTTATTATTCATAATTGATAAATCTAATATTCCTTTTCAAGCCTTCAAATTTAGTTCTTTTTACGGCAGATTTCTTAAAAATTTCATTAAAAACCTCCTTTGTTATTTCCTTCCAATCTTCTTTGGAATTTTTAAGTAAGCGCTGGTCTGGATTAAATAAAGGTTGATTGTGGGGTTTACTAAATTTATTCCAAGGGCATACATCTTGACAAATATCACAACCAAAAGCCCAATCCTCAAATTGATTGGCCATTTCTGTGGGTAATTCATCTTTAAGTTCAATAGTAAAATAGGAAATACACTTACTTCCATCTACCACATAAGGTTCAACTATGGCTTGAGTAGGGCATGCATCTATGCATTTTGTACAGCTTCCACAATGATCTGTAACTGGTGTATCATAGGCTAAATCTAAATCAACAATTAATTCAGCAATAAAATAAAATGAACCTACTTGCTTAGTAAGCAGATTAGAATGTTTACCAATCCAGCCTAGGCCACTTCTCTTAGCCCATGCCTTATCTAAAACTGGAGCAGAATCTACAAAAGCCCTTCCTTCAATATTTCCAATTTCTGTTTGAAGTTCCTGCATTAACTGCTTAAGTAAATCCTTAATTACAAAATGATAATCTCTTCCGTAAGCATATTTACTTATTTTGTAGGTGCCTTCTTGCTGAAGCTCTTGTGGATAATAGTTGTAAAGCAAAGAAATTACCGACTTACTTCCCTCTACTAATTTTGTTGGATCAAGGCGTTTATCAAAGTGGTTTTCCATGTATTTCATTTGCCCATGCTTGCCTTCATTTAACCACTTTTCAAGTCGAGGCGCCTCATCTTCAAGGAATTCTGCTTTACTTATACCACATGACAAAAAGCCCAAATTTTTAGCTTTTTGCTTGATGGTATTGGATAGCTCTTGTTTCCTTTGGGTATTCATTTTACTTTCGTTTTAATGAAATGAAGGCATTCTTAGGTTTTAAGCTAATTAATGGTGTTATTTCAATTTCTTTAAAGTGAGGTATTAATTCGAATTTTTTAAGCATAAAATGAAAGATTAAAGTCATTTCATACATTGCAAAATTGTTTCCAATACATTTACGTGGTCCCGCACCAAATGGAAAAAATTGATTTGAGAAATTTTTACCTTGACTGAAACGTTCTGGTTTAAATTTTAGTGGATCTTCCCATAAGTTATCTTTTCTATGCATAGCATAAAGTGAAAACAAAAATGTTGTATCTGATGGAAAATCGAAACCTTTAAAGGAAAACTTTTCATTATTAACGCGATCTATAAAATACACCGGAGGATACAAACGCATTGATTCGTTGATTGTGTTCGACAAATACTCACTTGAGCCAACTACATTCATTAAATAATCCCCTTCTTTGGTTGATGTTTTTTTTATTTCAGCAGTTATAGCAGCTTGAACATCTTGATCTTGAGCTACCAACTGTGTGGTAAAAGTAAGTGCATTAGAAGTAGTTTCATGACCCGCAATGAACAGAATTAAAATTTCATCTAGAAGTTGATTCTCAGTCATCACCGAACCATCCTCATAGGTTGACTGTAGCAATAAATCTAACAAGTCTATATTTTGGGTGGGTTGTTTTTTTCGCTGAGCAATGATACCAAGGATTAAATGGCGTGCATCATTTGTAAGTTGAATTTTATCTTTTAGCTCACCACTTAAACTAAACCACCATTTTTTATAGGGTTGTCTTAATTCTTTAACCAGCATAAGTTGAGCTTCCTCTGTGATCAACTGAAGTCGTTCAATCTCACTATCAGAAATTGCGTCTCCAAATAAAGATTTGGCAACTACCTTAAAAGCTAAAGTGCTAAAAAATGGAAAACTATTAAATTCTTGATTAACTGGAAGATTTTCAATTTCTTCTTCTATGGTTTGCCGCATAAGTTGAAGAAGAGAGTAAATATTTTTTTTATAGAACGTAGGTTGAAGTAATTTTCGTTGTTTTTTCCAATCATCACCTTCATTTGTCAGTAATCCTCTACCTACATATTTCACTAAATCTTTAGTTTGAATAGCTGATTTTCTGAAGTTTTTCTGATCTTTTTGGAGGGCGAGTAAAGCCAATTCTGGGTCTCTGCAAAACAATACAGATTTTCCTAATCCTAAGTTTAATTGAAATAAATCGCCATGCTTATCAAAGTTAGATTTATGAAAAGGCAAAGGGTTTTTTAAAATTTGAGTAGAATTTCTTAAAAACTGAAAGACTGAAACTTCTGGTATTTTTTTTTGCATAACTAAAATAATCCTCCTTGATTGGTACTAGGCTTAATAACACCTAAGTGTTTATAGGCTTCTTGAGTAGCTTCTCTACCTCGAGGAGTTCGCATTAAGAATCCTTTTTGAATAAGAAAAGGCTCATAAACCTCTTCAATAGTTTCAGCATTTTCACTTACTGCTGTAGCTAATGTTGAAATTCCTACGGGACCACCTTTGAAACGATCAATAATAGTACGAAGAATTTTATTGTCCATTTCGTCTAATCCATGGGCATCAACACTTAATGCATTCAAAGAGTACTTCGCTATTTTCATATCTATTTTACCATTGCCTTTTATTTGAGCAAAGTCTCTCACTCTTCGTAAAAGAGAATTAGCAATTCTAGGAGTGCCTCGACTTCTACCAGCAATTTCGATAGCTGCTTGTTGCTCTATAGGTACATTTAAAATTCCAGCGCTTCGCTGAATGATGTGCGTTAGTAACTCTGTGGAATAATATTCTAAGCGACTGGAAATACCAAATCGTGCGCGCATAGGAGATGTAAGCAACCCTGAACGAGTGGTAGCACCAATTAATGTGAAAGGATTAAGGTTAATTTCAACGGTTCTAGCATTGGGACCACTTTCAATCATTATATCAATCTTGTAATCTTCCATTGCTGAATACAAATACTCCTCAACTACTGAAGATAATCGATGAATCTCATCAATAAATAATACATCACGTTCTTCTAAATTAGTAAGCAAGCCTGCTAAATCGCCAGGCTTATCAATCACAGGCCCAGAGGTTACTTTAATATTGACATCTAGTTCATTGGCAAGGATGTGAGCAAGTGAAGTTTTCCCTAAACCTGGAGGGCCATGAAGCAAAGTATGATCTAAGGCGTCTCCTCTAAGATTTGAGGCCTTTACAAAAACTTGAAGGTTTTCTAAGGCGTGCTGCTGACCAGCGAAATCATCAAAGGAAAGAGGTCTTAAGGCTTTATCAATTTCAAAATCTTCATTAGAGAAAGATTCTCCAGTAGGGTCTAAATGTTCATTCATGATACAAATATAAGCATTACAAAAGTAGAAAATTTGTGTTTGATAAAATGATATAAAATAAAAAAGCCTTTTGGAGTTCAAAAGGCTTTTTTATAAATGTTATTTAGTTATACTAGTGATTCAATTCTTCTTCATTGTCATGTAAAGGAACATTTTGAGGAATAAAATCTTGACCAGGAATAACATAATCGGTTTCATCTTTATTCATTTTACTATAGTCATATGCCCAACGGTAAACCTTTGGAAGTTCTCCATACCAATTTCCATGAATATGCTCGACAGGTGCAGTCCATTCAAGCGTATTTGCTCTCCAAGGATTTTTTGGTGCTTTTTTACCATAGAAAATTGAGTGAACAAAATTGTAGATAAAAAACAACTGCGCAAAGGCGGTTAAAAAGGCAAATAAAGTAATCAATACGTTAACGTCTGCTAAGTCATCAAAATATGGAAAAGCAGTATTGGTATAGTAACGTCTTGGTAAGCCCGCCATTCCAATAAAATGCATTGGGAAGAAAACGCCATAAGCACCTACAGCTGTAATCCAGAAGTGAATATAGCCTAAGTTTTTATTCATCATTTTACCAAACATTTTTGGGAACCAATGATAAACTCCAGCAAATAACCCATACAAGGCAGATATACCCATTACTAAGTGAAAGTGAGCTACAACAAAATAAGTATCATGAACATTAATATCAAGTGTAGAATCACCTAAAATAATTCCCGTTAAGCCTCCAGTAATAAAAGTAGAAACTAAACCAATAGAGAATAGCATACCAGGATTCATTTGCAGATTACCTTTCCAGAGTGTAGTAATATAGTTAAATGCTTTAACCGCAGATGGGATAGCAATCAATAAAGTAGTAAAAGTAAACACAGAGCCTAAGAATGGATTCATCCCCGAAACAAACATGTGGTGACCCCAAACTATTGTTGATAAGAAGGCGATAGCTAAAATTGAAGCGACCATAGCTCTGTAACCAAAGATTGGTTTTCTTGCATTGGTAGCAATTACTTCAGAAGTAATACCAAGTGCAGGAAGCAATACAATATAGACCTCAGGGTGACCTAAAAACCAGAATAAATGCTCGTACAAAACAGGAGAACCACCTTGATGGCTTAAAACCTCACCTTGAATATAAATGTCGCTAAGGAAGAATGATGTTCCAAAACTTCTATCCATAATTAATAACAATGCAGCTGATAATAAAACTGGGAAAGATACAGTACCAATAATTGCTGTGACAAAGAAAGCCCATATAGTAAGTGGTAGTCTTGTCATAGACATTCCTTCGGTTCTTAAATTAAGTACAGTAACAATGTAGTTTAAAGAACCTAGTAATGAAGAAGCAATAAAGATGGCCATTGAAATAAGCCACAAAGTCATTCCCATACCAGAACCTGAAATTGCTTCAGGCAATGCACTTAAAGGAGGGTAAACTGTCCAACCTGCAGAGGCAGGACCTGATTCAACAAATAATGATGAAAGCATAATTACTGATGATATGAAAAACAACCAGTAAGAAAGCATATTCAGAAACCCAGAGGCCATATCTCTAGCACCAATTTGAAGGGGGATAAGTAAGTTACTAAAAGTTCCACTTAAACCAGCAGTTAGAACAAAAAATACCATAATAGTACCGTGAATGGTCACTAAGGCTAAATAAGCGCCAGGATCCATGACGCCGTCAGTTCCAAACTTACCCAAAAGTGCTTCAAAAATCCAAAAAGATTTTTCTGGCCATGCCAATTGCATTCTAAATAATAAAGACATTGCGATTCCTATGAACCCCATAATTAAACCAGTAATTAAATACTGTTTCGCAATCATTTTATGATCAGTACTAAAAATGTACTTTTCTATAAAAGATTGTTCGTGATGATGATCATGAGAATGATCTTCTACGTGTGCTTGTGTTACTGCAGACATATTCAATTAGTTTACTTTTAGTTATTCATTAATTCGCCAAACGTTTGCTGTTCAGAAAGCCATTCTTGAAACTCTTCCTCTTCCTCAACAACTATTTTCATTTGCATATTATAGTGAGAAACACCACAAATTTTATTACAGAGAAGATAATAATCGAATTCGTAATTTCTTTCATCATCATCTAAATCTTCTCTTCCACTGCGAATATCGTTAATAGTTGAAACTTTGTCAACCATATAATCAGTATTTCGTATTTCTTTAGTAGTTGTTGTGGGTGTAAAACCAAACTCTGTAATCATACCAGGAACAACGTTCATTTGAGCTCTAAAGTGTGGAAAGTAGGCAGAATGAAGAACATCTTGAGATCTAAACTTAAACAAAACTGAACGGTTAACGGGTAAGTGGAGTTCATTAGTAATGATATCATCTGCCGCATATGGGTCAGATTCATCAACACCTAATTGATTAACACCTTCAATAAAACGTACATTAGCTTTACCTAGCGTACCATCTTTTCCAGCATAACGAGCCCTCCAGTCAAACTGATAAGCGTAAACTTCAACAACTAGGGTGTCTTCTGTTTCTTCAGGGTTCATTATTTCTGACCAGCTGAATAATCCATAAATAATAAGTCCAGCCAAAACTACCACAGGTATAATTGTCCAAATAAACTCTAATTTATCATTGTCTGCATAAAAAAGTGCTTTTTGACCTTTTTTTCCACGGTATTTATAACTAAACCAGTGTAATAATGCTTGAGTAAAGACTTGAACTACCATTATTATACCGATAGAAATAAACATTAAACGGTCATAATCAGCACCATGAGAAGCAGAAGCCTCGGGGAGATAAAATTTACTATAGTTCCAGAAAGAATAACCCATCAATAAATAAAAGAATACCATAAAAGCGAGCATAATTTTACCCTGGGTGTTGTTATCTTTGTTATCAGCAACTTGAGAATCATCTGCATCTGCAGGTTTAGACAACTCTAAAATTTTAGAAATCTGCCAAAGTGTTACTCCTAAAAGCGCTACAACAATAATTATAAGAAAAACTGTCATTTTATTTTGTTCTAAAGGTTATTAATAATGGAAATGTTTACTTTCTTTAAGTAAAGGATAATTTTTTATTACAAGAGGTGCTTTTGAAAGTGCAGTAAAAACAACTAACAAGAAAAGACCACCAATAAGAAAGATAGAACCTATTTCGGCAGCACCAAAGGACCACGACTCTCCAACGGTTCCAGGCATAATCATTACATAGAAGTTCACGTAATGCCCAATTAAAATGATTGTACCTGCTAGGCTTACAATCCATGGAATACGCTTAAACTCAGTATTAATAAGAATCATAAGTGGCAATAGGAAATTTAAAAAGAATGTACCAAAAAACAATAATGGATATTGCTCAATACGTTGAACGTAATAAACAGCTTCTTCAGGAATATTAGCATACCAGATTAATAGAAATTGAGAAAACCATAAATACTCCCAGAAAATACTAATTCCAAACATGAATTTTGCTAAATCATGAATATGGCTATCATTTACTTCCTCTAAATGCCCCTTAGACTTTAGGTATAAAGTAACAAGAGCAATTGTAGTAATTCCTGAAACAAATAAACTAGCAAAAACAAACCATCCAAATAATGTACTGAACCAGTGTGTATCAATGCTCATTATAAAGTCCCAAGACATGATAGACTCTGTTACAATAAAAAATACAAGGAAAATAGCGGATAATTTGAACATTTTCTTGAAAAGTTGTGGGTCAAAACCTTCATCAAGCTTAATAGAATTTTTTCTAAAGCGATGATAGAAGAATGCCCATCCACCTATAAAAATAGCAGCTCTAATTAAAAAGAAAGGCACATTCAAGTAACCTGTTTTATTAGCGATAATTTCATCATGTGCAACAACATCAGCATCCATCCAGATAAAAAGATGGTTGAGATGTAAGGAGGATAAAACTAATAAAACAAAAACAATGACACCACCAGGAAAAATATATGCAGCCACTCCTTCCATAACTCTAAAAAGCACAGGAGACCATCCTGCTTGAGCAGCGATTTGAATGGCATAAAATGCAAGTGCTCCTAAAGATAGAAGGAAGAAAAACAAGGCAGCCGTATAAATTGAAGCCCATGGTTTATTTTGCAATTGGTGAAAAATATGTTCAGCATGCTCATCATCATGAGCGTGATCTACATGGGCAGTATTACCATGACCATGGTTTTCTTGAGCAGCCATAATTTCATGAACTTCTTCAACAGATGAAGGTACGTTGATAAATCCATAGATTAATCCAATTGCACCTACTACCATAAGAATGATAGCTGTTAGCTTAAGATTTTTTGATATTGTATACATAGTTACAAATTGTCTTTATAATTATTTATCTTACTTCAGGATTTTCAACATCCTCTACAAATTCCTTTTGCTCTTTATCTTCAAGAAGGTCTTTCAAGGTCATCACATAGTGAGTAACTTGCCATAATTCTTCGTTGCTCATTTGGGAAGCGTAAGATCCCATAGTGTTGATACCGTGATACATTACATGATATACACTTCCTTCGGTAATTGCTCTACCTACATCGTCATAACTAGGAACACCTAATATTTTTTCGCGCTCAACTAAATAGCCTTTTCCATTACCATTACCACCATGACAAGTTGCACAATAAATATCATACATTTCTCTACCCTTGTTGTAGTTGTCTTCTGTATATGGAAGTGGATTTTTTAAATCAACTTTTGCCAAATCATAACCTTCTGAAGAGTCTTCAAATTCATAAGGCAACCAGCCTCTAGAGATAGACTCCTCAACAGGCACTAAAGCTTGTTGACCATTAGGAAAGATATCGTATTCACCATAAGTTTCATAAGAAATTGGTTCATACATATCTGGAAAATATTGAAAGTTAGGTTTACTTTTATCAAAACAAGAAGTGATGATAAAACTTAAAATCAGAACGTATATTAAACTACTATAGCGCTTCATATATCTTAATTATTTTTTTAAATCAATTTCAACAGCACCTGTACTGTGTAAAAATTCGGCTACTTCTTGAATATCGTTATCTCCAACGTTAACTTGCATCAAGAAATGATCATCAGTTGTTCTAGGATCAGGGTTTTCAGCTTTTTTAAATGGCCACAATTTACTTCTCATATAAAAGGTGATCACCATTAAGTGAGCTGCAAAAAACACCGTCATTTCAAAAGCAGTAGGAATGAAAGAAGGCAAATTTTCAATTAGACTAAAACTAGGTTTTCCTCCAATATTTTGAGGCCAATCAACAATCATAATATAATTCATCATGGTCAATGCAACTGAAATACCAACTAAACCATAAAGAAAAGAAGTGATAGCTAAGCGTGTAGGCTTAACTTTTAACAATTTATCTAAACCGTGTACTGGGAACGGACAAAAAACTTCTTCTATGTGATAATTCTTCGTTTGTGCCTTTTTAACAGCTTCCATTAGAATATCATCATCTGTGTAAAATACATTTAAAACTTTAGATGCCATAATTATTCAGTTTTAGAGTTTGCATTAGAAGAATCATTTTTAGTATTTTCTTCTTCTAATATTTTTTTAAAGTCTGGTAAAGGCTTCTGTTCTGGCATAGTATATAACTTAGCATCATCACCTTGTTCTTCTCTTATTTTTTTGTATTTTTCTCCTGAAGATTTCATAATTGACTTGACCTCTGCTTGAGCTATTACTGGGAAAGTTCTAGCATAAAGCAAAAATAAAACAAAGAAAAAACCTATTGTTCCAATATAAATACCAATGTCAACAAAAGTAGGAGAAAACATAGTCCACGCAGAAGGCATGTAATCACGGTGAAGTGAGGTTACTATAATTACGAAACGCTCAAACCACATTCCTATATTTACAACAATTGAAATTACAAATGAGAACATAATACTTCTTCTCAATTTTGGAAACCACATAAATTGAGGAGAAAACACGTTACACGTCATCATTGCCCAGTAAGCCCACCAGTAAGGCCCAGTAGCTCTGTTTAAGAATGCGTATTGCTCATATTCTACACCAGAATACCAAGCCATAAATAATTCAGTAATATACGCCACACCAACAATTGAACCTGTAATCATGATTACGATATTCATCAATTCAATATGTTGTATGGTGATATAGTCTTCTAAACTAACTACTTTACGCATTATAATTAAAAGGGTATTTACCATAGCAAAACCAGAGAAAATAGCCCCAGCCACGAAGTAAGGAGGGAAAATGGTAGTATGCCAACCTGGGATTACCGAAGTAGCAAAGTCAAAAGATACAATAGTATGTACAGAAAGTACAAGTGGGGTAGCTAGTCCAGCTAACACCAAAGAAACTTCTTCAAAACGTTGCCAGTCTTTAACTCTTCCGCTCCATCCAAAGGAAAGAATACCGTAAATATGTTTTTGAAACGGCTTTACTGCACGATCTCTTAGCATAGCGAAATCAGGTAAAAGCCCTGTCCACCAAAATACAAGAGATACAGACAAATAAGTTGAGATAGCAAAAACATCCCATAAAAGAGGTGAGTTAAAGTTAACCCACAAAGATCCATATTGGTTTGGAATAGGTAATACCCAATAAGCTAACCAAGGACGCCCCATGTGTATAATAGGAAACAAACCTGCCTGAACAACAGAGAAGATTGTCATAGCTTCAGCAGATCGGTTAATAGCCATTCTCCATTTTTGTCTAAAAAGTAGCAAAACTGCAGAAATAAGTGTACCTGCGTGACCAATACCTACCCACCAAACAAAGTTGGTGATATCCCAGGCCCAGCCAATGGTTTTATTTAAACCCCAAGTTCCAATTCCAGTAGATACAGTATAGACAATACATCCTAACCCCCACAAGAAGGCAATTAACGCAATTGAAAATACTATCCACCATGATTTATTAGCCTTGCCTTCAACAGGTCGAGCAATTTCAACAGATATGTCATGATAAGACTTATCTCCTGTAACTAAAGGCTTTCTAATAGGTGCTTCGTAATGAGACATAATTTACTATTATAAGTTATTCAAATTAATTTATTAAGCTTCGTTAGTGTTTCTAATTTTAGTATGATAAAATACATTTGGCTTTGTGCCCAAGTACTCTAGAAGATAATAAGTTCTATTGTCTTCCTTTTTCTGAGCAACTTGACTTTCTTTGTCATTTATATCACCAAAAACCATAGCACCATTATCACAAGCATTAGAACAAGCGGTTTGAAATTCTCCATCTTTAATCGGACGCCCTTCACGTTTAGCTTCTAAAATAGATAATTGCGTCATCTGGATACACATTGAACACTTTTCCATAACTCCTCTAGAACGAACGGTAACATCGGGATTAAGAACCATTCTACCTAAATCATTATTCATATGGTAATCAAACTCGTCGTTTTTATTGTATCTGAACCAATTGAATCTCCTTACCTTATAAGGACAGTTGTTAGCACAATATCTTGTCCCTACACATCTGTTGTACGTCATGTGATTTTGACCTTGTCTTCCATGAGCAGAGGCTGCTACTGGACAAACAGTTTCACACGGAGCATGATTACAATGCTGACACATAACAGGCTGGAAAACAACTTCCACGTTTTCCTCTGAAGGCTTTTCTAATTCGCCAAACTCAGATAGAGCGCTACCTAATCCTTTTATATTATCCTTCTTTTCGTAATCTTCGATTAATGTTTCTTTAGAAGAGTAGTAACGGTCAATACGCAACCAGTGCATATCTCTACTCTTTCTAATTTCAGATTTTCCAACAACAGGAACATTATTTTCGCTATGACAAGCAATAACACAAGCTCCACAGCCTGTACAAGCATTTAAATCAATAGACAAGTTGAAGTGATGCCCTATTGAGCGATCAAATTCATTCCATAGGTCAACTTCAGGAGAATCTACTGGTGTTTCTTGGTGATCCAGAGAAACCTGAGGTGTTTTATTCCAATGGTCTTTATCTTTTGTATTAAAAATTTCTAAGGTAGTTTCTTTGATAATGTCTTTTCTACCCATCATGGTATTATGCAGCTGAATACAAGCAAACTCATGCATCCCAGAAGCCTTCTCAATTTTAACTTCCTGTACAGCGCTGAAATTTTTATATAAAGGATATGCATTTATCCCAACTTGCATTTCTTCTTGAATAGATTCTTTTTTCCCATATCCAAGAGCCAAACCAACTGAACCTTTAGCTTGACCTGGCTGAATATAAACTGGCACATTTTGTAATGTAGTATTACCAACACTAAGATTAGCATAACTTCCATTTAATGCACCGTTAGCAACATTTTTGTTCTCTAAACCTAATTCTTCAGCATCGGAACTAGAAACTGTAAGGTAATTATCCCAAGAGGTACGTGTAATTGGATCAGGAAATTCTTGTAACCATGGGTTATTGGCTTGCTGACCATCACCTAATCCAGATTTAGTATAAAGTGTTAATTGAAACCCTTTTACATCAGATTTCAATAATTTTGAAGCTGAACTATTAGGATTAAAACTTAGGCTAGGAGCTACCTCAAACTCATCAGTTATTTTATAAAATCCATCGTGTAAAGTATGATTCCAAGACAAACCACCATGCCTTTGAGAGAAACCTGCCTTAATATAATCATAATAAGAAAGCGAATTATCTGTCCAGTCTAACAAACATTCTTGAAAGTTTCTTGTATTGAATATAGGCTTAATAGTTGGTTGTACAAGTGAGTAATCCTGATAAGTTAAGCGAACATCGCCCCAACTTTCAAGATAATGTGGAAGAGCCCCTACGTAAGTTGAAACTTTTGCGGTTTCATCCAATGTTAAAGCAAAATCAACCACGGTATCAACTTTTTCGAGCCCAGAAGTAAACTTATCTGAATTAGGCAATGTATATACAGGGTTAACACCACACATTATTAGTGCTCCAACTGAACCAGTATTCATGTCTTTAACTAATCTATCTACCTTTTTAGCATCGCCCTGTCTTATCATTCGTGGGTTAGAAAGGTTGGTCAACTGACTACCTAAAGCTTCATTAATCTCCAAAGCCATCATTTGAGCATCAACATCATCAATACCGCACAACAAAACAGCGTTTTTTCCGCCTTTTTTCAAGGACTTAACTGCTTTCGCCACTGCTTTTTTATGCGAATCACTTAAATTAGTATTCGCAACTCGACTTACTACTTGGTTATAAATTTCAACTAAAACGTGCTTTTGAACTTCAGGTGTTGTTGCAAAACGCTCGTCAGAATTAGCACCCGAAAGCGTCATATTTGCTTCGAAGTGGTAATGTTTAGACATCTGCCCATTGTTAGGAACTCTAGATTTTGAATATGACGAATCAAAACCTCCTCCTAGCCAATCACCTAAGAAATCTGCACCTATACCAACGATGCTTTTGGCTTCAGACAAATCATAATTTGGAAGAGCACGAAGCCCATATTTATTTTCAAATGCGTCTAGCGCAGCTGTTTCTGAAATACTATCATATACAACATGCTCTACATTATTAAATTTTTTAGAAAATTCTTGAATCAATTGTTCAGTTGACGGTGAAGCGAAAGTCTGTGTAAGAAACACAATTTTTCCAGAAGCAGCCTCCAGTTTTGCTCTGACTTCCTTATTGAAAGTTGACCAAGTTGAAGCTTGACCATCAATCATTGGATTTTGTAATCGCTTAATATCATACAACGATAAAACAGAAGCATGAATTCTTGGCTTCCCTGCAGTTATAGATGTTGCGTCTTTATTACTTTCAATCTTAATCGGTCTACCTTCTCTAGTTTTAACCAGAACACTAGCAAAGTCAAAACCATCAGCTATTGTAGTAGCATAATAATCGGCCACTCCAGGAACTAATCTTTCTGGCTGAACAACATAAGGAATAGACTTAATTACAGGACCTTCACACGCAGCCAAAGAGGCAGCTGCTGTACTAAATCCTACATATTTTAGAAAATCTCTTCTTGAGGTTTTTGAGCCTTCCAGGTTTTCTTTATCACCCAAAAACTCATCAGTAGGTATATGTTCTACAAACTCATTTTGCTCAAGCGCTTCAACCACAGGACTATTCTCCTTAAGCTGTTCCGCACTTTTCCAATATTTCTTTTCTGATGACATATCTTGATTCAAATTTTCTTCGTTCATAAATAAATTAATAGTGACACTTACCACATTCTAAACCACCCATTTCAGCAGCTGTAAGCTTATCCACGCCATACTTTTTTGAAAGCTCTTCGTGAATTTTTTCATAGTAAGGATTATCATCCATTCTTACATTAGTTTCGCGGTGACAGTTTATACACCAACCCATTGTAAGTGAAGAATGCTGATACATAATCTCCATTTCCTCTACTGGACCGTGACAAGTTTGACATTCAATTTGCCCAACAGTAACGTGTTGCGCGTGATTAAAATAAGCGAAATCTGGCAAGTTGTGAATTCTTACCCATTTCACAGGCTTAGTTTCACCTGTGTAGGACTGAGTATCAGGATCCCAACCTGTTGCATCATAAAGCTTTTGAATTTCATTATCGTAAAACTCTTTTGAGTAATCATCATTCCCAGTTTCTTCAGAAACCTCGGCAATTTGTTTATGACAATTCATACAAACATTTAATGAAGGAATTCCAGAATGCTTAGATTTTCTGGCTGAAGAATGACAATACTTACATTCAATTTCATTTTCTCCAGCATGGATTTTATGGGAATAATGAATTGGCTGAATTGGCTCATAACCTTGATCAATACCAACCTGCATCAAGTAGCCATAACCACCATAAGCCACCATTAATAAAACAACCACTATTGTAACCAACACTAAAAATTGGTTTTCAGCGAAGGCCACCCAAATTGGTTTAGATTTTTCTTTCTTCTTATATATCTCTACATTATTAGCCTCTGCAAACCTGCGCAAGGTTTTATTCACTAACACCAATATAACCAACAACATCAAAAAGACAAAAGCCAATATCCCTAGAATAACTTCAGTAGAGACACCTCCGCCTCCAACAGCAACTGCATCATCTGAGTCATCCTTTTTTTCTGTTTTAGACTCTGGCTTAGGTTGCTCAACGTAGGCAATAATATCATCTATATCCTCATTACTTAATTGAGGAAAAGCAGGCATAGCCTGACGATTATACTCTTCATAGATTTCTACCGCCTCAGAATCACCAGAATCAATCAACTCCCTGCTGTTTTTAGTCCATGCATAAATCCAATCCAGATCCCTTCTCTCCGTAATCCCATGAAGCGCAGGACCTACTGCTTTCCTGTAAGGCTTATGACAAGCCGCACAAAGCGAATTAAAAAGCTCTTTACCTTTCGCTGGATCAGCTCCAGAAACCTCTTCCACTTCTTCCACATCATCTAAATCAGGCTCCTCTTGAGAATACAAATTTGCCAAAAACAAAAATGAGAATAAGAATAAAAAAATCTTCAATTTCGAAGGGCGAAATAACACCTTTTTCATATTGCGAGTTATTAATATTGTTTAATATAAATTTTCAAGACCTCGTTATGTCTTAAAAAATTGAGTACAAAAATAAGATAAAATGGGAAATTTAGCCTAACCAACATTTGTTAAAAATCAATTTAAAACGTTTCTAAATAAGGATTCTTTTTTAATTACATTTTAATCTTAACTTTGCAATACACACGAAAAAACAAACAAATGAAGACCTTTCAGTATTTTTTGATAATTATCGCTTTTCCTTTAACATATCAGACATTATATAGTCAAAATCTCACTAGCAAAATTGAAGATAAAGATTTGAAAGAGTTACTTCAGATTAGGCAAAAGCTTGAGCGTGAAAATAAGCTGAAGGAGTCTTACAAAATTCAACTTTTTTCTGGAGACTTAAAAGAAGCGAAGAAAATCAAAAATGAATTTGATACTAATAGCGACTTGAACTGGGAATCAAGAATGATATTTGAAACCCCCAATTACAAAGTTTGGGTTGGTCACTACCGCAATCGTTTAGAAGCTGACCGTGCATTATCATTAATAATTGAAGAATTTGAGGACGCATTAATACTTAAACCAGGGAGAAATTAAAAAGCATGATAGGTGCTGTGAAATTTTAGTCTTATAACGGGAAAGGCTGAGAAGAACTCTAAATTCAGTTAAGCTTTTAGTCCTAATAAAATTTCATAATAGTCGTCATTGGTATTACTATTGGCGGTTAAGTCTAAGTTAAAATATGTTATTATGTATTTCAATTTCAAATAAAAAAAGATATTTGAAACTAAAACATTATGTCAGATTACTACGAAACAAAAGACTTAAGGAATTTTGGAAAAATAACAGATTGGAATAAAGAACTTGGTGAAAAGTTCTTTGATTATTATTCGACCGTATTTGAGGAAGGTCATCTTTCTTCAAGAGAAAAGTCTTTAATTGCCTTAGCAGTGGCTCATGTTGTAAAGTGTCCCTATTGTATTGATGCTTACACTAAAGATGGTTTACAACGAGGAATTACAAAAGAAGAAATGATGGAAGCCGTGCATACTGGAGCAGCTATGGAGGCAGGTGCCAATCTTGTTCACGCTACCCAAATGATGAAGAAATACAAAAAATTAAGTCATTAGGCGTATGGCTAAAAAATCATTAAAAGCTAGGGAAAAATTAATGGCTAAAGCCGATGAGCAACTCAAATTCTTAAACAATGGTATTTTTGAAGATGAGCTACCCACCTTTAAAGAGCAGTTATCTGACATAAATCAGTTTCCGTTACAGCCAAATAAATTAGAGATTCTACAGATTAATCTGGGGTATATGTGCAACCAAGTTTGTGCACATTGTCATGTTGATGCGGGACCTGACCGAAAGGAAATCATGACGAAATCAACCATGAAATCTTGCCTAAAGGTAATCCAAAAAACAGGAGCCCATACCTTAGATTTAACAGGAGGCGCCCCTGAAATGAACCCTCACTTCAGGTGGTTTGTGGAAGAAGCTGCAAAAGTTGGAATTAAAGATTTTATTGTCCGTTCAAATTTAACCATTATTGAAGCTAACAAAAAATATAAGGACTTACCAGAATTTTTTAAGAAACATAATGTTCATCTGGTAAGCTCAATGCCGCATTGGACAGAAGAAAAAACAGACCATCAGCGCGGTAAGGGCGTATTCAATAAATCAATTAGAGCCTTAAAAAGGCTGAATGAGATAGGCTACGGAATGCCTAATTCTACCTTAAAATTAGATTTGGTTTACAACCCTTCAGGAGCATTTTTACCTACCAACCAAGAAGTTATGCAACGTGATTTTAAGGAAAAATTAATCGCTAATTTTGATATTCATTTTCATCAACTTTTTGCTATTACTAACTTGCCCATTTCAAGATTTCTAGATTACCTGATTGCTTCAGGAAACTATGAAGATTATATGTATAATTTAGTTGAGGCCTTTAATCCAGCTGCTGTAACAAATGTAATGTGCAGAAATACCCTTTCAGTAAGTTGGGATGGATTTTTGTACGATTGTGATTTTAATCAAATGCTAGAAATGAAAATTGATTCTAACAGAAAACATATTACCGAATACAATGAAGCTGAAATTCAAAATAGGAATATTAAAATTCATCAGCATTGTTATGGTTGTACCGCTGGTGCGGGAAGTTCTTGCCAAGGAAATATTACCTAAAATGAAAACCTATTTAAGTCTTTTACTAATGCTCCTTGGTACATTTCAAATTGTTTGTTCACAAGATCTAGATGATGCTCTAAAAAGGTATCTAAAAAATGATGTCGCTTTGATTTCTGTTGAAGAGTTACAGGCAAATTATAAGGATTATCTAATTCTAGATGCTAGAGCAATTGAAGAATATGAAGTAAGTAAGTTAGACCAATCAATTTGGGTCGGTTATGAAGATTTTTCAGCTGAAAGACTAAAGCAACTTTCACTTGAAAAAAACAAGAAAATAGTAGTGTATTGCTCCATTGGTGTTCGTTCAGAAGAAATAGCTAGAAAGATTAATGAAGATTTTTCAGTAGAAATATACAACCTATACGGGGGAATTTTTTTATGGAAAAATGAAGGATTTAATGTTGTTGACAAAAATAATCAACCCACTAATAAAGTGCATGGATATTCTAGAAAATGGGGCAGCTATCTAATTCAAGCAGAAGTGGTTTATGAATAATGAAAATTTAGTAATTGTATTTACAAAAAACCCTGTACTGGGCAAATGTAAAACACGTTTAGCAAAAAGTATTGGACAAAAAAAAGCGCTTTATGTTTATGAAGACCTGCTTGAACACACCCGTAACACCCTTTCAAAAACACCCTATCAAGTAGCTGTGTTTTACAGTGAATATGTGGATTGGGATGATGCATGGAATAAACAATATCAAAAAAAAACACAAGCCAAAGGACATCTTGGCGAAAAAATGAAGAAAGCGTTTGAATGGGCATTTGAACAAGACTACAAAAAAGTTGTGCTAATTGGTACAGATTTACTAGATTTAGAAACTTCTGACTTAAAAAAAAGCTTTGAATTATTAACTACTAATGAATTAATAGTTGGCCCAGCAGAAGACGGTGGTTATTATTTGATTGGCATGAAGGCGCTTATTAATGAAGCCTTTACATTTAAAAAATGGAGCACCAATAGTGTCCTTAAAACTACCTTAGAAGATTGTCAAGCTCATCAAGTAAAATTATTAGAATACAAAAATGATATTGATAATTTAGATGATTTGAAAAAATCAAATTACGATTTAAAAAAGATAGGTTTCTAAAAAAAAGAAGATTAAATAATTTATATTTTTCTTCTTTATTACTGATTTTTACTACATTAGCTACTTCTGAATAAAATGATTTATTTACTTTTCTAGTAGGCTTTTTTAATTTAATTTTTTAGAAAAAACTTATGCTTAATAAGCGTTTACTTATAAAAAATTTGCTGGCTCATAATGACGAAAATAGTTTTTATGACAAAAAGCTGCGATTAGACTTGGGAAGCCAAGAGGGTAAAGCTAAGTTTTTAAAGCATGTCTGCAGTCTTTCTAATACTAACCCAGAAAACAATGCTTATTTGGTGATTGGGGTAAGAGATGAGGACAATGAGATTGTAGGGGTTGATTTTTTTGACGACTCGAAAATTCAAAATCTGGTTAACGCTTATCTTGAAAACCCCCCGCTAATTGCTTATGAAAACATTCCTTTCCCACATCTTAAAGATAAAAAAGTAGTGGGCTTAGTAAGCATTAGGTCAAAAAATGATTTCAGTATATGTTCCCTGAGAAAAAATATATGGAAATATTACGGTGGTACGGTCTTCATGCGTGAAGGAAGTGTAAGTAAGCCAAAGGTTTTTGATATTGAAATTAAATCTATTAATGAAAAAATTGTCCAAACCATAGAAAAACATTCAAGAAATACAATTAAATATACCTTAGATAATATTTTTGAGTTTATTGAAAACAACCATAACTACCAACCCAAATACGAAGTTTTTAAAGAATATTTTGTGCTGTGTTGGGCGGGTAAAAGAAAGATTGTAGATAATAAAAACTTATACTCAAGGGTAAATATCGAACTTATCAATGAGCAAGTTAAACTATTCTACTCTAATTATGATGAAGTAGAAATTGAAATTGGTAACAATTACTTTAAAATTCTTGAATATGTTCATTTAGGTTTGGAGCGCGATTTCAAATATTACCCCTTAGAAAAAGTGAGGATAGACTTCACCAACAACATGGCTTACGAAATCACTTCGGAGGTGGTATTTGAAGCACCAAAATTTGACAAAAAAACCTTGTTCCATTTTTTCAACATCAACAATTCACTTTTTGAAAAAATGAAAAACAATGAAAAGCTAAAGGCGCATGAACTCAATCACTTATTGAACCTTCCATCCCTATATCTAATCTGTTATTTAAATGGTTTTGAAGATGCTTTAACAAAACTGGAAGAAGTTAAACCTTACTTGAAAAAATACAGTCAAGAAGCTTATCAACGTCAAAAAGAAAAAATGAGAATTTTAAGAAAACTTAGGTATAATTAAACCTAGATTATAGTTTATTTGAATGAAAAAATCTTAGTATGGGAAGAAAATTAGCTATAGGTGATATTCACGGAGGACTAAAAGCTCTTCAAGCACTTCTAGATAAAATTCAAGCATCTCCAGAAGACCAATTAATCTTTTTAGGTGATTATGTTGATGGCTGGTCTGATTCTGCTGAAGTTATTTCTTTTTTAATTGAACTTAAGCAAAAACAAAATTGTGTTTTTATTAAAGGAAATCACGACGATTTAGTAGCTAACTGGTTAAAAACTGGGCAAGCTAATGAAAAATGGTTAGCCCACGGAGGTAAAAGTACTTTGTTAGCTTATGAGAACATCTCAAGAAATATCAAAGAACTCCATATAAACTTTTTAGAGTCCTTAGAAAATTTTCATGTTGACGAATCTAACAATTTATATGTTCATGCAGGTTTTGCTAATTTGCACGGACCGGCAATGGAGTTTTATGCCAATACTGTTTATTGGGACAGAACACTGTGGGAAATGGTCATGGCAATGGATCCTAAACTAAAGCCAAGTGATGCTTTTTATCCTAAAAGACTTCAGCTTTTTAATGAAATTTATATCGGGCATACGCCTACTACAAGAATTGGAAAAGAAAAACCAGTAAATTATGCCAATGTATGGAATGTTGATACAGGAGCTGCTTTTAAAGGTCCATTAACAGCAATAGAAGTGAAATCAAAAATAATATTTCAAAGCAAACCTGTTTACACCTATTACCCTAACGAAAAAGGAAGAAATTAAGCTTAATAAATTTGAATTACTTTTACCAATTGACTAGTAAACAATAAAAATAATGACCTCTCAAGAATACATCTCCCAACAAGCTTCCATTCATTTAGATCAAGTAAAAAGTTGCCTAAACCTACTTGAAAATGGGGCAACTATCCCATTTATAGCCAGGTATAGAAAAGATGCTACAAAAGGTTTAGACGAAGTGCAAATTGAACTAATTGAACAGCTTAATGGGCAGTTTATTTCAATTGAAAAGAGACAAAAAGCCATTTTAAATGCCATTGAAGAAGCAGGGGAACTTACTCCACTATTAAAAAACAAAATTCAAGATTGTTATTCTTCAACTGAGTTAGAAGACTTGTATTTACCTTTTAAAAAGACTAGAAAAACAAAAGCCGACAAAGCAAGAGACTTAGGCTTAGAAGGTTTAGCCAAACTTATCATGGCTCAAAATAGCACTTCTATAGAGAAAACGGCTCAATCATTTATAAAAGGAGAAATAACTAATACCAAACAAGCTATTGAAGGAGCGCTTCAAATTATAGCGGAGTGGATGAATGAACATCCGCCACTAAGAAAAATATTAAGAAAAAAATTTCTGAGCAGGGGGATTTTAATTACAAAGCTAAAGGATGAGAAAAAAGACAAGAACAAAAAATTTTCAACCTATTATCAATTTAATAAGCCTTTAAAGCATATTGCTTCTCATCAGTTTCTAGCTATTCACAGAGCTGTTGACCTAGAAATTATTAGTTTACAAATAAAACTTGACGAAGCGGAAGTTAAAGCTTTAGGAAATCGGTTTTTTATCAAGTCGAATTCAAGCACAAAAACCTACCTAATGAACGCTTTTGAAGATTGCTATAAACGTCTTTTAAAACCTTCATTAACCAATGAAAGCTTAAAAAATAAAAAAGAAGAATCCGATCAAACAGCCATTGAAATATTTAGCAAAAATCTGCGTCAAGTCCTACTTGCTCCACCTTTAGGCAATTACAATGTTTTAGCTATTGACCCTGGGTTTAAAACGGGATGCAAAATAGTATGCTTAGATGCTACGGGACAACTCAAACACCATACTACCTTATATCCACATCCTCCACAAAACAAAATGGAAGAAACTAAAACAATCCTAGCTTCTCTTGTAGAGAAATATGCCATTAAGGCGATTGCTATTGGTGATGGAACAGCAGGAAGAGAAACTTTAGAAGTGGTAAAAGACATTCAATTTGATAGAGAAATTGGGACTTACCTTATAAATGAAGATGGTGCTTCTGTATATAGTGCAAGTAGTTTAGCTAGGGAAGAGTTTGGCAATTATGATGTAAGTGTTAGAGGAACGGTTTCAATAGGAAGGAGATTGATAGATCCTTTATCAGAATTAGTTAAAATACCACCTCAATCCATTGGAGTTGGTCAGTATCAACACGAAGTGAATCAAAAAAAATTAGCTGAAGCCTTAGAGCGCGTAGTAATTTCATGTGTTAATCAAGTAGGAGTAGATTTAAATACTACTTCAGCTTACTTACTTAGTTTTGTTTCAGGTTTAGGGCCTAGTTTGGCAAAAAAAATTATTGAACATAGAAATAAAATTGGAAAATTTACACGCATTGAAGAACTTAAAAATGTTCCTCGGTTAGGAGAGAAAGCATTTGAACAAGCGGCTGGTTTTTTACGAATAAAAGAAAGCAAAAATCCTCTTGACAACACAGGTGTACATCCAGAATCTTACAAATGGGTTAAACTAATTGCAGAGAAGAAGGGAGTTAAAATAGAAGATTTAATAGATAATCAAGCAAGGTTAAAGCAGCTTAAGGCCAATAAATTTGAAGAAATTGATCACTATACATTTCATCAAATCATTGAAGAATTAAAAAAACCAGGAAGAGACCCTCGAGCCCAAATTGTACAGTCGCAAATCAATGAAAAAATAAAGACATTAGACGATTTGCACGTAGGTCAGATTATTTATGGAAAAGTCACTAATATTACAGAATTTGGTGCTTTTATAGATTTAGGTATCAAGGAAAATGGACTGATTCATAAATCGAATTTAGCAACTGATTATGTAAAGGACGTAAATGCAGTAATCAATTTGAATGAGCAAGTAAAAACAGAAATCATAGCTATTGATGTTGAACGTAAGAGAATAGGATTGAAATTATTGAAATAGAACTAAACTTAACCATCAAATAATTTCATTCAGCTTATTCATTTTTCCATATATTTCCTGATTGAGAAATGCTGCATTCCAAAAAATTTGTATTCGGGTTATAAGATTATTCTTTCAAAGTAACTTTTACCACATAGCCAATGCTCTCTAAAATAACCCAACATTGATTTCCAGACACGTATTTAACTTTGCCTTTTTGTCCCTCAAAGCCCAATGGACTTAAATCGATTTGTTGCCCTGGAATTATTTTTTCAGTTTTGGCTTCTAAGGTTTTTTTAGAAGTTAATGATTCTTTAAGTGCTTCAACTTCTTCATTAGTTACAATAGCAGGTTCTTTCGCCCAATAAAGAAATCGAACCGCTGAGGGGATGTCAAAAACTTCATTTTTCTGAGAAAATTTAATATTGACCAACACCATAGATGGTAAAACAGGAACTTGAACTTTTTTCTTTCGGTCAGACCAACGCCTTACTTCAGTCCGAGTTGGACAATAAGCTTCTATTCCCCTTTCAGTTAAAAGTGCTGCTAGTTTTTTTTCTGCATTAGGTCGCGAATAAAGTACGTACCAGTTATTTTCTTCTTTAATTAATTTCTTCAATTGTTAGTTTTGTAGGCAAACTTAAATATAATATCAAAATTTCTGAAATATTCAAGCATATTATTTGTCAAGGTTTTTTAAACGAAAACTAATTATGAAATAATCGCCTATATAACTAGGAGCCAACTTCCACTGATGCATTTTTTGATCTAAGTAAATTAATGATTTGGAAATTTTTTTAAACCGATGAACTTTTTCAAAATTGACTGATGGAAAAGTATAGCCCAAACTTTCAACTTTAAGGACTTCAAAATCTTTCCCCATCTTTTGCTTAATTTGTTGTGGTGTATAATAGAAGGTATGCACTTTTTTACCTTCTACATTAGCTAAAGCGCCTCCTTTTTTAAGTCTCCTGAAGGCCAGTTTAAAATCTCCTTTTAACGCATACAACCATTCCCAAGGATAATAGGGTCCCAAAATACATAAACTTACAATGGCATTAGGTTGAAGTATTTGTTTGAACTTTGAAAACGTGTATTCTGGATTTGATATACAATTGAAACCACCAAAATTAGAGAAAATATAATCAAATTTTTGTGGCTTAAGCATATCAATATTTTCAAAATCCAATAGCTTAAAAGTAAGGTTTTTGAGTTGTAATTTTTCTTTCTTTTGATTGACGTAATCGGCTGAAGATTTTGCTATGTCTGTGGCTAAAACTTGATGTCCTTTAAGAGCAAAATAGGCAGCATCAATCCCGCTACCGCAATTTAATTCTAAGATTGAAGAATGGGAAGAAATTAAATTATTAACGTGACGATATACACAGCTTCTCATGTATTGATCAACCCATGAATGTTGATTAAGCTTTTCATAATTTTCATAAATGGCAGAAAAACCTTCGTCAACTTGATTTTTTTGTGTAGTAATTCCTTCCATACAATTTATAAATCGTTAAAGGTAGTTAGTTGGTCATAATAACTACTGGGTATATAATAAAGTAATTTAGTGATTGACATGAGCTGACCTGAGTTTATGTTGGTGGGTTTTAAAAAAGCCTTTTTTAATTGGTCTATACCTTGATACTTTCTAAAAACTTTATGTACATATCGCTGAAGTTTCTTATAGTAAGCCGATTCATAAGTACCTGTAAACATCATATCTAGGTCATCCGAATCTTTCCAATTGGCTTTCAGTTTTAGATCCTCTTTTACTTTATCGTAAAATTTTGTGCCAGGAAGCGGATAAGAAACAGAAATACCTATATTATCAGGAAGGAGATATTTCAGCATATTAATGGTTTTTTTGATGTGCTCTTTAGTTTCTCCTAAGTAACCAAACTGAAGAAAAAAAGCGACTCTAACCCCTCGCTTTTTAAGCAATTGGGTTGCCTTGTAAATATCTTCAATTTGTGTTCCTTTATCCATTGCATCAAGAATTTCTTGTGAACCACTTTCTGCGCCCAACCAAACTTCCTCCAATCCAGAATTAGCTAATACATCAATGGTATCTTCTTTTAGAAGTAAATCTACTCTGCTTTGTATGTAATAAGTAATTTTCAAATTTCGTTCATTAAGTAATTCACCAAACTTTTGAACCCAACCAGGTTTAAGTCCAAAGATATCATCACACATCCAAAACCTTTGTACCCCAAATTGATGGTATAGTTTTTCAATAATAGATACGATGTATTCTGGTGAATGAGCATTATAACGATTACCGTAAATAGGTTTAGCACACCAATTACATTTGTAAGGGCATCCACGAGTAGTAGCTATATTTAGGCTAAACTCTTCTTTAGAATTAGCCCATATAGATTTGTAAGCTGCTACATCAATTAAATCCCAATTTGGTGGTGGCAAACTATCCAAATCCCTTAAAACAGGACGTCTTGGGTTGACCTGTAGTTGGTCATCGGCGTCTTGAAAAGCTATTCCTTTACAGTTGTTGAGGCTAGCATCAGTTTCTAATAAATTTAAACTTTCAATTAGACTTTCTTCGGCTTCTCCTAATAAGACAATATCTGCGCCGTTATTGAGATACATTTCATAATGATCTGTGCTATCTGAACTTGAAACTAAGGTTTTTATGGGTTTGTCCTTGGTTAAAGATAACATAGTAAAACAAGCCTCACGCATAACCGTTAAACACATTTTAGTCAAGTAATTAAACCCATCATCATAAATCACGAAATAATCTGGGTTAAATTCTTCTAAGGTGGAAGCTATAGCATTTGCATCGTGAACTAAGTTATTATCAAAAAACTGAACTTCAAAGCCTTGATTGGCCAAATAAGAAGCTGCATAAATAGTTCCCAAAGGAGGATAAGGCATTTGATTACTCCATTGCTTTTGATCAAATCTATAGAAATAAGTATTGCAAATAAGTACTTTAGGCATATTCTTGTTCAAATTTAATATTAAATTTCTTACTGTATTGATGGTACTTTTTATTCAGTTCGTCAATCACCTTTTTTTGATAATTATCAGGATGATGTTTTGAAATATTTTTTGAACTCTTAAAAGCTACTTTTTTTTCTGTTTCTGATAAGTGGCTAAATTTTTTTGACCAAAACTTTGTAGTAATTGTCTTAAAGAACCATTCACTAAAAAAAGTTTGTGGTTTAAATAGATATTCTAAAAACCTTTTCAAAACAGAATTGGGCTGTTCTAATTCATCCGCATAGAGTGATTGGTTTGGATAAAAATCTTTAGCCCATTGATTCTTTTGGTAAAACTTATTAAATAATGCTTGATTAGTAACTGGTATAAGAGTAACTAGTTCGGTAGCTGTAAACCGATTTTTCTCTTCAATCTCCAAAGCCTTATCAGTAATAAAGTAATTAACACAAAAAAACTTTTTACTATTAAGTAAGAAGATTTTCTTAAAAGCAATTAAGAGAGTGCGGCAAGTCCAAAGCGAATTTTTACTAGTGATAATGAAGAAATCAGCATCTGCACCTGAGTTAAACCGACCTTTAGAAAGTGATCCTGAAATTCCAACACCTCTTACAAAAGGAAAATACTTATGAATGAATTTAGCACGTCGAAATGCTTTTTGTATAGCCAGTTTAGCAAATTCATTTTCTTCTTTTCGTCTTTTGATGCTTTTATAAGAAACCTCACTACTCAAGTAGAAATCTTCTTGTTTCTTCAAAATCCCATCTAAAATTGCCTGTTCAAGTTGATTTTTTGTTGTTTCTAATGTAGGGTTATCAGAAAATAAATGAATTTCTTCTAATTTAAGCGGGTGTTGAAATATTGAAAAATAAAGTAGTGGTCGCAAACAATTCATAGCCTTCTTTTTTCAAAGCTATATTTTTGACCAAAAATCAAAGATGAACTTATAGAAAATTTTAGTTAATTAATTTATTTTAACAATAATGGTTTACTAAAAAAGCCGTTTCAACAATGAAACGGCTTTTTTTTTATGCTTTTTAAAAATACTAATTCAACGCATCTGCACCAGCAACAATCTCTAAAATTTCATTAGTAATTGCAGCTTGTCTAACCTTGTTGTAGGATAATTTAAGATCATCTCTAAGTTCGGTAGCGTTGTCTGTAGCCTTGTGCATGGCTGTCATTCTAGCTCCGTGTTCAGCAGCAACAGAATCACTAATAGCTTTATACAAGTGCATTTTTAATGCTTTAGGCACAAGTTCATTAATGATTTCCTTTTGATCGGGTTCATAAATATAATCTGCTGACAAGTGATTAGTCGCTTCGCTCTTGTTTGGGTTTTCTAGAGGCAGTAATTGCTCTGCTTTTACAACTTGAGTACCAGCATTTACGAAGTGGTTATAAATGAGAACAATTTTATCGTAAGTCTCTAATTTATAATCACGCATGTAAACTTTAGCAAGTTCGGCTACATTGTCGTAAGTTGGTGCGTTTAATAAATCATTATGTTCACCATCAATAATATAACTTTTATTTTCTAAAACTTCATGTGCTTTTTTACCAATAGTAGAGAGGGCGATATTCTTGTCCTTGTGTTCTCCAATAGCTAAAGACTTTACTTTCTTTACGATATTAGAATTAAAAGCACCTGCCAAACCTTTATTAGATGAGATGACCACAAAAAGGACATTTTCAACTTTTCTAACCTTGGTGTAAGGGTTTTTTAGATGTGTTAAATCTGTATTATCATTTAAGTCACGTAATAAGTCAGATAGTTTTTCTGCGTAAGGTCTCATTTTAGTGATGACGTCTTGCGCTTTACTCAACTTAGCAGCCGATACCATTTTCATAGCACTGGTAATCTGCATGGTTGAACTAACCGAGCTAATTCTGTTTCTTAATTCTTTTAAATTTGCCATATTTAATTATAATTAGTTAGGCAATGAATATTTTATAAATCATCATTGAACTTAGCAGCTACTTCATGTGCAGCTTTTTCTAAGGCAGTTGTAATATCATCGTTAATCTTACCTGACTTTAAAACGTCTAGCTCGCTTCTATGGTTTGCATTAAGGTAAGTTAGATAATCTTTCTCAAACTCTTTCACACTTTCTACAGGCACATCACGAAGTAAATTTTTTGTTCCTGCATAGATAATAGCGACTTGTTCTTCAACTGGATAAGGATCTGATTCAGCTTGCTTAAGAAGCTCTACATTTCGTTTTCCTTTTTCAATTGTATTTAAGGTAGCTGGATCTAAGTCTGAACCAAATTTAGCAAAGGCTTCAAGCTCTCTATATTGAGCTTGGTCAAGTTTTAGTGTACCTGCGACCTTTTTCATGGATTTAATTTGCGCTGAACCACCTACACGAGAAACGGAGATACCAACGTCAATTGCTGGTCTAACTCCTGAGTTGAATAAATCTGAAGTTAGGAAAATTTGTCCATCGGTAATCGAAATTACGTTAGTAGGGATATAAGCGGAAACATCACCTGCTTGAGTTTCAATAATAGGAAGTGCTGTTAACGAGCCACCACCTTTTACTTTGTCTTTTAGAGATTCTGGCAAATCATTCATTTCTGATGCAATTTGATCATCATTAATGATTTTTGCAGAACGCTCTAGTAATCTTGAGTGAAGATAAAATACATCTCCTGGATAAGCTTCACGTCCTGGAGGTCTTCTTAAAAGTAATGATACTTCACGATAAGCAACAGCTTGTTTAGATAAATCATCATAAACAATTAAAGCTGGCCTTCCAGTATCTCTAAAATATTCTCCAATAGCTGCTCCAGCTAATGGGGCGTAAACTTGCATTGGAGCAGGATCTGAAGCATTGGCTGCTACTATTGTAGTGTAGGCAAGTGCTCCTTTTTCTTCTAAAAGATTTGCAATTCCTGCAACTGTAGAAGCTTTTTGGCCTACAGCCACGTAAATACAATACACAGGCTCTCCAGCATCGTAAAATTCTTTTTGATTTAAAATAGTATCAATACAAACCGCTGTTTTCCCTGTTTGGCGGTCGCCAATAACAAGTTCACGCTGCCCTCTACCAACAGGAACCATAGCATCAATAGATTTAATTCCAGTTTGCATAGGTTCAGCGACAGGCTCACGATAAATTACACCAGGGGCTTTTCGTTCAATGGGCATTTCGTAAGTTTCGCCTTTGATTGGTCCTTTACCATCTATTGGTTGACCTAAAGTATCAACTACTCTACCTACTATCCCTTCACCTACTTGAATAGATGAAATACGTTTTGTTCGTTTAACAATGTCGCCTTCGCTAACTTCAGTAGAAGAGCCTAAAAGAACAACCCCAACATTATCATCTTCAAGGTTAAGGACCATTCCGTTCATTCCGCTTGCAAATTCTACAAGCTCTCCGTATTGAACATTTGAAAGTCCGTAAACGTTAGCAATACCATCACCAACACGTAAAACGGTTCCAACTTCATTTAAGCTTGCTTCAGAATTGGTTTCTGAAAGTTGTTTCTTCAAGATTGCTGATACCTCAGCAGGTTTAATTTCTGCCATAACTCTTTATCTTAAACAGGTAGTTATACCAATTTTAATTTACTAATTGTGTTTTAAATTTATTTAGCTGCCCCACTACGCTAGCATCGTATTGAAGGTCATTAATTGTCAAAACAAAACCGCCTAAAATGGCTGGGTTTATTTCTGTTTGAATTTCAACATCATTACCAGTAAGCGCATTAACTTTAGCTTGAATTTTGGTAAACATGTCATGGGTTAATTCTTTTGCAAGAACAACTTTAGCTCGATTAATATTATTGTTCTTTTCGTAAATTGAAATATAAGACGAAGCTACCTCTAGCAAAAGATTGATTCGCTTTTTATTTAACAAAAGAGCAATTAGCTGCATACTATTGCTATTTGCTTCACTAAAAACAGCCTCTAAAATTAATTTCTTTTTATGTAAATCAATTACAGGGCTATTAATCACAGATTTTAATTCTTTATTCTCGAGCATTGTATTTTTAATTAGCTTCATATCAGCTAATACTTCATTCACAACATTCTTATCTTCGGTAGTTGTATAAAATGCTTTGGCGTATCTTTCTGCTGCTTTACCCATTTGTTAGTTCAACTTAACATCTTTCAACATATTTTCAACTAATTCTTGCTGCGATTTGTCATCTTTCAAATTAGCAACAATTATTTTTTCAGCAATTTGAAGTGACAACTGAGCAACTTCAGATTTAATTTCAGCGAGTGCTACTTTTTTATCTGCTTCTATAGTTTCTTGCGCCTTAGCTACAATTTGTGAAGCTTTTTCAGCAGCTTGTGTATTAGCCTCTTCTAGCAAGCGCTTTCTTGCTGCTTGAGCTTCTTTAAGCATTTGGTCACGCTCGGCACGTGCCTCTTTAATCATATCTTGATTCTTGTCCTGAAGACTAATCATTTCTTTTTTTGCATCTTCTGCTGCGTTAAGCGATTCATTTATATTGTCTTCACGCGCTTTGATACCTTTTAAAATAGGCTTCCATGCAAATTTTGCTAAAAGAAAAATTAAAATAACAATAGTTACTAATTGCCAAAAAAAGAGCCCAAACTCAGGTTTAACTAAATCCATATAATTTTCAATTAAATTTTAATCTTTTTAATAATTCTGCTCATTTTTACCAACCGCAAAAATGAGCAGAAAAAATTAATTACTTTAAAACACCTAATAAAGCGGCTACTACTCCAAAAAGAGCAACCCCTTCAACAAGTGCTGCTGCAATAATCATTGCAGTTTGAATTTTTGAAGTGGCTTCAGGCTGTCTTGCAATGGCTTCCATTGCAGCACCTCCAATTTTTCCAACTCCTAGTCCAGCTCCTACAACTGCTAATCCAGCTCCTAAAGCGGCTAATCCTACGTGTAACATTTCCATAGTAAATAAATATTAAAATTAAAATTAATGATGTTCATGTTCTTCTACTGCCATTCCAATAAACAATGCCGATAGCATGGTAAATATAAAGGCTTGCAAAAAAGCTACCAACAACTCCAAAACGCTAATAAACAAAGCAAATGGAACTGAAATGAAAGCTACTCCCGCGCTTGATAATATAAAAATTAAACCTATTAAACTCAATATAATTATGTGGCCAGCCGTAATGTTAGCAAATAGACGTATCATCAAAGCAATAGGTTTTATAAACAAACCTACTAACTCAATGGGCGCTAACAAAATTCGCACTGGAACAGGCACACCTGGCATCCAAAAAATATGTTTCCAATAATCTTTAGTTCCGTTGAATATCATCAAAAGAAGCGTAATCAAACCTAAAGCAACTGTTACCGAAATACTCCCAGTGACATTGGCTGCACCAGGAAGTAAACCCAAAAGATTGGTTACCCATATAAAAAAGAAAACCGTAAGCAAAAACGGCATAAATTTCATAAACTTTTTCTCTCCTATTTGAGGTCTAGCAATATCATCTCTTACAAAAATCACCAAAGTTTCTAAGGCGTTATTTAAGCCTTTTGGCGCTTTATCTGATTTTTTATAATGACTAGCTAATCTTGGAAACAATAACAACAATACAATTACTGAAAGAAATATTGAAGCTACATTTTTAGTAATAGACAAATCTAGAGGCCTTACAGCGTTATTTGGATAATGATCATCACCAAATTCTAAAGCGGTTTCTCCTTCATTTAAAACGTAAGCCTTTTCATGATAATTAACAACACGCTGCCCCTCTTTTTCAACAACAACACCTCCTTCAGAATCATGATGAAACGCACTAGACATAAAGGTAATCCAACCTTGATTGGTTTTTAATATAACAGGCAAAGACAAAGTAACGGAGGTCTCACCTAAATCGAAAAAGTGCCAATCATAAGAATCCTGGATGTGATGCATAATCATATCTGTAGGATTAAAATCAGACCCTTCTTCTTGAGTAAATGCTTTCAAATTTTGAACAAAAAACAGGACAAAAATTAAAAACAGTTTCGAAATCGATTTTGTTGACATAGTTAAAAACTACTTAAATATATTACTTAAAATTTCGTGCAAATGTAGTTTATAAAAAATTAAATTAATAAACTTTTTCTGTTTTTTTTTAATCAAATCTTATTTCAAATTTTAATGCGTTTACATCGTTTTTGATTCTCATTCTAAATGTAACCGTCTTTCCTTTTATAAAAAGGCTTAAGTTTTACAGAAATATCCTGAATTATTAATATTTCGTATTATTTACTTTTAAACAGTGGAAGCAAAAGAATGGATAATTTGATTCTATTGCAGAAATTACAGTAAAAACCAATGAATCAAGCTCCATGTATATTGCTCTAAAAAGCTAGGCCTAGAATTAATTTAATTTTCAGACCTATTAATTAATCGAATTGAAAAAACTGCTTCGTAAGCTAAAAAAATAAAATAAGGTATAAAAAACAGCATTAAGTCCTTAAAGTTGGGTTTAGGTTCTGATAAAAAACTTGGAATTAAAAACAGAATACATGCCAATCCTTTCACAAGAAGCAAGCCCATAAAAGCAAAGCCTACATAATCTTTAAAGTTTTGGTTAACCCAGGTAATTAAAAATACCACAGCTAAAGTAGAAATAAAAAAGAATAAAAACACCAACGGAACGCTGTAAAAGAATTCGGTTACAGTATTTTCTAAAAGCAAGGTGATTAACATTAGCACAAGGTGCATAACAAAAAGTATTATGCCTTGTTTAACATAAATATTTTTCATAGGTAAAACTAATAATTTTAATTAGTCGAGGAACTTTTTGAGCAAACTAATAACCTGATATAAAGCAATAAACACTCCAAGCAAAGACAAAGCTAAAGTAAAAATCGGGAAATTAGTAGCTTGAGATTCGTCTAAATAAATCCCTAACCAAACAGAACCGCCTATAACAATTAGCATTTGAAGTGCTATTCCTGAAAAAAACAACCAGTTTTTAAGCGGTTTTTTCTTGTTTTCCTTTAGATTTTTTTTCTTCATTTAAACTTTTTACTCCTTTCATTTTACAGGTAGCATTAAAAACAGCTCCTGGCTCTACAGAAAGTTTTTCTGTTTCAACTTCTCCTTCTATATGCGCTGAAGCACGCAGGCTTAAAACACTCGTAATTTTCATCTTTCCTGAAAACTTACCCTCAAAATCTGCGCTCTCACACTCTATTGTGCCTTCAACATAACCTGTTTCACCAACCACTACTTTACCTGCAGTGTTGACATTACCTATTACCTGACCTTCAATCCTAAAGCTTCCTTTAGATTCAATATCTCCATTAAAGACAGTTCCTTGAGCAATTTTATTTTGTTCTTTGGTTAGGTCCACTGAATTATTTTTTTTCTCTTTAAACATTATTTACTGATTTTCCAAATACGAATTTAATGATTTATAAAATTGTATCTTGGTATAATTTTGTTTTTCTACGCTAAAGTATTCCCAATCTTGACTAGTAAACCCTTTCTCTTTGAGTACATCTCCAAGCCCTTCGGCTCCAAGTTTACTTGTTAAGTTTCGCACTACTAAAAAATTGGTCTCATCGTTATAAATGTCGATAGAAGTTTTTAAGTGCTGGTAATTAACTTCTTCTAATCCTTCTCTAATACTGGCATATACTTGTTTTAAAAACGCTTGGTCATAATCCTGTTTTGGAAAAACATACACCAAATTAAAAAGTTCCTCTTTGCTTTCAGCTATAAATTTCCCTTTCTTACTTTGCTTTTTTGCTTCCTCATACATTTCTTTGGCTTTTTTGCCTTCTTTTGTTTGCGAATGGTCTAAGGCTACTTCATCTAATAATTTTAAGTATTCGGCATGTCCGTAAAGCCTGCCAACAGCCATTGCTTTTAATACCTTAAATTTAGGAACTAAGGCTGTTCCCATTAATTCATCAATCCAAAAATTACACTCATCAATTACGTATTCAATATTTTGATTTTTGAATTCTTTATAGAGACGAGAATATATACTATTGGGACTATTTTCTCCGTCTCGCATACTTCTAGGATTAATCAAAATTTCAGCATATCTACTATCAGGATGTTCATTGATAATATTGGCTTTCCAAAAATCCATTTGTTCCTCATCACCTAATAGTTTATACAATAAATATAAGTTGTATTTAGCAGGTAATAAAAGTTTTTCATCAACAGCGTTAAATCCTACTAACTTAATAAACCGATCTTCGGCGAGCGCTAATTCTTTAAACTTTTCTTTATAAATTACTCCTAATTGAAAATAAGCATAATTTCTATCTCCTTTTATGCTATCAATTACGGTTTCATCCTCAGGAATTTGACTAATGTAAGTTTGGGGATCAAATTCTGGTGAACTGAAAAAATCATCTTCAGAGGCTTCTTCCTCATCACTCCCCTTAGATTTACCTTTTTTTTGTGGCTTAAATCTCCAATTATCAGCAAATTCAATATCTCCCCATATACTTTTAAATTTTCCTATGCCAGATTTTAATTTATTATCATCGTAAAAATGAAAGGTTTGACCACCTTTATTACCCACAGCAGAAGCCCCTCCAAACCCCGGTATTTCTGGGGCTTGTTGCATTGCTAAACGTTCTTGCTTTTTTTGTTGAGCAAACAAGCTTTCTGCATCATTTTTTAGCTTTTTAGTGTATTTCTCAAAAAAGACTAATCTTTCTTGATCATTCATATTTACCAAGTCAATAATACTATCTGTTTCTTGAGCTATATCTTCATATTTGATCACATCCTCTAAGTTGTCTCTTTTTTTTCTAATTAAACGAAACTCCCTAGTACTATCATCTAAATTTGTTAAGGTAGAATCATAATAAGCTCCGGCAGTTTTATAAGATGCCTTATCAAAATAAATTTCAGCTAAATTTAAATAATTTCTTGAGATTCTATATTGATTTTGACTGGGCTGACGAAGGGATTTGTTATAATAATCAATAGCTAAATCTATTGAATCAATCTTTAAATAGTGCTGTGCATACTCAAAATAAAAGTGATCTAAGTCATGGCGATTTTCCCAATCGGTTTCCCATTCTTCAAATTTTTCTTTAACAATAGAATCATTTTCAGGCCCATAGTCCTTAATTTTAAACTGCTCTGTTAGTGAGTTTACCCAATAATCTCTAATAGGCCAATAATCACCCATAGCCTTTCGTTTATAATCAATTGTTTTCTGAAAATTAGAATAAGCCGAGTCTTTCTCTCCAATCTCAGTAAACAACTGAGCTCTAATAAACTGCCAGCGCTCTTTGTTCTCATAAGCTTTAACGTGCTCAATTGCAATAGCTAATGCATCAATAGCTAATTTATAATAGGATTGATTCAATTGCAAAACAGCTTCATCTTCCTCCTCTTCGTAATCAATTAAATTTAAATAAATTGAAGCTAAGGTGGCATTTATTTCTGCTAAGTCTTGTGGTTCAAAAACTGAAGTTTCAGCCAATAAAGCTTTCAAATTTTCAAGAGCTAATTCTGGAAACCCCATTCTAAAATTAGTTTTTTCTAACCAGATTTCAGCACGAGTTAAAATTTCTGAATTTGGATAATGATTTCTAATGTATAGGAATGCATCTTTTGCAGGAATAAAACGCTGATCATAATACCTAGCTTGCCCCAGCAACAAATAAGCTTCATCAATTTGATAATTATACTCTCTTCCGCCTAAAAACATAGAGTGCTTACGTATCCCTTTAGCCGCTTTATCTTCTGCATTTCCAAAATGTTCCACCAAGGGAACAGTATCATTTCTATCTTCAGGGACTTCAGCCATACGTTCTATAGGAAGAATTTCAAAAAAATGATCAGGGTAGTTTCGTTTAACTACCTCTACCCCTAACTTCATTTCAATGTTTCCATGATAAAGTATGTTGTAATAAGTTGTCATGGCATGAAAATTCCTGTTCATAAACTTGTCCTCTTGTGTAGAACAAGCAACTACAGCAATTAATACTAATGCTACAATACTAAATTTGCACCCTCCTCTTTTCAGCATGAAATGTCAACTTATATTTTTATAACTATATTTATAAGAAAATATTATAATTTGGCAAATGTAAAGCATTTATATTAAATTATAATTTCCTAATTCTTTTATTCAGAAAGGAAATGATTTCAGGAAATTCAATTAGGATAAAAAAAATTAAATTAATATTCTTGATATAAGTGATTGATAATAGTAAAATTCTTGCAACTCAAATTAAGGTTTCTGCATATTAAAAAATATTTCTTGTTCCAGTTGTTTTTGGAAATTACTGTAAAAGAAAATAGCTTGTCCCGAGCAATTCGAAAATGATTTTTGTCTTTCTATAAATTAGAAAAATTGAGCATAGTCTTGGTTATGTTTTTTTAATGAAACAGAAAGGAAACCTGAATTTGCCGAAGGTAGTTGAGCTAAGCCAAAACACAGGCAGGAAAGGGTTTTTTATTGCGGTAGTTTCAATTAATAAATGGTAATAGTCTTGATGATAATCAATTAAAGAACTTAGAATTGTTGTTATAGAAAAATCCTAGCAAGTGAACCAAATATAACTCCAAACCCAATTGTATAATATCGATTAAAAGAATTAGAAAAGTCAATGAATTTCTAACTCACATACGAAAATCAAACCCCGCTTATAATAAATATTAAGGGAATGAAAAGTAATGAATCTAATTCTTCGTCTATTACTTTATAAACTGTTGTGTAATTGATTTTTCAAATAAGTTGCTTACTATTAAATAAACCTAGGCCTATACCACATCTTTAGCTTGTTATAACTAAAGATGTGATTAGTTCTACAAGTATAACTTTGCTTCTTCTAATGCTTTCTGAATACCTTGAGGATTTTTCCCTCCTGCAGTAGCAAAAAAAGCTTGTCCTCCGCCACCTCCTTGAATAAATTTTCCTAATTCTCTTACTACTTGACCAGCGTTAAGCCCTTGCTTTTCTGCAAGTTTTTTGTCTATGAAGCAGGTTAAGAGGGCTTTTCCGTTAACTTCTGCGCCTAAAACAATGAACACTTGGTCAACTTCGCCTCCTAATTGAAAAACTAAATCCTTCATTCCGTTAGCATCTAAATCTACTTTTTTAGCAAGGAAATTGACTCCATTAATATCCGCAAACTCTGCTTTTAAATCAGATTTCAATTTTTTTGCTTGTGCTTTTTTCAAGTTTTCAACTTCTTTTTTCAGCAAAGCGTTTTCTGCCTGCATTGTTAAAAGTGCTTTTTGTGGATCTTGCGCATTGTTCAAAAGTAATTTAATTTCATCGAATGCTGTAGCCTTTTCGGTTAAATAGGTTTTGGCTGCGTCATTAGTAATCGCTTCAATTCTTCTTATTCCAGAAGCCACGGAAGTTTCTTGAGTGATGGTAAAATGCCAAATTTCTGAAGTATTATCTACATGTGTGCCTCCACACAATTCCATTGATTCACCAAACTTAACAGTCCTTACGGCATCGCCATATTTTTCTCCAAATAAAGCTATGGCTCCTTCTTCTATGGCCTTTTTGTAAGGAATATTTCGTTTTTCTTCAAAAGGAATAGCATCTTGAATTCTTGCGTTTACAAAATTTTCAACTTGTTCTAATTCATCTTTAGATAGCTTACTAAAATGGGAAAAATCGAATCGTAAATAACCACTTCTAACCAACGATCCTTTCTGCTCAACGTGCGTACCTAAAACACTTCGTAAGCCTTGATGCAACAAGTGAGTAGCCGTGTGATTGCATGCGGTGCGTTGACGTTGCTTCGTATCTACGTAGGCCTGAAAAACTCCCTCAAGTTGTTTTGGTAATTGCTTAGCCAAATGAATAATCAGATTATTCTCTTTTTTAGTGTCTATGATATAAATAGTATCTCCACTAGTTGATTTCAAATAACCTTTATCACCCACTTGTCCACCTCCTTCAGGATAAAAGGGCGTTAAATTAAATACCAATTGGTACATTTCACCTTCCTTTTTGCTAGTAACTTTTCGGTATTTTACCAGCTTAACCTCAGCGTCTAAATAGTCGTATCCTATAAATTCTTCTTCGTCATCTTGTCGTAAAATCACCCAATCTCCTGTACTTGAAGCGGCTGCATCTTTAGATCTTTTTTTCTGTTGCTGAAGTGCTTCAGTAAATTCTTTTTCATTTAGTAAAAGTCCTTTTTCTTCTAAAATTAAGGCGGTTAGATCAATTGGAAAACCGTAGGTATCATAAAGCTCAAAAGCTTTTGTGCCTGGCAAAGTGTTTCCTTTATTGTTTGTAATCATTTGATCTAATAAAGACAAGCCTTGTTCTAAGGTTCTTAAAAATGAATTTTCTTCTTCCTGAATCACATTTTCACACAGGGATTGCTGTTTTTTAATTTCAGGGAAAGCATCCCCCATTTGATGAGCTAAAGTTTTTATCAATTTAAAGATAAAAGCTTCTTTAGTATTCAAAAACGTAAAACCATAACGAATAGCTCTTCTCAAAATCCTCCTAATCACATAACCTGCACCACTATTGCTTGGTAATTGACCATCGGCAATGGCAAATGCAACTGCTCTTACATGATCAGCAATAACACGAATGGCAATATCAATATCTTCAGCTTTCCCATAAGCATAACCAGTTATAGTTTCAATTTCTGAAATTAATGGAGTGAAGACATCCGTATCATAATTGGATTGCACATTTTGCATTACCATGCTTAAACGTTCAAAACCCATTCCCGTGTCAATATGCTTGGCAGGTAACTCTTGAAGTTTACCACTAGCTAATCGGTTATATTGAATAAAAACTAAGTTCCAAATCTCGACAACTTGCGGATGATCTTGATTCACCAAATCTTTACCAGAAATTTTATCTTTTTCTTCTTGTGAGCGGATATCAACATGAATTTCTGAAGCAGGACCACACGGGCCTTGGTCTCCCATTTCCCAAAAGTTATCTTTTTTATTGCCAAGTAGAATTCTATTTTCGTCTATGATTTCTTTCCAAATATCAAAAGCCTCTTGGTCTTTAGTTAAACCGTCTTCTTTGTCGCCTTCAAAAATGGTTACATATAAATTTTCTGGATTAATTTTTAATTCTTTGGTTAAGAACTCCCAAGCCCATTCAATAGCTTCTTTTTTAAAGTAATCACCAATACTCCAATTACCCAACATTTCAAACATTGTGTGGTGGTAGGTGTCCTTTCCTACTTCTTCCAAATCGTTATGTTTTCCGCTAACCCGAAGGCATTTTTGGGTATCAGCAATACGTGTATGTTTAGGAGTTGAGTTTCCTAAGAAATACTCTTTAAACTGATTCATTCCTGCATTCGTAAACATTAACGTAGGATCATCCTTCAACACAATAGGAGCAGATGGCACAATGGAGTGAGACTTTGATTTGTAAAAGTCTAAAAATCGCTGGCGAATTTCTTTTGATTTCATGTTCAAAATTTATGAGTTTGCAAACATAAAAAGCAAGTTTCAAAAACAATCTTTATCTTTGCTTTTTTGTTGGCTAAAAATTATTCTATTTTGAATTGACAAAAATACACAAATTATAGTATGAGTAAGGTAAAATATTATTACGATACAGAAACACTTTCTTACCGCAAGATAGAGCCCAAAAAAGGAAAAGTTTTTGGCTTAGTAGTTTTATACCTATTAAGCGTTATGGTTGCTTCTGTTGCTTTGCTTATTGTTTATTTAAGCATTCCTGACTTAGAAACTCCAAAAGAAAAAGCGTACAAACGTGAATTACAAAACATGGAGCTACAATTTGAATCTTTGAACCGAAAGATGAATCAAGTAACTGAGGTTTTAGAAAATCTAGAAGACCGAGATGATAATATCTATCGTGTTTATTTTGGTGCAAATCCAATTTCCAAAGAACAAAGAAAAGCAGGTTTTGGAGGTGTTAATCGGTATCAAGAACTTGAAGGTTTTAATAATTCTGATTTGATTATTGAAAGCGCAAAGCGAATGGATCAATTAACAAAACGCATTGTTGTTCATTCAAAATCCTTGGAGGAAATTTATGAAATGGCCAAAACCAAAGAAGATAAATTGGCTAGTATTCCAGCTGTACAACCAGTAAAAAATGAAGAATTAACTAGAATGGCCTCTGGTTATGGTATGCGAATACATCCCATTTACGGTCACAGAAGGATGCATAGTGGAATGGATTTTTCTGCTCCTGTTGGGACTCCCGTATATGCTACTGGAAACGCTAAAGTAAAAAAAGCAAAAGCCTCTGGGGCGTACGGGAATTTAATTGTTTTAGACCATGGTTACGGCATTGAAACTTACTATGCGCACTTAGATGGATATAATGTAAAGGTTGGTCAAGAGGTTGTGCGTGGAGAATTAATTGGGTATGTTGGTGATACAGGAAGATCTACCGCCCCACATTTACATTATGAAGTGCGAAGAAACGGAAAGCCGGTGAATCCAATAAATTATTATTACAATGATTTAACGGCTGAAGAATATGATTTAATGATGAGCAGAGCCTTGCAAGAAAACCAATCTTTAGATTAATGAATACCTTAGAAGGAAAACTTTATTACAGCATTGGCGAGGTAGCAGAAGCATTTGATGTAAATACTTCCTTAATTCGATTTTGGGAAAAAGAGTTTGATGAAATTAAACCCAAAAAGAACGCCAAAGGAAACAGAAAATTTACTAATGAAGATGTCAAAACCATTGGTTTAATTTTTCATTTGGTGAAAGAACGTGGATTTACTCTAGAAGGAGCAAAAATTCACTTGAAAGAAGAAAAGAAAGAAACGCTAAGCAAGTTTGAAATCATTAGTAAATTGAAAAAAATAAAAAAAGAATTACTGGAAATAAAGAAGGGTTTAGATGAAAATTGATAATCTGGATTATAATTCACTCTAAGAACTAGGTATAAAACTTTGTGCTTCTATATTTTATAGTATTTTAGCTAAATAATAGTAAATTAATGAATTACATTTCTTCCGTTGGACGGTATTTTATCATGATAAAAAATACCTTTAGAAAAATGACCAAGAGAAAGGTCTTGTGGAACTTAATTTTTCAAGAGGTCAATGACTTGGTAATAAAATCAATGGGGATTATCATATTTATTTCGTTTTTTATTGGAGCCGTTGTTACCATACAAACCGCTTTAAATTTAACCAATCCTTTAATACCACGAGAGTTGATAGGTTTTGCCGCAAGACAATCCATTATTCTAGAGTTTGCTCCAACTTTTGTATCGGTTATTATGGCAG
>SL_7KL_010_BRINEDRAFT_10000012_pt1 | contig 67920 bp, 53 predicted proteins | sample SodLak_010_BRINE_FD_10663 | JGI IMG/M metagenome (IMG submission 10663)
CCTTCAAATATGAGCTCCAGTTTGCTGTTATCTTTTTGTAGTAAAACTTTAAGATTTCGGCCGTCCGGATGATTCGAAAATACGATATTCATCAATTCATTAACAGCCAGTCCGAGCGGTACAGCCTGATTCAGATTCAGAATAACCGGGTTTGCATCTACAGAAATATCCAGCTCGTCAGATTCCGTTAACCCTTTCTGTGGCAGTGCCTCCATAATGGTTCTCAGATACTCATCGAACTTTATACTAACCATGCTTTCGCTGCTGTATAAGTTTTCATGTATCTTAGCAATAGAGAAAATCCTGCTGCGAATATCATTCAATTTATTCACAACATTGGAGTCTGCTTCTTCCATTATCTGCAGATCAATAAGTCCGGCCATTACTGCAAGATTATTCTTAACCCTGTGGTGAACTTCCTGAAGCAGGATCTCTTTTTCACCCAGTGATTTTTGAAGATCTCTTTCCAGTTTTTTCTGAGCGGTAAGATCCACAAAAATAGAATAGGCGGCCACAACTTCACTGTCGTGCACAATCGGAATGGCGCTCATTAAAACCGAAAGTTTTTTGCCCGATTTTGTATATCTGTCAACTTCTGCAGTGTATGCCTGGCCCGAAAACACGGTTTTGCTGATCTGCTCAGCACCGGCCAGGTCTTCATCATCAATCAACAGTTGATGTACATTTTTACCTACAGCTTCCAGTTTAGAGTACTCATACAGCTCCGAAAAACTGTTATTAATCTTGACAATTTTATTGTCAGGGCTGAACATGGCCATCGGCAGCGGGGAACTCTCAAAAAGCTGCGAAAGCATATCGTAATTTTTATCCTTCTCTTTCTCTATAGCTACCAAATCAGTCACATCGGTACCCGTACCTACAATATACTCCCCCTTCTCTGTTGCAAACCTGTTTGCAAGCAGATGATAAACTCTCGTCCCGTTTTTCTTGGATATCACCTTCGACACGATATGGGTTGAGCCATCCTCGAAAGCGTCCTTTATGGAGTTGATAATTTTTTGATGTTCATCCTCGGGAAAATAGAGCAGCGCGTTATTCAACTCTATTTCCTCCGGTGAATATCCGAGGTCGTCAGTAAAGGCATCGTTGTACCTTAATATTTCCATCTCTTTGTTTAGCACATAAAATGTGCCCGGAATACTGTTAATAATTGCTTCAGTAAATTTCTTTTCATGCTTCAGGCTTTTAAGCGTCTCTTTCTGCTTCGATATATCCCTGAAAGTGTTAAGCGAGCGTAACTCTCCATCCTCATTTTTGTAGAGAACCGAGGATGATTCTACAACTATTTCGTCACCGTTTTTATGTCTGTAAATCTTTTCCCCTTCGTAAAAAGAGTTCTTCTCACTTATTTTGTGCGCTTTTTGGTTCACAGGATGATCCAGATCCATTACCAGCTCTCTGCCGCCCTCAATCAATTCCCGCTTAGAATAACCCAGGATATTGCAGGCAGCCGGGTTTACGTCAAAAATATCACCATCCGGTGATGAGATAATAATTCCGGATAATGAATTATTAAACTGCTGAGTATATCTCTCCTGCGACTCTCTCAGTGCGCGAACAACACTCATATTTTTACTTACATCTTCGAAAAAAACCAACACGCAGTTTTCACCGCTTTCCAAAGCTGATACCGTCAGCTTACACCACTTTTTTTGGGGTGATCTTTTTTCATCAGGACAGGGCATTGTCATTTCAAAGTTTATTTTTTGCCCATCAAACACTTCGCGCATCCCAAAAACAATCTTTAGAGCGTAGTCATCCCCTTCCTGTACAGCTTTTTCGCAATGCTCAAAATAGTTACCGCCGGGCTGTGCCATACCTAATTTATGGAAAGATTCTTTTGCGTTTGCCCAATTTGAATTCGTCGATAGCATTTTGCCTTCCTCGTCAACAATGGCCGCCGCACCCGGCAACGCATTAAATACGGCATTCTTTAAGTCTTTCATTTCTTTGAACTTCTAAATTTCTCACTCTATCCTATATTTGCCTTACAATATATAATTGAATTAGCAACTAAATAAGACGCCGAACACTTAAATTACAGATAGGTAAATAAACGTATATTTAACAATAAGATTCTGATAAATACACTTATGACGAAAAGTCGGGCTTGTAAGTTTCGCCCTTCATTACCTTTTTAACAGCTCGCAGAAACTCCTGGCGGGTAGGATCACTGGAAATATAGCCATCTATTCCCTTTTGAAACAGCGGAGCAATCAGCTCTTCGGATTGATAGATATGCAGAGCCAGAACTTTTGCAGAGGAGTGGGCATCCTTCAAATTTTCTAAAATTTTGAATGCTGAACGTTCAAAATCCATCAAATCTATTACAATAAGAGTATTTTTACCATCGGTATTCATATCGAACAACTCATTGTAGGAGAGTATATTAACGGAAACCGAATCGCTATACTCTTCCCTGATGAGACTCTCGAAATGACTCGCCCGTGGCGTGCGCTCTGCAACGATAGTTATATTCATATTCCCCGACTTCATTTAATATCAATCTATACAGAGATATCTAAAGTCGGTATTCGTGCAAAAACTTAAATTATCACCCGGGCCATACGTGTAAACACCTAGTGATAATATGATTCAGTCATCTTTATTGGATGAAATCAGATTGTGTTGAAATGCATACTTCACCAAACCGGCTGTGTTTCTGGCTCCAGTTTTTTGCAGCAAATTTCTCCTGTGTGCATCTACAGTTCTGGAGCTGATATAGAGCTTTTCTGCAATTTCCTGATTGGTATGCTCCTGAACAATCAGTTCCAGAATTTCACGCTCTCTATCGGTTATATGAATCGGATCGGGGGCGGTAGACTTGCCCTTACCTTTTACCAGATCCATCATAATACTCTCAGTGGCTTCATCACTAAAGTAGTGCTTGCCCTCCATGATCGCATCAATGGCCTCTTTCAACTCTTTTCTGCCGGCACTTTTCATAATATAGCCTGATGCGCCGGCCTGAATCATCTGCCGGATATGCAGATCGTCATTGCTCATGGTCAGTGCGAGAACTTTCACATCGGGATACTCCTCCTTGATCTTTTTGGTTGCTGTGATACCGTCCACTTTAGGCATATTGATATCCATCACAACAATATCCACAACCAGGTCTTTGAGCTTTGCCAATGCTTCTTCACCATTCTCAGCCTCGTCAACTACATCTATGCCCGCCTGAGGTTCCAGCATCAGCTTTATTCCGTCCCGTACTATTTTGTGATCGTCAGCCAGTAATATTTTTACATTTGCCATATTTATTTCTCCGTATTTATTGGCACTACTACAGATACGATCGTGCCTCTTCCTAAGGTACTGATAATATCTAAATTTGCTGACATAGCACCAACTCTAGTTTTCATACTCCTTAAACCAAGCCCCGTACCCACTTTCTCATCTACATCAAACCCCATGCCGTCATCTTCGATGGTTAGCAAAATTTCACCCAGGGAGTAGATCAGCTGTACGTTAATTGTATCTGGTTTTCCGTGACGTATAGCATTATTCAATGCCTCCTGTGTAATCCTGTAGAGGTTAATCTGAATATTTTCGGGCAGTTCTATGTGATCCAGGTTTCTATAGAGATAAAACGTAATTTTTGTAGATTTCTTCAGCTGGTTAATCAACGACTCTATCGCTAACTCAAGCCCATAGTCCTGAATGGCTTTTGGCAGAAGATTTTGTGAGATATTACGCGTTTCAGAGATCGCATAGTTTAATAGCTGCAAGCCGTTCTCAAACGTATCCGAGAGTTTACCGGAAAGTCCATTCACATCTTCATAAACGGATTTCAGATTCATATTTGCCGCAGACAAGTACTGCCCCAGTCCGTCGTGAAGCTCTTTGGCAATTCGCTGCCGTTCACGCTCTTCCCCCTCAATAATAGCGCTAATGGCTCTTTCCTCTGCTTTTCGCTGCTGGGTAATATCATTGGCAATAACCAATCGCTGATTCTTTCCCTCATAATAGATATCCGAAGCTGAAATCATTACCCTCAGTTTTTCACCTTCTTTCGTAAGATGAGTCCACTCTTCAAAAAATGAAGGGCCTTTCATCCAGTTTTCTCTTGAAGTTTTCCGAACCTTTGCTTTATCCTCTTCAGGCCGGATATCGAGAATAGTCATATTTTTAAACTCTTTGCGACTGTACCCATATTTTTGACTGGCCGCCTCATTCGATTCGGTGAATTTGAAGGTATCCGGATCGTAAATCCACATCGGTATCGGATTCTGTTCAAAAAGCAAACGGTACTGCTCTTCCGACTCTTTAAGCTGTATCTCGGCCTCCTTCTGCTCTGTGATATCGTTTGCTATAATTAACCGGTGAATTTTATTCTCATAAAAAATTTCAGAACCGGAAATTTCAACAACCAGCTTCTCACCTTTTTTGGTTTCCTGTATCCATGTATCAAAACCGGTACTCTTTTTCTTAATGCTTCGCTGAATCTCAGCTTTTATTTTTTCTAAATCTTTTTCGGGATGAAGCTCATAAATCTTCAGACTCATAAACTCCGTTTCACTGTATTTGTACTTCTGTATTGCAGCACGGTTAACGGTTACGATCTTCAGGGTCGTGGGATCATAAATCCACATCGGAATCGGGCTTCGTTCAAAAAGCAACCTGTACTGTTCTTCCGATTTTTCAAGCTCCTGTTTTGCCACTTCATCGGCCGTTATATCCGAAATAGTGCCTACCAGGTGAACCGGCTGTGATTCACCGCCACGAATAAAATACCCCTTATCAGATACGATCCTGTACTCCCCGTCACCGTCCATAATTCTGTATGTACCTGCCCAGAACTCCTCTCCTCTCTCTAATGCCCGTAAAACACTTTTTGATACCGAATCAACATCATCCGGATGCAGTTTTGAGCTCCACCAATCAATATTCGGTTTCACTTCGTCTTTCCCATAACCAAAACGCAGTACCCAGCCTTCACTCCACCACACCGCATCAGTAGCAAAATTGTGATCATAAAGTACATCGTTAGAAGAACGGGCAATCAACTCGAAACGATTTCGCTCCTCTTTAAGCATCTCCTGATACTCCTGAACCGGAGTTACATCCACCATCGCACCGATTACTCTGCGCAGTGTTCCATCTTCATCCCATAAGAGAACTGCCGAGTCCTTTACTGAACGGATTTTCCCATCGGAAGCAAAAAACCTGTACTCTCCATTCCACTCTGCCGCTCCTTCCTGTTCCGCTTTTCGAAAGCTGCTCAATACCCGATCTTTATCCTCTTCAACCAGATGATTGTTCCAGAAGTCTGTAAACCTCCGATAATCCTCTTTCCGGTATCCCATTACCGTTTCAATTCCCTCTCCCCACCAAACCACACCGGTTTCAGGGTTCCACTCCCACACAACATCGGAAACATTATTTGCAGCTATTTCAAAACGCTGGCGCTCTGTTGCCAGCTGTTCCTGTACCTGCTTCAACTCCGAAATATCCTGTACCGTGGCTACACGATACGGTTCTGACATACTCTCATCATTCACAAGCGACATGTTCACCAGAGCTTTAAAAGACTGTCCGGATTTTTTAAATAGATCGGCTTCAAAAGAGACAGCGCCTTTTTCCTGCAGGATATCCATCTTTTGTTTAAAAATATCGCTTTTGCTGTTTCCGTATAATTCAAGCACCGACATTCCAACCATATCAGAGGCATCATCGTACGCAAAAAGATTTGCATACGCCCTGTTCACCCTCTTCAAAAGGTTCGACTGATGCCCGCACACTGCCAATGCCGTATTCGATTTTCTGAAGACATTTGCAAGAAGCTGGTTCTCTTTTTCATACTCAACCCTTTCTGTAATATCAATGTGGGTTCCAACCAGTCGCGCCGGATTTCCATCCTCATCCCACTCTACGGTTTTTCCCCTGTCAAGAATCCAGACCCAGTGCCCGTCTTTATGTCTCATTCGTATTTCACACTCATAGGCTTGAGCGTCGCCACTGAAGTAATCTTTAACTGCTTTTTCAAAAACCTTATGATCCCCGGGATGTAGCAGCTCATTCCAGGTTTCTATACTTACCGGCTCCAGCTCTTCGAGTTTGTACCCAACCAGGTCAGCCCATATTTCATCAAATTTCGTAAATCCGGTTTGAGGATGCCACTCCCAAAGCCCAACATTTGCACTTGTAGTGGTCAGTTGCAATCGCTCTTCATTTTCCCGCAGCTGCTCTTCCATCTGTTTACGCTCTGTAATATCAAAACCGATACCCAAAGATTTATTTTTACTGATAGTTACATTGATCCAGGTAGTTGATATAATTTCTCCATCCGTTGTAACCAGGTCGAAATCCACCCAGCTGCCGTCAGATTTTGCAATATGCTGTTTTGCTGTTTCAAAATCTTTCTCCTGAGTAATCTCTTTTAAGATATTTTTCTCATTTACGGATTCTTTAGAGTACCCAAACTTTTCAGCAAAATATTTATTCACTTGACCTATAGAAGTATCCTTATCGTGCAGATTGATAAAAACCGGCATATTATCAAAAATCGACTCCAGTTCTTTTCTCTCTTTTTTGATCTGTTCTTCCAGTAATTTTTGCTCCGTTATGTCGTAACCAATCCCCACAAAGGTGCTATCACTAAGTACGATATTAGTCCACATTTGCCGGCGTTCATCCCCATCTTTTGTAGTTACCCGGTACTCTTTCCAACCTTTATTCAGGTTCGTGATATCCTCGAGTACCTCAGAACGATATTCAGGGTCCGGGTAGCATAACTCTAATAATGTCTTATCATCAATTTCATCTTTCGTCCATCCCAATACCTGTTCATGGTATTTATTTATTGAGATCAGGTTCTGATCCTCATCGTACACATTAATCAGAACCGGAATTCTCTCAAACAGTTTCTGGAGTCTCTCTCTCTCAATATCCAGCTCCTGCTCAAGCTCCTTACTTTCTGTAATATCTATGGTAACACCTGTTACTCGCTTAACGACGTTATTTTCCCGAAATGCTTCACCGCGTGTCCAGAGCCATCGAACCTCCCCATCCTGTAAAACAACTCTGTACTTAGTATTAAATTCAGTTCCTTTTTCCAGTAAATAATCCACCTCTTTCTTAAACTGTTCCAGATCATCCGGATGTATTCTATCGTAAACCCTTTGAAGTGTTATATTTGCATCCTTAGGATATCCAAAAAGTGAATGGTGGTTTGTTGAGGTTTTATATCGATCATCTTCTACAAAATACTCCCATGTGGCCATTTTTGCTGAATTCAGAGCAAGGTTAAGGCTCTGCTCTTTCTGCTCCAGCACTTTTTCATTTCGTTTCACATACTTTTCGTAACTCTTCATCATAAAAAAGAGCCCTAAAGCTGTAATGGTTATATAGAAAAGTCCTTTAGCTGTTTGTAGCGCTGTTAGGATAGAAACATCATCAACAAGCCACTCTATAAACGCGTCGGTTGTGGTTATCCATACTACTGCAAACAGAAAGTAGATCAGCGTAATACGTAGAGGGGTAAATTTCATAAATGGTGTTATTCAGTTTTCACCACTTTACCAAAATGATTCTTTGGTGTCAAGCTATAGAATCAAATAAGCAGCAGGCAGGCTGATTACTTTAGCCGGTGATTTACCACTTTCCTTTCCGGGTGGGATAACTCCCCAATACTTTCAGATACTGGGCTTTTTTTCCAAGTTTTTTTAATGCTTCGGCAAGCTGAGGCTCTTCCTTATTTCCCGCAAGATCAAGATAAAAGAGTGACTGCCACGGATGGCCCAACCTTGGCCTCGACTCCAGCTTTGTCATGTTAATCCCCGAATCTCCCAGTATATTGAGGCACTTGAGCAGCGCACCTTTTTCATCCACGGTGGCAAAAATCAGGGATGTTTTACAATCCAGCTGGGGATCACAAGTGATCGGTTCGCGGCTTACTACCACAAATCGGGTAAAGTTCTCCTTCTGGTTGGCCATATCTCTGTGGATAATCTTTAACCCATAGATTTCAGCCGCATAAGATCCGGCAATTGCCGCCTGAGAGAGATCAGCGTCTTCGCGAACTTTACGTGCAGCCATAGCCGTATCAAAGTAGGACTCTACATGGCAGCGAGACAGCCCTGCCAGAAATTTACTGCACTGAGCTATGGCTTGCGGATGCGACAAAATTCGGCGGATGTTTGACAGCTCTACATGTTCGGGAGCCATCAAACAGTGATTTACCTGCAACACCTCTTCACCGATGATATAGAGCTCTTTTTCTGCCAGCAGGTCGTATGTATCGTTTATTGAACCCGCCGTGGTGTTCTCGATGGGCAGAAAAGCTACATCGGCATGACCTTTCTCCACCGCCTCAGCCGCTTCTTCAAATCGTTTATAGCCTATGCATTCCACATTTCCGTAGCGAGGCTCAAAATGCCTCATGGCGGCCTGATGGCTGTACGCACCGTCGGTTCCCTGGTAGGCCACTTTTATGTGTTGAACATCCGTTTTTTCATTCTGATGATCTACCAGCGCATGTGTTTGGTAGCGTACCGAATATTGAATAATCTCCCGGTACATCTGCTCTAAAAAATATGGGTCAACTCCCTCTTCAGCCGCTATCTGTTTCAGTTTTCCAATCAGCTTCTCCTCACGTTCGGGGTCGCGAACTTCTGTAGCCGATGAGAGTTTGTCGGACAGCACTTTTTTAACAATTCGCTGGCGCTCTCCCAGCGACTTAACGATCGTCTCGTCAATGTGGTCAATTTTCTGCCTTATCTCTTCCAGTGTTTTGTCTGCCATGAGCTATCGAATCGTTTGTTTCAGTTCCTCAATTCTATCTAGCACCTTCTCACGATCCATTTTCCTGAATCTCTCCGGCAACAGTGCTTTTGATGTACACTCTGTCACTGCAACCAGCGTCTGAAGCTCCACCTCTTCGGGATAAGTGGGCGGTATAAAATCCTCAAAAACCTCCTCCAGAAGATCCGGAGAAACTTCATCCATACCCTGAGAAGCAGCCCGGAATTTAGCCCGGGTTAACGCAGCCTCCATATCGGCACCCGAGTAGATCGTTTTATCTTTCTTAACCGCTTTTGGCACATACTCCTCAGACAGCTTCAGGCCTGTTTTTTTCTTCATCACATCAAAAAGCTCAACTCTTTCATCGGTGGTTTCGGGTGGGAAAAGCGAAATATGCTCCTCAGCACGCCCCTGCCTTTTCAAATCGATTGGCATCAAATCGGGGCGTGCTGTCATCAAAAACCATAAAATGCGTCCCCGGTTCTCGGTATCGCTCATCGCAGTAGCTATTTGGGAAAATACTCTGCTCGAAACGCCGCTGTCGCCTGATGCCGATCGATCGCCAAGGTAGGCATCGGCCTCATCAATCATTACGGCCACGGGCGACATCGCCTTCAGAAGCGTTAATATTTTTTCCAGATTTCCCTCTGTAACACCCTGCCACTGGCTTCTGAAGTTTTTCAGCTTCACCATTGGCACGCCGATCTCACCGGCAAATGATGTAACAAGAAACGTTTTACCCGTTCCTACCGGTCCGCAAACCAGATAGCCCATCGGCAGTACATCCCGTCTGCCCTGTTTCAGAGCCTCAACCGCATCACGAAGATGTTTTTTCACATTCGTGTGACCCGCCACTGCATCCAGAGAGCTTTTAGCGGAGATAAACTCGAGCAATCCGTACGCCTCCGATTCAATCAGCTCTTTCTTGATTTTCGTAAGGGATTGAAATGTGATCACGTCACTGTTCTCTACTGCATTGGAGAGAATAGACTTCAGTTTAAGATAACCCAAGCCGGCCGTCATCTGTGCCACAACAGGTTTTGATACGTTTGAGATCTTATCAAACTCATCCTGCTGAATTTGATTTTCGAGGTAGCTCAATCTCTCGCTTTCGTCCGGGAGTGTGATTCGTACACTGGAGGTATATGGATTTTGAACAAGTGATCGGTTCAAATCCGATGCATTTTCAGTTAGCAGCACGGTTGTAAAGTCAGAAGCCAGAAAGAGCGGATCGTGCGCCCACTTCATCAGATAAACAAGAGCGTTACGATCTTCTGAACCGGTGCTGCCCGCTTCGTTGGCGGGAATTACTGTATCAGCATAATCAACAATCAGAGCAACACTCTTTTTCTGATCCAATCGAATTCTGAAATACTGCTCCAAAACAGAAAATGCCCCAACCGGATCCTTTGGTAATTTTTTTGAATACTCTGTTCCGGCTATCGAATCACGCCCCGAAAGAGCCAGATTGAAATCCTTTTGCGACTCCTTATCCCGAAAATAGATACCTGACGAGCGATCATAAAAAATGACAATGTCACGGGCTCCAAAAAAATCTTCGGCCAGGAATGTTTTGAGCCGCATGAATTTTCTTTCAGAATCACCTACCGACACCAAATCGTGAACGTTGCCGTGCAGAATAAACTGATTCAGAGTTCGGCTTAAATATTTTTTAGCCAGAAACTGTGCCCATTGAGGATATTGGGTAAGCATAATAATCTATCTTTAAGAGTGCTGAAATAATTCGATAACCAAAAGTGACTATTCAGGAGATCCGTAAATAAGTTTCACCGTCTCTATACGATTTGGCGTTGCCTTACTGATAATAAACGTATTACCCTGAATTTGAATCTCTTCATTCACTTTAGGAATTCTACCGATATGGCTGATGATGTATCCCGCCAGGGTTTCAAACTCATCTCCTGAATCCTGAAGCTCAATCTCCGGATACTTCTCCTCAAGTTCTTCAAGCTCAACATTACCAGAGACAACGTATGTGAAGTCCGAGATTTTCTTAATTACTTCGTCCGTTTTGTCATACTCATCCTGTATGTCACCGACAACTTCCTCAATCAAATCCTCTATCGTAACCATACCGGCCGTTCCACCATACTCATCAATAACTATTGCAACGGAGATATTGCTTTGGCGAAATTCCTGCAGCAGATCTTTCGACTTTTTACTAGATGGGATTAATTTAACCGGCCTGAGAATGTCTCCGATGTTTTCGGGATTACTGAACAGATCATAGGCAAAAACCACGCCGATGATGTCATCAATATTATCCTGGTAAACCGGGATTTTGGAGTATCCTGAAGTAATAAACAGGTTTTTCAGATCATCCAGAGGGGCATTTCTGTCAATTGCCATAATCTCTGTTCGGGGCACCATCGTTTCCCGCACCCTTTTGTTCGACAGCTCCAGAACGTTGTGCAAAATTTCCGAATCGTCCTGATCAATATCTTCACTTCCGCCACTATCGCGAAGCTCTTTGAAAATCATCTCAACATCCTGTCGACGAAAAACTTTATCACTCCGCTCATTCCCAAACTTAAGCCACTTAACCAGAACATTCGAACTTTTATTGGAAATCGAAATCAGAGGGCGAAATAAAAAATTCATGAAGCGAAGCGGGACAGCAATAAACTTAACCAGAAAATCCGCCTGAATTCTGAATATAGCTTTAAAGAGTATCTCACCAATTAAAAGAATAATTACTGAAGCGATGATGGTTTGAATAAAGAGTACCATACCCACAGACGGATCGATACCAAACAGCGAGCTGTAGATGCGGTTAACCGGCTCTACCAGAAATATCGCCATTAGCGTGGCGTATAGAACATTAACAATGTTATTCCCTACCAGCGTAGTGGTAAGAAAAATTTCCGGCTTCTCACTAAAATAAGCCAGTGAACGGCCCGTGAGAGTATTTTTGCGAGATTCTATCTCGAGCTTGAGGCGGTTTGCAGAAACAAACGCCATTTCGGAACCCGAGAAGAATCCGCTAAGAAGTACAGTAATTGTGATGATAATAAATTCAGGCATTCTCTAAGATCTGCTTATCGCCCCTGAAAGTTAGGTTTTCTTTTCTCCAGAAACGCAGAAGTTCCTTCTTTAAAGTCTTCTGTTTCGCAAAGATCTCCAAAAAGTTCAGCCTCGTCAGAAAAACCCTTAACCCTGAATCCGGAATTCACGGCTTCAATTGCCCTGGACAGAGCAACCGGCCCATTTTTCAACATTTTTGAAGCGATCTCTTTTGCTTTTTCCACGCCTTTTCCCTGCGGCTCCACATATCCGGCAAGACCTGTACTTTTTGCCTCTTCAGCTTTCATCTGCCCGCCGGTTAATATCATCTCCATGGCCCTGGACTTTCCAACCAGCTGCGGCAGCCTCTGTGTACCTCCATATCCCGGAATCAAACCGAGTCCTACTTCTGGTAGTCCAAATACTGCGTTCTCTTCAGCAATTCTTATGTGGCAAGCCATAGCCAGCTCTGAGCCGCCACCCAGGGCGTATCCGTTCACAACCGCTATCATCGGTTTTGAGCAATTTTCTATCGCAAAAAATACTTTCTGCCCGCGAACGGACTGTTTTTCACCCTGTTTTTTATTCAGCGTATTGAGCTCTTTTATATCAGCACCGGCTACAAAAGCTTTCTCTCCGGCACCGGTTACAATCACCGCACGGATTTCGTCATCTTTTTCGATGTTCTTAACCGCCTGCTCAAGTTCATCCAGAACGGTATTGTTTAGAGCATTTAACTTATCCGGACGATTAATTGTCAGAACTGCGATTCCTTTATCGTCAGTTTCCAGCAGTAGCGTATCAAATGTGTAAGATTTCATGTCTTGTTTTTTACTTTCTGTTCTGTCTCTTTATGAAGTGCTTCCGCCTCTTTTCTGAGTTCGGCCAGCTCCAATTCGTGATCGATATTTTCAAATCCGGGCAGAAGGTCGTGATCAAGTTCATCAATAATTTGCGTCGTCTCTTCCATTTCGCTCACCAGATGATCGAGCTGCAGGCCAACATCTTCAGCATTAGGCATGGTCATCGACTGCTCATAAATATAGCGAATTGCATCTTCAATCGTTTCCAGGTGTGTTTCACATATCAGATACTTCTCTTTAGCTACATCAAATTTTTTGAGGCGTTTCTTCAAGATCTGAAGACGTCGCTCTCGGGTCTTTTTCAGTTTTTCAGACTCTGTAGTGTCCATCTCTTCTTCCTGTTCTGAAACTTTTCTTCGAATCTCCTCCTCCACCTCCGAGTTCATATAGATCTGAAAACGTCGATTCATCTCAAGAAGGGTCAGATATGTTGAGAGCAGATCATCCATTTTCTTTTTGATATGCTCGAGCATACCCTGAGAGCTGTAAGGGAGCGTTTCGAAATTTTTTCGCACCTCTTTAGTGATATGTTTGAGAATCAGGAATCGTTTTTGCGAGCGTGCATCCAGACCGTGAAACAGATTTTTATCGCCATTCACCTCGTGGCGCTCTTTTTTCTTTTTCAAGCGAATGCTTTTCCGGAAAGCGGGCAGATTTGGAACCACTCCCAGGTAGACCAATTCAGCGCCAAATGTAAACGTCAACACCGTACTCGATATAAAACCAACATCATTAAATACCAGCGCCGAAACCGTACCGGCAAGAAGACAAACCAGGTTGATGGGGTAGAGAAATGCCTCTTTCGTAAAATTGATATGTTCTTCTTTTCCCTTACTCATCGCCTTTATCAGTTCCTGTATCTGTTGGCTCATCCGATTCTGGACCGGGGTTTTTACCTATTGTTTTATCCACATTCAGCCCGTTTGCCTGCTCTTCAATTTCGCTGTAAAGCATTCCCATCTCGAGCTTAATCTGGTTAAGAGTTTCCCGTGCCTTCTCCTTTTTCATCTGCTCGTCAAGTTCAGCCTCATCGGGTTGATCATCGAGCAGCTGATCCATGGCTACATCCAGTCTGGCCTCAAATCCCGCCATTTTGGTGCGAACCTTGCCGAGCAGTTCATCCACTGAGGCCAGCAGATCGTCTGCGTTCATCTGCTGCAGAGCATCACTCACGTTTTTCACATACCCCGATCTTCTAACCTTCTCTTTCGCTTCACGGATTTTGCGATAGTGGTCCTTATACTCCTCTTTAAGTCTTTCTCGTTCCTGTTCACTTTCTGATGCCATAGCGGTCACCTCAAATCAAATATATTACGACTTTGTACGGTCGCGGCCTACCGTTTTACCGGAATCAGATGCCGTTTTTTCAGACTCCTCAACGTCGATCTTTTTCTCCTTTTTCTCAGCTTTCGGAGCCTTGCCCATCTCCTGCTTAAACTGATTAACCAGTTCCTGTGCGCGAAGTTTTTCAGCATTGGCCTCAATCTCCATAGTTTCCGTATCCACGCTTTCCAGGGCAATTTCCATTCTGGCTTCATTTCGGGCTGTATTTTCGTTCAGCCGATTCAGCATTTCATTGTGTGTCTGATCCAGTCCTCCGGTTTCAAACGACTCAAGTGCATCGGCAACACGCCCCTGCCACTCTGCTCTTTCACTGGCCCGTAAAGCCTCTCTCGCTTCTTTAATCTTCTTATCTTTCTCACGCATGAAAGCCTTTTTCACTTTCAGGGCTTTTTCATAAGCTTGATCAGCAAATTTCAGCTGCTCTCTCGAGTGCTCTAAATTTTCACGAGCTTTCTCAAGCTGGAGAGCGTATCCTTCTGCGAGGTCGTCGCGGTCTGCATTAATTGCCGACTTAATTTTTGCAGTTATCTCATTGATCTGCTTTTCATACCGGTCTACCTCTTTTTTAAGCATTACGGCATTTGCCTTTACGGTGGCGATATTCTCATTCATTTGAGGAATCTGATCATTCAGCTCTCTGATGTTCTGCTCCAAAATCAGTTTTGGATCTTCCATAGAGCTTACAAATCCGCCAAACATTGACTTAATGGCACGTATAAATCGTTGAAACATGGTATTAGGGTTAATTTAAAGACCGAATCGATTGTTACTGTTAAATGTACTCTTTTTTCGGAGTTGAGCAACGTTTATCCATCATAATCATGAATTCCATCCTTATCAACCCGATGTGTGATTCTGCGCAGAGATTTAGGCTCAACATCTTTAATTGTTACAGCATCTAGCATTCCCTTTTTAGCAGTATCTAACATTTCTTCCTTGTTCGTGTGAAGCGTGGCAATTGTTTCACCTTTTTCCACCCGATCACCAATTTTTTTATGAAGCACGAATCCTGCCTGTGGATCCACATCATCTTCCTTGGCCCGTCTTCCGGCACCCAACTCCACCGAAACCATTCCCATTGCAAAGGCATCCATCTCAGTTACAAACCCGTCCCGGCTCGACTTAACGCTTTCAATTGCCTTCGCTTTTGGATAAGAGTCGGGGTTTTTAATCACGCTGCTGTCTCCGCCCTGTTCCTCAACAATATCAATCCACTTCCGGAGGGCTGATCCATCCTGAACAGCGCCTTGGCTCATCTCTACCCCCTCTTCAACCGAGGAGGCTTTACCGCCAAGATAAATCATGGTTCCTGCCAGCAGATGGGTAATCTCCATTACATCTTCCGGTCCCTCTCCATTCAGGCAGTCGATGGATTCTTTTACCTCCAGCCAGTTGCCGACACCATACCCGAGCGGCTGCTCCATATTGGTAAGATAGGCAATGGTTTGCTTTCCAAACTCCTCTCCAATTCCCACCAGGGTTTTAGCCAGTTTGGCAGCGTCCTCATGCTTTTTCATGAAAGCACCCGAGCCAAACTTCACATCAAGCACCAATGCGTCGATCCCTTCAGCTAACTTTTTACTCATAATGCTTCCCGCAATCAGGGGAATAGACTCCACAGTAGCGGTTACATCACGAAGTGCATACAGGCGTTTGTCGGCGGGGGCGATCTCTTCGGTTTGCCCCACCAAAACAATGTTCTGTTTCTTTAAAATCTCTTTATATCGGTCTAAATCCACATCTACCGTAAACCCGGGTATCGACTCAAGTTTATCCAAGGTTCCCCCGGTGTGGCCCAGTCCGCGCCCTGATATCATCGGAACAGGAACACCGCATGATGCTACGATCGGAGCCAGAATCAATGATAGTTTATCTCCCACACCGCCCGTTGAGTGCTTATCCACTTTCAACCCCGGTGTTTCACTTAAATCCACTACAATTCCACTGTGCAGCATGGATCGGGTTAAGTAGGCTGCCTCTTCTGTGTTCAGCCCATTCAAAAACGAAGCCATCAGGAAGGAACTCATCTGGTAATCCGGGACTTTATCATCCGTATATGCACGAATTAAATAGGAAATTTCATCCTCTGTCAGTGCTTTTCCGTCTCTTTTTTTCCGGATAAGGGTAACAATATTGTAGGATTTGTCAGACATAAAAGTGAATAAACTTAGCTTGTGAGTTCTAATTAAAACGCTATTAATTTGTAAGCTGTTTCAATATACATAATTTGATACTTCATTCTTTCTAAAGCTAACAAACACAGCGAATGTCACTACGCATCGCCGCCGATCAATACCTGCAAAATGTTGAGGAATTACTTCCTGAAGAGGCTCATCTGTTCCGGTTTGACCCTTCGGACGGCCTGCCCGATGATATAACAAAATACGATGCACTTTTGATTCGCACCGTAACTCCGATCACTCCCGAAACCCTTCCGGAAACAGGGAACCTCAAATTTATTGGGAGCGCAACTGCCGGCGTCGACCACATCAACCGGGACTATTTAAAGGAGCAGAATGTAGAATTTTCACACTCTGAAGGGTGTAATGCAAATGCTGTTGGAGAGTACGTCATAACTGTCTTGTATAAGTGGGCAGAAAAAATGCGTATTGCCATCGGCGATAAAACGGTAGGTATTGTGGGGTGCGGACATACCGGAAGTGCCGTCATTCACTTGTTAAATAAGCTGGGCATCAATCATGTAGATTACGATCCGCCGAGAGAAATACGGGATCAAAATTTTAAATCTGCAAGCAGTTCTGATCTGATAAAGGCAGATATTTTAACATTTCACACACCGCTCACCTCCACCGGCAGCTACCCTACAAAATACCTTTGCAGCAGTGAATGGCTTGAAAATGGGTTCGATTTGATCATTAACGCCTCGCGCGGTGGAGTTGTAGATGAACACGCACTTTTCGACCAGTTCAATGAAGGAGTTGTTGGAAATTATATTCTGGATGTATGGGAAGATGAACCGTTTTTTGACGACAAAGTTGCGAAACACGCTTTTTTGTCCACTCCTCATATTGCCGGTTACTCTGTTGAGGCAAAATTCCGCGCAACAGAGATTGTGCTTACACGGCTGCTGAACAGTTTCGGTTTAAAGCCCAATAAAATCGCGAAACCCAAACCGTACGATCCTACCGGATTAACATATAGCGACTCTTTCTCTTTTTCCGAATTCATGTGGAAAAACAATCAAGTCTACTACTACAGCACTGAATTACAAAAGCTAATTGGGCTGCCCTCAAAACAGAAAAGTTTGGCCTTCGCTGATCTGCGATCTAAAACAACTCTCCGGCATGAATATAGTGCTATGCTTAAATCAAGCGAGGTAACGGAGAAAGCTCCCCAGGAGTTCTCTGTTTTTGATCATTCAAAACCGGACTAACGACGATCCGGAATATTCATTCTTGACTCTAAAAAAAGATCCACATCAACGTGAGGAGAATAAAGATCCACACTGCAATTTTTAGCGAAAGGGGCTGTTTCGGAAATTCATATCCACAAATCGGGCACACGTCACTGTCAGCATCAACCTCCATTGCGCAGCCGGGACACTCTTTTGTCTTCATAAATTAAAGCAAATGCAGTTTCTTGTTTTTTCAAACATTTTATCGATTTTCTCGTACCAGCAAGAAAACGTAATTAAACTAAAAAAGATATGGCAGGACAAGGATCCGGCGGAAATGTAATTGCCGCACTCGCTAGTTTATTCATTCCCGGCTTGGGACAACTTTTACAGGGCAGATTATTTATGGCTCTCTTTATGTTTATTTCAGCCGCGGCTCTCTGGATCATCTTACTCGGCTGGTTAATTCATCTCTGGTCTATTTTAGATGCGGCAAAATTCAGCCCAAAATAGTTTTTCATACCGTATTAGCCCGGTATATTAGCTGTCTTTTATTTTACCGATCCAAATGAGCATGAATAGTATTCGAGCTTAAAGCCGTAAATTTGTATTTTTGACCTCTGTTCACACAAAGATCGACTCTAATAATTTTCTATGAATTTACGCGTACTACGCATCATTGCTCTTATAGCGATTCCACTTTTTATCCTTTCGCTATCCTCAAGCTATATTTTTGAGTGGCTATGGCTCAGTGAAATGGGGTATTCCCAAATTTTCTGGACACTGAGAGGTACACAGGTTATACTCACACTGCTGGCTTTTTTAGTTGCAGCACTGTTCTTTATTCCAAATTTCAGATTTCTGGCCGAACAGTTAAAAGGTGCAAATCTCAGCAGCTCACCGCTGCAGGGGTCAAATATCAATTTAGACACTGATTTTGCCAGCAAGCGTATCAAACAGTTTTTCACGCTGGGCGGGCTGATTATGGCACTTATTTTTGCACTCAGTTTCTATATTCGCTGGGATGAATCCCTGCGCTTTATCAGCAGTGTGCCTTTTGGCGAAACGGATCCTATGTTTGGACGGGATATTGGATTTTTCCTTTTTGAACTCCCCTTCTGGGATCTGGTACAGTCTTCCCTCACCTCGATTGTGTTCATCACTCTGGCCATCATCACGCTGGCTTACATTTTTACCGGGCTGTTGATGATTCGATCTCTTACAGAGTTCAGCGCGGGAAAAAAAGTACTCAACCACATCAAAGTAAATGCTGCCATCTGGCTTGGACTACTTGCATGGGGTTTATACCTGGCACGCTACAACCTGGTATTTAAAGCTGATGGAATCGTTTTCGGTGCAGGTTATACCGACGTAATGTATCAGCTGCCGGCCATCTGGATTATGTTCATCTTAACCATTGGTCTTGCCCTCTTGATATTAGCCAGTCGCTGGGTCAACACCGGAAAAGCCGTACCCGGACTTGCAGTGCTTACAGTCCTTGCAATGGTTATTGGGCGTGGTGTTCTGCCCGGAGTGGTTCAGCAGTTTAGCGTTGAGCCCAATGAACTGGAGCTGGAATCACCCTATTTAGAGCGAAACATCGAAATGACTCGTCTGGCATACAATCTCCATAATGTACGGGAGGTTGAATATCAGGCCGATGATACACTTACCGTTTCAGATATTGCCAATAACCGGGATGCTATCGATAACATCCGGCTGTGGGACTCCCGCCTGCTAATAAACACCTATAAGCAGTTACAGGAGATCCGATCATACTACGAATTTTATTCGGTCGACAACGATCGCTACACGGTGGATGGCAACGTTATACAAATGATGCTTTCGGCGCGTGAAATTGCGAGAACGCTTCCGAGTCAATCCGACACATGGGTGAACCGTCACCTACAGTACACTCACGGTTATGGTCTTGTTATGAGCCCGGTAACTGAAACAAACCGGCAGGGTGAACCGAGATTGAGTATTCGAAACCTCCCCCCCTCATGGGACAGTGATGACCTTCGGGTTGATAATCCTGCCATTTATTTCGGAGAGAACAGCACCGGGTACTATATTGTAAACTCGGGTGTGGAAGAGCTTCACTATCCTGACGGTGATGCTAATGTTTACACACACTATAGCGGTCAGGGAGGAATTCAGTTCAGTAACTTCTTCAGAAAGCTTCTTTTCGCATGGGAGCTGGGAGATATTAACATCCTGCTTACCGACTACATCCATGACGAAAGCCGGCTCCAGGTCTGGAGAAGCGTTCAGGAGCGGATCAGAAAAATCACTCCGTTCCTCGAACTCGACCGGGATCCTTACCTGGTCTTGAACGACGGTCGGCTCTACTGGATTCAGGATGCCTATACCACATCTTCTCATTTTCCATATTCTCAGCGATATCGAAACAGTTTCAACTACATCCGAAACTCTGTAAAAATTGTAGTAGACGCATACGAAGGAACAGTAGACTACTTTATCGTGGATGAAGAGGATCCTGTACTGGATGTTTATGATTCTATTTTCCCGGGAGTATTTAAATCAATGGATGAACTGCCTGAGGGAATAGAAAGCCAATTCCGATATCCTCAGGATCTGTTTGAGGTTCAGATTGAAACATTTGCAAGGTATCATATGACAACTCCTCAGGTTTTCTACAATCAGGAAGATTTGTGGACACGGCCTAACGAAAAGTATGGTGGACGTCAGATGCTGATGGAACCGTATTATGTACTTGCACGCCTGCCCGGAGAAGAGGAGCTGGAGTTTATGCTCATAAGTCCTCTTACGCCTGAAAACAGGGATAACATGATCTCCTGGATGGCGGCCAAATCTGATCCCGGAAATTACGGAGATTTGATTGTCTACAAGCTTCCTAAAGAACGACTGATATACGGCCCCGCCCAGATTGAGGCTCGTATTGACCAGGATCCCGAAATATCACGCCAGATTGCGCTATGGGATCAGAGAGGATCAAGGGTTATTCGCGGTAACTTAATGGTTATCCCCGTTGAAAACTCCTTCCTCTATGTTGAGCCTGTATTTTTACTGGCTGAAGGTGTAGACATCCCACAGCTGCAGCGAGTGATCGTTGCAATCGGTGATGCGATATCTATGCAGCCAACATTGGATCAAGCTCTTTATGAACTCTTCGGTGATGAAGCAGCGGCAATCGTTCAGGATACACAGCTCGTCAGAGATGACGCCTTGCCGGCTGAAGCGCTCCCCGAGGGAGTTGCTATCGACAGACAGGCACTCGATGAGATTCGATCCATTTGGGAAGATCTTAAATCAGCCCTGGAAAGCGGAAACTGGACCCGCTACGGAGAACTTCTGAACGATCTGGAAGAGAAAATTAACAATCTGTAGGAAAAGTGCCGATAGCACATTGCATCATAGAATCACTCTCTAAAAATTTCATACATACTTTTAACTCTATTACTTAATCATATGAACGATACACGTGTCGTTATTACAGGCCTAGGAGCCCTCACCCCATTGGGAAACACTGTTTCTGAATATTGGGAGAATGCCATAAATGGCAAGAGCGGAGCAGCTCCAATCACTAAGTTTAACCCCGAAAAATTCCCAACACACTTTGCCTGCGAAGTCAAAGATTTTGACCCAAAAAGTAAGTTGGACAGAAACGAGATCAAACGTTCTGACCTGTTTACCCAATATGGCCTTTACGCTTCGGCTGAAGCCATTGAAGACTCCGGACTGGACCTCGACAAAGAGTCACCTTTTGACATGGGTGTAATCTGGGGAACCGGCCAGGGAGGAATGGGAACGTTCGAAGAGGAGATGAAGAACTATGTAAAAAATGACTTTAACCCGCGTTTCAGTCCATTTTTTGTTCCTCGACTGATTCCAAACATGGCCTCCGGGTTAATCTCGATGAAATTTGGGCTGATGGGCCCGAACTACACAACGATCTCGGCATGTGCCAGTTCAAATACGGCTATCATGGACGCTTTTAACTACATCAAACTGGGCAAAGCAAAAGCATTTATTGCCGGGGGATCAGAAGCCCCGATTACGGAAGCTACCATTGGCGGATTTACAGCCATGAAAGCGATGAGCACGCGGAATGATTCTCCCGAAACGGCATCCCGCCCTTTCGATCCCGAGCGAGACGGTTTTGTGATGGGAGAAGGCGCCTGTGCTTTAATTCTTGAAGAGTATGAGCACGCAAAGGCCCGCGGAGCCAAAATTTATGCAGAAGTTTGCGGTGCCGCAATGACTGCCGATGCATACCACCTTACGGCAACACACCCGGAAGGACTGGGAGCACTGCGCGGAATGAGGCTTGCCATGGAGGAAGCCGGAATGAATCCGGAAGATGTGGACTACATCAACACACATACAACGTCTACTCCTGTCGGAGACATCAGTGAAACCAAAGCCGTATCGAAACTGTATGAAAAAAGCAGTAAAAAACCGGTTATCAGCGCTACAAAATCTATGACCGGACACCTGCTTGGTGCTGCAGGCGCGGCTGAAGCCGTGCTTTCCGTTTTAGCTGTTCAGAATAACATTATTCCACCAACCATCAACACTAAAACAATTGATCCTGAAATCCCGAAAAATATCGACATTGTTATCGGAGATGCCAGAGAAACAACCGTGGATGTGTCGATGAGTAATAACTTCGGTTTTGGCGGACATAACGCTATCACGATGTTTAAGAAGGTGTAGTTTCTCTTATTTAGCGTGAGTTTGATATAAGAAAGCTGATCACTGATTTGACAAATCCTCCCCTAATAAGGGGAGACAAAGAGGGGTGTCCAAAGGATTTTCATTATTTTTTGATAAACATCCCCCTTTGTTAAGTTTGTGATTTAATAATCGAATTCAAGTTTTTAAATGGATATCTGTCATTGGCAGATATCCATTTTTTATTTATCTCCCATCTTTTACAGGAACGTATCTTGCTCAAAGCATTGTTGTGTAATTACATAGAAAAAAACGACAAAGCATATAGAAGAGGATATCATGGAGAACAGAGAAGCGTATAAGAAAAAAATTGAAGCCAAACTTGATGAGTGGAAAGCCGAGGCTGATAAACTGAAAGCGAAAGCAAAGCAGAAGCAGATAGACGCCGAAACAGATTATAAACATGAGATCGAGGCCATTAGAAAAAAACGTGAAGAGCTAAAGGCCAAACTGAAAAAGCTTGAGGAGGCCGGTGAAGGCGCATGGGAAGATTTAAAACAGGGAATTGAAAAATCGAGCGGTGAACTGAAAAAATCGCTGGACAGTGCCATAAAAAAATTCTCCTGACACTTTTTAAATACAGGCTGTCTTTCCATATTGGGAAGACAGCCTTCTTTATTTAAACTTTTCCCACATGAGCGCATCCCTACAGCTTGGTCGTATAGCAGGTATAAAAGTCCAGATTCACTGGACCTTCTGGCTCTTGTTCCTGTTTATCGGTTTCCTGGTCTTTTCCAATGATGGAACCCTTACAGATCTCTTCTGGAATTTTACATTTATTGCTGCCCTTTTCATCTGCGTTGTACTACACGAGTTTGGACACGCACTTACTGCCCGCCGGTTCGGGGTGGGCACACGTAATATAACCCTCTTGCCCATCGGGGGTGTAGCAAACCTTAAAGACATGCCCGAAAACCCTAAGGAGGAGTTTTTAATCGCTATTGCCGGACCCGCTGTAAATGTAGTGATCGCACTTCTGCTATACCTTATCGTTCCGGTCGATCAATTTTTGGTAGATGATCCCGAGCTTCTTGAAGAGCAGCTTAGCGGAATCACAGCAAGCAACTTTCTTTTCTATCTGTTTGCCGTCAATGTTGCCCTTGTTCTTTTCAATATGATTCCCGCATTCCCTATGGATGGAGGACGGGTATTTCGCGCCATTCTTGCCACAAGGATGAGCCGCGTTCAGGCAACAAAAGCAGCAACAGCACTCGGTAAAATGTTGGCTTTGGTGTTTTTCCTTTTTGGCCTTTTCTCAAATATTATACTGGCCATTATTGCCGTATTTATCTACTTCGGCGCTCATTCCGAAAATATCGTCATTCAGCAGATCAGCCTGTTGGAGGGGAATGATATTGAAGACGCCATGATTACCGACTTTACTACTCTCAACCCCAATGATTCTCTTCAAGTAGCCATTGATCGAATTTTAGCCAGCACTGAACAGGATTTCATCGTAACAGATAATGAAGAAGTCGTTGGGATTCTGTTCATGTCTGATCTGGCTCCTGCACTTCGGGAAAAAGGAAAAGAAACGCTTGTGGGCGATGTAATGGAACAAAACATCATTACTCTTCAGGCCAAAGATCCGCTTCCTTCCGCGTACAGACAGCTGAAGCGTGGAAATAAAAATTTCTTTCCGGTTGTGGATAATGGAAAAGTTGTGGGTGTACTGGATATGAATAACATCAACGAATTTCTCACATTCAGAGCTGCCCACGACTACTAAAATAAATTCCGGCTGTTTTTATTTCTCTTTCAACAGATCGCGGATTTCTGCAAGAAGGTTCTCTTCGGCAGAGGGCTTGGGAGAAGCCGCAGGCTTCAACTCTTCTTGTTTCTTCATGTGCTCAAATGATTTAATCACCATAAAAATAGCAATTGCCACAATCGTGAAATCTACAATCTGCTGGATAAAAGCACCGTAGTTGACTGTAACGGCGGCAGCTTCTTCGGTGGCACCTTTTAGGGTAATTATAAACTCTGTAAAGTCTACACCTCCCAGCATCAGCCCGATAGGCGGCATCAGCACATCATTCACAAAAGATGTAACAACGCGGCCAAAGGCGGCCCCGATTACAACTGCAACGGCGAGGTCGAGTACATTCCCCCGCATGGCAAATTTTTTAAAGTCGGCTATTAAGCTCATAGAAGTAAGAATTTGTTATGGTTCAGGCACATCACTTCACAAATATTCGACCATTTTTTTGCCATATCCTATCGTTCTGAAAAAAGTTTATTTACAGAAATAATCAGCTCCGGTTTACAAAATGTGTATTGCCTTTTACGCTTTCATGAATAGCTGCTTTAGCTACGGTATCAGGGCCATAACAGTTGTTCAGGCAGTCGGCTGCACGGGTCAACCCTCTTAGATCCTCATCCTCTCTGAAAAAGAGCTCTCCCTGCTCCGTCTGCTGCATTTCAATCGTGTGCAGACCAACTCCCCTGATTTTGATATCTCTTTCCAAAGCGCTATTCACAATTCGCATCGCCTCAGTCAGACACGCATCCAGAACGTAGTCATCCAGATTGGTAAACCCCGGAGTAGTGAAGGTAAACGAGTAGCCCTCCCAATGCGCCTCCTGAAACCGGATATGACATCCCCAACGCCTCGCTTTTCGCTGATACCCTCTCATTCTGTAGCAGACCTTTCGCACCGCTTTTACAATCTCTCCTTTCACTTCTACGGGATTATCCGTCCAGTCAGAAAACGTGTGCATATAGCTCACTTCATCCGGAATGTGTACTTCATCCGTGAGCACACGAGCTTTATCACGGCCGGACACGGTTTCCCAGAAAAGCTGCCCCTGCATCTCCCCAAACAGTTTTTGAAACGGCATTTTCCCCTGCTTGATCGCATCGGCGATGGTGTGGATGTTATATTTTTTGAGGTGCTCATACCGGCGTCTGCCAATACCCCACACCTCATCAATCGGGAGCGGGTAGATGTACTGGGCGGCATCATCGGGTGTGAGAATCAGAGATAAACCTTTCGGTTTCTGCAGATCGGAAGCCAATTTTGAATAGGTTTTACTTGTAGCGATTCCCACCGAACAAACAAGTCCCAGCCTGCTGTAAATTTCATCTTTCAATTTCTTTGCAAAGGCTTCCAGCACGGACCGGGATTTTCTCAGAAGAAAGGTAATGTCCATAAAATATTCATCCATGGAGTACTTCTCCACATCCGGCGAGTAGCGGTCGAGAATACATTTCAGTTCCCGACTGATCGCTTTGTACTTATCGTAATCAATCTGCTTGAAAACCAGGTACGGACAAATTTGAGATGCTTCGAACGCACTCATTGCGGTTTTAACACCGAGTGCCCGTGCTTCGTAACTGGCCGTTGCCACGATACCGCGCGCTACGCCATTCGGTTTTCGCCATCCGCCCATCGCCACAGGCAGCCCGTAGAGATTGTAGGCCCGCTGCTCCACCTGTGCGTAAAAACAGTTCATATCCAGGTGCAGATAGAGGCGCTTTCTCCTCGATACATGCTGATGCTCTTTTGCCACGGTGCTGTAGAGCGTAATACGGTGCACATCCTGCTCCAAATCGTAATTGTTATACTCTTTCGGATCCATATAGACAGTATAAAAAGTTTATTTACATATTTCACACACATATTTATAAATCAGTTTTCACAATTAAATGGGGTAGAAATTCTGCCTACCTTTAAGGATACTGTTTAATGTGAGTTCGATACGATGTTATTGAATTTGGCAGCACAGGAAGCTTGGGTTGTCCAAAAAGATAAATTTGATTTATGGGAGCTTTAATAATTAAAGTTTACTTAGTGAAACTTTGAGTCTTTGTGTCCTCGTAGCAATAAACTGCCGATCTTTGCCACGAAGACGCGAGGTCACAAAGCAACACGAAGTAGCCTTACTACAGTATTTATTATTGAACTAAATTATTTAGTGTGAACTGCGGGTAACAATACTGTTTTTTGGACAGCCTCAGGCACTTTTTCCAAATTCTTATCCCAAACTCACGTTATTTACTGAAACCTGACACACTGATAACTGATTATGTGCGGACGCTACGTTTTAAAAACCACTCTGCAAGAACTCCAACAGAAGTACGGAGCTGTTCCGGAAGGTACATTCACGATAGAGGAGAACTACAATGTAGCACCAAGCCTGCACATGCCTGTTATTGTTCAGCAGGGTAATCAGCGAAAGATTGACAGGTACCGCTGGGGATTGATTCCATTCTGGGCTAAGGAGATCAACTCCGGCTACTCAATGATTAACGCAAGAGCCGAGACGCTTGAGCAGAAAAAATCTTATGCCCGCCCGTTCAAATCAAAACGGTGCGTAGTGCCGGCAAATGGATTTTATGAATGGAAGAAAGCCAATGGAGAAAAGATCCCGCACTATATCACTCAAAAGCGGTCTGAACTGATGAACTTTGCCGGATTGTACGAAGAGTGGAAACCGCAGAAAGAGGGTGAGTCAACCATCAGGAGCTTTACCATTATCACAACAGACGCCAACAAACCCGTTTCTGAACTTCACGACCGGATGCCGGCTATGTTGCTGGATAAAGAACTGGATATCTGGCTCGATCCCAATCATCAAGACACAAACTCGCTTAAAGATCTGCTTCGCCCTTGGCCAAATGATGACATCTCGTTTTACAGAGTTAGCCAGGAGGTTAACAACGCAAGAAATTCAGGACCCCAGCTTACGGCGCCCTATCGGGATCTTTTTTCTTAATTAATCATCCAACTGCCTCCCATCACTTTACCGAATAAACCCACCCCACCGCCTCAAAAAAAGAGTAAATCAAAGAATGCACATATTGATATATGTGTGATATATGTTTAAACTGTTTTCCCGTAATCAGAGGAAGCAGTATGAGCAAAGAAGAGAAATATCCGCCTATAAACGTACTTAATGTCATGAGGGGATTCCGCACTCCCGACCTGCCCCACGCGGTAACCCCCTACCGTTTTGAACTTCGGAACGGAGATAAGCATCACATCAAAAAGATTCGACAGACACATCGGGAGAGAGTCGGCAAGGCATATCACTACCACTACGTTGTGGTAACAAAAGAGGAGAGGTATTTTCACCTTGTATTTGACAGTGGGACCATGATATGGCGCGTCGTACAGGAGGTAGACAGCGAGCTGTTTTTTGGGTGATTAAAACCACTATCCACTCCTAAATACTAAACCTTCATCAAGTGTCTTTGATCTAGCAGGCCTAAACCTCCCCCTGAGAAGCTGAGGGCTTAATAGCATTAAAAAAGATCTACAGAATCGTGCTCAGGTTTTTGGGTGGCCATCGATTCAGAATGAGCGAAAACAGATCGTAACTTCCACTAAAATTATCCGTAGGTTAAAAGAGGTTTTTGGGTACTTATTATCATCCTTTCTTTTTCCAGATCTGCTAAACATTGGCAAAAGTCCTGTCTTGTAAACAAGGGGGTTCTGTTCATTAAATGATGACCACATAAGGTCCCATCTATCCGGAATTGAATATCATATTCAACTAACAGTAAAAGCAACAAATTATGTCAGAAATTAAGAATCCACTCGAGGAGTTTGAAATTCCTCCACAAATTAAAGCCCTTTTGGGAAATATAAAGATTATTGTATTTGGAGTAGTTGCAGCAGTTCTGCTGTTCTCGTCCATTTACACAGTTGACCCTGAAGAGGTGGGCGTTGTACAGCGATTTGGTGAATACACCCGTACAGCCGAACCCGGCCTAAACTTCAAAGCTCCATTTATTGAAAAGGTTCGTATTGTTCCCGTTGAGCGACAATTAAAACAGGAATTTGGATACCGTACAGTCTCCTCAGGAGTGCAGAGCCAGTATCAGAAAAGAGGCTATGAAGATGAATCTCTAATGCTTACGGGCGATCTAAATTTAGGTGATGTGGAATGGGTGGTACAATACCGAATCTCCGATCCCTACAACTATCTCTTCAAAGTCCGCAATCCGGAAAAAACACTTCGTGATATGTCGGAAGCGGCAATGCGTCAGGTTGTGGGAAACCGAACGGTAAACGAAGTTCTTACAATCGGCCGGGCGTCGGTAGCTGCGCGGGTTCAGGAGATCCTTCAGGAACTGAATGTAGACTATGAAACGGGTGTCCGGATTGAACAGGTTGTTTTGCAGGATATCAATCCGCCGGATCCCGTAAAAAGATCTTTCAACGCTGTAAATGAGGCTCAGCAACAGCGTGAAACATTGATCAACGAGGCTAGATCTGACTATAACCGTGTTATCCCGAGGGCCAGGGGTGAAGCCTTGCAAACCATTCAGCAGGCCGAAGGTTATTCAACCAACCGGATCAACACCGCTATGGGTGAAGTAGCCGCTTTTAATGAACTCCATCGTGAGTATCTGCTCGCACCCCAGGTAACCAAACAGCGAATCTACTACGAAACAATACAGGATCTGCTGCCAAAAATCGGAAATAAGATAATTATGGATCAGGATGGTGGTAACGTATTCCCACTGCTACAGATGCAGATGGATGGCGTTAAAATCTCAAACCCTGACAACCAATAGGTGAAGAACATGGATAAAAAATATATAGGTTTAATCGTTTTACTTGCCATTGCCGGAGTAGTCCTTTCAAATAGTTTTTACTCTATTGATGAGACTGAGCAGGTTATTATTACACAATTTGGTGCCCCTCAGGGTGAAGCTATAACGGAGGCCGGGCTGCAGATGAAAGTCCCTTTCATTCAGAAAGTGAATCGTTTCGATAAGCGGTTCCTGGAGTGGGATGGAGATCAAAACCAGGTTCCGACTAAAGATAAAAAGTTCATTTTTGTGGACTCCTATGCCCGCTGGCAGATTACCGATCCTCTGCAATTTTTCCGCCGGCTGCGGGACGAACGCGGAGCGCAATCGCGGCTGGATGATATTCTGGATGGCGAAACAAGAAATGCTGTAGCATCGCACGATCTTGTGGAGCTGGTACGTACCTCAAACCGTGAACCCGATCTGGAGGCAGAAATCTTTGACATGATTGAAGATTCGCTTGAAACCATTCATGTAGGCCGTATTGCAATCCAGGATATTGTTCTGGAGCTGGCTAATGAGCGAAGTCAGGATTTGGGTATTGAAATTCTTGATTTTCGTTTCAAACGGATCAACTACGTGGAGGACGTTCGAAGAACCGTTTACGACCGGATGGTAAGTGAACGGAATAAAATTGCAGATCTTTTCCGGTCAGAGGGTCAGGGTGAAGCTTCCCGAATTGAAGGTGAAAAGGAACGGGAGCTGCTTGAAATACAGTCCGAAGCTTTTCGTCAGGCACGTGAAATTCGAGGGCGGGGTGATGCAGAGGCGGCATCGATCTATAACGAGGCCTTTAATCGAGACGCCTCTACACGTGAGCTCTATAACTTCGTAAAAGCGATGGAAGCTTACGAAAATGCATTTGATAAACAGACCTCCATTTTCCTGTCTACAGACAGTGAATTCTTTAAATACCTGAAATCGATTGATTAGTTAATACTGTAAAAGCAGCAAGCTGAAAACTTCTGCAAATTACCCTGCAGGCAACACTTGTAGGGATGTACAAATAAAAAAGGCTCGCAATTTTTCAATTACGAGCCTTTGTTATTGTGCCCCGGAATGGAGTCGAACCATCACGCCCCGAAAGCTTTCGGGGCACACGACCCTCAACCAAAATCAGGACGATGCAAAAGAATCATCCATTTTTAGAGAAAATTATAAGGAAAACAAAAAAGGCCCGCTTAAAAGCGAGCCTTTGTTATTGTGCCCCGGAATGGAGTCGAACCATCACGGCCGTTAAGCCACACGCCCCTCAAGCGTGCGCGTCTACCAATTCCGCCACCGGGGCAGAAACTGTTACTTACTAAAATTTCAAATCTTTAACGTGAACTGAGTCGAACCATCACACCCCTCAATTTCGAAAGCATTCAATACACCAATTCCGCCCTTGTCCAACGAAGCTTCAGCGTAGTTGGAAGCAAGGGCAAAAAAGTTTCTTATCAATATTTCAAATCTTTAACGAGTACCGAGCTTATCAATAAAACTGACTCAAATATTCCATTTGAACCAGAGCTTCTAAAGATAGGGGATTTTCAAACTAAATAGAAAGTGAGTTTTCTATTTTTCCTCTACTTTTTCTCCTAATACCTGTCGGGATGAATTGGTTTTTCGTAGTTTTGTGTTGATGAATCCGAAGTAACTATGTTTACTTGTGGCACGACTCAAAGGCGTGCCACGAGTCTGTTTTAAAACAAAGCTAAAAAATCCATGACCAACCAGGAAGTCGCCGAAAAACTCCGAGAAATTTATAACCTGATGCAGCTCGCCGGGGAGAACCGGTTCCGCGCAATCGCATTTGATCGTGCCGCACAAACCATTGAGGGACTCAATGACGAAATCTCCAATCATATTGAGAAAGGCAAACTCACCGACATTAAGGGAATCGGGAAATCGATAGCTGAAGATATCCGGGCGTATGCAGAAACCGGAACCATGCCGGTGCTTGAGGATCTCAAAGAGCGTGTTCCAAAAGGATTAATCGAGTGGCTCAACATCTCCGGCCTTGGCCCCAAGAACGTTGTAAAAATTCATCAGAAACTGGGCATCACGGAGATCACCGAACTGAAAGAGGCGTGCCAGAGCGGAGCGGTTGCTAATCTTCCGGGCTTAGGTCAAAAATCTGCTGACAAAATCATCAAATCAATTGAGTACCTGGAGAAGTTTGGAGAGCGAGCCCGTCTTGATCAGGCCCTCGAAATCGCTGAACCGGTCTTTGAGTTCGTTAAAAACCTGGAAGGCGTACAACAGTGCGAAATTGCGGGATCACTTCGGAGATCTCGAGAAACCATCGGCGACATCGACATATTGGTTGCCGCAAAACCCGAAGACGCTGAATCCATTTTTGATCAATTCGTCAATCATGAATTAGTGGTGGAGATACTTGGGCGCGGAGACACAAAGAGTTCAGTCCGCACAGAAAACGGCCGACAGGTGGATCTCCGAATCGTCAAACCGAACGAGTTTCCTGCCGCCCTGATGTACTTTACCGGAAGCAAGGAGCATAACATTGTAATGCGTCAGCGGGCCCGCGAGCGCGGAATGGCCCTTAACGAGTATGGACTTTTCAAGCTCAATGATCAAAAGGAAACCGATTTTGATCAGCCTGTGAAAACCTCGTCTGAGGAGGAGATCTATGAAAAGCTGGGGCTGAATTTTGTGCCGCCCGAACATCGTGAAGATCGCGGTGAGTTTGAGTTTTATGAGGAGCATAAGTCGATGGAGCTGGTCACCGAATCCGACATCAAAGGTGTGGTTCACGCCCACAGTACCTGGAGTGATGGCAAATATACCATCAAGCAGATGGCCGAAGCTTGTATGGATCGTGGATACGAGTATCTTGGCCTGACCGACCACTCCAAAACAGCAGCCTATGCGGGCGGATTGACCATCGATGAGGTGAAACAGCAGTGGGAAGAGATTGACCGGCTGAATGAAGAGTTTAAATCTGAAGGTAAAAACTTCAAGATTTTTAAAGGGATGGAGTCGGACATTTTAAGTGATGGATCTTTGGACTATCCCGATGAAATCCTCGCCAGATTCGATTTTGTGATCGCCAGTGTTCACAGCGGGCTCAGTATGTCGCTCGAGGATATGATGAACCGTTTCGAGAATGCCATCAAGAATCCCTATACACGAATTGTGGGGCACCCAACCGGACGTCTGCTGCTAAAGCGTGAAGAGAGCAAACTGGACCTCAACCGCCTGATTGAGCTTGCTGCTGAACACAACACCGTTATCGAAATCAACGCCAGCCCATGGCGGCTCGATCTCGACTGGAGATACGGAAACAAGGCGGAAGAAGTTGGTTTGATGACCTCCATCAACCCGGATGCGCACTCTGTGGAGGGAATTGACGATATTCGCTACGGCGTAATGATTGCCCGAAAAGCGAAGTTTGAACCGGCCCGGGTGTTGAATACGAAATCTGTTGAGGAGTTTGAGAATTGGTGTGATGGATAGATATGAGTCTTGAGTCCTAAGGACTCACCCTCTGTCTCCCTCTCTACGTGCAGAGAGGGAGGACTTTAAAACTGGACTTTCGAGTTTGTTTGCAGATTTGATGTTGTTTATTCAGGAAAGTGCTTCAATACTCCCCTCTCAACCTGACCCGAGAATTCGGGGAGAGGGAAGAAGTTCGAATGAAAACACAAAGCGCTGTTCAGTCGAGCAAGGGGTGTGTTGAAAACGTGACACCAGACGCTGCCAGAATCAGCCAACGCTGAATGCTGACAGGTCTGCACTCTCAAGACTCAATACCTGATACTTTCTACTCAATACTCTTATATTCCCCAAAACCTAAATCTCACTCTCTGCCAAACACATGAGCGAATCTAAAAACCTAACCTACACATCCTACCTGAAAGTAAAAGAGCTTCTTGAGCTGCAGCAGCCGGAGTCGAAACCGGAAGAGCATGACGAGATGCTCTTCATCATCATCCATCAGGTGTACGAGCTTTGGTTTAAACAGATTATGCATGAGTTTGACAAACTTCGCGCGGACCTGGAATCCGGAAATACCTGGGGCGCCACCAAAACGATACGGCGCGTGCTTACAATTTTGAAGACGATGGTCTCACAAATCGACATTCTGGAGACCATGACACCGCTCGAGTTCAACAGTTTCCGTGGCTTTTTGCAGAGCGCAAGTGGTTTTCAGTCGGTACAGTTTCGCGAGATGGAGATTGTATGCGGTATGAGATCAAAACACATCATCGATGTGCATAAGGATCAGCCCGAGCTTCAGCAGAATTTATTGGACCGGGAAAAGGAGTCGACGCTTTGGGAGAGCTTCTGCAAATATCTCCAAAAACGCGGTCATGACATTGAGACGCCAAAACGAGTCAATGAGCAAGGATTGGTCTTTGAGCCCTCTGAGCACAATCAAACCGAGCTGGTCAATATTATGAACAACGACCCCGAAGCGGCCATGCTTTGCGAACTGTTTATCGATTATGACGAGGGACTGATGGAGTGGCGCTATCGACATGTAAAAATGGTTGAGCGCACCATCGGTACCAAAAAAGGAACCGGAGGATCAGATGGCGCAGGATACCTCCACAAAACATTGAACAACCCCATCTTCCCGGATCTATGGACGATACGATCGAAGTTTTAAGTAGATTGGCTAGGGGCTAGATGAGAGACGCAAGAGGCTAATCCAACCTGACAACACCTGCCGGATTTGTCAGCGTTGGTTTGAAGAGCAGATCCCCCTTCGAAGGGGGGATGGGGGATGATCAAACCTGACAGTGAAACTGATTGCTCACATATAATTCCTATCAGCTTTGAAACCTGAGTTCGATTATTGAATGTAAAAGTCTCTCTTATTAAAGGGGGATGTTTATCAAAATGTGTAAAAATTCGATGGACACCCCTCTAAATCTCCCCTTGTTAGGGGAGACTTCTTTCTTTGGTTATTAAAAAATTATTAATCGAACTGAGGTTTGAAGTTAATTTCAAAGCTACATCGACGTGACTTCAACACACCCCTTACTTGTTCGCTGAACGCTGACAGGTCAATACTCTCAAGACTCAAATATCACGTCTCACATCTAATCACCCACCAATTCTTTTCAGCAGCTTCCCTAAAAATTTCCCACCATACACTCTCTCCACGTGATCCATATCAGCAATCACAACGAGTTCCTTTCGGCTTCGGGAAAACGCCACATTCAACAGTCGCGGTACACTCAATCCGTTTTTCTCCTCGTCGAGCGGACGAACCGAGTAGTGTCGTTTGGTACCTCTCTGTTTCTCACCGCTCATCACCGTATCAAAAATAATGTAATCCTTTTCCCGTCCCTGGAAGGTGTGAATGGTTCCCACCTCCACGTTTCGAATACCGGCTTCATACAGTCGATTCCGAAGATCATAAACCGCACTTCGGAACGGCACAATCACACCGATATCCTCCATGAATATGCCGCGGCCGCCCATATTTTTCAGCAGTCGTTCAACAACCTCCTGGTGAACCATGTTGATCGGCTTGAATCCCCTCTCGCCGGATTTTTGTTCTAAAAACGGTCCGTACTTTGAGGTGTTGACCAGGTGAAAGGCACGATCAGAAAGATCCCCAAGCGATTGATCCTGAATCTTGCCTGTTTTTAGCCGGCCTTCGTAAAACACTGTACTGATCACATCGGCAAGTGACTCTTCCAGGCGATACTGTGTGTCAAAAAATGCGGTAAACTCGGGATGTTCGTCATGCCATCGGAAAAGTGCTTCAGACGAGTCCGCTCCGGAAACGGTTGTAAAAATATCTTTCTCCAGAAATTCGCGGGATTTCCGGTCTGAGGTAAGGGCAATCGGGGGAAGCTGCATCGGGTCGCCCACAACCACCATGTGCCACTTGGCATGAGCCGCGAGTACCATCATGTAGGGAAGGTTGGCCATCGAACTTTCATCCACAACTACAGCATCAAATTCGAGATCATGAAACAAATCAGACGTACAGACCTTTGCGAGCGTTGTAGCAACAAGCTGTTTTTTCCAGAGCTCAGCGCGATCATTCACCTGACTTAGCTCTTCAAGCTTCGCCTCCAGCTCTTCCAGTCCGCCGGCATCCTTGATTTTCTGCTCAATCAGCTTCATTTCCAGTTCCTGATTGTTGGTCGGCTGCTTGCCGTTTCGCAATCGTTTTTCGACAGACTGCAGTGCCTGTTTTCTGCGCTCCATCAAACCGATCCACTCACCGGCCTCCTCCTGCCGTTTTTGAATCGTCTTTTCAAGCTGATTCGAAAAGAGAATCGGCTCCAGTTCATCAGCATCCAGTGCGGCCTCGCCAAATCGGGTAATTCTTTGCTGAGGAATCTTCAGCCCAATCTTTTGAACTGCATCTAATGCACTTAGCAATCCCACATCAACCGCGCGATTGGTATTGGATGCAAAGAGAACTTTTTTTCCGTTCTTCAGGTAGTTAGCGATGATATATCCGAGCGTTGCCGTTTTACCGGTTCCGGGCGGACCCCAGATAAACGTCGCCCTTCGGTTCATCGACATTCGGATGGCATCTTCCTGTGCTCCATTTCTCATGCCATCGTGATCCACCTCATCCGGACCGGGAATGGCTTGCCCGTTCGGTTCAAACAGATGCTCAAGCCGATCCAGATCGCTTTTCTTCCTGCCATCCAGCTTCACGATCTCTGAAAGCGTTCGCTTCAGGATAAAATCGTTCTCCCACTCTACGTGCAGTTCACTGATGGAATCGTCCACATCCTCCGGAAACTGCAGGGTCACCTCCTTGTCCTCGTAAGACACCGGATGAACGGTCCAGCTCTTCTCCCCGGCCATCGCCTTAATCTCCTCTGCAAACCGGATGGCCGGCTGATGAGACTCAAACTTATAATTCACATTTTCTGAGGCGGTTACCTTATCTCTCTTGCCGTCAAACAGCACATCCGATGACGGTTTTTCCCGAACCGTTTCGATTTCAGATTCGAGAGCGTTAATGGCTTGGTCGAGTAGTTTTTTTATGTCCATTTTTTGAGGCAAAACGCAAAAGTGAAAAGTGAAAAATCTCCCCTAATAAAGGCCCCGAATTGTCGGGGAGAGGGGTGTATTTAACATATTTACTCCAATTAAAGAGTATCTCTAAGTACCCACGAAAATCGGGCCGCAAGAGCCGCGGATGGTGACTTTTTAAAACCAAATAGTAAAAATAATCACTCATTCAATTTAAACCACCCCTAAATCCCCTCCTTGAAAAAGGAGGGGACTTTTTACCCATCTACTAATCGGATGATTAGTCAAACTCACAGGTTAATAATTTCGGTTTTATAAACTAATGGTTTTGAGAAGTACAGTCGAGCTTTATTTGCCACCAATATGATCTGCAATTTTTCACGTTTGGTAAACTCAGAAATCAAACCGAGCCACCCGTACCTTCCTTCTACCCTCTAGCATCTCGCCACCAAAACCTACTGATCCCACATCTCAGACCGTATCATCTGAGCACTTTTCTCTGAAATGATATACTCCAGCTTCACCCTCTTCATCTCGGAAACTTTCTGCTCCACCAGCCGCGCACTGGCGGGAGTATAGACAATCAGATCGGTATTTCGTACAAACAACGGAAGGGATTTTCCGTATGTTGCGCCGGCCACAAACGCACCCTCAAAGTTCATGAGCGCTTTCAGTTCATCGATGATTTTTGAGATGGACTCTTCCTCGGCTGTTACAAGTCCAATCGCTTCAATGCCCGAGCGGTCAACAATGGAGAGAAGCACATCTGCATCGTAATGAAAAACCACCGGCAGCAGGCGGATCGTACTGCTGAGTGATCGGAATTCACTTACCAGGTGAATAGGAACGAACAGCGCATCGTATCGCACCAGTTCATCATAATCATCCGCAGAGAGGGGCACACTTTTCACGCCAATCTGATTTTTGATAGAGTCGGAAAGCAGCTTGGCAAGCTCTTTCGTCTCCCCAACCGTTGCAATACTTTGAATCCGATCCGGCCACTCCATATAGCTAATCTGCTCTTCAAATATTGCCTCGATCTCTTTTTCATCCAGCCCATAACCGATCAACTCCTCAAGCAGCCCCTGCATTTTTTCAGTCCCCATCTCTATTCGCTCGGTTTTATCGAGAGAGGTACTCTGGCGATTCACTACAAAGCCGCGACCCTGCTCAGGCGAAATCAATCCTTCATCGGCCAGCTGATGGTACGCTTTCCGGACGGTGTGAAAACTGGCTCCCAACTGACGGCCCAACTCCCGGGTCGAGGGAAGCAGCTCCCCCACCTGAAACTGCTTGGTGGCAATCATCAGTCGAATACGGTCGGAGATATGTTTGGCGGAGTGTTTCATCGAGTGTTAAGGTAGGGTATGTGACAGAATCTCGCTAATCGAATCCATCAACAAATAAAAAAGGACAGAGAAATATCCCTGCCCTTTTTCCTAACTAGTTGAAGCCTGTTAATTAAAACCTCAGACCATCCAGTTTGTATGTCAGCGACAACCAAACCAGCCTTTCTCTAACGGGCGCTCCCAGTACAGGAATACGTTCGTTATTGAACACGTTTGAAGCACTAACCTTTGCTGATAAACCTGTATTTGGTATTTGATATCCTGCAGTCACATCGGTTACAAAACGGGAAGGCACCTCTCCATCAGGCAAAAGCAGTTCACTGTTCCAGTAGCCGGATCGGAATTCATACGCTGAATTCCATCTGCTGCTGATATTCAGGAATGAACCCTGCCCAAACAGATCACCAAAGGTAATACCTCCCTTAACCTTCGTTTCAGGAACGTTCAGAAGAAATTCATCTCCGCTTTCACTTTCAAAGTTAACTCTCTCAATCAGAGAAACACTGAATGATGCATTAATGGCATCGGTGAAGTAGTAATTCAACCCGAAATCCAATCCTCTAACTTCAGCTTCACCAAAGTTGAAATAGGTAAGAAGTCCGGTAAAATCTGCCTGATCCAGCATGATCTGGTTTCCATTCGCGTCATAAGGTATTTCTGTAAATCCATCTGCAACGGTGGTCAGAGGGCTGATAAAGTCGGTGTACCAAGAATAATATCCAACTACATCAACAAACAGTTTATTACCAAAGACTCCCTTGTAACCCAATTCAAAGGTGTTTACCTCTTCGGGTACAAGCGCCCGGATATCCCGTATGGTTTCTCCTCCCGGATTTCTGATTTCAAATCCATCGATATTGCCCTCAGCAAGCAGATAGTAGCCCGGAACTGCGGCAGTTAAGTCAATCGGAATGTATGCGAAGCTCTCAATTACAGATGGACTCTTGAACGCCCGGTTGTATGTGGCACGTACATTGTGACCGCGCGCCACAGTATAAACTAAAGCAGCTTTAGGGCTGAACTGATCCTCGTAATTGCTGTGAGTGTCATACCGCCCCGCAACAACGGCTCGCATTTTGTCGTCCATAAAACGGTAGTCAAGCTGTAAATACCCTCCAAACTCTTCCATATCCAAATCACGGCCAACTGCATCTGCCAAGAAAGTTCCTTCCGAATTTGGGGTATAATTGCGGTACTGCAGACCTGTGACATACTCTACTCCGCCAATCACATTTCTATACTGAACTTCGGTATCCACAACCTGACCCTTATCGGTAAATCCAAATGCATCGCGCAGTGCTTCGTAGTTAATATCATCAAGAGAAGCACCGCCATCCACCTGAGCCTGAACAGCCGGAACAACCTGGTTTAACTGATAGGTATCGCCGGCATCATTCTCTGTTCGGCTAATCTGTGCATACCAGTTTGGATGACTAATCTGAAACTGCTGATAGTTCACCTGCCAGTCGCGGATGTGGTTTCTTCCGTTATTAGTTAACCCGAAATTGGTATTTTCTGACCAGCCGGCCGCTCCTTTAAGTTCCCAGTCTCCCAATCGATAATAGAGAGCACCATCCACTTTATCGGATGAAACGGAGTAGTCATCAATTACGTCCGCTTCAAATACAGTGGAAGCCCCGTAAAAATGGGTATTATCTTCGCGGCGTGGTTCAAAGTCGTCAGCTCGCAGGTGCTGACCGGTTATTTTCCATCCAAAATTGTCGTTAACCGTTCCGGCAACTCTGTAAGTAGCATCAAACAGGCTTTGCTGGCCGCCACGCAGAGAAATGCCAACTCCAGATTCATCCCACGGATCTTTGGTAAGCACATTCACTACTCCGGTATGTGCATTCGGGCCATAGAGTGCCGAGGCCGGCCCCAATACCACCTCTATTCCCTTCAAATCCAGATCTGAGTTTGGCAGAAAGTTACCCTGTGGCAATCCGGTTCCGGGCAATTGAGCCATCCGCCCGTCAACCATCTGGAGTAACCTTGTATTAAAGTGACTCGCAAAACCGCGAGCTGAAATTCCCTGAGCGTTGATTCCCGCATCAACAAAATCCACACCCTTCAGATTTGCCAGCGCCTGATAAAATGTGCCGCCACCCGTCTGATCCAGATTCTCAGCTGTAACTGTTTCAATCGACATCGGCGCATCAAGCAGTTTCTCAGGCCTTCTTGAACCTGTTACTACCAGCTCTTCGCTGCGAAGTACCGTTTGCCTCAGTTCAACATCGACTCTTAATGTCTCACCGGCCCGAACCTCCACTGGCTGAGTGTATTCCTCAAATCCTAAAAATGTAACCCGAAGCGTGTAGCTTCCCGCGGGTACATTCGAAATTCTGTAATTTCCATCTGCATCGGAGGCTGTACCGTAACTGGTGCCTCTCAATACTAAATTCACACCTGCAAGCGCTTCCATATCTTGAGCACCAAAAACCTGACCCTCAATATTTCCGGTGTTTTGCGCTTGTATGGTAGTACCTGCCGCTAGGCTCAAAAACAAAAGTAGTGTAACGATTCGGCTCATAATGATCCCGATTTAACTTGGTTATTGTTTAACTGCACATTTTTAAAAATTTGACCTATTTATCGTTTGAAAAGTTTCAAACGTTAGTAATAATATATTCGCCCGGCATCAGTTTGTCAAAAAAAATCATTTCACCTTAAATAAAAATTGCTTTACTGTGCTATATACGTGTCCCGGGTTTTCAAGAAAAGGAGAGTGGCCCACGCCTTTCACCACTTCCGACTCCACTTCGCCGCCATATTTCTCGAGAGCATAGTTGATCTGATCAATCATCGGCTGTGGCGGGTACAGGTTTTCACCCGGCCATTCATCCCGATATCCGATCTTACCCTGATACCCCGGATCAGACAGCGATTGATTGGAAATGATTTGATCCTCATCTCCATGAAGCCAAAGGATAGGGGGCTTATACTCTGACAAGCTTAAATCAGAAACCACATCCCGGTTATATTTTGGAGATAGTGCGTTTACAGGTCCAAATTTTCCGGGAGCAACATATGGCCAGTACTTCGAATCCGTATAATCTCCCGGGTATTGCTCCCCGCCACAGTGCATCTGAAGCATGGATTGAAGGATTACCTCTTCCCGATCCGATGTGAAGTTCTCCTTCCAGAATAGTCGATTCATTACAGCACGCGGAGAAAACATCGGATCGGCTGTATCTTTCAATCCTTTCTTCAAATTTTTTGCAAACTCTTTGTTAACCACTCCCGCACCGGAACCTGAGTAGTCCGGGTTGTTTGGTTTGCCATCTCTGCCGTGAATTCCTCCAAAACCAAATGGAGGACCCGGTGCAATCAGCACCACAGACTTTATCAACTCTTTCAGATTGGGAATTGCGCTCCAGCAGATCCATCCGCCCAGTGAGTGGCCAATTAAATCTGCCTGAGAAATATTCATTCGCTGAACGAAAGCTTTGAGATCATCCACCCAGTCCATCGCTCCCCTCAAGGCGTTGATTTTTTCAGACTGATCCGTCAATCCATACCCTCTCAAATCGGGTGCGAGGCAGAAGAAACTTTCACTGAAAGCCAGCATCATCTCTTCCCAGATCACAGATGAACATGCATTGCCGTGAAGAAAAATAATTGCCCGGTTTTCCGGACTCCCTGCGGTCAGATAGTGAGTTCTGAGTCGATCTGTATCAACATATTGCGACTTTATTCCATCTAAATGTTCGATTTGGTTCACTTCGCCCCGGATTTATGCTGATGGAATAACTCAACCAATGATTTCTTCTGAATTTTATTGGAATGGCCCAGCGGCAGTTCATCCATAAAGATTACGTGGCCCGGACATTGGAACCCTGCCAGGTACTCTCTGCAATACCCGATCAACTCATCAGGCTCCATGGAATTATTCTCTTTAAGCACAACAAAAGCGCACCCTGTCTCTCCCCACTTTTCATCCGGGACTCCAACCACAGCAACCTGCGAAACCTTCGGATGCTCATATATCACATTCTCCACCTGAACGGGATATACATTTTCGCCTCCGCTTATGTACATCTCTTTTTTGCGGCCTACAATGTAGAAGTATCCCTCTTCATCCTTCCTGAACAGATCACCGGTTTTTACCCAGCCCTCTTCCAGCGTCTCATTTGTAGCCTCCGGGTTATTCCAGTACCCGCTAAACAAGTGCGGCCCTTTCATCCAAAGCTCACCAACTTCGCCCTGCCCCACTTCTCTCCCATCCTCCATCAGCTTTACATCGATATGAAAATTTGGAAATCCTACCGAGCCCTCTTTACGAATAGCGTCTTCACTCGGAAGAGAGTAACAGTTCGGTCCGGCTTCTGTTAGTCCATATCCCTGACGAATCGGAATATTTACGTCCTGATATTTTTTGATGACCGGAATCGGGCAGGCTTCCCCGCCACAAATAGAATATCTGACGGACGAAAAATCGGTTTGATCAAAAACGTTTTCATCCATCATCATCTTTAGCATGGTGGGTATACCGAACAGAATAGTGACCTTCTCCTGCTCAATCAGTTTTAGTGACTCAACGGGATCGAACTCGGGCTGCAGAACCACTTTCCCGCCATGATGCATCAACGGTGTAAAGAGAACATGCCATCCTCCCGTGTGGTAGAACGGTGTATTCACAATCGAGCAGTCAGCCGACGTGAGCTTCAGACTCACCTCCGTATTAATGGAGTTCCAGTGTATCTGCTTCCAGGAGATCATAGCGCCTTTAGACTTGCCTGTGGTTCCCGATGTATACAGAATCATTGCCGTTTCATTCTCATCAGCACTATGGATATTTGGTGCCGGTTGATTCTCTTCCACAATACGTTTTACGGAGTTTTCATCACCATCCAAAGATAAAATCTCTTTAACGGCTTCTTTGGTTTTCAGTGCCTGTGCCATATCCGCATACTCCCGGGAAAAAATCAAAAGGGAAGGTGTACAGTCATCAATCAAATCCTTTATGGCAGGTTCAGGCAGTCGGAAATTATAGGGAACCAAAATCAAACCAAGCTTACCGCAGGCAAAATAGAGATCGATCATCTCCATGCAGTTTTTTGAGATCACCCCGAGTCGATCACCGGCTTTTAAATTAAATCGGTTTTGTAGTATGTAGGCTAAATTATTGGCTCTTCGGTTCAGGTCGCCGTAGGTAAACCTCCGGTCATGTTGCACGTCTACAATCGCTTCCTTGTCCGGAGTATATCGTTCTCTTTTTGTAAGCCAGTCATTGTAATGCATATCAACCTACCCTGTTTGTTTTGACAATTCTTTACCTCTCAGCTCAATGCGCCCGTTTTTCATGCGATATACGGCAAACCCAATAGCTACCCCGGTCAGAATGGCCACGGCAGCAGCTACGCCGGGATTTTCGCCCGTGGCTTTTGAAAAGGGAACCGGAAGCATGGCATAATACATCGTAAAGTGTACAATCACTGCAGAAACCGATGCCAGAATTGCCGACAGCTTAGGTACATTTTTGAAAAACATACCAAGCAGAATGGGAGTAAAGGCAGCGGAGAAGTACGCGTACACTCCGTTCTGAGCAAAAATCCCCACACTTAGTTTAGGTTCCACTATTTGTCCCCACGACAGATAAACCGTAATCACGGCCATGGCAGCAATCACAATCCGATTCCATATCAGCTGAGGAGGCAAACCGAACAGATCTTTTTTAAAAATTTTATTACCGGCAAGAGGTCTTAATATATCATTGGTTATTGATGTTGATAGTGACTGGATCAAACTTTCCAGCGTGGATATTCCGGCCGAAATTAGCCCCATAACCACAATAAGGGCTACAATAACAGGAAACTCACTCACTACATAAGCAGATACGATATTATCCATCGGCAACGGCTCACCGGCAATCATTAAATCAGGAAATCGAATTCTGGCAAACAGACCGGCAATCACAACTAAAAAGAAGAGAAACTGAGCAGCACATCCCACCAGCAGATATCTGTTAACATCTTCATCCCTCTTTAGCAGAAGTGACTTGGTTAAAATATGTGGCTGACAGATAATTGCAATGCCTACCACAATCTGTGCAAAAATAATCTCAAAGTAGTCCCGGAACAGAAAGCTGTCGTCGTTCGTGGTTTGCGTCAATTTTGGATCGATCGCATTGAGTTTATCAATAAACCCATGAACTCCCTCGCGGAAGTGGTCATAACCCGATCCCAGCAGGATAAATGCAACAATCACCATCAGCAGAGCCTGAACGGTGTTGGTGTAAACCATCGAATTCGCTCCGCCGAACATCATATAACCGAAGATGAATATCACAATTCCCAAAAGTGTGTAAAACTCGGGGATGTTCAGTGTACTGGAGAGCACCTTCGTTAATCCAACGCAGATCAGCACAATGAACGTGATCAGCAGAAGAGAAAGAAAACCGAAAAATATTCCATACCCCTCACTCTTGTACATCGTCTTCATCCACTCTGCCATACTGAGGGCTTTTGTTGTCTTTCCGTGGCGCCGGAAACCTTTTGTGAGCAATACCAAAGAGACCAGGGCGGCAAGCGGCAACGCAAATGCCATGGAAATCACCCCGCTGAATCCATACAGGGCCACAAAACCGGGGTTGATAATAAACGTAGCCGCACTGGTAATGGATGCAGCCAGAGATAAGCCAACGGCTGCCGGAGAAAAAAGCACATTCCCTAAAGCGTAATCTTTTATATCCTTGGTTTTACCGGCACCACGTATCACAAAATAGAGAATGGTGATTACATACACTGCAATCAAAATCCACCCTCCGGTTACCATCTGTTGAGATGCCAGTTCCATAAATATTAATTTTCTGTTTCTGTATTCATCTTACATTTCTAAAACCTGTAGGCGCATGCTGCAAAATGCAATCCACCGCCCGATCCTATAAATACGGCTAAATCACCCTTTTCAACAGAACCTTTTCGGTACTCCCGGTCAAACACCATAGGTATAGCAGCCGAACCGGTGTATCCAAATTTTTCCATGATGGTTGGAGCCGTTTCTCTGGGAAGATTCAGGATATCCATCGTTTCCCAAATCTGGTTAATGTTGATCTGGGTGATAAAAACGTGTTTTACATCAGCTACATCTTCCCCGGCTCGTTCGCAAACGGTTCGGATCATATCGCTCCACATTTTTGGATTCAGCTCTTTCGGGAATTTCTCCACAAATTGTAGACACTGCATCTTTTCAGCAACCTTCTCTTCAGTCACCGGATCTGCCGCTGCACCGGTATAAATTCCCATGTGTCCGTGATACTCTCCTTTCGTTCTCAAATCAGATGATAAAAATCCAACACCGGCTTCTTCAGTTGGTTCGAGTATAACAGCACCGGCACCGTCCGCAAAAAGTGTAACCGTCTTCTTGTCATCCAGATTTAAAAAGCGGCTCATTCCATAGGCTCCCATCACCATCACTTTTTGATACCGTTCTTCTGCAACCATCATGCTGTTAGCCAGTGTAAAAGCCGTGGGAAATCCTGCACACGCCGTGTTGGTGTCTAATGAAGTGGCATTTTTTAAACCCATTTTGTACTGCACAACCGATGCTGTTGACGGCGAAATAAAGTCCGGAGTATCAGTAGCTATGATGAGCAAGTCAATATCCTCAGGATTTAAACCGGCCATTTCTAAAGCATTATTACCCGCCTTCACGCATAAGTCGCTGGTCGTTTCTCCCTCTTCCATCCATCGTCGTTCATGGATGGTCAAATTTTCTCTCAGCCAGGTATCCACATCTTCCCCAAGCCGTTCATTAAACCATTCGTTTTTCAATATCCTGGCGGGAGCATAAGATCCCGAGGCGATAATTTTTGCTCGTCTGCTCAAAATATCAGCCCTCCATCCACATTAAGTACAGTTCCTGTGATAAACGCTGCTTTATCTGAGGCAAGAAAGAGATACGCCTCTGCAATATCCTCAGGCTCTCCCAATCTGCCCAGGGGAGTTTTCTCCTTTAAAGAATCCAGAACTTTTTCAGGAACCGTATCCACCATGCTCGTATTGATAAATCCCGGAGCGACTGCATTAACACGAACCCCTTTTCTTCCAAGCTCTTTGGCCCATGTTTTCGTCATTCCTATCACTCCAGACTTTGAGGCGACATAATTGGATTGGCCAAAATTACCGTTATGTGCCACAACAGAGCTGGCATTCAAAATAACCCCGCTACCTTGTTCCGCCATCAGCTTAGCTGCTGCTCTCCCGCAGTAATACACACCGCTCAAATTCACATCAATGACAGCCTGCCACTGATCTTTTTCCATCTTCAAAAGTGTCCCGTCTTTCGTAATCCCGGCATTGTTGACCAGAACATCAATTTTCCCGTGGCGATCTATCAATCCGCTCATTGCCTTTTCCACTTGATTCACATCGGCAACATTTACTTTTTGGAATGAGACGGAGAACCCCTCCTCTTCCCAGATTTTGATCTGATTTTTGGCAGCATCTTCATTAAAATCCCATATCTCTACAGTAGCACCTTCCTGTAAAAATTTATCTGCCGTTGTTTTTCCAATACCGGCAGCTCCGCCGGTTATCAGTACTGTTTTGTTTTTAAATTGAGACATTCTTCTGTTTAGTTTAGATTTAAAAAAATTCTGACTGCTTGGTTGAATTCCTCCGATTTTTCGAAATGCACAAAATGCCCCGCATCCTCAATCATGATCAGCTCCCCATTTTGCAATTCCGCTGTACCCGCCTCAGCTACAGATTGTGTGGTTAAATCCGGGTTTAGATATGGATTCGGTATCAATCCGTCTTGGAAGCCATAAACCACCAATACTGGCACATCTATATCCGACAACCTATCGAAAACAGGTTCATCCAGCATGGCAAAAATCGATTCCGCCTGAGCCCTGGAGTAATTTTCAAAATCCGGATCATCCCTCATCTTCAGTCGGTCTTCAATCATAAAAGAGGCTTCCTCAGGAAACTGGTGGAATGTGTTCATCGCATTCATTCGAATCGCGTCTTCCCCTGTATTCATGATCGACTCTTTATTTACGGTCATCTGAAAAACTTGCCGGTGTTGATCGCTAAACTGCTCGAAACCGGCAGGGGCCGACAGAATCAACCCCTCTATTTTATCCTGATATTCCAAAGTGATGTATAATGCAATTTGTCCACCCATGGAATGCCCTGTTAAATAGGCCTTATCAACCGAAAGCGCTTCCAGCAACTGGACAACTGTTTCAGCAAAAAAGGGAATATTATATTGCTCTGCAGTTTTAGATGATTTGCCATATCCGGGCAGGTCGAGGGCTATGATTCGAAAATCCTCTTTCAGTCCTGAAATGTTTTTCTGCCAGGCCGGCAAATAGCTTCCAAGTCCGTGAATCATCAGGATCACTTGATCTGCATCCCCTTCATCCACGTAAGCTACCGTTTCTCCATTTGGCAGGGTTTGATGGTGAACATCAAACGGATAATCTAACCAGTCGAAGGAGGATTGTGCGGAAAGGCATCCCGGGAGCAGAGCCCATAAAAAAAATAAGTAAACCGCTTTTTGAATCATGACTTTCAAATTTTAAGTGAAATGCGGAGTGAGACTTTTTCTCCGCGAATCTACTTTATGTTATTAAAAATTTGAAAAGTTTCAAAAGTTATTGATCCACAACGTGGTTTTTTGGATCAGTGGTCAGTTTAACAGAAAGGATTTAATTTCTTAATTCAGCCAGTTTACTTTTCCAGGCTTTCAGAAACTGTTCATTATGTTCGTCCATCAGCTCATAAAATGACTGCATCTCTCTCATTCTCTTGTAAGCATACTGCTCATCTTCGCCATTCATATCTTTGGCTATGTCGGCATATTTTTTTGCGATTTGAATATTGCGGCTCATTTTTGCCTTCTGGTTTTGAAAGGCCTGACCAAATATATCCTCCGATGCTTTGTAGTAATCTTTTCTGTCTCCGGGAACCCAAACGCTTTCAATCAGATTCCTCTCCTTCAACCTGCGGCATATTTGAGAAATGGGTCCCTTACTCATCTCCAGTTTTTCAGTGATATCATCCAGCGATTGCGGATCTTTCGAAATAATTAGCAGTGCAATGATGCGTCCCATCAGCGGATTCAGGCCAAAATTACTGTAGGCTTCTGCAAAGTCGGTGATGATACTGTTTTTAAGCTCCGGATGATTATCCATGAAAGATGATGTCAGTTGAATAGTTTGAAATATTTCAAATGTAAAAGTAGGTATTTTGAGATTTATTAACCATCTCAATGATTTCTTAATTGTCCTGCTTCACCAATCGCTTCAATTCGCTCAGCATCAGCATCGCTTCGATGGGCGTCATGCGATTGGGATCGGCAGCGTCGAGTTTATTTAACAGCGTCTCCACATTGGGGTCCATTTGTGAGCCGAATAGTGTCATCTGAGGCAATTCCGCCTGTTTCTCCACCTCTTTCGTCACTTTTTTTGCCGCCTCTTTTTTCTTCGCCGATTGAGCCATCGCACCGTTACCGTCATGACTCACATCCAGCGTGTGACTCTCCAGGTTTGATAAAATCTCTTTCGCTCGGTTTATCACCACATCCGGCAACCCGGCCATGTTGGCCACCTGTATTCCGTAACTGTGATCGGCACCGCCGCGTACCAGTTTTCGCAGAAAAATTACCTTTCCGTCGTGCTCTTTCACTTGCACATTAAAATTCTTGATTCGCTCGTAGCGATCCTCAAGCTCGTTCAATTCGTGATAGTGTGTAGCAAAAAGTGTTTTGGCAGCCACCTCCGGTTTGTTGTGCAGATACTCTGATAGCGACCACGCGATACTCAGCCCGTCAAACGTACTGGTTCCGCGGCCAACCTCATCCAGCAGAATCAGAGATTTTGGCGTGGCATTGTTTAGGATATTGGCAGCTTCATTCATCTCTACGAGGAACGTACTCTCTCCGGCGGCCAGGTTATCGGAGGCACCAACTCTGGTAAAGATTTTATCTACGAGCCCGATTTTTGCTTTATCGGCCGGAACAAAACAGCCGATCTGTGCCATCAGTACCAATAGTCCGGTCTGACGCAAAATGATACTCTTACCGGCCATATTCGGCCCGGTGATCATCAGAATCTGAAACTCACTGTTATCCAGATAGATGTCATTCGGGATAAACGGTTCACCCGCATCCAGTGTCTTTTCAACGACCGGGTGACGGCCTTTTTTTACGTCAATCAAATCCTCTTCATTGATGTCCGGTTTTACATAGTTATTCCGGAAGGCCACCTCTGCAAAGCTCTGGATGCAGTCTAGTTCCGCGATGGCCGTGGCAATCTGCTGCACATCCTCGGCATATTCAGCTATGTAAAGTCTCAGCTCTTCAAACAGCTCCCCCTCAAGCGTTTTGCTCTTATCCTCAGCTGAGAGTACCTTTTCCTCTACCTCTTTCAGTTCGGGCGTAATGTAGCGCTCGGAGTTCACCAGCGTTTGCTTGCGGATAAAATGTTCGGGCACTTTATCCTTGTGGGTATTGGTGACCTCAATGTAGTAGCCAAACACCTTATTGTAGCCGATCTTCAGAGATGGAATCCCCGCCTCTTTTGCCAGCTTATTTTTAATATCGGCGATATACTTCTTTCCGTTACGGGCAATCTCCCGCAGTTCATCCAGATCTTCACTGAACCCTTCATCAAACATTCCACCGTCTCGAATACTTGCCGGCGGATCTTCCACCAGCGCATCACTTATTCTTTCCTGAACATCAATTAACAGTTTCAGACGACTGTTGATCGACTTAATCAAACTGCTTTCACATTGGCCGATAATTCGTTTGATCGCTGTAATCTGTGCCAGTGAAAGCTGAAGTTGTTTCAGATCCCGCGCGTTGGTTCTTCCCACACTGATCCGGCTTATGAGTCTTTCTAAATCCCCAACCTGCTCCAGTTCATCCCGAAGCTCCTCCCTCAATGAGTGGTTGTCCACCAGCTCATCCACTGCTTCGAGACGGTTCTCAATCGTCTCCACCTTTTTCAGGGGACGCATAATCCACTTTCTCAGAAGTCTTCCGCCCATCGCTGTTGAAGTGGCATCCAGAATGGAAACCAGTGTCCCATCGGTTCCTCCCTCCTGCATGCTGGAAGTCAGTTCAAGGTTTCTTTTCGTAGCGCCATCTAGCGACATATAATCGCTATTCTCGTATGCGTAAAGTCGCTTCAGGTGCCCCAAAGATGACTTCTGTGTCTCCTGCATATAGTGAAGCAGTGATCCCGCAGCTGTGTGGGCAATCTCCAGATCCTCTACCCCAAAACCTTTCAGGGAGTGCGTTTTAAAATGCTCTGTCAGAATTTTATAGCCATAATCTCCCTCATACACCCAGTCTTCGATAAAGGTGATGTTTTTGGTTTTTAGAATTTCAGGCACACTGTTCTTGAGCTTTTTCTGAAGCAGTATTTCTGAGGGCTGCAGCGATTGAATCAAACTGTCCAGTTCCGTCTTCCCTACCTGACTCAAACCAAACTCTCCGGTCGAGATATCTGAAAAAGCGACACCGGCTGTTCCGCCTGCCCAGAAAATGGATACGATATAGTTGTTCCGCTTGTGATCGAGCAGCTTCTCTGACATGGTTACACCGGGAGTAGTAATCTCCGTCACTTCCCGGTTTACAATCTTTTTGCCCGCTTTTTTGGCCGTTTCAGGATCTTCGGTCTGCTCACAAATTGCCACTCGAAACCCCCGTTTTACCAGTTTTGGCAGATAGGAATCGAGAGCATGGTATGGAAATCCGGCAAGCGGTGTTTGATCTCCTCCGTTGTTTCTCTTAGTCAGGGTAATACCAAGCTCCTTACTGATCAGCACGGCATCGTCGGCAAAAGTCTCATAGAAATCCCCTACCCGAAATAGTAGTATTGTGCCTGGATGTTTCTCCTTAATTTCAAAATATTGACGCATCAGCGGCGTCTGTTTCTTCTTTTTCTTACCCATGAATTCCGTTTACATGCATCGATTCGATTTGCAGATCTGAAAGGTATTGAATTTTCCTCTTTTTTTAAGATCTCTCGCTTCTCAATTTTTCTTCCCCCTATACCTAATAGCGATGATTCATTCTATAGATTGGCATTAAGCTTAATTAGAACTATTTTTCTTTTATATGCACGTGTTGGACAGACATAAATTTCGGGCTTTTTGGAAAAGGGTTTGGGAGCTGATCACAAAGAAGCATCTTTTTTACAATGCTTCCGCGATCACTTTCAACCTGATTATTTGTTCCATTCCGTTCACTCTTATTCTTATTTCAATAATCGGTTTCGTTCTCTCTATAGATGCAGCCTTTGAAGAAGTGATCAGGTATGGACGGGAGCTACTTCCAAATCTCAGTTATCAAGGGCAATCGGGGGATGTAGTTGGCAGTGCCATTACTCTGGAGACAATCATAGAACCACTGGTTAATGCCCGTACAATTTTTGGTGTGGCCGGTATCGCCATACTTATGATTTTTGCACAAGGACTGTTTCATACCATGAAACATGCTCTGTTTGAAATCTTTGATGTAGAAGACCGAAAACATCCCGTTATGGAATTGATCCATAACTTTTTTGCTTTTGGTGTGATTGGCGGAGTATTTCTCTTTTTCAGTATTGCAATTTCTATTATATCACTCTTCTCATTTAATGAGATTGCCATACCCTATACAGAAATTGTCATAGAGCTCGGCTGGATGGCTGATTTATTGACCAATGTAATTCCGGTCATTTTTATGATTCTTCTTTTCTATGCCATTTTCCGCTACATAAGTGAACGCCGGATGCGCCCCAAAGTAGCCCTGTTATCAGCTATCACTTACACTATCCTTTTCGAAGCGGCGAAATATGGAATCAGTTTCTACCTTGAGTATGCTCTCACGGCTTACCGATACTTCTATCAGGGATATACCGTTCTGATCATCATTATTTTTTGGGTATTCTATTCCGCCGTACTATTTGTAGTCACCTCCATCCTGGCCCGATCTTATCAGGAAATTTATCTTAAAGACTCAGTAACTGATAGAAATCCATACACCGATATCTCCTGATGTATTCTGAAGAGAACGTTTTGCCGCTAAGCTTTTATTCAAATCCAGATGTTGTAGATGTTGCACAAAAACTTCTTGGAAAAGTACTGTGCGCTCAAATAGACGGTGTTTTTACATCGGGGATCATTTCCGAAACCGAAGCGTATTGCGGTCGAAACGACAAAGCGTGCCATGCCAACAATGGCAAACGCACCGAGCGGACCGAAGTAATGTTCGGAAAACCCGGTCACGCCTATATCTATCTCTGCTACGGCATTCATCACCTGTTCAATGTGGTTACGAATCAAAAAGGTTTAGCCGATGCGGTTTTGATCCGAAGTGTGATTCCTGCAGATGGACTTGACCGGATCAAAAAAAGGCGAGAGATTAAAAATCACACCGATTTGACTAACGGGCCGGGGAAGCTTACCCAGGCACTTGGCATAACCACTTCTCTTAACAAAACCGACCTCAGAAAACCTCCCGTTTGGATCGAAGAACGTGGAATAGAAGTTTCAGAACCAAATATCATTCCTTCTAAAAGAGTTGGCGTAGAGTATGCCGGAGATCACGCCGAACGGTTGTGGCGATTCGAAATTTCGAAAAAACTTCGTAAGACCTTATCCCGATAGATCGTCTTTAATAAAGATTGGCAGCGATGAAACGCTGTCCAATAGAAAGTGATTACCCAAAGTGTAGAACGGCTCAAATTAATTCAATGCTGAATTAATTTGCCAAAACTATTTAGTTTAACATTAAACAATAAATAATCAATCAAAAAAAGAATCATGTTTAAAAAATCAATTTCCTTAATTATTGCAGCCGCACTTTTTACAGCATTCGCTGCATTTACAACAATCGACAGAGATGCCACAAGCTGGCAAGTAGACAAAGCGCACAGCACCATTAAGTTCACAATTACCCACTTCTTTACTCCGGTAACCGGAACATTTGATGATGTGGACGCAACAATAAATTTTGACCCTGAAAATCTGGCCGAAAGTAACATCGATGTAACTGTACCAATTGAAAGCGTAAACACACGAAATGAGAGAAGAGACAACCATCTCCGCTCAGAAGACTTCTTCAATACTGCCGAATGGCCTAACATGAGATTTGTGAGTAACACAATAGAGCAAACCGGAAACAATCAGTTTGTTGCTCGTGGCGAATTGACTATCCGAGACGTTACCCGTGAATTCGATCTGCCTTTCGAACTGAAGGGAGTCATGGAACATCCAATGCGTGAAAATACAAGAGTTGCCGGAATTGTTGCCAATGGCGAACTGATGCGTAACGATTTTGGTGTTGGTGTAGGTGACTGGGCCGCAACAGCTGTAGTTGGCAATAAAGTTAATATCGAACTCCAGCTTGAGTTGACCAACTCTTACTAAACCGGTTCAATTTACGAGCTTTATCAACCCCGGCATGTCCGGGGTTTTTTATTTTTGAGGAAATCTGATTTCTACCTCACACTTTTGCTTTTCAACTGTTATATTTAACCCGTTGAATCAAAAGGCTACCTTTATACATGAAAAAGAAGACATTTTATATTATTACCGGTTTCATCGTGTTCGCAGCACTTTCCCGTCTGCTGCCTCATGCTTACAACTTCACTCCCCTGGGTGCAATTGCACTTTTTGGAGCTGCATACTTCAAGGATAAAAAGTGGGCATTTATTGTTCCAATTTCCGCTTTCTGGATCAGTGACTTGCTCTTGAATAATCTTATGTATTCAGCCTATTATGAAGGATTTGCATGGTTTACCGGAGGATTTCTTTACATATACGGCAGTATAGCAATGATCGCCATTTTGGGCTATTACCTGTTGAAAAAAATAACTTTTAGCAGAGTTATCGGTGGCGCACTCGGAGCGTCTATTATCTTTTTCGTTGTCAGCAACTTTGGCGTATGGATTTCAAGCCCTCTTTATCCACTTACTGCCGAAGGGTTGATTGCATGCTACACAGCAGCCATTCCATTTTTCCATAACACTCTAGGCGGAAATTTGGTATACAGTGCTGTCCTTTTTGGTGGCTACGAGTGGCTTAAAGCTCAATACCCATCCCTTCAACCGGTTGAATCTCAAGTTTAATTCTCAGTTGAGTGAGTAAAAGAATGATAATCATCGGTGCCACATCCGGCATTGGTGAAGAACTTGCCAGGCAGGCTATCCATAATGGATATATGGTGGGTGGTACAGGCAGAAGAACCAATCGCCTTCAAGATCTCCAGGAAGAACTGGGAGATTCATTTTTTTATGCCAAAATGGATGTCTCTCTATTTGATGAGGCTAAATCAATACTGCAATCACTTATCGATGAAATGGGTGGAATGGACATCATTGTTCTGAATGCCGGCATTTCCAATCATCCGGCCGCTTCCATTACGGCAATGGAACAGAAAGTCATCGATGTGAATGTGAGCGGCTTTGTACAGCTTTTTGGGGAAGCCTTTCAATATTTCCGAAAACAGGGTCATGGGCAAATCGTAGGCATATCGTCTATTGCCGGACTTTTCGGTTCTTCACGAGCTGCTCCATACAGCGCTTCTAAAGCATTCATTTCCACTTATATGCAGGCGTACCGCCAGCGATGCAACAGAATCAAAGAGGATATTACCGTAACCGATATTGTTGCCGGATTTATAAAAAGCGAGATGACGGAGGGGAAAAAAGGCCTTTTTTGGGTCGCAGAGACAGAAAAAGCCGTCAATCAGATATTAACCTCTATTGAAAAGAAAAAAACGGTTGCTTACATAACACGCCGGTGGCGTTTGATTGCCTGGCTTATTCATCTTATCCCTGATCGGGTCATTGATCGACTTTGGTAACCCTAAACTGATTTACAGTAAAAGGTAAAGTAGAAATAGGATGAATGGGAGTGTAAACACCCAGTCTGAAGAACGATATTTTGTTGTTTCTCTCACTTCCATAATTTTTCTTATTGTAATCGAAAATAACTGATTTTGTTTCACGATCTGGTTAAAACCTCCTAACCGCTGATTAAATCATCCTAACCATCCCTCCCTGTCAAGACTTCTATACTGAATGGCCTCACCAATATGGTTGGATTGAATTGACTCCGACCTATCCAGATCCGCTATAGTCCTGGATACTTTTAGAATCCTATCGTACGCCCTGGCCGAAAGACCCAGTGTATTCATCGCTTTCTTAAGCATTCCCTCACCTGCATCATCTATCCGGCAAATTTTTCGAGCCATTTTTGTATTCATTTGAGCATTACAGTAAACCCCTTCTATTCCCATAAAGCGTCGGCTCTGAATTTCTCTCGCATCTATTACACGTTTCCGAATACTGGCGGAGTTCTCTCCCTTAGCTTTTGCAGAGAGTTCATCAAAACTCACTTTTTCTACATCCACATGCAGATCAATTCTGTCCAGCATCGGTCCGCTTATTTTATTCAGATATCGTTGCATCTGAACATGAGTTGCACCATTTGCATCGTCAGGGTCGTACCAATCGCCAGTCGGAGAAGGATTCATTGAAGCTACCAGCATAATTCTGCTGGGATAGTTCACGCTCATTCGCGCCCGTGAGATACTCACATTTCCATCTTCCAGTGGTTGCCTCATCACCTCGAGCGCGCTTCGTTTAAACTCAGGAAGTTCATCAAGAAAAAGTACTCCATTATGAGCCATTGAGATTTCACCCGGCATAGGAATGCTCCCGCCGCCGACCAGCGCTACATCTGAAACAGTATGGTGCGGGCTCCGAAACGGACGATGCGTCACAAGTGACTTCCCACTCTCCAGAATACCGGCTACAGAATGAATTTTAGTTGTCTCCAAGGCTTCATCCAGCGTAAGAGGAGGCAGGATGGTAGGAAGACGCCTGGCCATCATCGTTTTCCCCGAACCCGGCGGACCGACCATAATGACATTATGCCCGCCTGCAGCCGCTACCTCCAGTGCACGTTTCACATTCTCCTGACCTCTCACATCTTCAAAATCGAGAACATCAGCCTTTCCATTGGTGCTAAACAAACTCTTCGGATTAATCCTAAGGGGAGTTTTACTGTTTTCATTCTCAAACCATTTCATCACTTCTCTTAGATCCGAAAAAGGCAACACTTTAATTCCGTCCACAACAGCCGCCTCGGGTCCATTATCTTTGGGCAGTATGATATATTCCAATCCCCTGTCTCTTGCTTCTACGGCCATTGGGAGTACGCCTTTTACCGGCCGAAGCTTTCCATCCAGAGCCAGCTCGCCTAAAATGAGAGATTTTTCCAGTTTATCTATCTGAATCTGTTCCGATACGGCGAGCAGACTAACTGCGATGGGGAGGTCAAAGGCACTCCCCTCTTTAGGCAGATCGGCAGGTGCAAGGTTTACGGTAATTCGACCTCGCGGGAAAAAAGCATCGGCGTTTTTCAGTGCAGCATCGATCCTGTCTTTAGACTCACTTACCGCACGATCGGGCAAACCCACTAAAAAATATTTCGGCAGTCCGCCGCTTCGATTCACCTCTACTTCAATCAAACGGGCATCCACTCCTATGGTTGAGGCGCAATAAACTCTTGATAGCATATTTCTGAATCTTTTTGTTTCTCTTTCTCGTAGTATGAAACAGGAATCAGAACTTCCTTACAGTTTTAATGCTTAGTAATGGAAAATTATCATGGAAAAAACAGAAAAAACTATCCTTGAGGAGATTCAGGGAACCGTTCAGGAGATTATTTCACAAATCAAGGAGCTTGTCCGAAAGGGTGACGCTAAGCGAGTTATCGTAAAAAACAAAAAAGGTAATGTTTTGCTCGAAAGCAGATTAACACTGGGTGTTGCTGGTGCCGTTGTACTTGCCATTTATGCCCCTCTGTTTACAGCTATTTCAACACTTTTACTTTACGTAAGTGACGTAAGGGTCTTTGTGGAGCGAGACGCAGACGACTCATCCGACGAGTATGAGGTTGACGCTGAAGTGATTGAAATTGAAGATGAAGATGAAGATGATCAACAAGAGAAAGGCAAAACCGACAAAACAGTAGGAAAGGATTAAAAAAAATCGGCAAGCATCGTTTAGACACTTGCCGATTCAGAATATTCTATATCACGGATGATTATTTCCAGTGTTTCTGTGCAATTACCTCTTCACTGTCCAGCTCGTCAGCCAGGAAACGCTCAGCATCCAGTGCTGCGCGGCAGCCGGTACCTGCGGCCGTAACTGCTTGCCGATAGATGGGATCCATCGCATCGCCACTTGCAAAAATTCCGGGCAGGTCCGTTTCTGTAGACTGTCCTTTGGTTTCAATGTATCCAACATCATCCATAGTCAGTACACCATTGAACAGATCGGTGTTTGGTTTATGGCCGATTGCAATAAATACTCCTGTCACATCATCCAGAGTGGTTTCCTCACCACTTACTCTATTCTTGACCTTTACGCCATCAACAACCTGATCTCCCAGAACTTCCTGAAGCTCAGAATTCCAGATAAACTCAATTTTATCATTTTTAAACGCACGCTTCTGCATCGCTTTTGATGCGCGAAGTTCATCACGTCGGTGAATTACAGAAACCTTGCTTGCAAACTTGGTCAGGAATAGTGCCTCTTCCATTGCTGTATCTCCACCACCAACAATTACTACGTGCTGATCGCGGAAAAATGCACCATCGCAGGTTGCACAGGCGCTTACGCCTTTCCCTCGCAGCCGCTGTTCGCTAGGCAGATCCAGCCACTTAGCCGATGCACCGGTTGCGATAATAATTGATTTCGCAAAAATCTCGGTCTCTTCATCTACTGTAAGTCTATACGGTCGCTCATCGAATTCAATATCGGTTACATAACCGTACCGGCAGTCTGCGCCAAACCGGGTTGCCTGCTGACGAAAATCTTCCATCATTTTAGGCCCCATTACTCCCTCAGGATAACCCGGGTAGTTATCCACTTCTGTAGTTTGTGTTAACTGTCCGCCCGGTTCGGGACCTTCGAATACAATCGGATTTAGATCAGCACGTGCTGCGTAAATAGCTGCGGTCAAACCGGCCGGACCACTCCCGACAATTACTACGTCAAATGTTTTACCTTGAATATCTTCCATTGTTATAATTTGATTTTATTTTCTTTCCACTAAATGTAACAAATATTGAACTCATTTTCGGTCAATCTTGTCTATCAGACGTATAGTCAGGGCCAGATATTACATCAACCTTATCTAGACTTCAAAAATTAACTGTTTGAAAAAAACTTGATCCATCAGTTGTAAATTGATGAAAAATAACTATGTTTATACAAACTAATCTAATATGACGTGCTATGAATGTAGGTGTTTGCAAAGAAACAGAGGCTCTTGAAAAGCGTGTCGCGCTCACACCTGAGGGTTGTGAAAAGCTGATCAGTATGGGCTTGAAAGTAAGTATTGAATCCAATGCCGGGCTCAATTCCAGCTACTCTGATAAGCTCTATAAAAATGCCAGAGCTGAAATTAATAAAAGAGAGCAAATCCTGTCCGAAGCGGATATCATTCTAGCAGTACAGGCTCCTGCCGCAGATGATGTTAAAAAAATGAAGAAGGGTGCAATTATAACCGCCTTTCTATGGCCCCTGCAAAATGAAGATTATGTAGAACTGCTTAAAAATGCCGGCATAACAGGGATTGCAATGGATACCATTCCCAGAATCAGCCGGGCTCAATCCATGGATGCACTTTCGTCTATGAGTAATATAGCAGGCTACAAAGCCGCACTGCTCGGAGCGAATCACCTGGACAGGTATCTGCCTATGATGATGACAGCTGCAGGCACGATTCCTCCCGCTAAGGTTTTGGTTTTAGGCGCCGGTGTTGCCGGCCTGCAGGCTATTGCTACAGCCAAGCGGCTCGGCGCTGTTGTAGAAGCTTTTGACATTCGCCCGGCAGTAAAAGAACAGGTGGAAAGTCTGGGAGCAAAGTTTGTAGAAGTACCGCTCGAGGAGGCCGCTGAAACAAAGGGAGGTTATGCCAAGGAGTTATCAGATAGAAATAAAGAGAAACAGAGAGAAGTGATCCATGAGCATGTAAGAAAGTCAGACATCGTTATAACCACTGCTCTAATTCCCGGTAAGCCTGCCCCAACTCTTATCACCAAAAAGATGGTTGATGATATGTCGGCCGGATCTGTAGTAATAGACATCGCTGCCGAACAGGGAGGAAATTGCGAAGTAACCGAACCCGGAAAAGTGATCAGACATAACGAAGTAGTTGTAGACGGGCCACTGAACTTACCGAGCACACTGGCTTATCACGCCAGCAAACTCTATTCAAAAAATATTCTCTCACTGCTTGGACTTCTGATTAAGGATGGAAAACCCGATTTAAATTTTGAAGATGAAATTATCGCGAATGCCACTGTTACACACCAAGGCGAAATCATCTCTCCATTCGTGAAAGATAACAGTTAACCGGCAACGAAAAGCAATCAACTATGGAAGCCTTTATTTTCAACTTGTTCATCTTTGTTTTGGCCTCATTTGTCGGCTTTGAACTGATATCTAAAGTTCCTCCAACTCTGCACACTCCGCTCATGTCCGGGGCCAACGCCATCTCCGGAATAACCCTGATTGGCGCCCTGATTATTGCCGGCGGGCCCGACTCGGTTTACGCTCAATGGATCGGGTTCGCAGCCATCATTTTCGCAACTATAAATGTTGTAGGCGGATTTCTGGTAACCGATCGAATGCTGGAGATGTTTAAGAAAAAGGAGGTTGAAAAATGAGCCAGTTTCTGCCTGATGCCTTACAGTCCTATCTTCCTAATCTGATTCAGATTTTCTACCTCATAGCCACCGGTTTTTTTATAGTTGGGATAAAGCGTTTAAGCTCACCGGCCACAGCCCGTTCCGGTAATCAGCTCGCTTCACTCGGTATGTTGATTGGTGTTGTGGTAACACTTTTTGACCGCGAAATCATCGCCTTTGAGTTTATCATTGCCGGTGTAGTTATTGGAGCCCTGATAGGTCTGTTTGCAGCAAAAAAAGTACAAATGACTGCCATGCCCGAGATGGTTGCCATTTTTAACGGTTTTGGCGGTGGTGCATCTGCGCTGGTTGCCTGGGGTGAATTTACCCGCCTTAATCCCTCAGTTTTTGACACCCAAAGCCTTGCTACAACAGGGCTCAGTATTTTAATTGGTTCCATTACATTTACAGGCAGCTTTATCGCTTTCGGAAAACTGAAAGGTTTCATTGGCGGAGGAAGAATTGCGCTGCCCGGTCAGAATATCATCAACTTGGTGCTGACAGTTGTAGCATTAGGACTTGTAGGATGGTTTACAATTGATCCTGAGTACCAGCTCGTTTTCTGGTCTCTGTTTGGGTTGGCACTGCTCATCGGTGTTTTAACCGTTTTACCAATTGGCGGTGCAGACATGCCCGTTGTGATTTCACTTCTTAACTCTTATTCAGGTATTGCAGCATCCATGGCCGGATTTGTTTTGGGTAATAACCTGCTCATCATTAGTGGCGCACTTGTGGGGGCTGCCGGATTGATCCTTACCAATATCATGTGCAAAGCCATGAACCGTACACTGATAAATGTTCTATTCGGTGCATTTGGCGGTGTAGCGGGCCCTGATGATGCAGACAGCGGTGACAAGTCCTATCAGCAAACATTTGCTGATGATGTGGCAATTCAGTGCGCTTATGCTTCAAAAGTGGTAATTGCTCCGGGTTACGGACTTGCCGTTGCCCAGGCACAGCACACACTCAAAGAGGTTGCCAATCTGCTGGAAGAGAGAGGTGTTACCGTGAAGTACGGTATCCACCCCGTAGCAGGACGTATGCCCGGCCACATGAACGTTCTATTGGCTGAAGCGGACGTGCCTTACGATCAACTCTACGATATGGAAGAGATCAATCCGGAGTTTAAATCAACGGATGTGGTTTTGATTATCGGGGCGAATGATGTGGTCAATCCCGCTGCAAAAACATCCCCCGGCAGCCCGATCTACGGCATGCCGATACTCAACGTGGATGAAGCCAAGCGAACCATTGTCTTTAAAAGAAGTATGAGCCCGGGTTATGCCGGCATCGACAACGACCTCTTTTATAGCGACAAAAACCAGATGTTTTTTGGGGATGCTAAAAAATCACTTCAGGAATTAGCCTCTAGTCTGAAAGAGCTCGATTAAAAAAAGAAAGCCCGAAAATATAATTCCCGGGCTTTAAACTTCATTTTAAAAAATACTAGTTCTCTACCGGGATGATACGATTCAGAGTACCATTCGATTCGTTGGTGAAGTAGATGTAGCCATCCGGCGCCTCATGTACGTCACGGATTCGCCCAATTCCTTCCAAAATTCTCTCTTCATGGACATAATCTACGCCATCGATCACAATCCGTGATATCAGCTGATAGGAGAGCGCACCGTTTAACACATCTCCCTGCCAGCCCGGATACTTATCACTTGTCACGAAAGTCATACCGGATGGAGCTATAGATGGAGTCCAGTGCATTACAGGCTGCTCCATTCCCTCTTTTTCGGTGTGAGGCGTAATTTCTGTTCCGTTGTAATTAATCCCATACGTAATTTCAGGCCAGCCATAGTTTGCGCCGGGTTTGTTATGGTAGTTCAGCTCATCACCTCCGCGCGGCCCGTGCAGGTTTGTCCAGATAACACCGGTTTCAGGATGAGTTGCCATTCCCTGGATATTTCTCAAACCATACGCATAGATCTCATCAAGGCCGTCTTGCCCAACAAATGGGTTATCTGATGGTATTGAACCGTCGTCATGCAACCTGAAGAGATTTCCATTTGAGTTGGTTACGTCTTGTGCCGTATCCATTTGCCCGCGATCTCCAATTGAAAAGTATAGATAACCGTCGTGATCAAAAGCAATACGACTGCCAAAATGGTGTCTGGAGTTTGTAAAAGGGGTCCCTTCATAAATCTCTTCCTGATCAACCAGTGAATTAGATTCGGCATCGAAGCGCGCTCTCATAATAGCTGTCTGAGCACCACCGCTTCCGGGCTTGGAGTAGCTGATATATATCCATCCATTCTCGTCATAATTGGGATGGAGCTCGATATCAAGCAGACCGCCCTGACCCTGAGCTCTAACTTCGGGCACGCCACCTACCGATTCATCAACAAGCCGGCCATCTCTGACTAGTCTTAGGTTACCATTTCTCTGGGTAATGAGTACATGCCCATCCGGCAAGAACGCCATCCCCCACGCTACACCAAGGTTTTCAGCCACGGTCTGAACGTAAAAATTCAACTCTTCTGTTTCATAAACATCACCCGGAGTATCAGGCAACGCAAAGTAACCGGTTGATTCCGCACCGTTTTCTGTATCTGTTTCGGATCCATTATTCGCCTCTGTTTCAAGGGCTTCGGCACAACCTGCGTTCAACAGTATGAACAAGGCTGTTAATATTGCAGCCAATTTTACTGGTTTATAAACTGTCATTGGATAGTGGTTTTAGGTTGTAAGGTATTGTGAGTTAGAAACGTATTAGTCGAGTGTATAAACTCCTGAAAGATCAAACGGAAAAGACTGCCCATCCCGGAAACCGTCCAGCTCGGCAGAAATATCGGCTGAACCTTTCAGATCGTAGTTAAAGGTGGATTCACCTCTCATAATATCCATTAAAGCCGATCCCATCTGAGATGAATTCAGGCGAACCGGAATGGTGATGGTTCTACGCTCTGCGCCTGCAACTCTGATCGTTTCACCTAGAGTTGTATCGAGCCATTCGCGTCCGTTTACAGTCAATTCATAGGCAGCATTAGCAATTGAGATTGCAAATGGGTTAGGATTTTGAACATTAAATGATATTTCCACTTCGGCTCCGCTAAGAGAGATATCCTTTACGTTAAAATCGCCCATTGTAATTCTCGGAACTTTAGGAATTGGAATATTTCCCGAAGTTCGTACAGGAACTTTCCGGCTTCCTAAAACCGGCACATCAAAATCCACTTCTGTTGAGAGCGCATACGATAGACTGTCCTGCCTCAACACAGAACTGAATGATTCATAAACTTCTGAAAAGTTAAGAGAAACAGGAACCTGAATTATCTGAGTAGATTCCCTGCCAATTGAGAGTCTCTCTTCCTGTAATCCGGTTATAAACGAACGTTCATTTATAAAAAACTCGTAGCTATACTGCTCAGCCGACACTCCAAACCGGTTAGGGTTATTTACTTCAAAATCAAAAAGAAGAGTTACGCCGTCGAATGTTATTTGGTCGATCGACATGTTCTGGAAAGAGACATTCGGTTCGCGAACATCAGCTGCATCGCGAAGCGTGCTGCAACTTAACATCATTAATGAAACGGCTAGCAATATGATTACTCTTTTCATACTCGTAAAATATATTTTGTAGTAGATGTTTTTAGTTTATTAATCAGAATTTCCCGGTCAATTCCGTCAACTGCCGGCGAAATTTTGGTGCACCGCCATTCGCGGGATGACGTACTCCAATGTAATCAATTCCCAGTTCAGACAAACTCTGTTCACATTTTCGTCCAACAGCAACAATTTTTGGCTCATTAAATAGACCAATAAACGCAGTTAAATGTTTCAGGCCGGCCTCCATTTCTCCTGCCAGGGGTGTGCGATTGCTCAACAATCCTTTTTCAGGGTTATATGGGTGCCATGGTACCGCATTCCATAAAACCACTTCATAGGGATCAATTCCCAAATCCGTTAATGCTCCCCACATTATGGTCGCAGTCGGCTCGCTCATTCCCTTTTCAATAAGATCGGGCCTGCTTGTTCTATTGGGACGTACTTCCTGGAAAACGTGATCAGGCTTCACTCCGTATTTCTCTTTCTGATATCCCAGTAAAATTCGCTCTGAGGTCATCGCTATTCCGGTAAAATGCCCGCCCTGGTAGCCGAGTGCTTCAGCAATAAACAGATACTTAGCTGAATCCCGCCTCTCCACAAGATACGTCTCCAGCTGTTTTCTGCGGATATCCGGGGCATCCGGTGTTACATCGTGTTTCTTATCCTGGTGGAACCATGGATTAAAAAGACCGCGCGGCGTTCGTTTCAAAGATTGAACAAACTTCGAGATCATATAAAAGTATGCTAATTTTGATAATTTACGATTTAGACGATCCGTTCTCTGCCAGGTATGCCAGCTGCAGCACCCGAAGTTCACCGTAATCAACCGTTTTATCGAGATCTTCGTAAACGGGTTTTAGAATATCAGCTCCCACTTTATCCATCGACTCGTAAACCTCATCTATTTTACGCTGAGACAGAGAAGATGCTTCTAATATCCCTTCGGGTTCAATTTTATTTCCTTCATCGAGATATTTTTTAAGGTTACTTAAGATCGTTACCTCCTTTACACCAAACTGTTCTGCAAGGTGTTCGATAGACTTACCCTGATTAAACTCCTCACCTACCAGCTCATGTTTTTTCTTTTCGGTGGTCTTTTTAACCTTCTTCTTTATCGCTTTTGTTTTCTCCTGAACATCATTGTTTTGAGTAAACTCCTTGATGATGGGTAAAAACTCATCGCCATATTTCTTCAGTTTTATCGAACCCACTCCGTAGATGGCCATTAACGATTCGTCATCCTGCGGATAATAAAATGACATCTCCATCAGTGTGGTATCCGGGAAAATGGCGTATGGCGGTATCTCTTGTTCATCTGCAAGTTCCTTCCGTTTTTTCCGGAGTTTTTCAAACAGGTCTGCATTGTGTTTGTTCTCAACATCGGTGCTTGTCCGCGATGGCTTATCCTCATCAGAAGTTGCCTGCGTTCTGTCCAGTATCCCTTCAACACGTTTGTCTCCCTTCAATACAGCTGAAGAAGCAGATGTTAATTTAAGGCTTCCGTGATCGGGATCTTTTTTCAAAAGGTCTTTTCTTAGAAGCAGCCTCGAAAGCTGAATCCATTGGTTCTTTGTCCACTCCTGTCCAATACCATACGTAGATAGTTTATCATGGCCATTTTCCAGAATTTTTTTCTGTTTCGATCCACGTAAAATATCAGCTATGTAGTAGGCTCCGTAAGTCTCTTCGGTGCGAACAATACAGCTCATATACTTTTGAGCCTGTTCGGTGTAATCCTGCATATTATCTTTATACTTCAGGCAGTTGTCGCACATTCCACACTCCTTGTGCGGATACTCCTCACCAAAATACTCCAGCAACGGCTTTCTGCGGCAATCATCATACTCCATAAAGTGCAGCAGTGCGTCGAGATGTTTTTCAGCAACTTTTTTCTCTTCACCTTCCTTCTGATTGATGAAGTATTGAATCTTCTGCTTATCCGAATAGCTGTAGAGAAGCATACAGTCTGCCTGAAGGCCATCACGGCCGGCACGGCCAATCTGCTGGTAGTACGACTCAATATTCTGCGGCATATCGTGGTGAATAACAAATCTCACGTCCGGTTTATTAATTCCCATCCCGAAAGCAATAGTTGCCACGATAATCTGTGCATTATCACGAATAAACGCCTCCTGATTCCTGGTGCGTTGCGCCTCAGACAGGCCCGCATGATATGGCAACACTGAATGCCCTTCATGTTTCAGGTCACTGTAAAGCTCATTCACCTGCCGGCGTGAAAAACAGTAGATAATTCCGGACTGCTTGGGACGGGTGTAGAGAAAATCGAGAATCTGTTCCAATGGCTCCTGTTTATCCACAACCTGGAGCAGTAAATTTTTACGGTCAAAACTGGCTACATATGTTTCTGTTTTGTTCATTTCCAATGTAGTGCGGATATCTTCGCGCACTCTGGGTGTAGCCGTTGCCGTTAGTGCCAGGCATACCGCGCCTGGAAAATCTTTTCTTACTTCGGCCAGCTGACGATATTCAGGCCTGAAGTCGTGGCCCCATTCAGAAATACAGTGCGCCTCATCTATCGTAAAACAGTCAACAGTCAGTTGGTCCAACAGTTTACGAGTATTCTCCATCATCAGCGTTTCGGGAGCCAGGTAAAGCAGTTTAGCCTCGCCATTTTTTAACTTCTGCACATTAGCAGCATACTGCTCCGGTGTGAGGGTACTGTTTAGAAAAAGTGCCGGAACCCCAAACTCATCCAGTTGCTCCACCTGGTCTTTCATCAGTGAAATGAGTGGGGAAATCACGATTGTCAACCCATCGAAAAGAATTGCGGGTATCTGGTAGCAGAGTGATTTTCCGCCCCCGGTCGGCATAATGACCAGTGTATCTTTTTTATTGAGAACGTTGGAAATTACATCTTCCTGAAGCGGCCTGAATTCATCATATCCAAACGTCTGTTTCAGAACCTGCTTCGCTTGCTTAATCATATCTGTGGTTTTATTAATGCTAAATTCTAACTCTCGCCTGAATCAAATATAAGATACCGGATAGTTCACTCCCTTACATACCTAGATTTTAAAAAACCTAAATCAGTCTACAGAAGTGCTAACACTGAGGTGAACCTTATTGTTTCATTATTTTTGCCGTGGAATAAGATAAAACTGCTCCATTCTGCCGTCGATGTAGTAGGTCTCTTCACCATCAAAAATGGCATCCTCTTCCAGCATAATACGAATAGACCGGTTCCACTCCGGAATAAAAACTTCGGCATTCAGTTCAATGGAGTGTGCCGTGTTTGGATAGAGCGGGTAGTCTCCTTTACCGGGCACGCCACCCTGCTGATCCCATAACCCGATGGTAGGTCCTGCTCCGTGTCCATGATATCCCAGAGGATGAGTATATATCGTGGCATTGATATTTTCTGATTCAGCTTTTCTCAATGCTGCTGCTAAGATTTCATTTCCGGTTCGCCCGGTTCGGAACTCTCCGGTTAGCAGATCCTGTAACCGGTTTCCAATCCTCAGTGCATCCTGAAGACCTTGCGGAGCTTCTGTTTCACCCTGCCGAAGAACATACGCATGGCGTTGAGTGTCTGTTGTGAGGCCCAGATACTCTATTCCAAAGTCCATATGCAAAAGATCTCCCGGTAAGATCACATCGGAATCGGCACGCCCTGAAAAATCCCCGTCATGCTCACCCGATTCACTTCGCTGAACGGAAACAGACGGGTGAAACCAGGTTGTCAAATTCAGATCCCGGATTCTTTCCCTGTACCACCACTGAAGATCTTCTGTAGTTGTAATTCCCGGAGTAATCACCCTTTCAGAGAGTCCTTCTGCGATTATGTTATGGGCAATACGGTTAATCTGCCGGTATACAATCTTCTCCTCCTCCGTTCTCGTTTCCAGCCAGCCGATTGATAAATTTTCAGCTGAAACAATTCTATCTTGTAACTCATCAGATAGGCTGTTTTTCAAATGATTAAAATCGGTATAGCTGATCCCGTCTGCCAGTGCAAAATGCTCTGAGAAGTTTACCCCGATCTTTTGCGGATTGCGCTCTGCAACAACCTCACCAAATCGTTTCCACTGATCCGGCTCCTCATCCGGAAACCACTGGGTTTCAAAAAAACCGATGTCATAACGGGCCACAGCAAGACGCTCGACCGGGTCCCCATTGCCGGGATCAAAAAACATAAGAATTGTGGTACGGCGGGATGATTGCCACGTAGCAGGAAGCATGGTGAGCAGTACAGGATCTTCGTTATACTCACGAGCTACGAGCACCCACATATCAATTCCTTCTCTTCTCATCAGCTCCGGCACTAAATGATCTAGGCGGTACTCTGCCCAGCGATCCATCACCCCTGCCCTGTCCCTCATATTTAAGATATCCGGTGTCATATCATTTACCGGCTGAGCAACAGAAATACCGCATATAAGTGTTGAAAAAACAACAAATAGTATAAATTTTTTCATAATAGGTATGTGAATAATTGGTCAGTTTTTACCTAAGATTTACAAAAATTCCTGTTATCTTTAGTAGGATTTAATGTAAACGAATAAACCATTATGAAAATAAGCATTACCGAAACAGATCAAAGTAGAATTTCCGATGTTGATTTCGATAATCTGCAGTTTGGACGTGTATTTTCTGATCACATGCTTGAGATGGTTTATAAAGATGGAAGCTGGCAAAAGGCTGAAATAAAACCGTATGGGCCGGTTCAGTTTACTCCTTCTATGCAGGCATTGCACTATGGCCAGGCGATATTTGAAGGAATGAAAGCTTATCATGTTGACGATGAAACGATTCACCTGTTCCGACCAAAAGACCACCATCAACGCCTGAACAACTCAGCGCGTCGCCTCTGCATGCCGGAGCTGGATGAAGAAGTATTTATTAAGGGCCTTGAAAAGTTAATTGCACTCGATCATAAATGGGTGCCCAAAGAGAGGAGTCATGCACTTTATGTTCGCCCGTTTATGTTTGCCTCGGAAGAGTATCTTGCAGCAAAATCATCCAAAGAGTATCGATTCTATGTAATAACAAGTCCGGTAGCTGCATATTACAGTGAAGGATTTAATCCGGTTAAACTCACCACCTCAGAAAAATTTGTCCGTGCCGTACGGGGAGGAACCGGAGAAGCCAAAGCTGCAGGCAACTACGCTGCAAGTTTCCTGCCGGCACAAAAAGCGCAAAGCAAAGGGTTTACTCAGGTTATCTGGCTCGACGCCATCGAAAACCGTTATATCGAGGAGGTTGGAACCATGAATATCTTTTTTAAGATAAAAGACAAGCTGGTTACTCCGGAGCTTACCGGATCTGTCCTCCCCGGTATTACACGCCGTTCTGTTATTGCCATCGCCAAAGAGTGGGGTATGAAAGTTGAAGAACGCAAAGTAGCTATTGATGAAATTTTGGAAAGCTACGAATCCGGGAATCTTGAAGAGGTGTTCGGATCCGGAACTGCAGCTGTTATATCCCCTGTTGGATTGATACACCACGGAGGGGAAACGATACAGCTGGATCAGCAGAAAATCGGACCATTTGCTAAGAAGATGTACGATACCATAACAGGTATTCAGTATGGAAAAATCGATGATCCATTTGGCTGGACCCATCCAATCTCCCTCGACTAAAAAATCTACATGTAATCGGTCTTCTCGCCGATTACATAGAATCGATCGGAAGTTGTAACTTTTTGATCCGGGCTATTGAAATCCAGATCTATACGCCCCAGACGAACCCCGCCATGACCCATCTGTGTAATTTG
>SL_7KL_010_BRINEDRAFT_10000014_pt1 | contig 64232 bp, 55 predicted proteins | sample SodLak_010_BRINE_FD_10663 | JGI IMG/M metagenome (IMG submission 10663)
TTCCGACATCCCCGGCCATTGTTGTCTGTGGAATTGGTCTGTTATCCATTAGCCGTATCATTTTTATGTTTTTTAGGCGTGGAAACCGTCTTATTTAATATCCCCCCATTTGGCAATATGAAGCCGTGAACACACGCGATCAAAAAAAGGATGCGGTGGAGGATGTTGCCTATAGGTTTTAGGTGAGACGAAATCGTGATGACGACGCCTTATGGCCACTGAATGGATGCCTAACTTCAAAAAGGAAAAGTCTGTGGACTCTATAATGTAGTTTGGTTAAGAATAAAGACCTGGGGTATTCCCCCAGGTTAAGGCATGAGGTCTTATAGCAAAAGAAGTGGGCAAAACTTCTTCGGCTCTTACACCCTCGATTAGAGGGGGTAACTGATGGTTCCCATAGATGGGGACAATATCTTTTAATCCGAACCTCCTGTGGTCCGTATATAAGATACATTACATGGATTATATACGGATTGTCAAGCAGAAAATTAGTATTTTTAAGTTTCTATACGGATGATCCGTATTTGACTTTTCCATACGTTTAGAGCATCATAATGAAAAGTTCACCAGTTTTTTTTATGACACATAAAGATATAGGCACATCTGGAACCCGAATACGAGAAATACGGCGAAAGCTGGGCTATTCGCGGAATCATTTTGGGCAGAGAAACAACTTAAGCCACCATACCCTCGAGTCCCTTGAGTTAGACCGTTTGACATTAACATCAAAGATGGCCGATAGAATATGTCAAGCGTTTAAAAATGAAGGTCTTTTTGTTTCCCCTGATTGGTTAATGTCTGGAAAAGAAGGTCCTGTTTCCGATACTACGGCCAAAAATACGGTATCAAGTTCCATTCTTCAGGACCTCAAAAGCATCCTTCATTATGAAGGAGAGATTTTGTCCCATTTGGTTACGGATGATTCAATGGCCCCTCAGGTCATGCCGGGGGATGTTGTTTTTGGCCGCGTTCGAGAGCCGCAAAATTATGCAACACTATCGGGAAAGAATTGCATAGTCTCTCTTACGAACAAAACACTTATGGTGAGAAGATTTTTTTGGGAAACACGTCTTGAGTGTCCTTTTACCTTTATATCAACAAATGCATCTTCGCCGATTCCTCCTCTTTTTCTAGAGGAAAGGCATATCCAAGGACTTGCGCCCCTAGAGTGGGTACGCAAAATTCAAGAGGTTTAAAACTCGATAAAAGTTCCATGGTTATTTTGCTCCTTGAAATCTTTTAAAGTGGAAACCCTTTTGCGATCAATCGCTAAACTTTGCGGTTTTACCGCGATGAAATAAGTTTCGTTCCCCTCAATTTTCTTATAGTCGTTTAATAACATCTCGAAATCTTCATCTGTCGATATATCCTTCATAAGCAAGTTATCAACAAGAGCAACTTTTTCTTTATTTTTAAGGATTTCCGCAAATTTTGGGTTAAGATCTTTAGCCGATATCAAGTCTTCCCAGAATTCAAAATCATCTTCAACAAAGCTCCAAAACCCGATATCCTTTCCCTGACAATCTAACAGAAAATATGTTCCTGTAACTGTACATAGGTAGAATTCTTCTATATTCAGGTCTAAAAAGATATTTTGAAAATACTGAATAAACTTTGGGTTCGTTAGGGGAGAGACCATATCCGTTTCCATTGCAAAGTTTTCCCAATAGATTACGGATTGTCGAAAAAAATAGTTCCATTGAAGTTTTTGTACAAGTTTTTCAATTTGATAAATTGAATTCGGATCTTGCTTGCGTATATAACCGTCAATACGTCCTTCATTAAAGGCATCAATGGCCTTAAATTCATCAGCAACCCCCGTAAGAAGAATTTTCTTGATATACGGGCTCTTGATCCGATCACAGAAGGTTAAGCCATCCATCTCTGGCATTTCATAGTCCACGACGATAACGGAAATCTCTTTATAACGATCCGATTCATACACATAGTCCCTAAGGGTTTCAAGATTGACCTCAAAGGATCGGCTGCCCATATTTTGCCCCTCTTGGGATGTAATATTTTTACGTTTGAAGCCATATTTATCTGATTGTTCATCTAATAACCGAAGCGCCATCTTGGGTTGAGTTGAAAAAGCCATTAGTGGGACTTTATCGAAAAGACGACCCTTTAGTTCTATTAAGTATTCAGAAGAATCATCCACAAACAATGTGGTCGTGGGATAATAACACAAGGGTAATTTTAGGTTTGTCATATAGGAATATCCCTTCATTATTTTACGGATAGTAAAGTCGCTTTGTGGAACATTTTCAAGACTTTTCCGTAAAATGTATTGGAAAATGCAAAATGAATTCAGTTCCTTTCTCACGTTCAGTATGACATGTAATAAATCCATCCATGGCGTTCATAGCCTGTTTACAAAAAGCCAGACCTAATCCTGTGCCATGTCTTTTTGTTGTATAAAATTTCTGAAAGATCTGAGCTGATACAGTAGGGTCCATCCCACACCCTTCATCACGAACCGTGAGAATCTGAGTGTCCTCAGTTTTTCCTAAGGTGATTTGAATACTTCCTTTTTTTTGCATCGCATCTACAGCATTCTTAATTAGATTAAATAGAATTTGTTTTATAAGACGCGTATCCCCCATCACTTGAAAATCAGAATCCAAATCGGTGCTTATGGCGATATCTGAAGGTTGAGGGTACTCTTTCAAAGTATCCTTTACGACCTGAGCAATTGAAATATGCTCATCACGTCCACGTCCTTTTAAGTTTCGAATATTGGCTAACAGTAAGTCAATATTTGCCTGAGAACGTAAAGCGAGTTTTTCGATAACCTCCGGTTTGTCTTGGTATTCCTCAAGAGGTAAGGGAAGGGTTTCTCGGTCTTTCTTAGTCAAAGATTTCAATGCCTTTGCCCATACAGGTTTTAGGTTATGAGCAGCATGGTAAATAGAAGCCAGGGGAGTGCGCATCTCATGGGCAATGATTCCGGCTAAGGCTTTTAAGTTATTTTCTTTTTCCGCTTGGCTACGTTCACGGTTTTTGGCAAACAGGATGCTTATTAAAAAGGAAAAAATATAAGCATAAGTTATAAACCCAAGAGACGTGACATCAGGATCAAAAGATGGGATTTTCAGAAAGAGAACTGTCGTTATGACCCCAAAGAAGAACCCACCACTTAGCAAGATAAGAAAAGATCGCCAGTTTACAAGGAAGGCCATCAAGAAAATAGCCAGAACCATGTTCAGTGACCAACCAATCGAATCCGGAGAACTCATCAAAAGAATTGTCGTTAAAAAAGGGATCGAATAACAGAGAGTTCCATACCAAATCAAAGGAAAATATTTTTGTACGCTTAAAGGCCACATATCTTTTAATAAAAGCAGGAAGCAAAGGCTACTTGCCACAAGCCTAAGACATAAAAAAACAATATTATACTCTTGTTGGAATGTGAATATAAAGTAAGGTATTGAAAAGAATATGATACCAAAGACACTAAAAATTTGGTATTGCGCCCCATACTCCTTGATCTCCTCAGCGGCAAGTTGGTTCAGGTATTTCAGACTAAACTTGTCTCTGATTGTTGACCCTTTGAAAGGGATAAATCGTGAAAAGGAGCCTTGATTCAGGTTCTTTGGGTTTTTTTCGTCCTGATCATGGGTCTTTTCAGCTTTTGATATAAAAAGGATCAGGCTTATGAAAACACTAGGGATGATGGCATCAATACCTGTGTACTGATCAAATCCATAGGTCTTCCATAATAAAAGAAAGCTAACAGAAATTATGATGGGGACAAGAAAGGTTTTTTGGGGAACCCGAAACCCTAGGATTCCAAGTACCAAGGGGACAAGGATAGTCGGAGCCCAGAAATTGAAAACATACAACATAATATCAATGATGCTTTTGACTTGAAGAGCAATATAAATGGTCATGACCCCAATGATAAGCGTTGATACTCGTGCTGCAAGCAGCTGAGTGTTATTGGAAAGAGGTTTTTTTCGTAAAGGTGTTAAGACATCATGAATGATTGCAACCCCGGCAATATTAAGATTTGAATCCGCTGTGGACATCATAACGGCCAATAACCCACTGATCGCAATTCCTTTCAGGATAATGGGTAAGGTTTGGTCAATGATATAAGGAAGAACTTGATTAGGAGGGATAGACGGATTCAAAGCTAAAGCAATAAGACCAATCCCCCCGACCAATATAAACAAGGGAAAAAGAATATAACTTGTCCATTTTGTAGCATCGATCGATTGCTCTGTATTTTTGGCCATGAGAAGTCTTTGGATAAATATAGGTTCAAAAAAGCTGACAGCAAAAACCAAGAAAAGAGAGATGTAATACAATAGGGACTGATGAACAGGATACAAAGTCTTATGAGACTCAGGCAAGGCATCGAATATCTTTCCATATCCACCAAGGTGCACAACCCCAATATTGCATACCAGGGGGATTGCAATAATCAAAACAGCAAATTGAAAACTATCCGTTGCAACCACGGCACGTATTCCCCCAAAGGTCGAGTAGGAAACAACAATTCCACAACTAAGAATGACACCAAATAAAAAGGGCATATTGAAAAAATACTGGAATATATAGCCTGTCGCTGTGACCTGGGTTGCAACGCCTCCAATAGAAATAATGATCGTTCCAATACCGGCAAAAACTTTCCCCTTTTTTCCATAGAACAAATACATAAGATCCCCTACGGAAATCGCATCTTTAAATTTGCTAAGATGAGGCACAATATATTTAGAAACAAGGTAAAGATTGGTTGCCATTCCGAAGGCAACAAATATATAAATCGGCCCCTCAGAAAACACACGCTCAGCAATGCCAAATGTTGCAAATCCTCCAATCATACTTGCGGCAAGTGTGGCAACCAGAATAGGCGTCGAAAAATTTTTATCCGCTACGGCATACTCCTTTAAGGTTTTGACTTTCTTGCTTAAAAAGAAGCCTAGATACACAGAAAAGAAAAAATAGAAAAGGACAATTAGGAAATCACAAGATAATCCAAACATAGTCTTAAACTCCTTTTTTTAAATGATTGAAGGGATTAATGAACATCACGATCCATTTTTTAGGTCAAATTATTGTTTGTACAGATATTTTCGGAAAATGTAAAATAAATTCTGTTCCTTGGTTGCGTTCAGAGTGACATGTGATAAAGCCATCCATCGCCTCCATAGCTTGTTTGCAAAACGCAAGGCCTAATCCCGTTCCATGTCGTTTTGTTGTATAGAATTTTTTGAAAATGAGATCAGACACAAAGGTTTGCATTCCGCACCCTTCATCACGAATGGATAATGTGTGGGTGTCTTTTGTGTCTCCTAAAGTAATATCAATGTTTCCTTTTTTTTGCATTGCATCCACAGCATTCTTAATTAGATTAAATAAGATTTGCTTCAAAAGACGCTTATTTCCCAAAACATGAAAATCCGATTTCAGGTGAGTATTTATGATGATATCGGGAAGTTGAGGATAATCCTTCAAAGCATCATTCACCACCTGGCGAACTGAAAAACAGTCCACATGATTCAGTTTTTTCAAACTCCTTATATTCGCCAAAAGTAGATCAATATTTGCCTGGGAACGCAAGGCAAGCTTTTCGATCACCTCTGGCTTTTCTTGGTATTCTTGAATGCTTAAGGGAAGGGAATCTTTGTCCGTCTGGGATAAAGATTGAAGCGCCTTTTTCCATACAGGCTTTAGGTTATGCGCGGCATGATAAATCGATGCTAAGGGAGTTCGCATTTCGTGGGCAATGATTCCAGCCAAAGCTTTTAGATTATTCTCTTTTTCCGCTTGTGCTTGTTCGCGAGGGCGCGAGAAAATAATTCCAATCGATGTTGAAAATAAAATAATATAAACTAATAAGAAAAGCTGACTTCCTTCAATCACAAGGGGGGTTCCAAGACTTTTATGCACAAGGTACGCACAAGATCCGCCCAATATTAAACTAAAAATATACATTCGCCAGCTTGTTAATTGTGCCAAAAGAAAAAGGGCTAAGCAGACGTTCACAATCCAAAACGTTGAAATATGGGTATCAAAAAGCATAAAAAAGGCTAGATATGGAAGACAAAAGATAAGGGTAGAGTCCCAGATGAAGGGAAAAAACCTTTGCGCAGGTTTCGGCCAATAATCTCGAATCATAATAAATACACACAGACATCCTGCAATAAAGCGAAAAAATAAACTTAGGTCGGAATGTTGGCTTTTGCTCCACATAAAATAGGGGACAATGTAGTTCAAAACGATAAATGTTGAAAAAGTTAAATACGGTATGTTGTGCTCTCGTGTTTTAGGCCTCCAAGACATTCTTATTTTTCGAACAATGGATTCCTGAGAGTCCTTTAATATCTTTGTAATTCTTTTAGAAAGATTTCCTTTTGATGTTGCAGGGAAGGGGGTCCAATTTATCCATAAAAAAGTTAACAAGTTTGCCAACATGCTAGGGATTAAGCTATCAAAACCACATTTTTCTTCAAACTGGAAAAAGGTCCATATTCCATAAGTTCCCACACCATAAAGAGCGCCAAGGATAAAGGAGCGTTTTTGCACGTTTAAATTAAAGATAGCTGTGTATAAGGGGATAACCACAACGGGTCCCCATAGATTCAAGGAACCCAGGACAATATCAATAATTGTCTTGGCTTTAATGGCAACCCCGACGGCTAGGCAACCGATGACTAACGTTGCAACTTTTGCATAGTTGAGTTCTTGCTTGCTTGTGAGCTTTGGTTTTAACGGTTTCAGGAAATCATGTACAAATACAACAGATGCGGCATTCAATATTGAATCGGCCGTAGACATAATAACGGCCATAATTCCGGCAATAGCGATTCCCTTTATACCGACAGGGAGTAAATATTGAATCAAGTATGGAAAAGCTTCACTAGGGGCTAAGGTGGGGTTTATCGCAAGGATGATAAGCCCCACCATTCCAACAACAATATAAAAAGGAACCGAAATTAAAGCTGAGATTTTCATGGTTAAGGAAATTTGCTTTGTATCTTTCGCCATCAACATTCTTTGAACGATATCAGGAGCTAAAAAGGGGATGGCCATGACAATGAGCGTAACCATATATTTGATTAATTTCCCTTCACGAGGCGTCCAAGAAATATGCGACGCAGGGACCTTTTCAAACAAGGCTGTATAGCCACCCAAGTCCTGCAAAGCGATATTACAAATCATAGGGACGGTAATTATAAGAATAGAGAACTGGAATATATCAGTGATGGTGACAGCACGAATGCCGCCAAAGGTTGAATAAATGAGCACGATCGTGCTTCCAATCAAGATACTCTGAATTTGGCTAAGTCCCGTTAACGAACTAAAAACATGTCCCATCGCGTTCATTTGCCCCCCTAAAAGGCCTGCCATAAAAAGGGATCCAGCAAACCCCGTAATGATTTGAGAAGATCGTCCGAACTTAGACCCAATAATATCCCCCACGGATATCATATTTTGAAAACGTTGAAACTGAGGAGCAATATATTTTGCCATGATAAGCTTTTGAATGGGATCCCCTATGAGAATCACCATAAAAATAATACCCACATGGTATATTTTTTCAACAATACCGATTGTCGATCCTCCGCCTATAAGCGTCGCGGATAAAGTTGCAACAAGAACCGGTAAAGGGAAGTTTTTATCCGCTATAGCATAATCGCGAAGATTGTGAATTTTTCGACTTTGTTTGACACCGATATACAAAGTCAATAACAAATATGACAGAATGATGGATGTGTCTATGACACCTATGCTTAGGTTCAAAATTATTTTCCTCCTTGCTTCTCGTGCCTATCTTACGTTGAGGCAACCCTTTTTCTTTTCCTTCAAAACCTTTTTCCGCAATACGATCATCTCAATTCCTGCTAGGCAAATATCATAAATATTTAGCATATTTCCAAAGCGCGATTAAGTAAATTCTTACAAATAAGTCAATTCTTACAAAAAATCATTTTTGGTATCCGTATATCTTCCGTCTTACACATTCCTCCTAAAACTAACGACACTTAGGGGCCTATAGGCTAGAACTTTGTATTTTTTTTTCAAACTTGGAAAGTTTAAAATTTTTTTAGCCTTAAACTCGCTTTAGGGGGAGAAAAATGTCATGTTTGAAACGTAATCTATGATGCGCAAGGCAGAAAACCTCAGTAAATTAATTAAGCTCCATTGAATCTCTCGCATTGGAATATATACCGGTCTTGCTTATGGGACGATAAATACCCAACAATCAGCGATATCAGGCAAAGGAACTGGACTTGGATAGTTCCCTTCTTACCTTTTCCCAAAGATATCCGATATATTTGGTCATGAAGACTCAATATTAAATATTGAGTCTTCAAAAGTATATAAAGGATAGAAGTCATGGAATCATTATACATATTATGCGTCATTTTTTTTAATTGCTTTGCACTAGAGGAAAGGGCTTTAGGAGGTAATCAAAACGAATCTACTGAATTAGAAGAGGGAATTCGTTATAGCAATGTCGTTGTTAGCAAAGTAAAAGAGAAAAATAAAGAAATATTTGACAGTTTCATTAAGATTCATGAGAAGCCTTTGAAAGAATTAAGCTTGTCACAGGAACAGTATCAAAATGAACTTGTTAAGAATGCTTTGTCATCTGAAATTACATCTTCATATATCTTTGGTTGGTATGGAATATGGGTCAAAAGTAAAAAAATCAATAAGTTTCGATTAAGCGGAATTATAAATCTAAATGAACTTTATTTTCTTAAAGAAAAGAGTGTTTTGGTAAGTATTTTTATAGACCCATCTTGCAGGAGACAAAAAATCGGCTTTAATGCCTTGTCGGCTATTAAAAAACTCCATAAAATGAGACAAAATAAGAAAAACACTTTTTTTATAGAAGCGTATACATGGGGTGAGATTGAACAACCTTGGTCATTAAAAGCTTATATTAAGAAAGATAATGAAGCTTCGATAAATTTATTTAAAAAACTAGGGTTTGCGCAAGAAGGAAAATATAATTCTAAGTATGTATATTCTTACCCGTCTTCCTAGGGGCGTGTACTTAATCTCTCTGATGGGAAAGGTTCGGAACATTTTCGCAGTTCACGTAGACAGATATTCAAACTAAATTCAGGAAAGAGGGATATGCTGGAAGAAGATATAGAACAAATCGTTGTCTCACACAACTTGACCCCCAGAAAAGTTTTAGGTGGTTTATCCCCCATTGAGGTCTTGGCAAAAAAAAGTACAATGCTGCGTAATATCTCACCATAACCCAACAGGCGAAGAACCGCGGGGAACACCAACCCGAGAATGCATTCATCGAGTATCGAGTGCAGGTGATATACTGATGATGATCGATTTTTTATACCACATCATATGCGATCACCCAATGGTTTCCATAATATAGATTATGCGATATGTGCTTCTGTTTTTCTCCTTCATCTCCTAAGGCCAATAAGGCCAAATCCCATGGTAATCGCATGAATCGAAGCGCACCTGACATTCTTGTGGGATCGTACCGGAATTCAATAAGAAAAAACATTGTTTTGCAAGAACAGAGAAATAGATCGTACGATTTGGTAAGCGTCATCGGCGGAACTTAACGAAGTGTGAAATGAGTTCAGACCACAGATCTAAAAAAAAGCTTAATAACCAGGACCAAAAAATGGCATTACCCGATAGCCAAATTCTGGAAATGTCATGCGAAGTAAATGTCACCACAAGACAGATAAGCACCGATGTCCCCTAGGAAGTACCAATCTATCTATCCATAAAATTCAATGTGACGGGGCCGTCCGAATGGTTAGGTTAATACACCAAAGTTAATTTTGAGAAATATTTCTAAATTGCGGGGGGTAGATGTTTACCCCCCCCTACTTTTACCGTGTCAGATGACGATGTTGATAGATCACGAAAACTTTTAGTTAATATTATCAAGTTCACTCCAGTCCTCGTAGCAATCAAGCAGATCGTCTTCTTTGAAGTCAAGGTTTTCTGACCTTAAGTCATACTTTTTGAGTTCTTCGTAATAAGCGTCCCCTCTTTCTTGTAACGTATTATCACAATCGATATTCAATTTTTGTAATAATTCTGAATTCTGTCTTTTCATAAACACTCCTTTCTTTATACTTATAATGTATAACTAAAGGAAAATAATTACAAATGAGTTAATATATTTTACTTTTATAGTGACAAAATCTATTTACACAACATCTGGCACATTCTGGATTTCTGGCTTTGCAAACATATCGCCCGTGGTAAATCAACCAATGATGGGCATCCATAAGCCAATGTTTTGGGACTACCTTCATAAGCTCCGATTCAACCTTTGATGGGGTCTCTCCTGTGGCAAGCCCTAATCGGCGGCTTACACGAAAGACATGTGTGTCAACCGCTAAAGTAGGGTATTGGAAAGCTGTATTTAAGATAACATTCGCTGTTTTCCTGCCTACACCGGGCAGATTTTCCAGATCTATCCGCTTATCAGGGACCTGGCTCCCATGTTGGGATATCAGGATTTCACTTAACTTGATGATATTTTGGGCTTTGGTGTTATATAAACCAATTGTCTTGATATATTCTGATAGTCGATCCTTTCCTAACGATACCATGTCTTCAGGTGTCTTCACCACCTTGAATAAATCACGAGTGGCCTTATTAACACCTTTATCTGTGGATTGAGCAGACAGAACCACAGCCACTAACAATGTGTAGATGTTCGTAAAGTCTAGTTCGGTTGTGGGGTTTGGGCTCGCCCTGGCTAAATGTTCAAAAATTTGTTCGATTTCTAACCCTGTAAGCTTTGACATAATTCAAATTTCCAAAAAACAGTTAAGAATTTTATGATGTGATGTATAATATGTTGTCTTAGGATAAGAATCCAGATAAGACACGATTTTTTAAAGGATATCATGAAATACGGAATTATTGCTGGCACGGGTCTTTTGCCCCAAATGGTCATTGACGCGTGTGTAACCCAAAATCAGCCTTATTATGTCCTTGCCTTTCAAGGGCAGACACATGTACAGCTTGTGAAAGATCATCCTCATGATTGGGTGTATCTAGGAGCGGTGGGTAAGGCAGTCAGGCACCTGAAAGCTGCTTCGGTTACCCATGTGGTTCTCGCAGGTCATTTTCAACGCCCTGCCTGGTCCCAGGTTCGACCCGATTTCTTAGGGGCTCAATGGTTAGCAAGACTATCCCGAAAAGCCCTAGGTGATGATGGGGTGCTTAGATTAATTACAGAAATGTTGGAAGAAAGCGGATTTGAGGTCGTTGGTGCGCAGGATATTATTGGAAAGAATTTGCTGGCCACCGAAGGGGCTTTGGGACATATTTCTCCTTCAAATAAGGAACTTGAAGATATTCATTATGGATCTTCTTTATTAGATACCATAGGGAAAATGGATATTGGCCAAAGCCTTGTGATCCAGGAAGGTTTGGTCCTGGGCCTTGAAGCCATTGAAGGGACAGACCGTCTTATTGAGCGCTGTGCTCTTCTAAAAAGAGGTGAGAGTCCACCAGTCCTCGTCAAAAAGACAAAGCCAAACCAAGAAGATCGTGTAGACCTTCCGACTGTTGGCATAAAAACACTTAAAAACCTGTATACCCATGGATTTAGAGGACTAGCAATTGAGGCCAACAAAACCATACTTTTAAATCAGCAGGAAGTCATTGATTTCATCAATACCCATAAAATGTTTATCTATGGGCTTTGAGCACGTGGTTATCTGCTATGTTCCTTATTAAAAACATGGATGGCCCAATCGAAGGTTATTTGTTCAAGATAGAATTTTAAACAAGATTTTTGGGTAGTCAGAACCGAAGAGCGCCATGTGCACTTCCCCGACAGCCTGATTTTCTTGATCGATAGCACAAGGATGCCCCCCATCAAAACGAAGGATGTTTTGGCTTCCTTAATAGGCCTGAGAACAAAACCGAAGGCATCGTTTTTTAATTGCTTCCCTATGGTTACGAGTAGCAGACAACAACGGTGTAGAAAGTTCTTCATCGCCACGTTCACGCACAGATTTCAGATAGTCTTTGAGCTCCGGAGAGGAATAAAGTCCGAGATTTGCAATGTCTAAAATAATAATAGGACGCTCGAATTTCTTTTTCGCGTATGTGAAGAATTCGCTGATAGATTTGATTTGCTCTAGGGTATGGTAACCATATTGGGCAAGGTTCTCCATAATATGGATACCATCGCGAGTCTTAGCACAGTGTGGAAAATTATTATCGCCAAAAGTTTTCTCGCTAAATACTTCTATAGCTTCACCGAATTTTTCTATGGCCTCGGCGGAGTGAAGTCCCCCCCTAGCAAAGCCTAAAATTAATTTAACCTGAAAATCGTCTGCTAAGTTCAAAAAAGATGAGGGGCTATCCATTAATTTCTTTATTTTCTTATATTCTACCTCAAACGCCTTTCGATCAAGTCCGCTCTCCAGAAAAAACAAAGCCCAAGATGAGCGATCCTGGGTAATGACATTCAGATTTTTAAAATCTTCCAGTTTATGTTTTATGCTTTTTGCATTTTCAGCAAAGTATATCCTTAAAAATGTTTCAGGGCGGTCTACATCAATTTTAAAATGGCCAAAGGCATAACTTTCCATGAATTTATTAAATTGTCTGAGGTGTATTTTATTACTTTCATTCCAATAAACATTAATTAACCTTAAGTCTACGTTGTTTTCTTCCGCGTTTCTTTTATAAAATTTCTTCAGGTCGGCCGCCCAATACTCTTTCATCTTTGGATTTTGGATTCCATTTCCAAAAACTTCTGGCCCTAAATATGGGACAACGTGGTTACGGAAAGGATCGAAAAATACATCAAAATCAGGCAATTGATTCGGTTCGACCTGAGTGGAGGAAGTTTTCGTGCTGTGGGGTTCGGATACCTCCCTATGGTTCGAAGCTTTAAGAAAAGTCCCACCAAGAATGCAGGAGATTAGCGCACAGGACAAAATTTTTGACATATATAACACCTTGATGAATGAATAAACACCATAAATATAGCTACTACTTTTAAAATGTCAATAAAATAGGCGTTAATGACGCTTATGATAAAAAACACTAATCATAACGCCATTATGATTACAGTCAAAAGTGTTGCAAGTGTAAAACGTCCTCTCTGAAACAAAATTTACTGGCTGCTGCCCTCTTAATGAAACCGATTTGGCGGGCAGCTGAGAGCTTAAGCTGGGCCACAAGATTCGGTTTTTAATTTGGATCCACTACTAATGTATAGCCAGCTCAAACATCAAAAATCAAAGAGAACGCATATGTTAGACCGTCCCCTTGCGCGATCGTTTCACGCAAAAGTAACCTTTATCCGCCTGAAACTATGTAGAAACATGAAACGACAGAAACGAAAATGGGTGTGAATGTGGAATTCCCTTTGCGGAATCTCTGAAACCTTTCAAAAAGCTATCATTAAAATCCACACCGTCCACGATGATGTGACGAAAAACTAAGAATATGCGATTAGACCCATTATTTCCGGTTAACGCTTTTTAAGAAGGTGAAGGGTGGTTTTTCCATGTATTAGATCTTTTCGGGAGGATCTCTTCAAAAGATTTTCATATCACACTGAAGCAAATATGTCTCTGGAGGTTGATAGGATCAGGGAACCAAAAATTTATTTGTTATTATGTGAATGAATGTAAAGGTGCGCGTTGTCTCTTGTTCAGAAATCACCCGTACAGAATCTTGAAATACCCAAAAACACCTCTCGCTAGAGAAAGAGAGGTGTTTATTCAGCTTATAAGCTTACTCAGCCGCAGGTGCAGACTGTTCCGAAGCTGTCTTTTCTGATGAAGACGCTGGGGGGGTGGTCTGAACTTTCTTTTGAGCTTTACTTTTGCTGTGATCTCTTTTTTCAGCAATACGTGCAGCCTTGCCTCGGCGATCACGTAGGTAATAAAGTTTCGCGCGTCGGACAATACCCCGTCGTACAACTTCAATTTGGATGATAGGAGAATAAAGTGGGAATGTACGTTCAACCCCTTCTCCATAAGAAATTTTCCGCACCGTAAAGGAAGAATTTAAACCATTATTACGGCGAGCTATACACATCCCCTCGTAGGCCTGAACTCTTTCTCTTTTCCCTTCGGTCACCTTCACATTGACACGCAAAGTATCCCCTGCAGCAAATTCGGGTACAGGATTGTTGCTTTTTAACGTTTGAACTTGTTCATGTTCATATTTTTGTAGTAAATTCATAACACCACATCCATATTTCTTTTAATTGATTTCTACACTATATCTGACCAAAAACCAAGCAGTAATTAATCAGCCTCAATTTTTTATTTTATCTGCCCGTCGGCTCCATAAGTCTGGACGTCGGGTCTTTGTCAATTCCTCGGCCTGCCTTACCCGCCAGGATCGTATTTTTTCGTGATGACCTGAGCGTAAAACCTCAGGAACTTCATGATTTTTCCATTCCTGGGGTCGGGTATACTGGGGATATTCAAGCAGATCGTCGACAAAGGTTTCTTCTGTCAAGGAGTCTGGGTCATTTAGAACCCCTGGAATCAGTCGAACACACGATTCGATGAGCGCCATTGCTGGTATCTCGCCTCCTGCTAATATATAATCCCCAATAGAAACCTCTTGAAAACCATAGTAATCAAGAGCTCTTTGATCCACTCCTTCAAAGCGTCCACACAACACCACTAAATGGTCCACTTGACTGAAGCGACGAACACACTGTTGGGTCAATGGCTGCCCTCGAGGACTCATAAAGAGCCGTGTGATGGAGGCATCGGACGGTATCCGTTTCTCAGCCCCTTCTAACGCCCTGCCAATCACATCAGGTCGCAAAACCATTCCGGGGCCGCCTCCGTACGCCGTATCATCAACGGTTCGATGCTGATCAATCGCATAATCACGTATATTTGTGACATTTAAATTCCAGACCCCTTTTTTAAGGGCAGATCCAAGGATAGATAGGCCTAAGGGTCCCGGAAACATGTCAGGGTACAATGTCAAAAGATGGATCGAAAGTTTAGGGGCCATCGGATACCTCATCATTCCACATCACCCCGAACATACTATTAAATGTCCGCATCTAGGCCTTCGTCGTCAATAAAAAGAACCTTCTGATCCTTTTTGACCTCAACGACAAAGTCTTTTATGAAGGGAACCATAAACGCACTTTCGTTATTCGTCACTTCGATAATATCCGAAGCACCATAATTGTGAATTCGGGATACGACTCCTAAAAACTTATTCTTCAGGGAGTAGGTTTTGTACCCCTCAAGATCCGCAAAATAGACTTCATCGTCCTGAAGGTTGGGCAAAGACGCCTTATTGATATACAATTTTTTGCCTTTGGCCTCTTCAGCATGGTTTCGGGAATCAAACCCTTCAAATCCAATGATCAACAAAGACCCCTTTGCATGTCGAGCTTGAAGGATTTTATATGCCGTACCCGATTCGTCATAAAGTTTGGGATATTTTCCCAAGTCCTGGGGGGCTGTCGTAAAAGAGTGGACTTTCACCTCTCCTTTTATTCCATGGGCCCCCGTAACTTCACCCATACACACGTTATCTTCTACCTGTTGGTCATTTGAAGTCTGGAAGTGTGCCATTGATGAAACCCTGACCTTAATTAATCCGCTGCAGCGGTCTCCTGACTCTCTTTAGCGGCTTGTGCAGCGGCAGCTGCCTTTTCAGCTTTTTCCTTTAAGCGTTCTTGAGCTTTTGCCTTTGGCTGCGATTTTTTGGTTTTTTCTGTTATATTGGCACTATCAATTATATTGAGATTTGCCAAAAATCGTTTCACCCGATCTGTGGGTTGAGCGCCAACGCCAAGCCAATATTTGACACGGTCTTCCTGAACACGAACACGCTCGGAATTTGTCTTCTCGAGCATAGGGTTATACGTTCCCACTTTTTCAATGAACCGTCCATCTCTTGGGCTTTCAGCCTCTGCGATGACAATACGATAATAAGGACGTTTTTTTGTTCCCCCACGTGTTAACCGAATTTTTAAAGCCATTTATACGTACTCCTTTTGTTGATTTTATGCTTAAAATTTAAGAAAATAATCCCTTTATACCGTCACGCAACAGGCCTTTTTTACCCATTTTTTGCATGCGCTTCATCATGGTTTGCATTTTTTTAAACTGATCCAGTAGTTTATTGACTTCGTGTACTGATGTCCCAGACCCCATGCTGACGCGCCGTTTGCGTGCTGCCTTGAGCATACGATAATCACGACGTTCTGTCTTGGTCATTGATTGAATAATCGCCAACTGTTTCTTTATAACTTTATCTTCAAATCCAGACCCTTGAAGTTTATCTTTGAATTTTCCCATACCTGGCATCATGCCCATGATACTTCCAACTCCCCCCATTTTGCTAATTTGCTTGAGCTGAGTTGCCATATCATTAAGATCAAAGCGGCCTTTTTCCATCTTTTTGGCAAGGTTTTCGGCGTCTTGCTGATCAACAGTTTCCATCGCCTGTTCCACCAAGGACACAACATCACCTTTATCAAGGATACGATTAGCGATTCGGTCGGGGTGGTATTCTTCAAGCTGATCAAGTCTTTCCCCTGTCCCCAAAAACTTAATGGGGCATCCGGTGACGCTACGCATTGATAACGAGGCACCCCCACGGGCATCGCCATCAATGCGAGTAAGGAGAATTCCTGTTAAGCCCACCTTCTTATGGAAGCTATCGGCCACATTGACGGCATCTTGACCGGACATGGCATCTGCGACCAGAAGTACCTCTTGAGGGTTAAGCCTGTTTTTTAACCCATCAAGTTCATCCATTAAGGTTTCGTCAATTTGAAGCCGACCTGCTGTATCTAACAACAGAACGTCATATCCTTCTAACCGAGCTTTTTCATAAGCTCGATGCGAGATATCCAAGGGGGATTGGTCTTTTATTATGGGCAAACAATCAAGATTAAGTTCGTTTGCCAGCACAGCCAATTGATCCTGTGCAGATGGGCGGTAAATATCCACTGATGCCATTAAAACTTTTTTTCGCTTCTTTTGGGCGAGATACTTTGCAAGCTTGGCCGTTGACGTCGTTTTTCCGGTTCCCTGTAGCCCTACCATCATGATGACTGTTGGGGGATCACCCGCAAGGTTTAGCGGGATCGCCTCTTTCCCCAGGATTTCAATGAGATGGTCGTGTACAATTTTAATGACCATCTGACCCGGGGCCACAGCCTTGATTAGGTCTTGACCCGTTGCCTTTTCTTGAACGTTTTCAATAAAATCTTTTACTACGGGCAAGGCCACATCAGCTTCTAATAAAGCGATCCTGACTTCGCGCAACGCACCTGAGACATCTTCTTGGGAAAGCCGCCCTTGCTTTCCAATTTTTTCGAAAATCTGTGATAACCGATTTGTTAAATTTTTAAACATCTAAGTCATTCTTTCAACGCATAGGGTACGAGTGGACGATACTCGTCGACTCGCTTTTCTCATTTATCAGTCTTTTCTTCCGGAATGTCAAGCGATTTCATTCCTATCCTCATGCTCCCATAGACAAACGTGAAGAACCAGGGTTATAGTCGTCTGGATGCCAGGGCCCAAGATTTAGCCCCTTAATGACATACGGATTTGAAACATGCTGACTTTTCATACGATCAACGAATCCCTGCACGACTGTATTACGGCTCTGAAACAGGGACATCTGGTCGCATTCCCCACGGAAACTGTCTATGGGCTTGGAGGGGATGCGTGCAACCGCCAGGCGATTCTCCGTATATTTTCAGCTAAAGATCGCCCTTCATTTAACCCTTTAATTGTTCACTTATCCTCCCCAGAACAGGTCGGTGATTACGCGGAAACCCCTGAAACCTTCAAAAGACTTTCGAAGATTTTTTCCCCGGGGCCTCTTACCTATATCCTGAAACGGAAGCCTGCCTGCCCTGTTTCTGAATTCGTGAGTGCAGGCATGGATACTCTTGCCGTGCGCATTCCATCCCATCCCGTGGCCCAAACATTGCTGAAGTCCTATGGCGGCCCCATAGCGGCCCCCAGTGCCAACCTATCGGAACATATCAGTCCGACGGCCGCTGAGCATGTTTACAAAAACTTCAAAGACCGAACCGAGCCTAAGATTATACTGGACGGCGGCCCATGCCAAGAAGGGTTAGAATCCACCGTTATCGACCTTACACAGCCAGAACCTACGTTGCTCCGCCTGGGTACTGTGACTCAAGCCTTTCTTGAAGACGTCCTTGGAAGACGGGTTCTTCCCCCCCCAAGAACCGAAAAGATATCCTCACCTGGTCAAATGAGACGGCATTATTCTCCCTCCCTGCCCTTGCGCATCAATGCCCATACCCCCAAACCCGATGAAGCATTCATTGCGTTTGGCCCCACCAACATTCAACAAAATGTCTTTCAACTGAGCCCAACATGCAATTTAGCCGAAGCAGCCACCAATCTTTATAAAATGCTTTATTTAGCCGACCAACCCACACTTTACAAAGGTATTGCCATCATGGCAGTCCCTAACATAGGTCTAGGGGCCGCAATAAATGACCGCCTGCTGCGGGCTGCGAAAAAAAAGGACACATAAACCTATCACTTTAAAGATGTTGCATTTCTTTTCGAAAACCTGTTAAATTCCCTCCGTACAATAAGCATATAAAGGCTTGGAAAAGCAGTCATGTATTCAAAGACCACTCATTCCATTAAAATTAGTGTTGAACCTAAATTTCTTCTCGATCATTCTGAGCCTGAGGAAGGACTTTATGTTTGGGCCTACCACGTCAGTATTGAAAACCAAGGGTCCCAACTTATTCAAGTGAAAAGCCGACGTTGGGAAATCGTGGACTCCCGCGGCATAACCCAAGAAGTCTACGGTGAAGGTGTCGTTGGGGAAACACCGAAGGTCAATCCTGGAGGGACCTATGAATACACCAGCGGAATTCCGTTAACGACCCCTTCAGGGATTATGAGCGGGGCTTATCAGATGTCTCTTCCGGACTCAGACGAGATGGTTGATATTAATATCCCGGCTTTTTCCTTAGACAGCCCCTTTGAAAACTCGACAATCAATTAAAGATGAAAATCGGAGCGCGTTACAAAACGGCGGTCGACGCGCTGGATCACTTTGAAGCGGAAGGCACATCACTTGACAAACTGTTAAACCGATACTTTCGCGCCCGCCGTTATATTGGATCAAAGGACCGAAAAGACATCGCGTCCCTTGTGTATACAATTATTCGCAACCAAGGCCTTCTGGATTGGTGGATTCAACAACAAAACTTTCCCATCTCAAACCGTCTTCGTTTGATGACATCCCTTGTCCTCAACACGAAAAGTCTTGACTGGCTTTCTTTCTGTACGGGATTTGGATATTGTCTTTCCCCTGCAACGAAGACAGAACAAGAGTTTTGCGAAACCGTCCTTCACACCCCAAGCCAAGATCTTCCAGAGGACACTGAATTCAGCCTCCCCCAATGGGCTTACAAGGATTTAAAGGCTGTTTTTAAGGGCCAGTTACACTCCTTAGGAAAAACCCTTTTATCCCCTGCTTCCTTTGATATTCGTGTCAATACATTAAAAGCAACACGCATCGAGGTGATGAAACACCTTGAAGCTAAGAAAATCGAAGCCGAAAGCACCCCTTATTCCCCTTTTGGGATACGCCTTGGAAAAAGACACGTCTTGTCAAATATGGATCTATACCAAAAAGGTTGTTTCGATGTTCAAGACGAAGGGTCCCAGCTACTTGGGCTTCTTGTCGCCCCTGACCCGGCACAGACTCTCCTGGACTACTGCGCCGGCGCAGGGGGGAAAACCTTGTTATTTTCCATGCTGATGCAAAACAAAGGTCACATAACCGCAACGGACATCTCAGCTGCAAAATTAAAACAAACTGATTTGCGTACCCAACGGGCAGGCTGTACAAATGTGCGCATCAAAAATATTAACGACCTTGGGAAAGCCACGTTTGATATTGTCTTTGCGGACGTTCCCTGTACAGGTTCAGGAACATGGCGTAGAAATCCTGATTTAAAGTGGCGCTATGACAAACACAGGTTACAACAAACATGTAAAACTCAGGTTGACATCTTAGAAAACGCTGCAAAGTACGTCAAACCCGGAGGTCTTTTGGCCTATGCAACCTGTTCGTTGCTCTTGACAGAAAATGAAAACCAAGTCGAAAACTTCTTGAAAACCCATGCGCACTTTCGTCTCACGTTTCCACAAAAGCTTTCACCTTGCCTTTTCCAAACTTCCCATGGAATTCGAATCTCTCCTGAAGTGACCCAAACCGATGGCTTTTTTCTTAGCCTGTTAATGAAAGACTCTAACAAAAACGACAAGTCATAAAAAGGATCACCAACGAGAGGAAACCGTTTCAGCAATTCCCTTGGGATACAACATGATGATCATTTTAAGACTGTTGAAATTGGAACAACTGACTGCAGTAGGGGCACATTACCTCGCCTGATACGCCAATTTTTAAATAGATTTTTGGGTGCTCGAACCCCTTTGGTCCGTTGCAGCTTACGTTTTTGGTATCGACAATGTCTTTGCACATAAGATAAAATCAATGCTGTATTCTTTCATATCATAAACTATTTTTTTGAAAAGATTAAGTATCTTTCCTGGACAATTGGGTGTGAAACCCGTACATATTGAGTACGTAACCCCTTTTCTAAGGAAAGAAGAAAACATGACAGTCCAAGAATTTCGAAATATTGCCATCATTGCCCACGTTGATCACGGAAAAACAACCCTCGTTGACGGTTTGCTTAAACAAAGTGGGGCATTCCGAGAAAATCAAGCCGTTCAAGAACGGGCAATGGATTCGAATGATCTGGAAAAAGAGAGAGGCATTACGATTCTTGCAAAGTGCACATCATTAATCTGGAATGATATTCGACTAAATATCGTCGATACGCCGGGCCATGCTGACTTTGGTGGTGAAGTGGAACGAATTATGGATATGGTCGATGGCATTGTCTTATTAGTGGATGCAGCGGAAGGCCCCATGCCCCAAACAAAGTTTGTGCTAGGAAAAGCTTTAAAACGGGGTTTAAAACCCATTGTCATTGTCAACAAGGCGGATCGGCCGGATGGACGCCCTGACGATGTTCTGAATGAGGTTTTCGATCTTTTTGCTGCGTTGGATGCTAATGAGGACCAGTTGGATTTTCCTGTGGTATACGCCTCGGGTAAAGATGGCTGGGCTGTTGAAGAGTTAGATAATGAAAAGAAGGACTTGACGCCGCTGTTTGAGTTGATGGTCAAAACGGTTCCGGCCCCGGTTGCAGACGTTGATTCTCCCTTTTCTTTCCTTGTGACTCTGATTGAATCCGACCCTTATCTTGGACGTGTGGTGACCGGGCGAATTTATCAAGGCCATGCCAAACTAAACATGCCCGTTAAGGTTATGAATAATGAAGGGAAAGTTGTTGAAGAGGGACGATTAGCTAAAATTCTTGCGTTCAAAAATCTTGCGCGAGAGCCAGCAACCTCTGCCCAGGCTGGGGACTTAGTATCCTTATCGGGGTTGGAAAAAGCAACCGTGGGATACACAATTTGCGATGCTGCAGTCAACGAGCCCTTACCCTCCTTGCCGATTGATCCCCCAACCTTGGTTATGACGTTTTCGGTGAATGATTCGCCTTTAGCCGGACGAGAGGGATCAAAGGTTACCTCTCGGATGATTCGGGATCGACTATTTCAGGAAGTCGAAGGAAACGTTTCGATTCGCGTCAAGGAAACCAGTGATAAAGATGCGTTTGAAGTCGCAGGACGGGGTGAGCTGCAGCTGGGAATTTTAATTGAAACCATGCGACGTGAAGGTTATGAACTTTCGATCAGTCGCCCCCGTGTTCTTTTCCAAACGGATGAAAATGGAAAGAAGACTGAACCTTATGAAGAGCTGACAATTGACGTTGATGAAGAGTTTTCCGGAGTTGTTGTGGAAAAAATTGGCCTTCGAAAGGGAGAGCTCCAGGATATGGCTCCTTCCGGCGGGGGAAAGACACGCTTAAGGTTTATTATCCCAACCCGAGGTCTGATTGGATATCAAAATGAATTTTTAACAGATACCCGGGGCACCGGAATCATGAACCGAATGTTTTACAAGTATGATGTATATAAAGGACCCATTGAGGGCCGTCGACAAGGTGTATTAATTTCCACAGGAGATGGGGAAACCGTAACATATTCCTTAAATAACTTAGAAGATCGGGGCAAACTATTCGTAGGTCACGGGGAAAAAGTTTATCAAGGGATGGTCATCGGAGAAAATGCCCGGGAAAAAGACCTGGAAGTGAACCCCTTAAAGGCAAAACAATTAACAAATATGCGTGCATCGGGAAAAGATGAAGCTGTTCGTTTGACGCCCCCCCTAAGAATGACGCTGGAACAAGGTTTATCTTATATCCAAGATGATGAACTTATCGAAGTCACGCCCCTATCCATTCGCCTTCGTAAGCGGTATTTAGATCCAAATCAACGGAAGCGATTCGAGCGTAAAAAAGAAGAAGGCTAAGATCTTTGGCGTTAAACTGGAATAAACAAATACGACTTGTACGTATTTGTTTATTAGGGTTTTCGAATGGGATTCCTTTATTTTTAACGTCAAAGACATTAGCGCTTTGGTTGAGTGACTTTGGCGTGAGTTATTCAACCATTGGGGCCTTAAGCATTGTCTCGTTACCCCATGCTTTATCCTTTCTTTGGGCTCCGTTCCTTGATTTCTTGCCTCTCCCGTTTTTTACCCAGGCGTTAGGCCAACGTCGTGGCTGGCTTGTGTTCACTCAGATAAGCTTAATTTTATCGATCATAGCCCTTTCGTTGACGGATCCTTGGCTCTCTTTAACGCAGTTTGGTCTGTGTGCGCTCCTTATTGCCTTTACTGCCGCGACTCAAGAAACCCTTGTTTTGGCGTATCAAATGGAAAGTTTATCGAAGGACCAATACGGCCCCGGGGAGGCCATTGGAATTCTTGGGTATCGTATTGGCATGTTAACCTCCGGTGCAGGCGCTATTTATTTAAGCCAATTTATGGCCTGGCCTACGATCTATTTCACCCTGTCTTTAAGTATTTTTGTGGGTTTTTTTACAGCCCTTTTCTCACCTGAACCCACACTTCACCGTCCAGGGGAATGCCATGTTGGAAGCGCAAAAGAAAAAAGACGTTTTAGGTCTATTATTCGCCACCCTTTTCAAGATTTCATCAAACAGAAAAATTCATTATGGATTCTTTTGCTTATCTTTTTATTCAATATGGGGGATAACTTTTTTGGGAACTTTACAAATATCTTTTATGTGGAATTAAATATTTCACGGGAACATATTGCCAATGCCACAAAAATATGCGGCATGCTAGCAACCATTGTAGGGGGACTGGTTGGGGGAAGCCTTGTTTATCGCTTAGGCTTTCTTAAAAGTCTTATGATATTTGGGAGTCTGCATGCCTGTTCGAACCTACTCTACTTGGTGATGCTGCGTGTGGGGGATCATCTCCCCTGGTTGTATTTTACAACAACAGTTGAACACTTTACGGCAGGAATGCGCACGGCGGCTTTGTTTTCTTATCAGATGATCGTTTGTAATGTACGTTTTGCCGCCTCACAATTGTCCTTATTGACCTCGGTTTATAGCTTTAGCCGTACATTTTTTTCCTTCTTCTCCGGATTGATCTTAGCTTACTTGGGATGGGATGGGTTCATCATTGTTGTCTTTCTATCAGCAATTCCGGGGTTGTGTATCGTATCCCTGTTGATCAAACGGCAAACGATGGGTCCGCTCATAGGTGAAGTGGAAGGCCGTGATAGACAATAAGGCGCTTTTCCTGTGCCAATGCCAATGGGTCGATGGAGAACAAGAATCTTCACACATTTTTCCAGGGGACAAAGAAAAAAGAATGTGTCCAACTTCGCGTCAGAAAGTCGATTGGACCTGAAGGGCCCAAATAGAGGAGGCTTTTGCTGAAGGGGGGCTTTGCCATTTGAATCATCTGACCCTTTGTATAGCCCGTTTTTTTCTTAAGTCTTTTCCATTTATCCAGACGACACCCTTTTTTAAGGGGACCTATCGAGCTCATCAATCATCTTTAAATGATTTCACGATCGTCTCAGTCATCTTTTTCGCATCTCCAAAAAGCATATACGTATTCTCTCGATAAAAAAGCTCATTATCGACCCCGGCATAGCCCGCTGATAACGAACGTTTGATGAAGAAAACTGTTTTTGCATTTTCAACATCCAAAATTGGCATCCCGTATATTGGACTTTGAGGGTCCGTTTTGGCCGCAGGGTTTGTGACATCATTTGCGCCAATCACTAACACAACGTCAGTATTTTGAAAGTCACTATTAATATCTTCAAGCTCATAGACATTTTCATAGTCAATTCCAGCTTCGGCTAGCAGCACATTCATATGTCCCGGCATGCGCCCAGCTACGGGGTGAATGGCAAATTTGATCCCGATGCTTTCTTCTTTTAAAAGTTGAGAAAGCTCTTTGATTGCATGCTGGGCGTGGGCAACGGCCATGCCATATCCTGGAACGACGATGACGTTTTGACTGTTTTTTAAAAGGAATGCGGCGTCCTCTGGGCTTCCCGCCTTTACATTTTTGTCCTCACTTGAGGCGGCTTTTTCTTGTGCAACACTGCCATAACCACCAAAAATCACATTCACAAAGGAACGATTCATTCCTTTACACATAATGTAACTGAGAATCGCACCGGATGAGCCAACCAAAGCCCCTGTGATCACCAACATGTTGTTCGCAAGGGTGAATCCAATTCCTGCAGCTGCCCACCCTGAATAAGAGTTCAGCATTGAAATAATAACAGGCATATCAGCGCCACCAATCGGAATAATAAGAAGCACACCTAATACCAGAGCTACGATAATCAGAACCGAAAAAACAGCATAGGATTCTGTGACAAGCAAGAGTCCTAATAAACTAAGAATCGCAATCCCTAAACCTATGTTTATAAAAAAATGCATTGGTAAAATATGGGGCTTCCCGGTTAGAATTCCTTGTAATTTCGCAAACGCAACAAGAGACCCCGTAAAAGTAAGAGCTCCGATCGCCCCCCCTAACCCGATTTCAATTAGGCGACTGGGTCTGATATCCCCGATAAACCCCACTCCGAACGCATCAGGTTGAACTAAAACTGCGGCGGCAACAAATACGGCAGAAAGTCCGACTAAACTATGAAAGGCCGCGACAAGTTGCGGCAGTGCTGTCATTTTAATTGCCTTCGCCACAAATATCCCTATGACAGCCCCTAGAATGAGCGCCGAGAAAATCCCTTGATAGAGAACCACCATGGGGGAAAGCAATGTCGTTAAAATGGCGAGACCCATACCTAAAATGGCAAACTGATTCCCTCGACGCGCCGTTTTTGCAGATGCAAGATCCTTTAAAGCCAAAATAAAGCATACACTCGCAATCAAGTAAAAAAAGGCACTTAAATTTTCGCTCATGGTAATTCCTACGATTTCTTTTTATGAAACATGTGGAGCATCCGATGCGTAATCGAAAAACCGCCAAAGATGTTAATTGCCGCTAACATTACGGCCAAAAAGCCAAAATATTTAGCAGCCCCAAGTAAGGGGATGCTACATGCAATCAACGCCCCCACAATGATCACACTCGATATTGCGTTTGTTACAGCCATTAATGGCGAATGGAGAGCAGGTGTGACCTTCCATACAACGTAATACCCAACAAAAATAGCAAGAATGAAGACTGTAAGGCTGATCATAAAAGGCGATAATTGCGAAACTTCCCCGGATGATGGCATGTCTTTTACCTTTTCTAAAGATTCGGATAGCTTTTTTGACGTCAGAATAGAGTTTTGATTTTTATCCATAAAACGACAAATCGTATCAAATAATGACGTCATTTATTTTTCCCCTTTATCTTTAAATTTGTCATGCACAGTCGCCCCTTGATAGGTCAACAAGATTGACTTCGTGATGTCATCATCCCGATTAATATCAAGTTTTTTGTCGTGTTTGTTGTATAAATAATGAATTAAATGATAAATATTCCGGGAATATACGGCGGCTGAGTCTTTCGCAATCAGAGAGGCATAATTCTGATGACCGATGATAACGACATGATTATACTGTCGCACCTGGCCTGGACGAGTCGCCCCGCAATTTCCGCCCATTTCGGCGGCCATATCGACAATCACCGAACCGGGCTTCATATCATCAACCATATCCTGATTCATAAGCTTTGGGGCAGGCTTTCCCGGGATTAAGGCGGTACAAATCACAATATCGCTTTTTTTCACCTGTTCATGAATTTTCTCAGCTTGACGTTTTTGATATTCTGAACTCATTTCTTTTGCATAACCACTACCAACGTCTCCAGATTCGGAATGGTCCACCTCTACAAACTTCCCCCCTAAACTTTCAACCTGCTCTTTGGCGGCCTTACGAACGTCAAACGCTGATACGATTGCCCCGAGTCTTTTGGCTGTCGCAATGGCTTGCAGTCCGGCTACGCCCGCTCCTAAAACCAAAACTCGGGCGGGGACAATTGTCCCTGCTGCCGTCATCATCATGGGAAACGCTTGGTTAAAATGATACGCGGCTTCGATTACAGCCCGGTATCCTGCAAGATTTGCCTGGGACGACAAGACATCCATACTTTGGGCTCTGGTAATCCGAGGCATCAACTCTAAGGCAAGGGCGTGAATCCCTTGATCAGCAAATTGTTGAACGGTGTCTCTATTCTGGTAAGGATTTAACATACCTATTAAAAAGACATCCCTTTTGACGGACGCATGTGGCGTAAGCCCACGAACCGTCAAAAGGACATCGGCATCTGCACAAAGTTCATCGGCAGAGGGTTTGAGAGTCGCNCCGGCCGCCGTATACGCATCATCTAGATACGATGCTCCAGACCCTGCCCCCTTTTCGACCGAAACCTGAATGCCCAGTTGCACAAATTTCTTCACCGTCTCAGGTATGGCTGCAACCCGTTTTTCGCCTTTAAAAGTCTCTTTCAGCACCGCAATTTTCATTTCGAAACCCAACGATAAATAACTATTTTTAAGTAGCATATTTTCAAAACACGATAAAGCCATATCACACAAAAAGAAAAAAAACAGAAATAATCACCACAAATGGGTGACGGCACAACTTATGCTGGCCTTAAAAAGGGATCAGGACTCGACCTTCTGTACATAGGATGATCACTCCAAATAATACGAGATTACATTTCTTTACATGAAATGAACTGTTTCATTTTCCTATTTTATGACTCGGATTATACCAGTTTCTGAATGCGAATGAACGGGAACGCATAAGTTTCATCTAGTCATAATTCGAGAGTTTTGTTACCTTACCTTTAGGAATTTTAAGGTATATAAACTGTGTCTTTATTGAAAACGATTGAAAATAAATTACAAAAAACATTTCATGAATTGGGATACCCCGAACATTTCGCTACAATTATTGAATCGAATCGTCCTGATTTATGTGATTTTCAATGCAATGCTGCATTACCCCTAGCGAAACTGGTCAAAAAAAATCCAATGGACATTGCGCAGTCTATTGCCAACACAATTGATTTGCCAGACCTGAAGGTTACGGTTGTGAACCCTGGATTTTTAAATTTCTGTTTCGATGACTCTATGCTTACCAATTTCGCAAGGATTGTTTTTAAAGACGAGCGCCACGGGTGTGAGAAGATTGATACGACAAAAAAAGTATTTTTTGATTACGGGGGGCCTAATGTGGCAAAGCCTCTTCATGTTGGGCATTTACGCTCGGGTATTATTGGTGAAACCCTTAAAAGGCTTTATACATTTGTTGGGCACAAGGTCATAAGTGATATTCACCTGGGAGACTGGGGAACCCAAATGGGAATGCTGATTGTCGCCCTTCAAGACCAACATCCCGAATGGCCGTATTTTGACGAAAAATTCGAAGGCCCTTATCCAAAATCTTCCCCCGTATCCCTGGATGATTTGCAGGAAATATACCCAAAAATATCTCAACGGTGCAAAGACGATAAAGAGATGCTTAAGCGGGCGCGTGAGGCCACCGCATCTCTCCAGAAAGGGCGACCAGGCTACCGCGCATTGTGGTTGCATTTTGTGCACGTTTCCGTGAACGATATGAAACAACAATATGATAGGTTAGGGATTTATTTTGATCAATGGTTTGGGGAAAGTCGATACGAAAAACGGATTCCAGACATCATCAAAAAGGCCATAAGCCTAGGAATTACCCAGGAAAGTGATGGGGCGCTTATTGTCCCCATTACAAAAAACGCTGAAGATCTTCCCCCTCTTCTTCTACAAAAATCTGACGGAGGAGCCTTATACGCCACAACGGATCTTGCGACGATCGATGAACGTTACCATGATTTTGGTGCAGAAGAGCTGGTTTACGTTGTCGACCGTCGTCAAAGTTTGCATTTTGACCAGGTATTTCAAGCGTCAGAGAAATTAGGAATCTCAATTCCTATGCTTCACCTAGGGTATGGAACCATGAATGGAGAAGACGGCAAGCCCTTTAAGACAAGGTCTGGCGGAGTCATGAGGCTGAATGATCTTACGAGTATGTTAATTAATGGGGCCGAAGAAAAGCTAGAGGAAGCCGGTTTTGCCCGGGATTTTTCCCCGGAAGAACGACAAGAAACGGCCCAGAAAATTGGAATTTCTGCCTTGAAGTTTGCAGATTTACAGCATGATATCTCTCAAAATTACCAATTTAGTCTTGAAAAGTTTTTACGATTTGAAGGAAAGACAGGGCCATACATTTTATATGCTGGGGTCCGTGTCAAGTCCGTTTTAGCAAAAACTGAGGAGACTTTTCAGGACACCCAGATCCATCTATCATGCCCTGAAGAACGGAGTCTCGTGTTAACCCTCTTAAAATATCCCTTACGCATTTCGAGGGCTTATGAGAAAAAAATGCCGAATATCCTATGTGACCATGCCTACGAGTTAGCAAAAGCCTTTAGCCGTTTTTACACGATGTGTCCCATTCTATCGGAAAATAAGGATGCATTGCGTCGATCAAGGCTGCATATATGCCAGATGACTTTGAAACAACTTCAGCATGTTTGCTACCTTCTGGGCATGGATATTCCAGATCGAATGTAACGGGGGATTCACTTTTCTCCTCTGGTAGGAAAGGGGAAGGGAGACGATAAAAAGCTGTTCGCCTCCCAAGCTTAGGAAAACATCGAAATAAATGTGAAAAATTACAATTTGGGTCTTGAATTGTGATATGCAATTTGCTAACTTCCAGATGATTAAAGGATTTAAGCGCCCGTAGCTCAATTGGATAGAGCGCCAGATTACGGATCTGGAGGTTATGGGTTCGACTCCTGTCGGGCGTACCATTGTTAATCATGAATTTTTATTATAAGAAGTCTCCCAACTTTTTCCAATCACGCACGCTTACCTACTCTTTCGAACCATTTCAACTATCTGGTTTCCACATTTTGTATGTGTGGTGGGAAAAGTTTATCGTGTATGCCCATGTTTTTCCAAGTTACGCCGTACGACATAGGATACTCATGACGGCTTTAGATGTATCCCCAACCTCTCTTTTTCGAAAAAACACGACGAAAGTTTTCCATGCTGATCAAGATTTCCTCTTGGTTGGAACCGCTTTTCAAGTATCTGTGTGGCGTTATCTTCAACGCGTTCCAAAGGGGGAATGTATCACCTACGGGGAGATTGCCAAAAACATCGGCAAGGCCAAAGCCGCACAAGCGGTGGGGACTGCGGTGGGAAAAAATCCTATTGGGTTCTACGTGCCATGCCACCGGGTTATTCCGAAAACCGGCGGCTTAGGAAATTATCGGTGGGGGCCGGATCTTAAGGCTGCTCTTTTAAGAATGGAAAACCTGTAACAGTCCTAGTGAATCAATACGCCGAATTTTTCGATTTTATTCGTCCTCACTATCCGCCCATAAAGCATACCCTTGATGGCGAATGGTACGCAAAAACTGAGGATTTTTCGGGTCATCTTCGATTTTTCGCCGCAAGCGGGTCACTTGAACATCGATCGTTCGGGGGGTAAGACGGACCCCCATTTTTTCGGCTAAATACTCCCGTGATAAATTTTCTTTTAACGAATGACTAAAAATTTTTAACAAAACCAATTCCGCTGACGTCAAGGCAATACGTTCACGTGTTTTTTTATAAAACAGTTTTTCATTCAGGATATCAAAAGATCGCGCCCCGAAATCAATACGTTTTTTCTTTTGCGTTTTGGACGAAAACCTTGAAAAAATGTTTTCAATACGCAAAATAAGCTCTCTTGGCTCAAAGGGCTTGACAAGGTAATCATCTGCCCCCGTTTCAAGGCCTAAAATTCGATCCTCTGATGTTCCCATTGCACTTAGAATAAGCACAGGGATCTCTTGGTTTGGCCCCCTATTCCGCCGAACATCATTTAGGAACTCAATGCCTGTCTGGCCAGGCATCATCACATCAAGAATAAGGAGGTCAGGGTGAAAATGGCTTAAGGCAAGCTTGGCGTCTTTGGCACTTTCTGCTGTACACACCGTGTACCCTTCTTGGAGTAAAAACTCCTTCAAAAGATCTCTCAGACGCTCGTCGTCATCTATAATCAGTAAATTTTTTTTCATGATGACTTTTTTGGGAATGTTTCCTTCATAAAGAATGTCAGGCATAGGGAAATAACAACGCCTAGGGGAATCACACTTAAACCGGTAATATAATCACGTAATTCAAAAACTTGATCATACCCTTTGTTTCCCGATGATAAACTTAAGAGGTAGCCAATAAGGGGTTGGAAAATAATTCCAGAACCCATCCCCATCATATTATTAACACTTGAAGCCCTTCCACTAAGATGCCGAGGGTTTATAATACTAATAGCGGCAAAAGAAAAAAATTGTGCGCCACACCCCCAGCCTGTTAGAAATAAAAGAAGGTAGACGACATTTATAGGCAACTTAGGACCATATAACATGGTGCCGAAAGCCAATAAGCCAACAATGGCACCATACCTCATAACTTTAATATGTGATTCTAACCTTTCTACAACCCAGGAAAGACTTGGCCCTGATACCGCAATGCCCACATAGACAAGGGATGCGGCCCAGCTCGCCTGAATGCGACTTAAACTATACACATCCATGAAAAAGCTGGCTCCCCACAAGTCTGCAAACCCCGATAGAATAATATACATAAAAGCAGAATAACCTCCATAAATCCAAGTATAAGGATTTCGTAACACTAATCGTAATCCTTCAATTCCTTTTAAATCCTGATTGTCGGAAGGGGAGGAATCCCCCACCCCATCATGAATATAAAGGTAACAAAGACTCAATACGCAAAGTCCAAAAGCGGATAAGAAAAACAGGGCCTGGCGCCAGTCGACGTAGTCTACAAGAATAGCCAAAGGCGCGCTTCCACTTGTCCCTCCGACAGTTCCCACGAAAACCGTCAATCCAACCAGGAAAGATATTTTGGTGGCGGGAAACCCAAGAGTAATTGTTTTCATACATGACAAAAACCCAAAAGCTGAGCCCGCCCCCATTAAAAATCGACTTAGCGAGAGAATGAGGGGGCTTTCCGCTGTTGCAAAGAGAACAGTTCCGGTAAAACAGAGTCCGTTGGCAAAAAGAAGCGGACGGCGAACTCCAAATCGGTCAAGCAAAAGGCCTACAGGAATTTGCATGAAGGCGTACCCATAATAGTAATACGAAGAAATTTGACCCATTTCACAAGGGTCAATTTCCAAATCTTTCATAAGGTCCTTCGCAATGACGCTTAAGGAGACCCGCAAAACAAATTGATAGAAAAAAAAGAGCCCTGCGCAAATCCACATCAACCAAGATAAATGGGTTTCCATAGGCTCAGAAGTTCGTTCCATGGACTTTTTATGAGATTTCATATTAAAAAAAAAATTTTTTCGATCTATTTAAGCATTCAGATCAGAATAAATCAACCCAACGGAAAATTATTGGATGAAGAAGGACTGCGTCATGGTGGAAACAGCAAAATCAAGATTCATTCATGTTTATGGGTCTTTTAAGAATGCCCCTAGGGCCGTTGCTCTTCACACCAGAATCAACCACCCTTGATCTCAGCGCAGGGTCCCGTAACATGATCTAAATTGATAATTTTGACTTTGGGTCTTGGGTGTGTTTTAAAAATGAAGAACCTAAAACTATTTTCTAAGAGGGGTAAGGGCTTTCTACTAAAAAAATCCGTAAATAAATCAGCACCCTATACGATGTCAAGGGAGAACTGCCTATACTATATATTGACATGACTTCCTATAAATATACTATATCTAGTATCAATGACGATAAAATGTGGGGGAGCAAAACACAAAATTTCTCCCTATTCAGTGTATAGATGAACGTTGGTTTCATCACAATTGTGCTACTGCCAACTTTCTATTTTTGAAACCCTCTATCGATTAAGCACGGAGCCAATGATGACGAGTCCTGACCCAAACCTATCCCACACGATTACAATTGACCCCTCTCGTGACCGTTTGCTCACAGATTTTGGAAAGGCGGTGTTGGATGATCGGTACCTAATGCCCGGTGAGTCCTATCAAGATTTATTTGCGCGCGTGGCTTCGTATTATGGGGATAATGATGCTCACTCTCAGCGGTTGTATGATTACATATCGAAACTTTGGTTTATGCCAGCAACCCCCATCCTTTCGAATGGGGGAACCCGACGAGGATTACCGATTTCCTGTTTTCTTAATGAAGCCGATGATAGCCTAAAAAGCATTATGGACACATGGACGGAAAATGTATGGTTATCCTCACGTGGGGGGGGGATAGGAACATATTGGGGGAACATCCGCTCCATTAGCGAAAAAGTGGGTCAGAATGGAAAAACATCGGGTGTGATTCCCTTTATCCGTGTGATGGATTCTTTAACCCTTGCCATTAGTCAAGGGAGCCTAAGGCGCGGATCCGCCGCTGTGTATTTGCCTATTGATCACCCTGAAATTGAAGAATTTATAGAGTTACGCCGCCCAACAGGAGGAGACCCCAATCGGAAAACACCGAACCTTCACCAAGGGGTTCTTATCAGCGATGACTTTATGCATGCTGTCGAAGAAGGAAAAGCTTGGGATTTAAAAAGCCCGAAAGACCGCAAGGTGATCCGCTCAATTTCAGCGCGGGACTTATGGTCGCGTCTTCTCACGACTCGGATGGAAACCGGCGAACCCTATATGCTGTTTATTGATACGGTCAATGAGCACCGTCCTGAAATCCAAAAAAAACTTGGGCTTAAGATTAAAACATCGAATCTTTGTAGTGAAATTACCCTTCCGACTGGATTAGATCACAGACACCAAAAACGTACGGCTGTGTGCTGTCTTTCGTCTTTAAACCTTGATCGTTATTTTGAATGGAAAGATGACCCCTTAATTATTGAAGACATTATGCGATTCTTAGACAATGTCTTAGAGGACTTTATCCGTAAGGCCCCAGAGACAATGGCAAACGCGAAATATGCGGCCTCTCGTGAACGCTCTGTGGGGCTTGGCGTGATGGGGTACCATTCGTTTTTGCAAAGGAATATGATTCCTATGGAATCTGTCATGGCGAAAGTCTGGAATCAAAAAATGTTTCGTCAAATCCATGAGGGCGTGAATAAAGCTTCGGTTAAGTTGGCTGAGGAACGCGGGCCCTGCCCTGATGCCGCCGAAGCGGGGGTCATGGAACGTTTCACAAACAAGACTGCGATTGCCCCCACGGCTTCGATCTCGATAATTTGTGGTGGAACATCTCCAGGGATTGAGCCCAACGTTGCGAACGCTTTCACGCACAAGACGCTTTCAGGATCCTTTGCCGTACGCAATTCCCACCTTCAAGCCTTGTTGGAAAAAAAAGGGTTAAACACTGAGGAAACATGGATATCCATTACGGTTCATGAAGGTTCAGTTCAACATTTGGACGGTCTGACAGCCGATGAAAAAGAAGTCTACAAAACCGCATTTGAAATGAATCAAAGGTGGCTTATTGAACATGCAGCCGATCGGACACCCTATATTACCCAAGCCCAATCATTAAATGTGTTTATGCAACCGGATATTCATAAGAAAGATCTTCATGATATTCATTTCCTTGCCTGGAAAAAGGGGATAAAAAGTTGCTACTATGGGCGATCAAAATCAATTCAACGGGCTGAAGTTGTCGCTACGGACCACAAATCAAAGAAAAACTCCTCGTTGGACCTTGTTGCCCCCGTCGTTGCTCAGGGTGAAATGGGTTCAAATAAGGCGCCAATAAGAAAATTAAAGCTTGTCTCGCAAAACATGGAAGAACAGGAAGACTATGAAGAATGTTTGTCCTGTCAATAGTCTTTTTCAGGGACAGTAAACGTATTTAGGTGTGTTGAGAGGCCTATGGTCCGGGGGTATGATCAAATTTTCTTTGATAAGGCAATAGCCAATCGCACTCCTGATTTAAAGAGGCCCGAGATAAGAGGATAACCCGGGACTTTTTGGGCCCCTTGTTCTAAAGCGATGTCCTTATGTTCCAGTTCTTCCGCTCGGCACTTTTGAACAAGTTCTGTTAACGCGCTATTACCTGAAGATTCCACAAGACGGGTTTCCTGGTCTTCATAGTGTTTATCGATAACTTCCTCTACGGAAACTGTGCACAACATTGCCATTTCCTTACTTAATTTTGCACTGACATACCCAACAGTATAGCCAAGGACATGCCATAGGGGTGAAAGAAATGTCGGGCGCACTTTATGTTGAACAAGCAGATCATTAAACTGGCTTAGGTGATGTTTTTCCTGGTCTAACATATGCTGAATTAACTGTCTTTCGTTAGGGTCATTGGTTGCGTCTAACTGCCCTTTATAAATTTGTACCGCTCCATATTCTCCGGCTTGATCCACTCGGATCATTTCATGAATCGAGTCTCTCTCTGATAGATCTCCAGGTAAAATTGGCATCGTCACGTCTTCTGTCGATTGAAGGAATAAAAAGCCCCTATGGTCATTGCGAATAAAGCCAAAGCGAATAGGGCATTATAACCCGCCATTGATATCCCTAAGAACGTCCAGGGAACGATGTCACAGCGGCTTATGGGTTGTGATAAAAGGGCTTGGGTCATCTTTGTAATATTCGTCGTGGTCTTCACAAAAGACTGACACGTTGATGGCAAATCAAATATTTTTTTTTCGATACCGACATGATAAAAAGCAACCATGGCTTGCCCAAGCAACAGAGAGGCGCTGCCCATAAAAGGCACCATCATGGACTTAAAATATTTTAGAAACAAAACACAGGATACACACCACGCCGCTAAGGCGATATAAAGGTAACGCTGATATAAACACAACTGGCATGGAGGCAAGTTGAAGTATACCTCTCCTACCCAAGCAAGAGTGACGGCACTAAGCCCAACAAAAGCCAAAAAAATAAAAAAGTACGATGTTTTTCTGATCATAAATGAATCAAAGCAAATTTAACGCCGATTGACAAGTCCCAATATTTCACGCCATCCAATTAAGAATTAAGTTGCATATCTCTAAGCTCAAGATACCTAATCCCGATAAGGATAAGACCACAAGAAATCGATACCCCCCTAAAAACGTAATTTTTTGATGTTGGAGCAGCTTTAAGGAAATCATCACAGGAATAAAAAACGCGATAAAGCACAAGGCGATAGCGGCAAACCCCAGGGCTTCCAAAAAAATATTTTGGAAAAACAAAACACATACCAAAGAAAGAAAAAGAGCATAAAAAGCGGCTTGTCCCCTTCCCTTATGGGACGATGGGAGGTGAAGAAGATCCCTCAGTAGCTCTCGCAGACCCAACCCAACCCCCAAGAAAGAGGTGACAACTGCAAAAAGTGTAAGAAGGTTCATCAAGACCATTAAAGACGGTGAATGGGCAACCTGTGTTAATAGAGGGATAAAATCTTGGACTCTATTTCCCATCGCTTCCAGATGAAGATATCCTGTTTGCCCTTTGTATGGAAGAGTCCCTAACATCATGAGCAACCAGAAACAATACAGAAAAAAAGGGACAAAAGTTCCCCAGAAAAAGACTTTATATAAAGTTTGTGGACGATACCCTACATACTGAATAATAGCAGGAGCACTGCCATGAAAGCCAAAGGCTGTAAATAAAATGGGAATGGTCGAACAGTGCATCTGGGGGGAGGTACGAGACAGCAGTCTTGGCGTAAAGTTTGGCATTACGCCCAGCAAAATAAGAAGCAAACAGAAAACAAAAATTAAGAAAAACACGCGATTGAGTTTATCAACATAAACCGTTGGCCAGAACAAAACAAAACCAAAAACCGCGCAAAATAAAAATTTGACAACCGCATCAGGAAAAGGTCTTAAGAATGGAATCATAGAAAGAGTACTGTATCCCCCCTCAATATAGGCTGCCATTAAGGGGAAAAGTAAAAACAAAATGATAAAAGCCGCAAAACTTTGACCCGTGGGACCAAAATATTGGAACGATAAATCTGTAAGGTTTGAAGCTTCCTGATGCACGCATTGTATTTTAATCGCCAAGTAGGCCGTGCCAAGAACGGTGACCCATATGAGGAAAAGCACAAGAAAAGCATACCAACCTAAGGAGGCTGTAATCATGGGCATGGCTAACACACCGCCGCCCATCATTGTTCCCGCAATAAAAGTAGCCCCCCCAAGGGAGCGAGCAAATGTTGACGGCGTGTTGGGTCCCATGATGCTTTAGCGTGGTCTTGGACCATCCCCTTTTCGGTTCATACGTCCAAAGTTTCCAAAAATTTGTTCTGCTAGAGACGTTTTCTGGCCCCCGGTTTTTGTAACCCGTCGCACACACTGAATCTTTCGGGCGTCTCCCTTGTCTTTAAGGTTGATTTCGGTCACACGGTCATTGTTATCAAAGGTGATAGTGATCACATTTTGTTTTTCAATGGTTGGGGCAAAAAAAGCTTGTCGCGATCTTACTTGAGAAATGTAATGCCACGTATTACCTTCAAAAAGGTTTTCGCAGGTAGGGCTGCCGAATAATGTTAACACCTCTTGTTTTGAGGTTCCCTTTCCAATTTTGGCAATATCTTCTTGTTCTAACAACTTACCATGGGTGTGACGAATGGGGGAACACCCATTGAAAATAAGGCTTACTAACAGGATGACGCGAAACATTTTATTCTCCTAGGTAACATTTGAGTAATGTACAGTTTTTTCCCCCTTGACCGCAATTTGTTTTTGAAGATGTGATAAATATTTTTTTAGGTGTTAAATTAAAAAAATTCAAAATTCAGGCTTGATTTTTTCACAGCAGAAAGGTATATCATCATTCATGGGGCGATTAGCTCAGTTGGTAGAGCATCTCGTTTACACCGAGAGGGTCGGCAGTTCGAGCCTGTCATCGCCCACCATCATTTCTTCATATTCAAAAAAAATGAACTTTCCGGCTTCAAAATACTTGGTTTGTATGATAGTTTTATATTATGCATGAAGCTTTAAATCTAACTGAAATTACTCTTGTCGCCCTTGCCGCCGTTGGTGGTGGAATTCTTCTTGAAAGATTCCGACAACCCGCAGTGCTCGGATACATCCTAGCCGGGGTGATATTAGGTCCCTCCCTTTTTGGATTTGTTGAAAACAGATCACTTGTGCACACGCTTGCGGAACTTGGTGTTTTGATGCTTTTGTTCCTTATTGGCTTAGAGCTCCGTATCAAATCTTTCAAGGCTGTGTGGAAAGTCGCCGTTCTCACAACTTTTGCTCAGCTTACGGCGTCTATCTTAATCGTTTCTGGATTGGGACAAATCTGGGGAATTTCCTGGGTTGAAGCCTTTCTGATTGGGTCGGCATTCGCCCTAAGCAGCACCGCCGTCGCTGTAAAAATGCTGCAATCTATGAATGAACTTCGCACCCCTTCAGGGGAAATGGCCGTTGGTATCTTAATCGCCCAAGATTTGGCGCTGGTCCCAATAATTATCTTACTTCGGGGGTTTTCCGGGGATACTATGGGGTACTTTATATTCATCAAGCTCATCATTGCTATATGCTTGTTGGTGGCCCTAATCTGGTATTTTGGACAAAGACAAAAAATCCACCTTCCTTTTTCTGCGATCATTGCCGACCACCATGACCTTACGCCTCTTGTGGGGTTGGCGGTTTGTTTCGGGGCCGCTGCCATCTGTGGTTTGCTTGGTCTTTCGGCAGCTTATGGGGCCTTTCTTGGAGGACTTATCTTAGGAAACACCACCGCACATCATAAAATGCATAAGGCAACCCAACCCATTCAAAGTGTATTGATGATGGTGTTCTTCCTATCAATTGGTTTGCTTATGGATTTGAATTATATATGGAATCATTTGAGTAAAGTTTTGACCTTCCTCGCCCTTCTTACGATTGGCAAATCAATCTTCAATATATTCATACTTCGCGTCCTGGGACAAAGCTATCATAAGGCATTTTTAGCGGGACTTGTGATTTCCCAAATGGGTGAGTTTGCATTTCTTTTAGCTGCCCTGGGGATTAAACTACATATCCTTGATCACAATGATCATAACNTAATTATNTCCCTAGCCACCCTTTCCCTTGCCTTAAGTCCATTGTGGCTTAAAGGGGCCCGTCGATTTGTGGCGAAAGCTCCAAGGCATATAGCCAATATTCAAGAAGCCACTCAGATTTCTTTTGGCACTGAAATTGCTATTTTAAACCGGATCTATTCCTTCTGCACACGATTCAGTAGTAAAGGACAAAAAAACCCTCAAACGGATACCGTTAAAGACATAATCCCAGTCACTTATGACGACCCGCCTGAAACCGATATTGCCACAAAAGACCGAACCGACCGATGAACTTTGACTTTGATCTTCAGTTTTCCCCGTCAACTCTTGTTGGGGTGGACGAGGTCGGACGTGGCCCGTGGGCGGGACCTGTGTATGCCGCATGCGCCTATCTAAACCCAAAAACCTTTCCCATGGACATCGCCGCTTTAATAAAGGATTCAAAGATGCTAACGGCAAAGCGGCGTGATTCACTTTTTGCGGACCTATCTTGCCTGCCAAAGAAAGACTTCTCGTACACACTATCGTTCTCGAGTGTAGAAGAAATTGATAGACTAAATATTTTACAAGCGTCAAAGCTGGCTATGGTGCGGGCAGCGAACGCGATGAGGAANAACATAAACTATGATACGTTACTGGTGGATGGAAACCAGAAGCTTGACATTTCTTGTGCAAATATCCCCATTGTGAAAGGGGACAGTCTCAGCATTTCAATTGCCGCTGCTGGCATTGTGGCAAAAGTTGTACGGGATCAGTATATGAAAACTCTTTCACAAACCTGTCCCCATTATGATTGGGAAAATAACATGGGGTATGGAACACCCAAACATCAGGCGGGATTAAAAGCCCACGGGATCACGAAACATCATAGACGATCATTTAAGCCTATTCAGAAATATTCTTCCTAGATTTTTTACCGTAAGATCCGATCTTACTTCAGAGTCCAAAAAATTCTTTTATTCCCTGTAATATCTTATTCGAAAGTTGTTTTTTTTCTTTTGAATCTAACAAGGACCTGGCTTCTAAAGCTTTTTGAGTCCGAAGCTTTCTTTCCGCAACGATGTCACTTAATTTTTCCATAACGATGGGTCGTTTTTTCAGGATGGGTGTCAGAGACTTTTTTTCAACTTCAAAAGCTAAAAGATTGGTTTTTGCACGTACAGAGGCCGTACGCTTTTCCCCCGTTAGTAAGGCCATATCGCCAAAATAGTCTCCGGGGCCTAAGAATGCCAGAAGCTCGTCATCACCGGATGACAATTTTTTGAGAACATCAACAGAACCTTCACCAATTATAAACATGGAATTCCCTTCATCGCCTTCGCTTACAATGGTATCTCCCTTCTTATAATACCGTCTTTTAATATCCTTTTTGAGTTTATTCATTTCTGTCTTATGAAGGGTTGAAAAAAGCGGAAGGTTTGGTAGGACCTGATCTAAGCTTAAGCTGGGTTCCTGTTCAAAGGGTCCGTCTCGGCTAAGCTTATAGGCCCCTAACCCTTCTGAAAAACGAAGACCATAGTTATGCAGATGCCTTGATATGGATTCGATCACATCATGGCGAGTTTCACGCCAATTCGGAACATCGGCAACCATATATTGTACGTAATAATCGACACCTCCGGCACTTGGTTCCAATGAGTAACACTGGCAAAAGTTGTAGTTTGCAACTTCGGGCACCTTTAAGGTCGCAGCGACCAATAAACGTTCTGCGCGATCGACGGGAATTTCATGGTCTAGGGAGACAGTGATCGCATCCCTATAAGGGCGCTCTGGCCGACTGTAATTCAGGAATCCTCGTGATGTCAGTTCTCGATTAGGAACGACAACAAGCTTTTCCCCTGGGGTGACAAATGTTGTTGTCCGCCAGTTTTGTCCGACAACCTGAACAGTTTGGGCTTCAGGGCCGGCAACTTCACTTTGCAAAAGTAACCAGTCTCCAACACTATAGTGACGTTCAAGATCAATTAATATTCCTGAGAAAAAATCATAAATAAGGTCTTTCAAACCCCACGCAATTCCCGCTGTAAGAAAACCACCAGCTGTGACCACAGACCATACGGGGACGCCAAAAACGGAAGTCCCAGCATACACGATGGCCAGGAATATAATCAAAATGGCGGTGACATCTTTTAACGTTTTGGGGACGTGATGCTTTCGTTCTAGGGAACGCCAGATAAACAAATGGAAAAATCGTAAGATCACCCAAGTGATAATAATGATATTTAAGATCAAAAGTCCTTGCTCTAAATGGTAAAAGAAGCCTTCGCTCACATCTTCTGGAGTTATCATGGAAATGGCGACATCCAAACCGATTAGCGAAATAAGGATCGTCAGAACAATAAAGACCTGCAACCTGTGTGCCCGTGTTTTCATTTAATCTCCTCCATCCAGAGTCACCCGCATTCCCTGCCGGGCCACTTGAGCCGTGGGGAACGCTTTTCGAACCTGTATTTCGATGTCCTTCATTATTGAATCTGTGTGTGAGGCCTCATGATGGAACGGAAACAAATGCTTTACACCGGCTTCTTTGGCTAGATACACGGCTTCTTCCCACGTTGAGTGCCCCCACCCCTGTTTATGAATCAATTCTTCCTGTGTATATGTGGAATCATAAATCAAACCCGTCGATTCTTGAATAAATTTTAATATATTCATATCATGTTGTCCAATTACATGTTCCGTATCTGTAATATAGCTTAACGATGTTTTGTGGTGATTGATTCGGTAACCAATTGCCCCCCCGGGATGATTAAGTTTCACCGTTTGAATATTTGTTCCCGATGGTAATGAAAAAGATGTTTCCCCGGGAATATTGTGGAGAATAATTTTGGCTGCCGCCATCTCAAGCAGGTTTCCAGGAAATAAGGGATGGTTCATTGACGTTCTCAAAAATGTATCGAGGGGGCGATCGCCCTCTAAATGTCCCGCATAAATATGCACTTCCTTCTCTTTATCCCAAATCGGCGCAAAAAAAGGTAATCCCATTACATGATCAAAATGAAAATGTGTTAGAAAAAGATGAATGGTTTTAGATTGTTTAATGTCCTCTGATTGCCCTAGGGGAAACATCCCCGTTCCTGCGTCCAGGATTAAAATATCATCATTGACGTGTACACTGACACAGGAGGTATGTCCCCCGTATACTGAAAACTCTTTCGACATATTCGGAACCGATCCCCGAACGCCCCAAAATTCGACATAAAACATATCTTTCTCCTTACTTAAAGCGTAACAACAATATCTTAATAAAGTCTTTCCACGGATTTAAGGGGGGATCTTAATCTCTCTTTAACAAATGTCTGATAACTTGTTGTTTAGGAAAAATAATAAAAACTGAACATGCCTCAGAACTTCTTTATTCGTTTTTGGAAAAACAGAAAACTTGAGTTTGATATTATCGCAGAGTTTGTCATCCTAATGTTGGCAACCTCCCTATCCATTATGTGGTATAGCTTTTCAAACAATTCGAAAAGTTTTATGGGTTTTTCCAATACCCTTGCTCATGAAGTCACACGAGGTGTCATCACGAACACGATGTTTTACCTTGAAGATGCAAAAGTTTCGACAAATCTGGGCGCATACCTTATGAGCAAGCCCGAAGAAATCACCATCGATAACGAGTTATTAAGGCTGTATATGATTGGTCTTCTGCAATCGTACACCTACTTAAAAAGTGTATACGTAGGGGGGGAAAAGGGGAACTTTTTTGAGGTCCGTCAGTTAGACCCTGGGGCCACGTATCGTACGCATCCAACAGAGCGTTTGCCTGGTGGGATTAAGTTTGCCATTCGCTACATTGATCGATCTCAAGAAACAGCCAGGGAAACCTGGTTATATACCGATGAAAACGGAGAAATACGAGAAAGAGAGGAAGTTGAAGGCGTTCGCTATGATCATAAAACCCGACCATGGTACATAAAAGCCCGTCAAGAAAGAAGTTTTATTTGGACAGATATTTATCTATTTGCAGTTGAAAAATTACCAGGTCTTACGGCGGCGCAACCGCTTTATACAGGTATAGGAAACTCAGAATCCAAGGGACAATTCTTTGGCGTCATTGGAGCCGACCTTCGTGTGGAGGATTTATCAAAGTTTTTAATACGATCAAATTTAGGGGAAAAAGGGGTCGCCTTCATTGTCGACACAGAAGACGGGGAATTGATTTCCCATCCTGACCCCTCGCAAACATTCACTCGAGATGAAAATGGTGTCACAGCCATGACCCAATTGCATGAATTGTCTGACAGACGGTTGACAACAGCCTTTCAAAGACGACTGAACCTGAATAAAACACTTTTTGACTTTTCCTACAATGGTCAGGACCTTTTTTCCCTCTTCATTCCTTTTCCTGATGAACTAGGGAAAAAGTGGGAAGTAGGAATTGTAGCTCCTAAAGACGTATTCTTAAAAAATATTAACCGCACCCAAAGAGAAATCATATTAATGGCAATCGCAATTTTTACGATTTCTATCTTCCTTATCATCTTGCTTGCAAGGAACCTTTCAAGACCCATTGTGATGCTTGCAAAAGAAGCCGATAAAATCAAACACTTTGATTTGTCAAGCTCCACGAGTGTTGAGTCGAATGTCGCAGAGATTAAATTACTCAGCGAATCCATCTCATCAATGAGAAAAAGCCTTCAAGCTTTCGCAAAGTTTGCCCCAAAAGAAATTGTAAAGAAACTTACAAAAAGAGGATCCGATGTGAAAATTGGGGGAAGAGAACGAAATTTAACTATTTTCTTTTCGGATATAGAAAGCTTTACATCAATTAGTGAAAAGTATTCTCCCGAAAAGCTAATGCCCCATTTGTCTGAATACTTTGAGGAACTGACTCAAATCATTCAAAAAACCAATGGAACGATTGATAAATACATTGGTGATGCCATCATGGCGTTCTGGGGGGCCCCTTTTGCGGACCGTCAACACGCCCTAAACGCCTGCATCGCTGCGCTTCATTGTCAAAGGCGCCTCGTGGCCTTAAATCGCAAATGGCGATTAGAGAAAAAACCAGAGCTGCGGACCCGCATTGGACTTCATTCTGGAGAAACCATTGTTGGCAATGTAGGATCATCGGACCGTATGAATTACACAGCTCTTGGGGATTCAGTCAACCTGGCCGCTCGATTAGAGGGCGCCAACAAACTGTATGATACGAATATCCTCATTAGTCATGCTGTCTATTATATTGTCCAAAAACATGTGGTGGCCCGTCCGATCGACATTGTGGCTGTGAAAGGAAGACGTGAAAGCATTCGTATTTATGAACTCATTGGTATGAAATCCGGCGATCCTGAACTGCTTCCCTCAAAAGATAAAATTAAATATGCGGACATGTTTACAAAGGCCTTTACCCATTATCTTGAACAACGCTGGGATGATGCAATTACGATGCTCGAGGAAATTAAAAAAGCCTTTGGTTCCGATGTTTCTGTGGATATGTATATCCAAAGATGCGAGGACTTTAAGAAAAAAGGGCCCGGTGACGATTGGGATGGTGTCGAGCGCCTTAAGAAAAAATAACACTGCCGCACAATTACGCATTGGGGACGATCGTTTTCTGTTCTTCCCCTCACCGAATAAGGGAGACGTGACGATGCCAAACAAACACTATAAGAAGATATAGGTTCTCTTTAGGGACATTACTTCCAACCAAGACGGGCAATGTTTTCTCGAAGATGATCTTCAAAAGAAAGGATCGTTTTATTGCCTTCATGGGCTTTTAGATAAGAATAATAGACTTTAAATTGAGGAGCCTCTATGTTTGGTAACACTTCAATGAGCCCTGCTTGTTTAACAAATGGAGACTCTCGTTGCAGGGTCACGATTCCTAACCCTTCTTGAGCTGCGTAGGCAGTAAGAGGAACGGTGTTGATGATAAGGTAGGGTTTTCTCGGGCGACTATCTTTCGTTTCCTGGGTTAAAAACCAGTTATCAAATGAGGTAAAGGGGACATGTTCGTTATCAAAAGTGATCAACCTATGATCGTCTAAATCACCCATAGATTTAGGAGTTCCATACTTTTCTAAGTAGCCCTTACTGGCAAAAAGTCCTAAGTGAAACGTCATTAGGTATTTTTGAATAAGGGTATGATCGTCTGGAAGATACCCCAAAATGCCCACCCTAAGCTCTGAGATGCTAAACGGGGAGATTTTGTTGATACTAATATATTGTAAACGCGTGTTTGGATGATTTTTACAAAAATTGTTTGTTTTATTGATCACAAGTGAGGCTAAAGTGCTCTCTCCTCCCACAATTTTAAGGGTAATCTCTTTGGGGTTCGAAGAGCTCCAATTTAAGTACTCTTCCAAATCTTTATAATGCATAAAAACTTTGATGATGTACCCTACAAGTTCATCCCCCCTGGGGGTCAAATTCACTTTATTATTACGACGTTCAAATAACTTACACCCCAATTCCCTTTCAAGGTTCGAGATATTTTTACTCACTGTTGACTGGGTAATGCCTAGTTTTTTCGCAGCTGCCGAGAAATTCTTGGTCTCGTATACATAGTAAAAACTCTTAATTTTTTCGATTTGGATAGGGTTTTTCACAAAAGAATCCAAGCATATGCATTATTATGAAGGTAACACATTGGTCATATTTATTATACACCGAAATCATATAATGAATAATAATTCCGATATTTCAATATGATGACTAATGAAACGAAATATTTCCTTGACACGAATACCACATATGTCCAGTATAAATACCCAAGGCCAACGGGAACTAAAAAATGCAGATGAACACAATAGATGATTCCTTTAAGACGGGAAATCATAATCAAAAGTCAAGTGACATTAAAATCTTCAAGAGAGATGAGCTTAAGTCTCTTCACAAAGTTGTATCAAAAAATAAGGAGCATAATCTTGGAATTTTAAAGGATTTACGCTCTCAACCTGAAATCCAAAGATTTATTCCTGAAAACGCACGCCTAGCTATAAGTTGGGTGCATCTCGCTAAGAACGAGAAGCTAGCTACACATGTACATCCCATAGATTCGTTTTATGTCATTACTGAAGGGGAAGTTATACTCCTTGGGGAAAAAGACGGAACGGTAGCCAAAGCTGGGGATATAATCCTTATTCCTAAAAATTGTTCCCATGGATTTATCGGGTCTGGCCCAGATGGATACTGGGGATTATCCATCCAGTTTGAAAAAAGTGGGTTGTACGAACACCCTGATAAGCCCCTTGTAGAATTCACCGATAAGGGCACAAAAAGTTATTTTGAACGTCTTCAAGAAAATAATGAAAAGCATCTCAGTACATTCAAAAAAAATCCTCTCTTTCGCAAAATTCATGAAATAAAGCATCAACCAGAAAAGAAGAAACGCTTCCTTGCTTATTTCCAAGAACTTTCAAATATGTTTCAACGTATGGTTTTGTTACGAAGTGGCTTGTGTGAAGATGGTCAATTTGAGCCACATTTCTGGAAACACCTAGAAGAGGAATTTGGACATAACAAGAAATTACTTGCGGCTCGTAAAGATGAAAAACCACTAGAGGATCCAATCTTTGAAGCCTTATGCTTATGGTTTACCCATCAAATGCTTACTTTAGGGAACCTTGAAAAGCTATTTCTTGTGAACTTCATCATCGAAACATCCGCAATCGAGTTTTATAATCGTGCAAACCATGTTTTTCATGATTTCGGGGCAGAACATTTTGAGAGTCATGTCGAACATGATTCAGGTCACGCTCAAATTGGTCAATCACTTTTTGAAGAAATCAATGAAAGCACTTATACGTCCCTTATTCGTTTACAAAATAAAGCTTGGAATATGATTGACCAACAATATTACCGCTTAGCACAATTAATGGAGTAATATGATGTTGAAACAAATGTATGTAGGTTTTTTTATGGCAATTCAAGCGATTAACGGATTTTTGAGTTCCACACTTATTCAAGATCATGAAATTGAACAGGTTTTTCAAGCCAATCATCTATCTGATACTGGTCAATATATTCTGATGGTCGAACCCTGTTTGTCTTCTCATGTGCAAATTAATGAAGCCTTGAAAAAGGGGTATATACCTGTTGTCTTAAATGCGAATTCGGATCACCGTAAAATTCCTGAAAAAGTGCTTGAAAAGGTGGCTCTGAAGTTTGAAGTCGATACAAATGATGATGAGAAAGTCATCAATATGGTAAAAAGGCTTAAAAAATATATACATTTTTCCGCCGTCGTACCAGGATCTGAATATTATGTACCGTTAACAGCAAAAGTTGCACAGGAACTTCATCTTTTAGGTTTAACGCCAGAAGCGGCTTTACGCGCCCGGAGAAAAGACCTGATGCGAGAATCTCTCACGCAAAGGGGGGTTCAAAATCCCTTATTTCAGAAAGTCAGCGATCCAAAAAACTTATCACTGGCTTTGAAAAAAGTCGGCTGTCCCTGCATTATAAAGCCTATCGATTTTGCTGGATCAGTGAACGTTAAAAAAGTTCATAATGTGGACGAAGCCGAAGCCGCTTTTAAGGCTATTCTTGCGCACAAGGGTGTTGATAAGGAATGGGGAAATCGAAAGATCGAAAATGCTGTGTTAGTCGAGGAATATATTTGTGGACCTGAATATAGCATTGAAGGTTTCGTAAACAAGCAGAAGATCAATGTTGTGAGCATGACGGAAAAATTTCTTTCTCCCGAACCTGACTTTGTTGAAGTTGGACATGTAGTACGCGGACAGCTTCCTTCTCATTCAGAAACCATTGAAAAATATATTCAAGCGGTTGTAGAAGCCTTGGAACTCGATTATGGGCCCTTCCATGCCGAAGTAAGAATATCCGATAAGGGGCCCGTTTTGATGGAGATCGCCATGAGATTAGCAGGCGATTACATACCGCGGTTGATCGAGCTGGCTACAGGTGTGAATTATTATGAAAATAATTTTCTTCTTCTAATGGGTCAAAGTCTCAAACTCGACAGACCAAAAAACACCAATATAGGAATTACTTTCTTTTATCGTCCCGATGTAGAAAAAATAAATTCTAACCAGTATTTTCATCAGATTCTCTCTCGAAAAGATGTACTTGATGCCAAGCCTTACTACCAAGAAGGAGATACGATACCAGCAATGCCGATGGAAAAACATAAATTGGGGTATGCGATTGTTGAGGGGCAGGATGTAGAAACCTTAAAAAAATCCATGGAAGAAATAGAGGCAAAAGCACAGTTTTAATGTATTGAAGCCAAAGCATCTGTTGGGAATCGCCAAATCCTGCACAGATGAGGAGTAACCAATGACCGCGAGGGGGAAGTTTTAGGAAATTTATACATCCTTAGACGCCAATCAAAGTCATTTCTGTCTCCATCGATGGCCTTAATAAAATCTCGGGGTTTAGATAACACAACATACCTCATCCTGTGGGTGAACTGAAGAAGGGCCCCTCTTCAGCTATTGAACTGTGAAACCTTAACTGAGGGAAGAAAGACAATGATCAAAAGAATCACGACATTAATAGAAAGAAATGCTCATGGATAATATGGAAATAAATCAGGGTTTCTTTGCGACGCTTTCAGATCAGATAAGCCGAGGACACTTTAGTTTGGCTGAACAGAACATATTTCATATTGATGAACATACGAAAAAAGTCGATAACATGTATGTTTTATCCTCCGATGCAGTGGATATTGAGGGGAAAATATTACGTGCTGGCAAGGATAGATTTAGCCTTGAAAACTACGTAGAAAGACAACCAGGTCATAAGTTTCTTTTCATCGATGAAAAGAACCCAGACCATATTGTGTGGGCAAAAGCCCAAGGAAAGAATGCGACTTGGTATTTAAAAGACCCTGATAATATAAAAGCACCCATAAAAGCACCTAAGGGAATTGCCATTGCAAAAGCGGGGCAATTTATAAAATCTAATTTTGATATAAGCGATTTACCATCCTTTGTGACCTTAAAAGGCGCTTCTTACTATGTGACGAAGGTGAATTCAATAACTGAAAGGGACATAACCGTCCACTAAGTATAAAGACGAAACTCCAGCTCACACAAAAATTTTCGGCCACGAAGGGTAATGCTGTCAGATAAGGCCGCAGAAATATCTCAAGAAAAAAGGTCTTAACAGTGGGTTAAGACCATTGAGTGGGACGTCCTCTCCTATCCGGAATTGAGTATCCTCAAGATTTTTTCATCTTCCTTTGGGCTATAGACCGAAATCCTTAAAGAGTTCGGGATAAGATGCGAAAAATCCGTTATGAAGGCTTTTTCCTGAAAGAGTTTCTCCCTTAAATTCGAAAAATTCCGTAGAGTGACAAAAATAAAATTAGTTTTCGATCGGTAAACCTTTTCCACATGTCGCGTATTTTCGAGCTTTTTCGCGAGTGTATAAGATTGGGTTTGCACTTTTGCGAGGGTATCCTGCATCTTTGGATACGCGTCTAAGCTTTTCGCAAAATTATCTTGGGCAGCCTGGTTCACACTGAACGGAAGTTGGATCTTTTGCAAATTTTCTATACAAAAGCTGTTTGATATGATAGCTCCCATGCGTAGGCCAGCCAGCCCCCATCCTTTGGAAAAACTTCGGAGAATAACTAAGTTGTTATACTTCGAAACAAGGGGAACGCAAGAGACATCCTTTGCGAAATCGATGTAGGTTTCGTCAATAATGATCATTTTATGGGTGGATTCCAATAATCGTTGAAGATCTTCTTTTGTATGGGAAAACCCTAAAGGATTGTTTGGATTGCAGATGAATAGAATTTTTGATGGAATACCTTCGGGTAGTAAAGGGGATGAATGACTATAGTCGAGCCAGTAGTTCTCGCTATGTCGATTGTTCCTCTCAGTCAAATATTGGTAAAGAGGAATTGTCGGCATGCACACACCTATTGTGTCATTTGACGGGCCCGTTAGGCCTCGAATACAAATGTCGATGCCTTCAGTACATCCTGCCGTAAACAGTATATTATCTTTTGTTATTCCGTGTGCCCCATATTCACGATAAAGATGATGTGTATATTTTTCTTTAAGGGAATTCATTAATGGATCAGGATAGGATGCATAGTCTCCCATTTTATAAAGCGTATTGATCCGTTCGGTATATCCCTTAATAAAATTTTTCAATTGGGGCAATAACGTATATGATAGAAGGTCTTTATTGATATTTGTCATGTTTTTCTCACGCATGCTAAAAGATTATTTTGCCTTTTTTGAGTTTTGTGGGCAACTTTTTTTATCGTGGTTTTCTATCAGCACTCTAAGGACAGGGCTTGGAGTGAACATTGCGGGCTTTTATCCATACCAAACCTAGATTTCCCACGTTGATTTATGTGTTGTTGTTTTCATAGGAAATATCAAAGAGGCCATCATTGGGATTGCCAAAAATTATCAAGAATCTGCGATATCTAGCAAAACGCTAATGGGGTCCTACAGGTTTTTTTAGTTTATTGTGGGAATGGTTCGTGTCTAGGATTTATGGTGGGCGCAGTAGGACTCGAACCTACGACCCGCTGATTAAGAGTCAGCTGCTCTACCACCTGAGCTATGCACCCGTCATTATAAGACACTCCTTTTATAGCAAAATGAGGACGAAGTGTCGACTGATTTTTCCATATAATTCTATACTTTTGCAGGAATTCTCCAAAAATATTTGAGAAACAGCATTAACGCAAGAACTGGATATGCTTTCTGAGTTTTATAATCCCAATAAGGTTAATCGTCATAAGCATTCCCCCGCATAAACTCATAATTAGAAGGACTTTTGTCTGGTCATAATAAGAAAAAAAGACGAAGGCACATATGGCATAAGCAATATAAAGATACTTTCCATTTTTTGGAAATAAGAATTTAGCACATTGTATACCCACGACAAAATAGGAGTTAATGGTTGTCCACCCCGCTAAAAAGATAAAGATTGTCATAAAGCTATCCATATAAGGAAATATTTCGGATAGGACATGGGGGATATATTGAGACGGTAATAAATGAATATCTGTTTTCCATACTCCACTAAGAAGAACAACAAATATCGTTAATGTACAAATAATTGTATCAAGTAGCATCCCTAGGATCGCCAGCTGGGCTTGATTTTGGGGTTTTTGTGATTTTGTTTCACTTTGGATGATCGAATCATATCCGATACCTATATCGCCGGAATAGACGGCCCGTGCAACCCCCTGCTGTATAGCGACAAAGATCCCTGCTCCTGCAAAGCCTCCGACTGCGGCATGCCCCGTAAATGCCGACGTGATGATAAGGGTAAAGGCATGGGGAACAAGGTCATAGTGACATAGGATATAGGTCATCGTCATACCACAATAAGAAACCATAAAAAAAGGCATTAACGTCGAGGATATTGTGGAAAGGCGTTTTACGCCACCTAAGCAGGTAAAAAGAGTACAAACGAGTAACCCCGCAATCACGGTGACACGTGGCGTATGGAAATAATTTGTAAAGGTATCGACGATGACGACAAATTGATAAATCTCTATACCGTAAATACATAATAAAATGGCAACAGCTGCCGGCATAACTTTTTGCAAAATAGGATTTTTAAATGCTTTTTGTAAATAATATATTGGTCCGCCTATAAAAGTCTCATGACGGTCCTCTCGAAATGTCACCCCAAGGTAGATCTCTGAGTATTTGATAATCATACCAATGAGTGAAGCCAACCATAGCCACAAAAGAGCTCCGGGTCCCCCAACAAGAAGAGACGTGAGAACCGCTACCACATTACCCAAGCCAATCATCCCACCAACAGAGGCAAAGAAAAGCTTAAAGGGATTGATTCCTTGATCATTTTTCTTTGTCTCTTCATGAAGATTAGAAATAACCTGTAGCGGAGAAGCTAATACATGCATCTGATAAAACCGGGCGCGCCATGTCATAAAGCCACCTAGTAAAAAGACCACACTAAAACCAATATACCCCCAAAAAATTTCATCAATCTGATTAAGGACGTGAAATAAAGTCTCTATTATCTGCATATCTGTAAATTCAGCCCGTTTAAACATGTGTAAAACTTTGTAAGCCTATCAAAAAAGACAATAAAAACAAAAAGGTTTTTCACGCAATCTGGTATGATTGTCACGCAATGACTTTATTGCGACTTCAAAGAAAGTTTGCAGAATTTTCTCAGAAATTCCTAATCCAATAGCCTGTTCATGGGGGGTTTCTGATATGACTAATCTCGAAAGATAGATCGTTAAGGGAATATCGTAATCCCATAACCGATGAATATGGCGAAAGAAATTGTGTATTTTTTCATCATTTGCTGCCAAAAAAGGGGTTTCACACGCCTGAAGAAGGGCAAGGTAAACTTTCCTTTTTAGGGCATTCGAAAACAATCGGTTAAAAAGTTTTACCAATAGCTGATCGGTTTCCTTGGGTTGGTCGCTGAAGGTAAAGGCATTTATTGAAAACTGGGCCGGGTCATCATTAGAGATACATATCTCATCACACGCAAATCCATGATTATAGTGGTTGGGAATCTCTAAAAAATCACCCGATTCAACCGTTCGAATCGAAGCTTGGTGGTCATGAGTATGCTTTTTAATTCGTAAGAAAATGGAGTCTCTTTGAGCCTCGTCTTTCGGAGAGAGAATTTGAAGAATTTTTAACATACACTCTCTCCACTCCTTTTTAAATCCGGGTAGAGAGAAAATCTGTGGGTCTTTATAAACAAAATTGAGATCGTAATCACCCTCATATAATTGAAGAGTGATGTGAAGAAAGTTATTTCCCGTTTTATTATGAAAAGTGTGCTCATATATGCTCCTCACACCACTCTGGGGGGGATAGGTCTGGAAAGCTTGGGGGATTCGTAGAGTCCATGGCAATGCGGGAATATCCTTTTCCTGAATCTGATCATGGAAAGAATGATATTTTTTGTGGTGTGACGAAATTGCCAGCTGGCTTTGGGGCTCGCGGTTTGAGGGCGACGCAAAAGAATTCTGAGCCCCCGTTAGCGTCACAAAGACCGCACCTTGACTAATAACGATGGCTAAAGTGGTTATGAAAGACTTGAATATTTTATGGTAAAACATAGATCCTACCTAGCCTTGATAAACGGGTTGTGTCGCCCTCAACGTTGTCAGAAGTCCTTGAGCGATAGCGAAACTCATGGCTTTCAAATAAGAAGCTTCAGAGTGCAGGCCCTTTAATATTTCAGAAGCAAGCAAAACATCATAGGCCAATAAGTCATTGATCTGAAGGTACACCTGATCGCACTTGGGATCGAACAAAATTAGGGTTTTGGATAAATGCGAAAGAACCTGCTGCGCATGGGAACTGGTGAGAGAACTTGAAAAGTAAGCCAGAAAAATTAGTCTATCTATCAGTGATCCCTCCGTATTATTTTCGCAAAATGATGTTTGATTGCCTTCAGAAAGACCATTAGGCGCGGAGTATGAATCCCGAGTTAAAAAAACGTACTTTTTTAACTCAAAGAGATATGAAGCTGTATCTTTACATTTCACCCCTATGCACATAGATTTTTCATGGGCACACTGCTCAAGATGCCCCCAATTATCGACATCTACCTGAATCCATGTTTGAAGATGATTTGAAAAAGGATCATTTTGAATGTTGGTATTCATCAGCGGTGGGATTGGTGAATATTCCTGCGGAATACCCACGGATACAGGACTGTCCCAAAATGTATTGTGTTGATTAACACTTTCTGCCAATTGACTACAAACCCAAGAGAGAGTCAGTTGAAAGTGAAATTGTGTCGAAAATTCGCTCTGCAGAGAAAAAAACAAGGAAAAATTATCCGTCATATAAAATCTGGCTTTTGGAAGATATTGAGTGTCACCAAACATTGAGAGAGAACATTTGCTGATGATCTGGGTATCACAACAGATATAAAAATATTCTGACCGAGCTGAAATACCATAAAAAGTCTTATACAGGTTCCCCTCTTCTGGCCTAATGTTTTTACCAATCTCATCGTCAAATCTTAGAATGAGGTCTATAAATGAATCATTTTCCCTAGCCTCTTCTATAGAGGGATCAAGCAGACTTTGATGGCCAGGGAACCTTTTCTCAGCCCAGATAGGATCGAGCTTAAATACCTGAAACGGACCTTGCTTATAAAGCGTTTTGGGTAAGATTTTTGGAGTGGCGGAAGCGCAACAATAAGGCACAAGGAACTTAAAAAAAGTAAGAAAAATAAAGAATTTATACATATTAAGAAAAAGGGGGCTTTCACCCCCTTACTACTATTTATTTTGAATAAATAATAACACTAAGCTGCGAGTATCGCAAGTAATAATAAAGCCACAATATTCGTAATCTTAATCATAGGATTAATTGCAGGTCCGGCTGTATCCTTATAAGGATCCCCGACCGTATCTCCTGTGATTGAGGCTTTATGGGCATCAGACCCCTTTCCACCATGATGACCATCTTCAATGTACTTTTTGGCGTTATCCCAGGCCCCGCCGCCCGAGGTCATGGAGATTGCCAAAAACAACCCGGTGACAATTGTTCCCATCAACATCGCCCCTAAGGCCGTGAAAGCAGCCTCTGGGCCCGCAATCCACTTGATGATACTCCATAATAACGCAGGAGCCAGCACAGGAAGTAAAGATGGGATGATCATCTCATGGATTGCAGATTTTGTTAAAATATCAACAGCTCGTCCGTAATCGGGCTTGGCTGTTCCCTCCATGATGCCAGAAATTTCTTTGAACTGACGGCGAACCTCAACAACAACAGCAGCCCCGGCACGACCCACTGCGCGCATCCCCATAGATGAGAATAAGAAAGGTAACAACCCCCCAATAAAGAGTCCCACAACGACAAAAGGATCTTGCAACGAAAAGGTGCACTTAATTGTAGGGAAATAATGCGCCAGATCTTCCGTGTACGCGGCAAATAAAACAAGGGCTGCTAAACCTGCTGATCCAATAGCATAGCCCTTTGTGACGGCTTTCGTCGTATTTCCCACAGCATCCAAAGCATCCGTGATTTTGCGGACTTCCGGAGGAAGTTCAGCCATCTCGGCAATCCCCCCAGCATTATCTGTCACAGGACCATAGGCATCAAGGGCGACCACCATGCCTGCAAGAGCCAACATCGTTGTTGCTGCAACGGAAACTCCATATAACCCGGCTGTAAGGTACGAAACAATGATCCCAACACAGATAATCAGAACAGGGATAGCGCAGGATTCAAGAGATATAGCAAGCCCCTGAATAATATTTGTTGCATGACCTGTTGTCGAGGCTTCTGCCACACTTTTCACAGGGCGATACTCCGTCGATGTATAATATTCCGTAATCCAGACAAGCAATCCGGTCACAATCAATCCGGTAAGGGAACAAAGGATGAGTCCGGTGCCCGTAATGAACTGATTTTGCACTTCGATTAAGGTATCAAGGCCAAACAACCACGATGTAAGACCGGCAATAAAAATTGCAGATAAAACAGCTGTGGACATCACCCCTTTATATAGAGCCCCCATGATATTTTGCGAGGAACCAAGGCGAACAAAGAAAGTTCCGATAATGGATGAAATAATGCAGACCCCCCCAATAAGCAATGGATACGCCATAAGGTATTCAGCGTATTCATTTTGGCAAAAGATGGCTCCCAGGACCATCGTCGCCACAACGGTGACGGCATAGGTTTCAAACAAGTCTGCTGCCATTCCAGCGCAATCGCCAACGTTGTCGCCAACATTATCCGCAATAACCGCTGGGTTGCGTGGATCATCTTCAGGGATTCCCGCTTCGATTTTGCCCACAAGGTCTGCACCTACGTCGGCTCCCTTTGTAAAAATACCGCCGCCTAAGCGTGCAAATATGGATATGAGGGACGCCCCAAAGCTAAAGGCAACTAAGGCCTCGAGCATCTCACGCTTCTCGACTCCAAGTTTTTGAAGTAATAAATAATAAAATGTGACCCCCAAAAGGGCAAAGCCTACGACAAGCATTCCTGTAATCGCGCCACTTTTAAATGCGATATCCAGGGCTTCGCTTACGCCTCCCCTTGCGGCTTCACAGGTCCTTACATTCGCACGAACGGACACATGCATGCCCACATATCCTGCGATTCCGGACAACACGGCTCCGATGACAAAACCGACAGCAACGGAAATTTTTAAGACAAGGGCTAATAAAACGGTTACGACAATTCCAACAAGGGCAATAGCTGAGTATTGACGGTTAAGATACGCCTGGGCCCCTTCTTGAATGGCGCCTGCAATTTCTTGCATACGGGCATTGCCGGTACTTTTTCTGAAAACTTGACGCGCAGCAATGATGCCATACATGATGGCAAGAATGCCGCTTCCAATGCTAATGAAAAACAGACACGTGTTGATCATTTTTTTCCTTTCTATTTTGTAGATTCACCGTGAGTCCCCTCCTGAGTGCCTGTTTCCCATACCTTGTCTTCTGAAGAACACACACTTATTTCTCGAGAACGGGTACAACAGAGACACACCACGCGGGCTTTTCCTGAATGGACAGTGCCAGATTTAAAATTTTCTTGCAAGCCAAAATGAAATTGAGACTTTCATTTTCCAGGGAAGTATGACAAGAATTTTGTATTCGTTTCATAACATGCCGGAGAAGATATGCGATTTTTTTTGGATACAGCCAACATTTCCGAAGTAGAGACATTAGCTGAAACAGGTCTTGTTGATGGGGTCACAACCAACCCTTCGTTAATTGCCAAGACAGGCCTTGTGTATACAGATATCCTAAGGGACATTTGTAAAATTATTAAAGGGCCTGTCAGCGCTGAAGTCACCGCCACAGATGATCGTATGATGATGAAAGAAGCCCTAATTTTAGCTGATATCGCTGAAAACATATGTATTAAAGTCCCCCTAACACCTGCGGGCTTAAAAACCTGTTTTCATTTGAACCAAAGAAATATCGCGGTGAATGTTACATTATGTTTTTCGGCCAGTCAGGCCCTTTTGGCTGCAAAATCCGGGGCGACTTTTATTTCACCTTTTATCGGACGCCTTGACGATTTGGGTCATGATGGCCTGCAGCTTTTAGAGGATATTCGTGATATTTACTCAAATTATCCGGAATTCCAAACAGAGATTCTTGCGGCATCCGTACGCAGTGTTAAGCAGGTCGTCGAAGCTGCACGCATGGGAATTGATGTTGTCACGCTTCCGCCTAAAATTTTTCAACAATTGTATGTCCACCCCCTTACAGATAAAGGTTTAGATATGTTTTTAGCGGACTGGGCAAAAACAGGGCAATCTCTTCTGCCTGATGAAGAGTGTTAAGGTGAAAGGCTTTGACCAATCCGAAATTAAGCAGATTAGAAGACGCATTCAAAACAGTTGCTCAAAACGACCTTTTGACAGCTGTTTTGAAATGGTTTTACTTTCTGAAAATTGAACAAAACAAATCTCACCATACTGTTTTAAATTATGCCCATGATGTAAAGACCTTTCTCTTTTTTCTGAAAGATCATCTTGAGGGGCTTCCCAACCTTCATGTTCTAACAGAGCTGAAACTTTCGGACTTCCGCTCTTTTCTCGCCCATCGGTCCCAAAAAAATGTGACAAGCCAAAGCAATAAAAGAGCGCTATCGGCCCTAAAAAATTTTTTTGCGTTTCTTGATCGACGTTTCTTAATTAAAAATGTCGAAATTAAGCATCTCACGTCGCCACGGACCCAAAAATCACTTCCCCGCCCCTTACAAACGGTTCAGGCTTTATCCCTACCCGATGCTTTGACCGCCTGTTTCCCGAAGGATCCAAAGTGGGTGATCCTTCGAGATCAAACGTTAATTCTGTGTATGTATGGGGCAGGCCTGCGTATCAGTGAAGCCCTAAGCCTTAGACTTAAGGATATTGATGAAAATGACTCATTTCGTGTTCTTGGAAAAGGTGCAAAAGAACGCATAATCCCTATCTTACCTGCTGTCAATAAACAGCTTAAAATCTATCTTCATGTGCGGAAAAGTCTTTTTTTTCATTGTGCCTCCCTTTTTGTGGGAGCTCAGGGGAGGCCTTTAAACCCAGGCGTTTTTCAAGCCCGGATTCGCAAACTTCGACAGTTTCTAAATTTACCGGATTCTTTTACACCTCATAGTTTACGCCATACTTTTGCAACGGATCTTTTAAGGAATCATGCGAATTTACGTGTGATCCAGGATTTACTTGGTCATACCTCTTTAGCATCTACAGAATCCTATACAGACATCGAAGCCGATGAGCTGCTTCAAACAATTGAATATTTTCACCCACAAAATTCAAAATCTTAATCCTCCCTTGCGCACGCACAGGAACGCTGGCCCTTTGGTGTTTCATTAGATGGAAGAAACAGCTGTAAGTAGATTCAAAGTCCAAACTTTTAATAAAATGTATACTTTATTTTAACGAAATCAGGCTACGGTCTTTTATAGACTCACGACTTATCACGAACCAGAGAGGTGAATTCATGAAGACTCTAACGGCTTTATCGACGTGTGCTTTTTTATTAAGCACTCTTTCCAGCGGGGGCATTCCGGCCTTTGCTAAGGATAAAAAGATAAAACACAAACAACAATCCAAAGATAAATCCCCAAAACAGGATGAAAACATTAAATGTAAACTAAAAAGCAAAAAGGAATATACTCCCCCAAAAATAGATGGAGACCGTCCAATTCTTGTTCTTTTTTTTTTCGATCCCCCAGCATATTTTAGCAAAACTTGAAGAGCAATTTGGGAAGCATCCTTCCGAGCTATTTGACGTTTTTGCAGGGACTTCTGCCGGATCCATTGTTGTCGCATTTATGAATATGAAAGACTCTCAGGGAAAACCCGTCTTCACGGCTAAGGAAGCCGAAGAAATGAGTCAAACTGTTTCTAAGATTGTCTTTAAACAGTCAAAATGGCGAAAATTTAGAGGTTTTGGAGGATTGTTAGGCGCAAAGTACAGTGCTCGGCCGATGGAAGAAGCCTTAATGAGCTATATGAAGGATTACCGAATCTCTGATACTTTGAAACCCGTTGTCATCACGGCCTTCGATTATAATGAAAGCGAAGTCTTTGACTTCAAAACCAGATATGCAGCCAGTGACCCAAATCGAAATTTCTTTTTAAGAGATGCGGTGCGTTCCTCTACCTCAGCCCCCACCTATTTCAAACCTTTTGAATTAAGATTTTGCGACACAGGGGGGAAAAAACGTGAATTGGCCCTAGCTGATGGCGCTGTAGGTTCCTATTCACCGGAAATGGATGGTATTTTAGAAGCGAAAAGCCTTTACCCCGGTCGGAAAATTATCGTTATTTCCATTGGAACAGGTACCCCTCCAAAAGAAGGCAAGGCCAAAACAAAAGGTTGGCAAGCTGGGTCCATCCCCCAAACTCTTTTACGCTATATCTCAGGAAACTTTGATGCTCAAAAGCAAAGGGCAACCGAGGCCATCAACAGCCAAAAATGTTCATTGAATGATGCCGCTGGCTGCATTGCACAAAGGCTTCGTATTAAATATGAAGTTCCCAAGAAAATAAGCTCCCTTGATAATGCCAGCGACAAAAATATGAGGGGTCTTTCAAAAATTGCTCGTGAAATCACAGATATGAAAAAGAAGTCTGGATTTACGAACTCTTCTTTGAAGGAATCAAACTCTCAGTTTAAGAAAATCGTCTCTGTACTATCTCAATACCATAAACCAAGCAAAAAAGTTGAGAAAAGACCCGCCGCAAAGAAAATAGCGCAAAAAAATCTCGCGGGAATGTGTCAGGTGAATATTATGGCTTCTCACAGCGATAAGTATCGCTTGTATTACACTCATAAAAAGCGAAGCTTAATCGGAACAGGGTTCAAACGGTTGCGCAATATGCCAAATCTTAAAAAAGAGGGGAAAAGAGGCGGAAAACTCTACACAGTTAGTTTTGATTCACCTTGTAAAAAGCCCATTCGCATTCGGGCCAAAGGCGCCAAATCTAAGTATTGGACAGCTACGGTTAACTTTAAAGAACCTAAGGCTGAAGCAAACCTACTCACAACTGTAGAGGGAGTGTATAATCTACCCAAGGTCCGATGTGCCACTTTAAAAGGAGCAAAGTGCACTGATGGTATTACAACTAAGTAGATAATAAACTGCACACTTCAGAAGGGGACACACGGTGAATTCACCCACGATCCCTTTCTGAAGTTTTTTTCTGACAAGTTTGACTTGATTTTTATTTGTCCTTGACATATAAAGTCTTTGCAACCCGCCGCACTCCTTAGGGTACTTCCACTTCCCCCCTTCGACACATAATTTATAAATACACAGTCATTTTAAACTTTTCATATGTTTTTCATAATTCTAAAGTTTCACTGGGTACAGAGAGAAAGGGGGCCTTATGGAAAGGATTTTTTATAAAAAAAGGTTTGGATCTTTGGCAAAGCACAAGAACAATCTAAAATTGATCCTTGAAGACTTTGATATTTATAGCACGTTGGATGAAGATGACATCATTCACTTTTTTGACTTCTACTAAATAAGCGCCGGATAATTGATGCTCGATGGTATGGATTATCCAGCACCCTATTTTATCGTTTCCATCCCCTTCCCCGCCACCCAGGAAGTGTTTGCAATGAACCGCTAAAACCTTTACGTTGAAAAGGCAATTATAGATTATTCGTTCATTACAACGCTAAGAGCTCAAACAATGATTTCCCTTAAAAAAGTGTCCATGACTTACGGCCCTAAAGTTCTATTTACAGACGTCACACTTAACCTTGCCCCTAAAAAAAGATATGCAATTGCCGGGGCGAATGGCACTGGAAAATCGACTTTACTTCGGCTTCTTGCAAACCAAGAGGAAACAGCGGCTGGTGATATTACGATTTCCAACAGTCAGACCATTGGTTTCTTAAAGCAAGATCAGTTTGTGCATGAAGACTCGCGCATTATTGATGTTGTCATTCAGGGAAAAGCTGAATTGTGGAACGCACTTCAAGAGCGGGACAGCCTGTATCAAAAGCCGGATTTCTCAGATGAGGATGGGTATCGCGCAGGAGAGCTAGAAGAGATTATTATGGATCAAGGAGGGTATGAGGCTGAACCCCAAGCTCAAAAATTTTTAACAGGCCTTGGTATCCCCGAAAGCAAACATTTTGAGCCTATGAAAATTCTTTCCGGGGGGTACAAACTTCGTGTCCTTTTGGCCCAGTCCCTGTTCAACGATCCGGATATACTTTTACTTGATGAGCCCACCAACCACCTTGATATCCTTACCATTGGATGGTTAGAAAAATATCTTATTGAAGAATACCAAGGAACTCTTTATTTCATATCCCATGATCGGTCTTTTATTAATAACCTTGCAACGCATGTCTTGGATATTGATTATGGTGATATTCGAATGTACACAGGAAATTACATACAATTTGAAAAAGAAAAAGACCTTTACGCGGAACAGCGCAAACAAGAAAGGCTTTCCATCGAAGCCCGAGTCAATGACCTTAAGAAATTTGTGGAACGCTTCAAGGCCAAAGCCAGTAAAGCAAGTCAAGCAAAATCAAAGGAAAAATTAATTGATAAAATGGAAATGCCCGATGTTGAAAAATCATCTCGAAGGGCGCCTAAATATGATTTTAAGATAATTCGTCCCTCGGCTAAGCGTGTTTTGAAAGTTGAAAATCTTGGTCATGGTTTCGGCAACACTCTATTGTTCGACAATGTAAAGTTTCAAATCAATCGCGGGGATAAGGCCCTGATTTTAGGTCCTAATGGAATTGGGAAATCAACCTTAATTAAAACGCTTATGGGCATTCACACACCTAAGAAGGGAACGATTGAATGGGGGGATAATTGCTTCCCTGCCTATTTTTCCCAGGACCACCATGACCAGGTTAATCGGTCTATGAATGCTCTTCAATGGTTAGAAGATCAATTGCGGGATAAGAATGAACAAGGGTGTCGAGGACTTCTAGCTCGTATGCTTTTCAAGTCTGATGAAATGACAAAACCCATTCCCGCCTTAAGTGGAGGCGAATCTGCTCGGCTACTGTTTTCAAGAATATGCGGAGAAGACCACAATATCCTTGTTCTCGACGAACCGACAAACCACTTAGACTTAGAGTCCATCCAGGCATTAATTGACGCCCTAAAAACATACCCTGGAACGATCATTTTTGTATCCCATGATCGTGGGTTTGCATCAAAGCTGGCTAGCCGTGTCATAGCCCTTGATGGTAAAAGCGTTGTTAATTTTAATGGGAATTATAAAGACTATCTAAAAGAGGTCGGGGATGATTATCTATCAAAAGAATGGTTAAAGACAAATCAGTAACTCGTTTTTCCTACATATCAACGGGGGCTTAGCGTAAGACCAAAACAGAGGTCGGAGACGACAGAAGCAAGCTTTCTGTCTGACTCCCCATAAGAATATTTTGCAAATGTGAATGCGTATAGGTTCCGATTATGAGTAAGTCAATAGTATTTTCCGTGATATATCGTGATGTTTCGTCGGGTGTGCGGTGGGCAACTTCTTCTGACACATCAAATCCCGCATTCTGAAACTTAGCCTTCGCCTCTTTATCTTCAGACATCAAGTGACATTTCAACCCCTTTAAAAAGGGCGTTTTTAAGGCGTAGTCCAAAGCGTTATCAAGCGAAAGTCCACCATTTATAACAACAGCAAATTTTCGGATTGGCTTAAAATTTTGAGCACACACCAGGATAGGTCGATGGACGGCACGGATAATATATTCAAGATGGGATCCCAAATAGTCTTTATCCTTTGTTTCCCCGCGCTTTCCAACCACAATAAGTTGTGCGGACTCTTCCAACCCTTCAAGAGTTGACTCAACCTCCCCTCGTCGGTGTAAAAATTCTAGCTTTGTGACGCCACGTTTCTCCATTTCAGCCTTAGCATGCTGAAGGATTATCTTCCCCTTACGTTGTTCACATTTTCCCCAAGATTCATCAGCCGCCGCAAGATTCTCAAGCAGTGTAAGGTTTTCATTTATCCCCATATATCCACTGAGGTCCGCTTTTGGCATAGCCCCTGAATGGCAGGGTTGAACATAGAGTATCTGAATCAAGGCATTCATGTACTGACCTACCCAAGCCGCATGGGCGCACACGCTATCTGTGTACTGTGACCCATCAACACTCGCTATAATCTTATTATTTTCTTCCACTGCAAGCCTCTTAATGATTGATTTCGATCACGCCTGGCTTATCATGAACGGCCAGTTTTTCTACTAACGTTGTACTTGCCTTATTCAAACCTAAAATTTCAACCTTGGTGCCCTCACGGCGTAACTTTAAAATGACTTTATCTAATGCCCCCACCGCAGAGAAATCCCAAAAATGAGCCTGTGTAAGATCTATAGTAACATTTTCGATGACATCTTTAAAATCAAATGAATTTACGAAGTCATTCGCTGACACAAAGAAAACTTGGCCATAGACTTTATAAATTCTCCGGTTTTCAGTACTCTCCGACTGCACGGAAAAAAGTTGAGAAACTTTTCTCGCAAAAAATAAAGCGCTCATCAATACGCCAATAACAACCCCAATGGCTAAATTATGTGTAAATACGACCACAGCAACAGTGGTCATCATGACCAAGCTTGAGCTTTTGGGCATCGTCTTTAAATTCTTCAATGATTCCCAATTAAAAGTACCCACAGATACCATAATCATGACCGATACCAAAGCCGCCATGGGAATTTTTTCGACCCACTTTCCAAGAACGATAATAAGAAACAAAAGAAACACCCCGGCAAGCAAAGTTGACATACGACCTCGTCCTCCCGATTTGACATTAATAACCGATTGGCCAATCATCGCACATCCGGCCATCCCTCCCAAGACTCCGGTCATCATATTTGCAACGCCCTGCCCCCAACATTCACGGTTCTTATCACTAGGCGTATCCGTCAAATCATCGACGATCACGGCCGTCATCAAGGATTCAAGAAGCCCTACGGCCGCAAGGGTTACAGAATACGGAAAGATCATTTTGAATGTTTCAAATGTTAAGGGAATCTCGGGAAAGAAAAAAACAGGTAAGGAGCTTGGCAGTTTCCCCATGTCACCGACAACACGAATATCCAAGTCTATCCAAAGGCATATTAAGGTCAATACAAAGATACAAACTAAAGGCGAGGGTATCGATTTTGTGACATAGGGAAAGAGGTAGATAATCCCAAGGCCCCCTGCAACCATCGCATATACTGTCAGCCCAGCTCCATAAAATTCAGGCAGCTGGGCCATAAAAATCAAAATGGCCAACGCATTCACAAAACCAGTGACCACAGATCGAGACACAAACCGTAAAACTGATCCCAATTGTAGGAATCCGGCCAAAACTTGTAGGATGCCGGTTAGGACTGTCGCAGCAAAAAGATACTCTACCCCATGAGTCTTGACCAGGGTGACCATAACCAAGGCCATGGCACCGGTTGCCGCAGAAATCATTCCGGGACGCCCCCCCGTGAAAGCAATCACTACAGACATCGAAAAGGATGCATATAAACCCACTTTTGGATCAACACCGGCAATAATTGAAAAGGCAATCGCCTCTGGTATCAGCGCCAGGGCGACGACCAAACCTGCCAAAGCATTACTGCGTATATTTGAAAACCAATGTTTAAGATAGTAAGACACGGAGGGTCCTTAATTAACTTTACATATTTGGATAGGTACAATGAAAAGTATATGACTTTTTTTTCGAAAACAAGATTTAATATATTGCACAGTTTATGATGATCCGTGAACGTTTGCCCATCTGGTTTCAAAGTTATTTGTGTACATTCGGGTGAGTTTGGGATCATTGATAAACAAAATATTTTCAGCATTCTTTTTCCAGGCTGAATACGACCAATTGTAGGACCCCGTAATGGTCGTTCTTTGATCTATGATCATGACTTT